>Ga0207657_10004781_pt1 | contig 14283 bp, 14 predicted proteins | sample KBSC33metaG_FD_184316 | JGI IMG/M metagenome (GOLD analysis project Ga0207657, IMG submission 184316) | Corn rhizosphere microbial communities from Kellogg Biological Station, Michigan, USA - KBS C3-3 metaG (SPAdes) (version 2) | ecosystem: Host-associated > Plants > Roots > Rhizosphere > Soil ... | reverse complement strand
AACATCCGCATCGACTGCGCCCGCCGGGACCAGTCGGTCGAACAGCAACTTCGGGTTCACGCCCGCGACGACGCTTTTTGCCGGCCACGCCTTTCCTCCGGCGACCACGCCCGCGGCTCGGCCGCCCGAGACAATTACTTCCTCGACCGGCGTATTGAGCAGGATGTCGACCCCCGCCTCGCGGCAGGCGCGCGCCATCGCCTGGGTGATCGAGCCCATGCCGCCGATCGCGTGGCCCCAGGCACCGGGCACTCCGGCGGCTTCGCCGAACAGATGGTGGAGCAGGACATAGCCGGTGCCGGGCGATTGCGGCGAGGCGAAGTTGCCGACCACGCCGTCGAACCCGAACAGCGCCTTGGTGAGGTCGCCCTGGTAATGGCGATCGAGGATCTCGGCCGCGCTGCGCACCGCGAAGTCGTGGACGATCCGCGTCTCGGCGAGCGACAGGCCGGCCATGTCCTTGCCGAGGCTCAGCAGCTGCGGGATCGCGCTCACCGTCCGGCCGACGTTTGGCGGGGCGCGCAGCAGCCATTTCTTGAGCAGCCGGACAACCGTTTCCAGCTCGGCATGATAGCGGTCGTAGGCCTCGCCATCGGCCTTGTGATGGCGCGCGATTTCCTTGCGCGTCAGGCCGTTGCGGCCGCTAAGCAGGTAATCGCCGTCACCCGGCAGGAAGTTGTCGGTCTTGCGCAGCACGACCTTGAGGCCGTGCCGCTCCAGCTGCAGGTCGCGGATGACCTTGGGATTGAGCAGGCTGACGGTGTAGGCGGCCGCTGAATTACGGAAGCCTGGCAGGAATTCATCGGTGACGGCGGCGCCGCCGACCGTGCCCGCAGCTTCGAGAACAGCGACCTTGAGGCCCTTCTTCGCCAGATAATAAGCGCAGGTCAGGCCGTTGTGACCGGCGCCGATGATGATCGCGTCGTGCAAAACCCCTCCCGAGCCGTCATTGCGAGGCGCCGTCAGGCGCCGCGGCAATCCAGTAACAAGGGCTGGATTGCTCCGCTACGCTCGCAATGACGATTCACCGCATCAGCACCAGCTCTTCGGCCATGGTCGGATGAAGCGCAACCGTGGCGTCGAAGTCGGCTTTCTTGAGCTTGGCCTTCACCGCGATCGCGGCAGCCTGCAGGATCTCGGGCGCGTCGGGGCCGATCATGTGGATGCCGACGATCTGCTCGGTGCCGCCGTCGACGACGAGCTTGTACAGCGAGCGCTCGTTGCGGCCGGCGAGGACGTTCTTCATCGCCCGGAAGTCGGACGTGTAAACCTTGACCGAGCCGAGCCGGTTGCGCGCCTGCCCCTCGGTCATTCCGACGCCGGCGAGCGGCGGGTGGCTGAACACCGCCGAGGGGATGCAATTATAGTCGACCTGGTGCGGCTTGTTGCCGAACACCGTATCGGCGAACGCCTGGCCTTCGCGGATCGCGACCGGGGTCAGCTGGACCCGATCGGTCACGTCGCCGACGGCATAGATTGAGGGCACGTTGGTGCGGTTGTCCGCGCCGACCTTGATCTCGCCCTTGTCGCCGAGCTCGACGCCGACAACGTCGAGGCCGAGGCCTTCGGTATTGGGCTGGCGGCCGGTCGCGAACAGGATCTGGTCGGCCTCGATGTCGTCGCAGCCGGTCATCGCGATGTGCAGCCGGCCGTCCTCGCCTTTCTCGATCCGGTCGATGGTCGCGCGGAACTTGAAGTCGATGCCCTTGCGCAGCGAGATCTGGATCAGCCGGTCGACGATCTGCTGGTCGTAGCCGCGCAGCAAAGTGTCGGTGCGATTGACCAGGCTCACCGAGCTTCCGAACTCGTGGAAGATGCCGGCGAATTCATTGGCGATATAGCCGCCGCCGGCGATCACGATCCGTTTGGGCAGGGCGTCGAGGTGGAACACCTCGTTCGAGCTGATCGCGTGCTCGATGCCTTCGATCTGAGGCATCGAAGGGCGGGCGCCGGTGGCGATGAGGATCGTTTTGGCGGTGACCTCGCGGCCGCTCGCGAGGCGGAGCGAGTTGGGCCCGGTCAGCACCGCCCGCTCGTGGAATATCTCGACCTGATGGTTGGTCAGGGTCTCGGTGTAGGCGCCCTCCAGCCGGGTGACCTCGGCGAGGACATTGTCGCGCAGCGTCGGCCAGTCGAAGCGCTTCTTGGGGATGTCCCAGCCGAACATCGCGGCATCGTCGATGTCCTCGGCAAAGTGCGCGCCATAAACCAGCAGCTTCTTGGGCACGCAGCCGCGGATCACGCAGGTGCCGCCAACCTTGTGCTCCTCGGCGACCGCAACGCGCGCGCCGTAGGATGCAGCGATGCGCGCAGCGCGGACTCCGCCCGAGCCGGCGCCGATCACGAACAGGTCGAAGTCGGCCATTAGACACCAGCCCTTTCGATCAGCGCCCGGGTCGAGGCGTCGAGCGAGCTTTCGTCGGCGCCTTCCGACAGCTGGCGCGCGATCTGCTTGCCGAGCTCAACCCCGAACTGGTCGAACGGATTGATGCCGAGCAGGACTGCATTGGCGAAGGTGCGGTGCTCGTAGAAGGCGATCAACGCGCCGAGCGTCCGCGGGTCGAGGCGATCGAGCAGGATGGTCGTGCTCGGGCGGTTGCCGGGATAGGCGCGCTGCGGGTCGTCGCTCGTCCGGCCCTGCATCAGCGCGGCGCCTTGGGCGAAGGCGTTGAGCAGCAGCATGCGGTGATGCTCGGGATCCTGCCGGTCCTCGGACTCGCGCACTGCGACGAACTCGACCGGGACGAGCACCGTGCCCTGGTGGAGCAGCTGGAACACCGCGTGCTGCGCGTCGGTGCCGGTGCCGCCCCAGGTCACCGGAGCGGTCGGATGGCCGACCGGCTTTCCGGCGGTGGTGACCGACTTGCCGTTGGACTCCATTTCGAGCTGCTGGAGGTAGAACGGCAGGAGGCGCAGCCGCTCGTCATAAGCGAAGACGGCGCGGGTCTGACAGCCGCGGTCCTCGACATAGAGGCGGTCGGTGAAGGCTGCGAGCAGGGGCAGGTTGGCGGCGCTGTCGGTGAAGCGGAAATGGCGGTCCATCTCGGCGGCGCCCTCGAGCAGCTCCTCGAACGCATCCCAGCCGAGCGCGAGGGCGAATGAAACGCCGACGGCGCTCCACAGCGAGTAGCGCCCGCCGACGCCCTCGCCGAACTGGAGGATGCGGGTCTCGTCGATCCCGGCGTCGAGCGCGACCTGCGGCGCAGCCGTGACCGCGATCAGGCGCCCCTCGGGATCGTCGACGCCAGCGTCGCGCAGCCAGGCGAGCGCGGCTTCCATGTTCGCCAGGGTCTCGGCGGTGGTGAAGGTCTTCGACACGACCACGACCAGCGTCGTCGCCGGATCGAGCGTCTTCACCGCGTCGTCGACCGCCTGCCCGTCGATGTTGGAGAGGAAGCGCACGTCGAGCTTCGATGCGCGGCGGCCGAGCGCATCGACCAGCAGATGCGGGCCGAGCACCGAGCCGCCGATGCCGATGTGGAGGATTCCGGTGACATCGCCGAACGCGCCGGCCTCGACCGCGTCGACCAGCGCGCGCATCCGCTGCCGGCGAGCGGTGGCGAGGTCGACCTCGTCGGGCGCGCCGCTGCCGCGCTCGGCGACGTGGGTCGCGGGCCGGTTCTCGCTCGGATTGACGACAGCGCCCGAGAACAAGGCGTCGCGCGCGGCTGCGAAACCCATCCTTTCGGCACGTTCGATGGCGGCGTCGATGAATGCTTGGTCGAGATGCGTCTTCGACCAGTCGAAATAGAGGCCGGCAATTTCGTGGCTGAGGCGGCTGAGGCGATCGGGCTCGGCCTTGAACAGCTCGTCGAGCGTCGCCTCCTGCTTGGTGTTGGCTGCCATGGCCGAGGCACATAGTGCCGCATTGGGCAAATGCCACCCCGGCTTGACCTATGCGCAACGCGCGGAAACAAGCGGCGCGCATGGATCAGCCCGCGACCAGCCCGACCGAGGTCGAGCAACCGTCCCCCGAAGCGAAGCGCAAGGAGCGCTGGAGCCTCGTCCGCTTCGTCCTCACGCTTGCGGTGCTGGCCTGGGCGCTGCGCTGCTTCCTGTTCGCGCCCTTCTACATCCCCTCGGGCTCGATGCTGCCGACGCTCTACGTCGGCGACTATCTCGCCGTTGCGAAATGGCCCTACGGTTATTCGCGCTACAGCTTCCTCGGCGAAATCCCGTCGTTCAAGGGCCGCCTCTTCAACCATCTGCCAAAGCGCGGCGACGTCGTCGTCTTCCGCCACCCGGCGGAGGATTCGGACCTGATCAAGCGGGTGATCGGCCTTCCGGGCGATATCGTCGAGGTTCGCGGCGGGGAGCTCTATCTCAACGGTCAGGCGGTCAAGCGCGAGAAACTGCCGCCAGTCGCGGTCCGCATCAGCGACAACAGCCCGTGCCGCGGCGCGCCTGGCGCCGTGCCGGTCGTCGCGGCAGCGCACGGCTATCAGAACTGCCTGTACGCGGCCTACCGCGAGACGCTGCCCGGCGGCCCGAGCTACATCACCTTCGACCAGTTGAGCGACGGTCCCGCCGACGACTTCGCCGCGGTCGACGTCCCGGCCGGGCACGTCTTCCTGATGGGCGACAATCGCGACGACAGCCTCGACAGCCGCTTCGCCCCGGCCGAGGGCGGAATCGGCATGGTCCCGGTGGAAAATCTCGTCGGCCGGGCCATGGTCACCTTCTGGTCGACCGACGGCAGCGCTTCCTGGGTGAAGCCGTGGACCTGGTTCACGGCGCTTCGCGGCAGCCGCATCGGCAACGGCTACACGGACAAGTCCAGGTGAGTAGCGCCGTCGCCGCGTTCGTCCGCGACAAGCTCGGCTACACGCCGAAGGACGCGTCCCTGTTCGAGCGCGCGCTGACCCATTCCAGCACCGGCCCCGACAGCTACGAGCGCCTCGAGTTCCTCGGCGACCGGGTCCTGGGCCTGGTCATCGCCCGCGCGTTGTACGAGCGCTATCCCGACGAGCCCGAGGGCCAGATGTCGCGCCGCTACAACGCTTTGGTCGCGCGCGAGACCTGCGCCGACGTCGGGCGCGACCTCGGCCTTCCGGCGCTGATCCGCGTCGGCAAGCAGGCCCGCGCCGACGGCGCCAACGACAGCGACAATGTCGTCGGCGACGTGGTCGAGGCGCTGATCGGAGCGCTGCTGATCGACGGCGGCCTGGAGCGCGCCGAGGCGTTCGTGCTCGACGGCTGGAAGTCCTATCTCGCCGGCCAGGGCCGCGCGCCGCAGCATCCCAAGTCGGCGCTGCAGGAGCTCGCAGCCGCACGGGGCCGCCGCGCGCCACGCTATGAAGTCGTGTCCCAGACCGGCGCGCACCACCATCCGAAATTCGTCATCAAGGTATCGGTGCAGGGCCTTGGCGAAGCCGACGCCGAAGGCTCGTCCAAGCAGGAAGCGGAGACTGCCGCGGCGGCTGCTTTGCTCACACAGTTAAACCCCAACCGTCTGGCCTGAGCTTGTCGAAGGCCTGCCTTTCGCTTGTCACCGACAGATGAGTTTCTGGGCGTACATGGTCCATTGCAACGCCGGACGATTGTACGTCGGGCATACCGACGACCTGGAGCGCCGAATAGCGCAGCACGAAACCGGCGCCATTCCGGGTTTCACCCGAAACTACCTGCCGGTGAGACTGGTTTGGTGTCAGGAATTCGCGACACGTGATGAGGCGAAGGCAGCTGAGAAGCAGATTAAGGGGTGGAGCAGAGCGAAAAAACTCGCGCTCATCCGCGGCGATTGGGAGGAAATAAGCAGGTTGAGCAAGAGCAAGACAGGCCTTCGACAAGCTCAGGCTGGACGGATGGGAGAATGAGCAACCCTGAGCAGACCCGCGCCGGCTTCGTTGCGGTGATCGGCGCGCCGAACGCCGGCAAGTCGACGCTGGTGAACGCGCTCGTCGGGCAGAAGGTCGCGATCGTCAGTCCCAAGGCGCAGACCACCCGCGCTCGGCTGATGGGCATCGCCATCCACGATAATGCGCAAATCCTGCTGGTCGACACGCCCGGCATCTTCGCGCCCAAGCGCCGGCTCGACCGGGCGATGGTCGCCGCCGCCTGGACCGGCGCCCAGGATGCCGACCTCGTCCTTCTCGTCATCGATGCGTCCGAGCGGGTGAGGGAGGACGTCCTCGCCGGCCTCGAAAAGCGTCACCAGCCGCTGTTCCTCGTCCTCAACAAGGTCGACCTGGTCAAGAAGCCCGAGCTGCTCAATCTCGCGACCGACCTCACCGCGCGGCTCAACCCCGACCAGGTGTTCATGATCAGCGCCACGCAGGGGGACGGCGTGCCCGACCTCAAGCAGGCGCTGGCTGACGTCATGCCGCCAGGCCCGTGGCTCTATCCCGAGGATGAGCTGTCCGACGCGACCGACCGCATGATCGCCGCCGAGCTGACCCGCGAGCAGGTCGTCAACCAGCTTTACCAGGAGCTGCCCTACGCGACCGCGGTCGAGACCGAGACGTGGAGCGATCGCCCCGACGGCTCGACCGAAATCCGCCAGCAGATCCTCGTCGAGCGTGACAGCCAGAAGGCGATCGTTATCGGCAAGGGCGGCCAGCGGCTGAAAGCGATCGGCGCCGCAGCGCGCGAACAGATCGCGCAGCATCTCGGCCGGCCGGTGCACCTGTTCCTGCACGTGAAGGTCGCGCCGAAGTGGGACGAGGATCGCGGGCTCTACCGCGAAATCGGGCTGGACTGGGCGGACTAACTATCCCCGCCTGCTTTTGCAGGGGAGGGGATTAAGTGAGCACCTCCGCCACCCACGCCGGCACCAGCTCCCCAGCCCTGCCAATCCGGCTCTCGTCGAAGTAGACGCTGCCAAGGCTCGGCTCGAGGTTGATCTCAAGCGTCTGCGCGCCGCAGTAGCGCGCGGTCTGGACGAACCCCGCGGCCGGATAGACGGCGCCGGAGGTCCCGACCGACACGAACAGGTCGCAATCGCGCAGCGCCTGTTCGATCCGGTCCATTTCGTATGGCATCTCGCCGAACCACACGATGTCGGGGCGGACCTGACCTTCGACGCTGCAGGACGGGCAGACCGCCCCCGCGCCCATTGGCCCCGCCCACGCGAATCGCTCGTCGCACGCGAGGCACCAGCCTCGCGCGAGCTCGCCATGCATGTGCAGCAACCGCTTCGATCCCGCCCGCTCGTGCAGGTCGTCGACATTCTGCGTCACCAGCAGCAGCTCGCCCGGCCATTCCACATCGAGCCGCGCAAGCGCTTCGTGCGCGGCGTTGGGCTGAACCGTGCCCAGCTTAGCCCGCCGCGCGTCGTAGAAGGCGTGCACCAGCGCCGGGTCGCGCGCGTAAGCTTCGGGCGTGCAAACGTCCTCGACGCGATGGCCTTCCCACAGCCCGTCGGGCCCGCGAAACGTCGCGAGCCCGCTCTCGGCGGACACGCCCGCGCCGGTCAGGATCACGATGTTGCGGATGTCGGGCATCTGGTTTCATTACCGTTCGGGCTGACCTTCTCGAAGCCCTGCTTTTCTTTTCGCGCGAGAAGAGTGAAAGGCAGCCCTTCGACAAGCTCAGGGCGAACGGATGTCTCAGAACGGCAAAATCCGCATCGGCATCGGCGGTTGGACCTATGCGCCGTGGCGCGGGGTGTTTTACCCGGACAAGCACCCGCAGGCCAAAGAGCTCGAATATGCGTCGCGGGCGATGGGCGCGATCGAGATCAACGCGACCTTCTACGGGCGGCAGAAGCCGAAAAGCTGGGAGGCGTGGGAGAAGGTCGTCCCCGAGGGGTTCCAGTTCACGATCAAGGGCTCGCGCTATTGCGTGAGCCGGTCGAAGCTCGCCGAGGGCGGCGAGAGCATCGGCAACTTCTTCGGCCAGGGGTTCGAGGTGCTCGGACCCAAGCTCGGGCCGATCCTGTGGCAATTCGCGCCGTTCAAGCGCTTCGACGCCGGTGACATCGCCGCCTTCATCGACCTGCTCCCCGCGGAGCTTGGCGGGATCAGGCTTCGCCACGCGATCGAGCCGCGCCACGAGAGCTTCCGCGACGAGAAGTTCTTCGAGCTGTGCCGGGCGCGGAACGTCGCCGTCGTGTTCGAGGATTCGGATGATTACCCGTGCATCGAAGCCGATACCGCGGACTTCGCCTATGCCCGGCTGCAGCGGATGAACGAGGATATCGCGACCGGTTACGACGACGCTGCACTCGACGGCTTCGCGGAACGGGCCCGCAGCTGGGGAACGCGCGGCGATGCGTACATCTTCATGATCAACGGCGCGAAGGTCCGCGCGCCCGCCGCGGCGCTGGCGCTGCAGGAGCGGCTTCGCTAGCGTCAGCGGATGCGCGACACAGACCAGCCGATCCGCATCAGCCTCATCGCGCCCGGCGGCCGGATGGGCAAAGCCATCGCCAAAGCGGTCGCCGACGACGAGCGGTTCGCGATCGACCAGGACCATGGCGACGTGCTCGTCGATTTCTCGGCTCCGGCAGCGCTGCGCGCCAGCCTCGACCGGGCGATTTCGGCGAACGTGCCGATCCTGGTCGGCACGACCGGGCTCGACGAAGCCGCGGGCGCTCTGATCGCCGAGGCGGCGGAGCGCGTGCCCGTGCTTCGCGCGGCGAACACGTCACTCGGGGTCGCGGTGCTTGCCGAGCTCGTGGCGCGCGCGGCCGAGGTCCTGGGCACGGAGTGGGACATCGAAGTCGTCGAGACCCACCACCGCAACAAGGTCGACGCGCCCTCGGGGACGGCTTTGCTGCTGGCGGCAGCCGCGGCGCGGGGGCGCGGCAAGACGCTGGAGGCGCTCGCGCGGTTCGATCGGATCAGCGAGCATCCCCACGCCCGCGAGAAGGGCACGATCGGCTTCGCCTCGTCGCGCGGCGGAACCGTCGCCGGCGAGCATGAGGTGAAGTTCCTCGGGCCGAGCGAGCAGGTGATCCTCGGCCACCGTGCCGAGAACCGGATGATCTTCGCCAAGGGCGCGCTGGCCGGAGCGCGGTTCCTGGTTGGGCAGCCGGCCGGGCTTTATTCGATGCAGGACGTGATCGGGTCGCTGTGAAGCGCGCCGACGTGTTCGAGTTCTTCCGCCGCCTGGCGGAGGCAAACCCCGCGCCGACGACCGAGCTCGAGTCAGCCAATCCGTATCAATTGCTCGTCGCGGTCGTGTTGTCGGCGCAGGCGACCGACGCCAGCGTCAACATCGCGACGCGGCCGCTGTTCGCCCACATCCGGACGCCGCGGCAGATGGTCGATTTCGGCGAGGAGCGGCTGCGCGGGGCGATCAAGACCATCGGCCTGTTCAACACCAAGGCGAAGAACGTCATCGCGCTCAGCCACGCGCTGATCGACCAGCACGGCAGCGAGGTGCCGCGCACCCGCGAGGCGCTGCAGGCGCTGCCGGGGGTCGGCCGCAAGACCGCCAACGTCGTCCTGAACACCGCGTTCGGCGAAGAGACGTTCGCGGTCGACACGCATGTGTTCCGGGTGTGCAACCGCACCGGGCTGGCGCCGGGCAAGACCGTCGACGCGGTCGAAGCGAAGCTCGAGAAGCTCGTGCCGCAACCGTTCCGCCGCGACGCGCACCACTGGTTGATCCTGCACGGCCGCTACACCTGCAAGGCGCGGCTGCCCGAATGCTGGCGCTGCCCGGTAATCGATCTGTGCGCCTACAAGCCCAAGACCCCGCCGCCGGGCGAGCGGGTTAAACCCAAAGCCGTTCGAACCGGTGCCCGAGGGTCGTCAAAAGCTCGTATTGCGAAAGGCCCGACTGCTTCGAAGCGGACGGCAGGTCGTAGTCGAGCTCGACCCAATCGCCTTCCCTGAGCTGCGGAATCAGATCGACCCCGACCGCTACCAGGTCCATCGACACCCGGCCGAGCACCGGCAGAGCGAACTCCCCGACGAACGCCGACCCATGCGACGAGAAGCCGCGCAGGTAGCCGTCGGCATAGCCGAGGTTCAGGATCGCCGCCTCGGTGTCCTCCTTGGCGACGAAGGTGGCGCCGTAGCCGCAGCTTTCGCCGGCGGGAATAGTGCGCCGCTGGACGATCTCGGCATCGACTCGAACCACAGGGCGGATGTGGCCGTCGGCCTCGATGCGCGGGATTCCGCCGTAGAGTGCGAGGCCTGGTCGGACGAGATCGAAACTGTAGTCGCGGCCGAGGCAGATGCCGGCGCTGTTGGCGAAGCTGTAGCGCCTCGCCGGGACAGCCGAGACGACCGCGCGAAACCGCTCCAGCTGCATCTGGTTGAGCGGGTCGTCCTCGTCGGCGCAGGCGAGATGGCTGTGGAGCGTGTCGATCGTCAGCCCGTCGAGGCTGGCAATGTCGGCGGGACGCAGGCCCAGCCGGTTCATGCCGGTGTCGATCATCACGTCGCACGGCCGGTCGGGCGCGATCGTCTTCCACCGCGCGACCTGTTCGAGCGTGTTGAGCACCGGACGGGCAGTCGAGGCCGCCGCAGCCTCGCCATCCTTGGGCCCGACTCCGTGAAGGACGACCACACTGGTGCCGAGCGGCAGTGGCCCCAAGGCCTCCGCCTCTGCCCAGGTCGAAACGAAGAAGTCGCGGCAGCCTGCGTCGTAGAGCGTGCGCACGGTCTCGCGGGCGCCGAGGCCGTAGCCGTCGGCTTTGACCGCGGCCCCTGCGGGAACGCCGGCGCGATCCTGGAGCCAGCGCCAGTTTTCCTTGATCGCAGTCGAGTCGATCGTCAGCCGCAGCGGATGGTGCATCGCCGCCGACCTAACCGTGCTGATTCTGCGCGTCGAGATCGGCCTTGGCGGCTTCCCAATTGCGTCCGTCGAACTGTTCGATGGCGAGCTCGATTGACTCGTCGAGGCAACGGGCATTGAGGCTCCAGGCGTCCGGGTGGGAGCGGGGCTGGTAGAAGCTCTTCACCCCGCATTGGCCACAGAACAGATGTTCCGCAGCACCGGTTCCGAAGCGATAGCCGACCAGCGCATCGCGCCCGGTCAGCAGTTCGAAACGGTCATGCGGCACCATCACGTGGACGAAGCCCGTCATCCGGCAGATCGAGCAGCTGCAGTCGAGCGCCGGAACCGGCGGCTCCGCCAGTTCCGCGTCGAACCGCACCGCTCCGCAATGACATCCGCCAGTCACCTTCATTCCGGCTGCCTAAGCGGGCGCCGGGGCCTGAACAAGAGAGGGCGCCGCGGGGAGCGACGCCCTCGGGGAGTCGATACGATGGATCAGCGCGAAGCGACGGCGATCGGATTGCCCTGCCGCGCCAGCTGCTCGCCCTTCGCGCGGGCATCGGCGAGGACCGAGTGGCGGCAGGCGATGACCCGGTTCTTGCCGACCAGGTCGGACTCCGACGCCGTGCCGCAGACATCGCTCGCGGCGTGAGCCAGGCGGCGGTCGAGCGCCTCGCGCCCTGCCTGGGTGGAGAGGTCGAGATCGGCGGTCTGGACGACGCTGACGTTGACCTCCGGGCTTGCTACGGGCTCGGCCAAGGCCGGAGCGGCCTTGATCGCGCCGGTGGTGAGCAGTGCGGACGCGATGACGATTCGAATGGCGTTCATGGTCGCCTCCCTGTTTGAGGTTCGACCGTCTAATTAGTCCTAATTCGCAACTTACGTGAGCAACGAGTTCGTGCTATCATTCTGCAAAATTGCAGAACGTGCGGCCAGCGTTCGGCCGCTAGACAGGGCGCCATGCTGGACTGGAACGACCTGCGCTATTTCCTCGCGGTCGCCCGCGACGGAAGCACGCTCGCCGCGGCGCGGACCCTCCGCACCAGCCAGACCACGGTCGCGCGCCGCATTGCCGCGCTCGAACGCGCGCTCGCACTTGCCTTGTTCGAAAAACGCCAGGCCGGCTACGTCCTGACCCCCGCCGGCGAAAGCCTGCTCGACCGCGCGCGGCAGGTCGAGAGAGCGGCGATCGGCTTCACGGAGGCGTCGAACGCTTTGACCCGCGAGACGAGCGGGACGGTCCGCATCACTACGCAGGAAATATTCGCGATTACCCTGCTCGCGCCGATGCTGCGCGAATTGCACGAGCGGCATCCGGAAATCATGATCGAGCTCGACGACGCCCAGGACATGCGCGACCTCGGCGAAGGCGAGGCCGACATCGCGCTGCGCAGCATGGTCGGCGAGCATTCCGGCGGCATCGTCGGGCGGCGGCTGTGCGACGACGATTGGACACTCTACTGCAGCCGCGACTATGCCGCGCAACATGGCGTCCCGCGCACCCGCGGGCAGCTGAAGAAGCATGCGTTCATCGGCGGCGGCGGCGAGAAACTGTGGCGCGCTTATTCGAGCTGGCTGCGCGAGCTCGGGCTCGAGGGCCAGGTCATCATCCACCACGCGTCCGCCACCGGGATGCTGTCCGCGATCCGCTCCGGGCTCGGCATCGCGGTGCTGCCGCGGATCGTCGCCGACACCGATCCGGACCTCATCCGGTGCGTGCCGCCGCGCGGCGGTCACGGCCGGGCGCTGTGGCTGGTCACCCATGAGCGCGTGCGCCGGACGCCGCGAGTCCGAGCGGTGATCGATTTCCTCTACGAGCGCCTCAGCCGGCACATCCGCGAGCTCGACGGAAAAGCCGCCGCAGCCTAGCCGACCAGCCGGCGCACCGCGGCCCGGCCGCTGTCGAACGCTCCGTGAGCGGTCGAATAATCGCTGATCGAGCAAGCCTCGCCGGCGAAGGCGATCCGATCGTCGCCAGCAGCGGCCAGGCGTTCTCGCGCGGCGGCCTGTCCCGGACAGGCGTGGCTGTAGCTGCCCTCGATCCACTCTTCGTGCGCCCAACGTGACATCGCGATCGGCTGGACGCGCTTGTGAATCGCGCTGCCGAGAAGCGCTGCGAGCTCGTCCACCGCGAACGCGAACGCGTCGGCTTCACCCAGATCCTCGAGTGCGCGGGCGCCCTCGCCGCCGAAGAAGCCTTCGACCACGGGAATTCCGAGCGGATTGAGGAAATAGCTGCCGGTGCGCGCCGAACGCGGATTGCCGAGGAGGTGCGCGCCGTGGGGGAATTCTTGGGGTTCGTCGAGCGAGAGGAACAGCTTGTCGGCGACGCCGAGCGGCAGCTGCGCGGCCGCGTCGAGCAGACCTTCGAACGGGGGATCGAAGCGGATCCGACCGAGCGTAGCGGTCGGGACGGTGAGGATTACCCGCTCGGCTTCGACCGCCCCGCCGGCCGTTTCGACCCGCACCGAATCCTGTAGCCGGCTGATGGCGGTCACCGGCGTTGCTAACCGGCAATCGAGGCCCGATCCGAGCGCCGCGATCAACGCTCCGTATCCGCCCGGCAGCCGCCAGTTCTGGTCGCTCGAGCTGTTGTCGTAGGCGAGCCAGTCGGCGACCGAGACGTCGCGCAGCGGAGCGCCATTGATGTAGCCACTGAGCGCCTCGAGCCACGGGTTCCAAGGGCTTCCCGGCTCCAGTGCGTCCGAGGCCCGATCGCTCGGCGGCGGTTTGCTCGCCAGCCGCTCTTCCAGCTCCGCGAACGCCTCGCGGGCCTGCCTTTGCTCCTCCGGCGAAAAGCCGAGGTCGCGATACTGGCCGAACCAGCCGGTCGGGTTGCGATCGATACCGGCGCCAATCCGCTCGGCTTCCATGCGCAGGCTGTTGCGCTCGGCCGAATGCATCCAGGTGCAGCCGAGATCGAGTTTGTGACCCTGCCAGTCGATGCTGTGCGCCCGCCCGCCGAGCCGGTCCTTGGCCTCGACGATCAGCGGATCGATGCCGCGTTGGCGCGCCTCGAGCCCGGCGCCGATGCCCGCAGCCCCACCGCCGACGATGACGAGCCCGCGCCTGGCGCTCACTCCACCGTCACGCTTTTCGCAAGGTTGCGCGGCTGGTCGACGTCGGTGCCCTTGAGCACCGCAACATGGTAGGCGAGCAGCTGCACCGGGACGGCATAGACCAGAGGCGCGATCAGCGGGTGCACCTCGGGCATTTCGATCGTCGCCATGCAGCCGTCGCCGGCGTCGGCGATGCCCTTGGCGTCGCTGATCAGCACGATTCGCCCGCCGCGGGCGCGAACCTCCTGCATGTTGCTGACGGTCTTCTCGAACAGTGGGCCGGACGGCGCGAGGACGATCACCGGCACGCTGTCGTCGATCAGCGCGATCGGGCCGTGCTTCATCTCTCCGGCCGCGTAGCCCTCGGCGTGGATGTAGCTGATTTCCTTGAGCTTGAGCGCGCCTTCGAGCGCCATCGGATAGTCGGGGCCGCGGCCGAGATAGAGCACGTCCCGCGCCGGCGCGACGAGGTGCGCCATGGCCGCGATTTCGTCGTCATGGCCGAGCGCGTGGCTCATCGCCTCGGGCGCTTCCTTGAGGTGTTCGACAATCG
>Ga0207657_10004780_pt1 | contig 14284 bp, 12 predicted proteins | sample KBSC33metaG_FD_184316 | JGI IMG/M metagenome (GOLD analysis project Ga0207657, IMG submission 184316) | Corn rhizosphere microbial communities from Kellogg Biological Station, Michigan, USA - KBS C3-3 metaG (SPAdes) (version 2) | ecosystem: Host-associated > Plants > Roots > Rhizosphere > Soil ... | reverse complement strand
GCCGCTGCGGGCCAGCGCCAGCACGGCGAGAGGCAGCAGCAGGTAGAACTGTTCCTCGATGCACAGCGACCACGAATGGGAGAACGTCTGGCCGTACGCGAGCCCGAAGTTCTGCGTGAACGTCAGGAAGCGCCACGCCGCAGGCGCGGTGGGTCCGCCCAGCGGCGGCCCGGGAAACAGCCAGTACACGGCCAGCACGACGTAGTAGTTCGGCAGCGTGCGCAACAGGCGCCGCACGAAGAACGCCTTCAGCGACAGGTCTTCGCCGCGCGCGGCGGGCGCGAGCAGCTGGTTGCCGATCAGGTAGCCGCTCAGCACGAAGAACAGGTCGACGCCGGCCCAGCCGACCTGGCCCACGGCGCCGAACGTGGGCGCACGGTTGACGAAGCCCGAGTAATGCGTCATCAGGACGAGCAGGATGGCGGCGGCGCGCAGCAGGTCGAGGCCGCGCAGGCGTGCGGTGGTGGTGGATACGGTCATGCGATGTGGGACGGGTCGAGTGATGCGCCGCTGCGGCGCGCGAGCGCCTCCGTCAGCGCCGGCATATAGGTGCGGCTCGCGCGCAGCAGCGTGCCGTCGCGCAGGCGCAGCAGCGCGTCGCGGTTGGTCAGCGCGCGCAGTTCGGCGATGCGGTCCAGGCGCACGATGGACGAGCGGTGCACGCGCTGGAACACGGCCGGGTCGAGGCGCAGCGCGAGTGCCTGCAGGCGTTCGCGCACGAGATACGTGCGGCTGCCCACGTGCAGGGTGGCGTAGTCGCCGTCGGCCTCGATGCGTTCGACCTCGGCCGCGTCGACGAGCACGGTGCGGGTGCCGACGCGGACGGAGAACGTGCGCGTCCACGTTTGCACGGCCGTCGACGGACCCGGACGGCGGTACGGTAACGCCAGCCGGGCGCGGTCCAGCGCTTCGTCCAGGCGGTCGTCGTCGACGGGTTTCAGCAGGTAGTCGAGCGCGGCGAGGTCGAACGCGCGCACGGCAAAGCTGTCGTGCGCGGTGAGCAGGATCGCGAGCGGCCGCTCGGCGCGGGGCAGGGCGGCCAGCATGTCGAGGCCGTTCTGGCCCGGCATCTCGACGTCGACGAACACGAGGTCCGGACGGACGGTCGCGAGGCCGGCGGCGGCCGTGACGCCGTCTCCGTATTCCGCGACGAGTGCGATGTCCGCATGGCGGGCCAGCCGCGCCTTCACGGCCAGCCGCGCCAGCGGTTCATCGTCGACGAGCGCGACGCGGATCATGCCGCCTCCCGCAGCGGCAGCACGAGGGCGACGTGGAAACGGCCGTCGGCACGCCAGCCCGCGTCGACGCGCTGGGCGTCGCCGTACAGGTGGCGCAGGCGCTCCGCCACGTTGGGCAGGCCGATGCCGCGGCCTTGCGCCGCCGGCTGCGCGCCGTCGTTGTGCACGTCGACGTGCAGCGCGGCGCCGTGGCGCGCGATGCGGATGTCGATGCGGCCGGGCGCACCGAGCGGCGCGATGCCGTGGCGGACCGCGTTCTCCACGATCGGCTGCAGCATCAGGTAGGGGACGGCGGCATCGAGCAGGTCGGGGCCCGCGTGCATCGTCAGCTGCAACCGGTCGCCCAGGCGCGCCTTCTCGATGTCCAGGTACGCTTCCGTCAGCGCCAGTTCCTCGGCCAGCGAGTGCTCGTGGCGGCCGTCGTGCGCGAGCGTGGCGCGCAGGAATTCGGACACGCTGGCCAGTACGCGGTTCGCGTCGCGGTTCGCGCCGGCCGCGACGAGCGCCGACACGGCGTTCAGCGTGTTGAACAGGAAGTGCGGATTGACCTGCAGCCGGAGCGCGCGCAGCTCGGCGTCGCGCGCGTCCGCGAGCGCCTGCGCGAGGCGCAGCCGGGTGCGCTGCAGCGACACGTAGTACACGGCCACCGCGTGCATGGCGCAGAACGCGATCAGCGCGAGCCAGCAGCTGTCCAGGCCCCGCACCAAATCACCCCACTGGAAGCCGTGCTCCAGGCCGAGCGCGATCGCCAGGCGCTGCCCCAGCGCGGCGTTCACGACGGACATCGCATACGTCACGGCCAGCAGCACGAGGGCCATCGTCCACCACGCGCGGCCCCGGCGCCACAGGGCGCGCTGCAGCAGCGTCAGCGGCACGGTCCAGACGGCGCAGGCGACGAAGAACAGGATGCGGAACTCGGTCGCGTGGCCGTGGCCGAGCGCCGGCAGGCCGAGGATCACCATGCAGGCGAACACCGGCAGCGCGGCAAACAGGGGGATGGCGAGCGGGGCGTCTTCTTTCACGGGAGGCTCGTGCGGAGGGAAGCGGTCATTCTAGCCCGCGTCAGTGTCCGATGGAATACAGCATCGCGTTGATTTTCCAGCCGTCGTCCGTACGCACGAGCTGCCACGTCTCGCTGCCGCGGTTCGTGACCTTGCCGTCTTCGACGAACTCGAAGTCGAACCACACCGACGCCACGGTGCCGTTCGTGTCGATGCGCACGTCGTGGAAGCGTTCCTCGATCGGTTTGGTCGAACGCTGGACGAAGCCGACGAAGTCCTGCCACGTCGACGGCATCGTCCGCGGCGCGGCCGGGTTGCGGGCTTTCGCCGCGGCGTACGTCGTTTCGTCCAACGCGGAGCGCCAGGCGCCGCCTTCGGGCAGGAACAGCGACCCGAGGGTCTTGCCGTCGTGGGCGACGATGGCGGTCTGGAATTGCTGTACGACCTGGCGAATGGCGGCGACGTCGGCGTCGGCATTGGTATTGGCCGCGTGGACCGGTGCGGCGAAGGAGGCAGCGAGGCAGGCGGCGAGGATGAGCGAGAGAACAGCGCGCATGGCGGGCTCCGAAATGGTGGAGACGCCACGATAACTGCGCCCATCACGCCCGGTCGAGCGGGTTGCGCCGGACCGTGCACGCCGTGCCGCGAACCGGTGGCGTGCTAGATCGCGTCCGCGTCGCGCAGCAGGGCAGCGAGCGCCGCGCACGCGGCCTGGGCGCGTGCGGGCGGCACGTTGGTGACGCCCAGCAGCAGGCCGCCGCCACCCGGACGGCCCGGTGCGCGCCACCACGACAACGGCGACGGCGCCAGGCCCGCCGCCCGCGCCCGCGCCGAGAGGGCGGCGTCGTCGACGCCTTGCGGCAGCGGCACCAGCACGGCCAGGCCGGCTTCGACGTGGGGCACGCCGAGCCCGCGCAGGCAGGCGCACAGCGCGGCGCGGCGCTCGGCATACACGCGCTTCATGTGGCGCAGGTGGCGCAGGTAGTGGCCGTCGCGCAGGAATTCCTCGATCGCGTACTGGATCGCGGGCGCCGGCGCCGCGGCGCAGGCGTCGGCCACCTCGGCCACGCGCGGCGCCAGCGCGGGCGGGACGACGAGGAAGGCGACGCGCAGCGCCGGATTGATGGTCTTGCTGAACGTGCCGACGTGCAGCACGCGGCCGGCGCGGTCGCGCGCGGCCAGCGCCGGCGTCGCGCGGCCCTGCAGCTGCAGCTCGCCGAGATAGTCGTCCTCGACGATCCAGCCGTCGTGCGCGGCGGCCCAGTCGAGCAGGGCGTGCCGGCGCGCCAGCGACAACGTCATGCCGAGCGGCGCCTGCTGTCCCGGCGTGACGACGGCAAGTAGCGCGTCCGGCGCGCGCGCGATCGCGGCCGCCACGTCGAGGCCTTCGGCATCGACGGGCACCGGTGCAGGCGTCACGCCGTAGTGCGCGAGCACGATGCGCGCCGACGTGTAGCCGGGGTCTTCGATCCACGCCGTGCGCCCCTCCAGCCGCAGCGCGTGCAGCGCGGTGCCGAGGGCGGCCGCGTAGCCGGCCGTGACGAACACCTGCGACGGATGGCAGGCGATGCCGCGTGCGATGCCGAGGTACGCGGCGATGGCCGTGCGCAGCGGCGCTTCGCCGCGCGGGTCGGGATACGCCAGCGGCTGCGCGGCCGCCGTGCGCGCGGCGCGCCCCATGATGCGCGACCACGTCTTGAACGGGAACACGTCCTGTCCGGGCACGCCGACCTGGAACGGGACGGGTTCCACGCGCCGCGCCGGCGCCACGGCCGGATGGTCCGGCGCGGGCCGCGCGGCCGTGGCGCGCGCAGGCGCAGGCTGGCGCGCGACGCGCGTGCCGGCCGCACCGGCCGTAACGACGAGCTGCTGGTCGCGCAGGCTGTCGTACGCGGCGCGCACGGTGCCGCGCGCCACGCCCAGCTGCGCGGCCAGGTCGTGCCACGAGGGCAAACGGGCGCCGGGCGCGAGGCGGCCGTCGTGAATGGCGGTGCCGATCGCGGCGGCGATCTGGCCGGCCAGCGGCGTGCGTGCGGCGCGGTCGAGGTGGATGGCGAGGTCGTGGTCCATGCGTGGATGGTACAGGGATTCGTGCAATTCTTGCGTCTTTTGCTTGGTCCAAGTGGCGCTTACGATGAAAGCCTCATCACCGTCACCATGAAGGATTCCATGACCATCCCAAGACTCATCGCATTCGTCGCCGCGGTGCTCGCCTGGACTGGCGCGCAGGCGGCCGACGACGGCGCGGCCCGCGCCGCCCGCGCGGGCGAAGCCCTCGTCGGCCAGCCGGCGCCCGCTGCCGTCCTGCGCAAGCTCGACGGCGGCACCATCGACCTGGCCGCGCACTACGGCCGCAAGCCCGTCTACCTGAAATTCTGGGCCACGTGGTGCGTGCCGTGCCGCGAACAGATGCCGGGCTTCGAGCGCATCTACCGCCAGTACGGCAAGCGCATCGACGTCGTCGCCGTCAACGTGGGCTTCAACGAGACGGAGGACGGCATCCGCGCCTACCGCGCGCAGCACGGCCTCACGATGCCGATCGCGCTGGACGACGGCAGCCTGGGGCGCCGCGTGAACCTGCGCGTGACGCCGCAGCACGTGCTGATCGGCGCCGATGGCCGCATCGCCTATGTCGGCCACCTGGACGACGCCGCGCTGCACGCGGCGCTGGACCGCATCGCCGTCGCGCCGCCCGCGGGCACGCAGCCCGTCGCGCTGGCGCCGCAGGCCAGCGCACCGCACGTGTTCCGCCTCGGCGACAAGGTCGACGGCGTGACGCTCGCGACCTTGGCCGGCACCCCGACCGCCATCGGTGCGCCGGGCAAGCCGCGGGCGCTCGTGTTCTTCTCGCCGTGGTGCGAGTCATACCTGCGTTCCAGCCAGCCGGCCACGGCGCAGGCGTGCCGCCGCGTGCGCGAGGACGCGACGCGTCTCGCGAAGCAGGGCCGCGTGGACTGGCTCGCCGTCGCGGCGCCGCTGTGGACGTCGCCCGCCGAACTGGCCGACTACGGCAAGGCGCATCCCGGCACGCCGCCGCTGGCCCTCGACCGCGACGGCGCCGCATTCGCCGCCTTCGGCATCCGCGCGATACCGAGTGTCGTGCTGCTCGATGCGGGCGGACGCGTGGCGCGCGTGCTGGGCCCGGACGACCGGAACCTCGACCAGGCGCTGCGCGCCATCGCCGCACGGTGACCGCCATGACGCGCATCTTGTCCTGGTTCGTGCGTATCGCGCTGCTCGCCATGCTGGCGGGCCGCGCGTGCGCCGCACCCGACGTCCTCGATCCGGAGGACGCTTTCCACATCACCGCCGCGCTGGCCGACGACCACACGGTGGCCGTCACGGCGCAAGTCGCGCCCGGCCACGCGCTGTACCGCGACCGCTTCGCGTTCAGCGCGACGGGCGCGACCTTGGGCACGCCCGCGTTCCCGCCGGGGCAGCGCAAGTTCGACGCAATCCTGCGGCGCGAGGTCGAGGTCTACCACGGCAAGGTGACGATCCGCGTGCCCGTGCGGGCGCAGGGCGCGTTCACGCTCAGCGTGCGTTCGCAGGGTTGCGCCGACGCCGGCCTGTGCTACCTGCCGCAGGACACGGCGTTCGCGCTGCGCACGGCGGCGCCGTCGGCCGTCGCAGCGGACACGACACCGCCCGACCGCATCGGCAACGCGCTGGACGGCGCCCGCATCGCCGTGATCGTCCCGCTGTTCCTCGCCCTCGGCCTGGGCCTCGCGTTCACGCCCTGCATGCTGCCGATGGTGCCGATCCTGTCCGCGCTCGTCGTAGGCGACCGCAGTGCCGGGTCGCGTCGGCGCGCTCTCATGCTGTCGGGCGCATACGCGCTCGGCATGGCGCTGACCTATACGGCGCTGGGCGTGGCGGCCGGCCTGGCCGGCGAATCCATGGCCAATGCGCTGCAGACGCCGTGGGTGCTCGGCACGTTCGGCGCCGTGCTGGCGCTGCTCGCGCTGTCGATGTTCGGCCTGTTCGACTTGCAGCTGCCCTCGGCGCTGCAGGCGCGGCTCGCGGGCATCGCCAACGGCCGCCCGGCCGGCAGGCTGGCGGGCACGTTCGTGGCCGGCGCCGTGTCCGCGCTGATCCTCGGGCCCTGCGTCGCGCCGCCGCTCGCGGGCGTGCTGGTGTGGATCGGCCGCACGCGCGACGCGCTGCTTGGCGGCGTCGCGCTGTTCGCGCTGGCGTCCGGCATGAGCATCCCGCTGATGGTCTTCGGCACGTCGGCCGGCAGCCTGCTGCCGCGCGCCGGTGCGTGGATGGGCGCCGTCAAGATCCTGTTCGGCGTCGTGCTGCTGGCAACCGGTTGGTGGATCGTCGCGCCGCTGCTGCCCGCGCGAGTCGCGGCCACGGGATGGTCGCTGCTGGCGCTCGGCTACGCGTTGTACCTCGTGCGCGGCGGACGCTGGGCGCGCCATGCCGCGCTGCTGTTCGCGCTGGCCGCCGCATGGCCCGTGATGGCGGCGTTCAAGACAACGCCTGATGCGGACGCGCCGCGCTTCGAGTCCGTCGCCACGCCGGCCGCGCTGGACGCGGCGCTGGCGGACGGTCGCCCGGTGCTGCTCGACTTCTACGCCGACTGGTGCGTGGCGTGCCGCGAGATGGAAGCGCGCACGTTCAGCGTGCCGGCCGTGCAGGCGCGGCTCGCCGGTGTGCGCCTGCTGCGTGCGGACGTCACGGCGGCAGGTCCGGCCGAGCGTGCGCTGCTGAAGCGCTTCGGCCTGTTCGGACCGCCGGCCGTGCTGCTGTTCGACGGCCGCGGGCACGAGGTCGCGGGTGCGCGCGTGATCGGCTTCCAGGATGCGCGGACCTTCCTGCGCACGCTCGACAGCCTGGCCGCGAACGAACCAATGAGGAGGGCACCATGAAGAAAACAGACCTGGCCAGCCTGACGGCGCTGGCCGCGCTGTGGGGCGCATCGTATCTGTTCATGCGCATGGGCGCCTTTGAATTCGGCCCGGCGACGATGGCCGGGGCGCGCGCCGCGATCGGGGCCGCATTGCTGCTGCCGCTGCTGGCCGCGACGCGCGACGGCGGCGTGCGGGCCCTGCTCCGGCACTGGAAGCCCGTGCTGCTCGTCGGCGTGACGAATTCCGCGTTGCCGTTCGTGCTGTTCGCGTTGGCCGCGCTGGGCATCAACGCGAGCCTGTCCGCCATCTTCAACGCGGCCACGCCGCTGTACGCCGCCGTCATCGGTCGTGTGTGGCTGGGCGAAGCCATCGGCCGTGCGCGCGCCGCCGGGCTGGCGCTCGGATTCTGCGGCGTGCTGTGGCTCGTGGCGGACGGCGCCAGTTTCAAGCCGGGTGCCAGCGCCGTCGCGACGGGATGGGCCGTGCTGGCCTGCGTCGCCGCGACGATGCTGTATGCGTTTTCGGCCCACTTCAGCAAGCGTTATCTGGCCGCCGTGCCGCCGCTCGCGGTTGCCGCCGGCAGCCAGCTGGCCGCGGCCCTCGTGCTGGCACCGGCCGCGCTGGCCCTGCATCCGACGACGCCCCCGTCCGCGCGCGCGTGGGGCGCGCTGCTGTGCCTGGGCGTGGGGTGCACGGCGCTCGCGTACGTGCTGTTCTTCCGCCTGATCGCCCGCGTGGGCGCGGCGAAGACGATGGCCGTGCCGTTCCTCGTCCCCGCATTCGGCGTGCTGTGGGGCGTGCTGTTCCTCGGCGAGACCTTCACGGCCCCGATGGCGGCCGGCAGTGCCCTCATCGTGCTGGGGACGGCGCTGGCGACGGGTGTCGTCAGCCTTGCGCGGCCGCGAGCTGCGCATCCGCTTCCGCAGCCCGGCGCGCGGCCGGACGCGAACTGACGCGGTCGATGTAGGCCATGACCTCGGGCAGTTCCGGCACGAGCTTGAACATCGTGATCCAGCCGAGGGCCGTGCCCCACAGGACGTCGGCCGCGGAAAAGCGCTCGCCCAGCAGGTAAGGGCCTGCGCGCAGCTGGCGCGTCAGCGTGGCCAGCATCGTGTCGAAGTCGCCGTAGGGACATATCATCGGCGGCGCCGGCTCGCGCTTCATCGCGACGTCGTTGATCGCCGGTTCGAACGACGAACCGTAGAACGCGAGCCAGCGCAGGTACGGACCGCGCAGCGGGTCGCCCAGCGCGGGCGCGAGACCCGCTTCGGGAAACAGGTCGGCGAGGTAGATGAAGATCGCGGGCTGCTCGGTGACGAGGGCGTCGTCGTGCACGATGGCGGGCACCTTGCCCATCGGGTTGACGGCCAGGTAGGCCGGCGCGCGCTGCTCGTTCTTCTTGAGGTTCAGTACGTGCAGGTCGTAGGGCGCGCCCAGCTCCTCGAGCAGGATGCGGGTGGCGCCGGAGCGCGAATTCGGCGCGTGGAAGAAGGTCAGGTTCATGGGGTCCTCGTGATGGCGGTGAGTTGCCAGCTTAGGCGCCTTCGCTGCCGCGGTCTTGGAAAAACGCGAATGCTAGAATCGCGGGATTCTCACGACAGCGACGAGACCGGGACCGAGATCGATGAGCACTCTGCCTACCGTTACGGACCGCGCCAAGGGCGTGGTCGCACCGGCGCTCGCCGGCAAGATGTTCCGCCTCGGCCGCTACCTGCCGCCGCCCGACCTGGCGCCGTTCCTCGACCATTATTGGGTCGTCGAGTGGGACTTGCGGGGCCGTCCCGCGCACACGCAACGCACCTTGCCTTATCCTTGCGTGCACGTCGTGTTCGACCGCGCCCGCACGGGCATCTGGGGCCTCACGACGGGCCCGTTCGATTATGAATTGAAGGATGCGGGCAAGGTATGCGGCCTGCGTTTCCGGCCCGGCGCCTTCCGCGCCTTCCTCGGCCGGCCCCTGCACACGATCACGGATAAGGTGCTGCCGCTGTCCGCCGTCTTCCCGTGGGACGAGGCGGCAGCGCAGGACGCCGTGCTGGACACGCCCGACGACATGGCGATGGTCGACGCGGCCAACGCGCTGCTGCGCACCGTCCTGCCCGCGCCCGATCCGCAGGTGGACAAGATCGCCGCCATCCTGCGCGCGGTCGAAGGCACGCCCGGCCTGACGCACGTCGAGGCGCTGGCGGACGTCGCCGGCATGGGCGTGCGCAGCCTGCAGGCGCTGTTCAGCGAGTACGTGGGCGTGAGCCCGAAATGGGTGATCCGGCGCTTCCGCCTGCACGAGGCGGCGGACCAGTTGGCGACGGGCGCCGACGTCGACCTGGCCACGCTGGCGCAAGGCCTCGGCTATTTCGACCAGGCCCATTTCACATCGGACTTCCGCCGGCTCGTGGGCAAGTCGCCGGGGCGGTATCGCGAGGAAGCGCGGCGGACGGCCGGCGAGTGACGCACCACAAGATGATAGACCCACAACGGGTGGCGGGCCCGTGCCCGGCTGCGCTGGCGCAACTGTCAACACTTTGTTGGTTCTGCGCAATTTATGTGACATTTTCCGGTGGGAAAATTATTACCGGTGGTAAAATCCAGTTACTACGGGAAAATAATTTTTTGTCGGTATTGCTACCCTTGACTCGAGATTACAAATTGAAATTTAAATCCAGCCGCGCAGTAATGTTGACCGCCATCCTCGGTACCGTGGGCACGTTGTCCGCCTGCGGCGGAGGCGGCGGCATGGGTGAACCGGTATCGACGACGGCATCGACGACGTCGACCGCATCGTCCACGCCGTCGACGACCACGGCGACGACGCCGTCCACGACGCCTTCGACGACGACCGAATCCACGACGCCTGCGACGACGACCACGGCGCCGGCACCGGCACCCGCTCCCGCGCCGGCACCTGCGCCGGCTCCGGCGCCCGCGACCGCGGACACCGCCTCCACCACGGCGCCGGCCCCGATCACGTCGACGCTGCTCGGGCAGGAAAGCTATTCGCCGGCAACGCAGTACTCGTCCAATTTTTGCCAGGACGGCCAGTATCCGACGGCATGGAATTGGAACCCGGCGTCGATCGTGACGCAGGCCGCGCCGGCGACGTCCGGCACGCCGAAGATCGTGCAGGTGCGCGACGGTGTGGCCATCGCGACCTATACGGCGCTGGGCGGCGACCCGCCAACGCGTTCCAAGCCCAACAGCGAAAATGGCACCGACACGAGCGTCGGTCCGTTCCGCCGGGCGCCTTACCTCCAATGGAAGAGCGGCGACACGTTCCTCGTCTACCCGGCAGTCTATAGTGGCAAGGACATGCAGATCTACATCGGTCCGAACTTCGCCAACGATGCGGACTTCAAAGCCGGCAAATACGCGGTGCCGAGCAACATCACGATCCGCGGCGTGACGGTCGACGGCAAGCGTCCGGTGATCGTCAATCCGCCGACGGGCGCTTCGAACTCGACCTACGGACAGAGCCTCATCTACATCGACGGTGCGTACGATGCGGACAAGAAGGTCACGGCGTGGGCGAGCAACATCACGATCGAAAACCTCGACATCGTCGATGCGCCGACCGGAGGCAGGCTCGGCAAGGCGGCGATCTACGTCAACGCGGCCAAGGACCTGACGTTGCGTAATGTGCGCATCGCCGGTTTCAAGCAGCACAGCGCCAACGGTGTTTTCTCGACCGGTAACACGGCGGGATCGATCGTGTTCGAAAACGTCGAACTCGACAGCAACGGCGGCGGCGGCGGCCCCGAGCACAATGCGTACATCAACGGCAGCACCACCGATCCGACGTTCACGTTCCGTGTGACGGGTTCGTGGAGCCACGATTCGTACTACGGGCACGAGCTGAAATCGCGTGCGCAGCGGACGATCATCGAAGGCTCGTACCTGACCGGCCACCTGGCCGCGGCGGGCGAGCTGGGCGAGTCCTACCTGCTCGACGTTCCCGATGGTGGCGAACTGACCGTGCGTAACACGATCTTCGTGAAGAATTTCTCCGGCAATGGCTCGAACGGCGCATCGTTGACGTTCGGCGTGGAGTCCGCGCTGGCCACGCGCAGCTGGGGGCTGACCGTCGAACACAACACGTTCGTGGCGATGTCGCGCTATTACGACGACGCGAAGCACAAGCCGTATCCCTTGTACATCAGCAGCAAGGCGCTGGGTGACAAGAAGATCGACTCGAATGTGTACGTTGGCTACTGCACCGGCGACGTGACGCGCGATGCACCGGGCACGAACGCGGTGACCCTGAACTTCAACGACATCGACCTGAGCTACCGTCCGCGCCTGCCGCGCTTGACCGGTGACCTGAGCATCATCGGTACCCCGTCGTACTGGCACACGGCGCAGTCGTCGACGCGCAAGACCAACGCCGTCGGCGCCCGCGACTGATCAAGCCCCCTCAGTCGAGGTCATCCTCGTCGGCCCCGCGTTCCAGCTGTGGAATCACTTTCACGAGCAGGATGCGGGGCCCGTTCGTTTTCTTGACGACGACGTCGAACTTCGGGAATTCGATGCGCTGGCCCTGCTTGGGGATGTCGCCCAGCTTCGCCATCAACAGGCCGCCGACGGATTCCACCTCGTCCAGTCCCATCTCCTCGTTGTTGATGTCGATGCCGAGCACGCGCTCGAGCGACACGATGGGCAGGCTCGCCTTGCCGATATACGTGCCGTCGCCCTGCGGCAGCCAGTCGTTCTCGTTGAGGCGGAATTCGTCGCGGATCTCGCCGACGATCGCGCCCAGCAGGTTGTCCAGCGTGATGAAGCCGACGGGCCGCTTGCCCTTTTCGCCGATCAGCGCGAAGTGCGGGGCGCCGCCGCGGAACCGGCGGAACAATTCGATCGCGGGCGTGCGCGCGGAGATCAGGTCGACGGGGCGCAGGTATTCCGTCAGGTCGTCGACGTCCTTGCCGGACTGCTCGGCGAAGAACAAGTCCTTCAGGTGGATCACGCCCAGCACTTCCTCGCCGTCCTCGTCGAAATACGGGTAGCGCGAGAAGCGGTTGCGGCGCATCGTGTCCAGGTTCTGCTCCAGCGTCCGGCTCGCGTACAGCGCGCTCACCTCGTTAATGGGCCGCATCAGGTCCGACACCGTGTGCTGGGAAAACTCCAGCGACTGCGCGAGGATGTGGCGCTCGTCGTGCGTGAAACGCTCGCCCGGCGCGCCCGTGTTGGTGCGCAGGATGATCTTCAATTCGTCGTTCGAATAATGCGTCTCGTGGCTGCCCACGCCCGACAGGCCCGCGACGCGCAGCACGAGGTTCGCGCTTTCGTTCAGGACCCAGATAAACGGGTACATGGCCCAGTAAAAGCCGTACAGCGGCACGGCGCTCCACAGGCCCACGGCTTCCGGCACGCGGATCGCGAGCGACTTCGGCGCCAGTTCGCCCACGACGATGTGCAGGAACGAGATCACGCTGAACGCGACGATGAACGACACGCCGTGGATGATTTGCGGGCTCGTGATGCCGACCAGCGCGAACACGGGCTCCATCAGCTTCGCGAACGCCGGTTCGCCCACCCAGCCCAGGCCCAGCGACGCCAGTGTGATGCCCAGCTGGCAGGCCGAGAGATAGGCGTCCAGCTGGCTGTGGACCTTGAACAGGATGCGTCCGCGCAGGCCGCCCGTCTTGGCGATGGCGCGCACGCGCGTCTTGCGCAGGGTGACGATGCCGAATTCGGCCGCCACGAAGAAGCCGTTCAGCGCCACCAGCAGCAGCGCGAGAACGACGAGCAGTACGTTTTGCATAAATAGTAAATTTGTTCAGAAGGCAAAGCCGGGACCATTGTAACGGTCAGGCCGCGGCGCCGCCTTTTTGCGACCCCGCCAGGATGGCCTCGACCGCCGGATGCATGATCTTGCGGTCGCTCGAAATCATGTAGAACTGTTCGCGCACGGTCGGCACGAGGCCGACCTGCACGGCGCCGAACTGCTCGGCCACGTCGTCCGCCAGCGCGGCCGGTGCGAAGAACAGGCCCAGGCCGCGCCGGCCGAACGTGTTGAGGAGGGCGTTGTCCTCGAACTCCCCGACGACGTCCGGCCGGACGTGGTGCTGCACGAACCATTCGTCGATCTTGCCGCGCAGGGCATTATTACGTGCCGGCAGCAGGAACGGCGCGCTGTTCAGATTCTGCGGGAAGGCCTCGCCCGCGCCGCCGTAGCGCGCCGCGAGCGCGGGCGCGCCCACGACGACCATCTCGCTGTCGAACAGCTGGTGGCTGAACACCTTCAACGTCGCGCCGGCGCGCACTTCGCGGTCCGTCAGCACGACGTCCAGCTTGTGCAGTGCGAGGTCGGCCAGCAGCGCCTCGAACTGGTCCTCGTAGCACACGAGGCGCACGGGCCGCTCCATCCGCGTGGCCGCTTCCAGCATGCGGTAGGCCGACAGCTTCGGCAGCGAATCCGAGATCCCCACCGTGAGACGCGTGCGGCCGCTGTCGAATTCGTTCAGCGCTTCCTGCATCTGCTCGCCCAGCAGGAAGATCTGGTCGGCATAGCCCAGCGCCAGCCGGCCCGCTTCCGTCAGCACGAGGCGTCGGCCCTGCTGCGCGAACAAGGTCTTGCCCAGCGATTGTTCCAGCAATGTGAGCTGCGAACTGACCGTCTGCACGGCGAGCCCCAGGCGTTCGGCTGCCCGCGTGATGCCCCCTTCGTTCGCGACGACCCAGAAGTAGTACAGGTGACGGAAATTGATGTCGGTTTTCATTATTGAGTGAATAACGCAGGTTTTTTCGAAGTGATTCTCTCAGTATCTTCGCTTTTTCGATTGGATCATCGCCCCTACACTGCGCCTTGTCAACAACATACATCCCAGAAGGGAGATGAAAAATGAAGCATTTCAGGATGTCGTTCATCGTCACCGCGTTGTGCCTGGTGGGCTCCGCGTGGTGGGGCTACTCGCATGCCGGCCTGGCCGGCGCGCTGACGGCAATGGGTATCGCCGCGATCCTCGCGGTGATGGAAGTCTCGCTGTCGTTCGACAACGCGGTGGTCAACGCGTCCGTACTGAAGACCTGGGACCCGTTCTGGAAAAAGCTGTTCCTGGGCGTGGGCATCATCATCGCCGTCTTCGGCATGCGTCTGCTGTTCCCGCTCGTGATCGTCGCGGTGGCGGCCGACCTGGGCCTGATGGACGTGTGGAACATGGCGTTGCAGGATCCGAAGCAGTACTCGATGCAC
>Ga0207657_10004779_pt1 | contig 14285 bp, 10 predicted proteins | sample KBSC33metaG_FD_184316 | JGI IMG/M metagenome (GOLD analysis project Ga0207657, IMG submission 184316) | Corn rhizosphere microbial communities from Kellogg Biological Station, Michigan, USA - KBS C3-3 metaG (SPAdes) (version 2) | ecosystem: Host-associated > Plants > Roots > Rhizosphere > Soil ... | reverse complement strand
TCGTCGTGATCGAGCACAACCTCGACGTGATCAAGACCGCCGACTGGATCATCGACCTCGGCCCCGAAGGCGGCGCCGGCGGCGGGCAGGTCATCGCGCAGGGAACGCCGGAAGCGATCGCCGCTGCCGATGCGAGCTACACCGGACGCTACCTGAAGCCGGTGCTCGCGATGGAGGCGCGCTGTCGCCAGAAACCGTCGGGGGCGAACAGCGCCGCGATCGCCGCGTCGAGCAAGCCGAGATCGTCGAGGCAGTCGAGGATCGTGTAGCGTCGCCTGATCAGCCGCGCTCGGCGGTGGTCGCGCGCGAATCGTTCGAGCGAAATGCCGAGGTGCGCGGGATGGAACGGCGCAGCGCAGGCGGCCAGCCAGCGCGCCATCATGGTCGGACCGACGAGCGCCGTTTCGAGTCGCGGCCGCAATGCCGGCCACGATGCCGCAAGTGCCCGCAACCGCAACGGCCGGCGCGTTGCCGCGGCGAGCTTCGCGCGCATCTCGGTGCGCGCGTTTTCGACGATGGCCGGATCGGCGAACGCCGCGTCGATCTCGGCGTCGATCGCATCCGCGTCTCGATCGGTGCCACCGGTGATCGCGGCCTCGGCGCGCGCCGGGATGTCCTGCGTAACGAACCATTCGTAGAGTGCGAGCATCGCCACCGCGGCGACGCCCACGCACGCTCCATGCGCCGCGGGTTCACCGTCGACGCAGAGCCGTTCCATCTCGAAGACGTGCGAGAACTGATGCTCGCTGCCGCTTGCCGGACGCGAATTGCCGTGCGCCTGCATCGCGAAGCCCGAAACGAGCAGGCCGTCGATCAATCCGCGCATCGCTTCGCTGTCGCCGTTCGCGATATCGGCCGGCGCGGCAAGCCACGTCCTGAGGTTGTCCTGCACGAGTGCGAACGGCTCGGCATCGATCGACTCCTCGCCGAGGGCATCGGCGAGCAGCCAATCGGCGCCGGCAACCACCTTTCCCGCAAGGTCGCCGTAGCCCCACGCGGACATCCGCGAAGGCGCGGCCGTCAGCACATCGAGATCGGCGACGATGCCGACCGGCGGCGCGCACGCGAGCGTGCGCTTGAAACCGTCGTCGAGCATCGCCGCGCCGGACGCCGCGTAGCCATCCATCGACGCCGCGGTCGGAATGCAGACGTAGGCCGTGCCCGCGACCGAGGCCGCGTACTTCGTCAGATCGTTGATCACGCCCGCGCCCACGGCCAGCGGTACGGACCCGGTCGCGGCGAGCTCTGCCGCGAGTTCACGTGCGGTGTCGGCACGCGGCTTGACGCGGGGAGTTTCGCCGAGCACGACCGGCTCGCCGCCGGCGATCCCCGCGTCGCGCAATACGGCCTGCACGCGGTCGCCGGCGGCGCGCATCGTGGCCGTGTCGGCAACGATCCGGTAGCGACCCGGTGTGCCGAGCGCGGCGAGCACCTGCGGCAGGCGCACGAGCGCATCGCGCTCGACGATCACGACCCGCGTAACCGAAGCGCGCCGTACCGCGCGCTGCAGCACTTCGTCGCTGCGGCTCATCCCGGCGCGCACACCGCCGCGCGGTAGCGCGAGGCGAAACAGCGCGTCGCCCACGCCGCCGTGCGGTGGCGCGAGGCGAAACAGCGCTTCAGCAATCGGCGAGGCACGCCATCAGCTCGTCGTGGATCAGGCCGTTCGACGCGATCCGCTGCAGGTCGTCGTCATCGCAATCGTGCCCGTCGAACCGCGTCACCCGTCCGCCCGCGGCGCGCACCAGTGCCATGCCGGTGGCGTGCGACACCGCATCCGCCTTGAACGAGACGAACGCGTCGAGCTGTCCGTCCGCCACGAGTGTCATTTCGAGGCCGCCCGAGACGATGATGCGCACGCCGCGCGCCGCATTGCCGAGCCGGCGCACGGCCTCGGCGGTGCGCGCGACGTCGGATTGTGCAAAGTGCGACGTCAACACGATCGACACGACCGCATCCGACAACGACGCGCGGCTCGATACCTGCGCGGCGCGTTCGTTGATCGTCGCGAGGCTGCCTTCCGCATAGCGCGCGACGACGCCGGCCGCCGGTGCATGCACGATGCCGGCGCGCGTGCGTCCGCCCTCCTGGTAGGCAATCGTCACCGAGAACCACGGCAACCCCGCGGCATAGTTCACCGTGCCGTCGAGCGGGTCCACCACCCAGCGCACCCGCGCATCGGCCGCGCCGCTCGCGCCCGCTTCTTCCGAGAGGATCGACGCGCCGGGTGTCAGTGCATGCAGGCCGTCGATGACGATGCGCTCGGATGCGAGGTCGGCGCGGGTGACGACGTCGCGCAACTCCTTGCGATTGACGTCGAGCGACTCGCCGCGCATCGCCATCAGCGTGGCGGCCGCGCGCGCCGCGACGGCTTCGGCACCCTGCAGCATGGCCTCGTACGTCATGGTCGTGCCGCGCCGCCGGGATATTCCGGCGGCAGCTCGAAGTCGTGGATCGGCCCGAAATCGCCGATCGGCACGACATGACTGACGATGCCCGTGCCCGGATGGTGCACGTGCAGCGCGAAGCCGGGCGGCTCGAGGATCCAGCGCGACAACTCGCCATCGCGCAACTCGAGCGGAACCTGGTGCGCGGTGCTCGGCGCCACGAAACCCAGCGTGCCGGCATAGCGCAGCGCAATCGGCCGGTGATAGTGCCCGGCCGCCACGCGCTCGATTTCGGGATGTCGCGCGATTGCCTGCGCGAACGAGGGCGCCGTCCGGCACATCATCGCGTCCATCGCCGGCACACCGGTGCGAAACGGCGGGTGATGCATGAACACGAGCGTGGGCCGGCCGTCGCCCGCGTCGAGCGCATGCGCGAACCACGCCTCGCGCGCCGCACAGATCTCGCCGCCCGTCTCGCCGGCGTTGACGGTGTCGAGCGCGACGAGGCGGACCGGAAAATCGTCGATCGCGTAGTGCAGGAAGCGCTCGTCCTGAAGCAGGTACGGATGCGTGTCGCGAAAGCACGCGCGCATTACGTCGCGCCGGTCGTGATTCCCGGGAATGACGAACACCGGCATCGGCAACTGCGCGAGGATGCCGATGATTTCGCGGTATTCGTCCTCGAGGCCGCAATCGGCGAGATCGCCGCTGGCGATGACGCAGTCGGGCGCGGGGTCGAGTGCCGCGATGGCGGCGACGGCACGACGCAGCATCGCATTCGTGTCGACGCTGCCGTACGCGAGCACGCCACGCGGGCGCACGTGAAGATCGGTGATCTGGGCGATGATCATGAATGGGGAGGGTAAAGGGCGAAGGCGTCCGTGGGAACGCCTTCGCGATCTGTTACGGTTTCATCAGCGACGCGGTTTCCTTCATCAGCCGGTCGTAGCCGGCTTTCGGCTCGATCTCGCCGCGCATGATCGCGTTGATGATGTCGCGTTGCGCGCGCCAGATGCGCACCGAGTTGCCGCCCGGATACCCCTGCCACGGCACCGAGCGATCCATCTGCAGCGAAACCGTCTTGAAGTTCGGGTTCTTGTCGTAGAACGGACCGAGGAACTCGGGTCCGGTCGCGCGCAGGTTCGTCGGCAGGTAACCGGTGCCTTCGACGACGATCTTCTGCGCTTCCGGTCCGGTGACGAACTTCAGGAATTCCCACGCGGCCTTCTGCTTCGCAGGGTCGCGCGTGGTGATCAGCGCCGCATTGCCGCCGGTGGGCAGGCCGCCATGCGCCTTGTCGTCGATCGGGAACACCGCCGTGCGCAGCGTGAATTTGTCGCCGATGAGATCGGTCACCTGGCGAAGCCGCGCCGGGGTGTCGAAGAAGATGCCGATCTTGCCTGCGATGAACTGCTGGCGCGACTGATCCCAGTCGATCACCGGCATGCCGTCCTCGCTGACGAAGCGACGAAATCGCGACAGTGCCTTGACGCCGATGTCGGGGCCGCCGAGCGAAACATCGTCACCCTTGACCACGGTGCCTCCGGCCTGCGTGATCATCGAGTGATAGAGCCACACGTCGGGCCAGTCGTGGACGTTGTACGCGAGGCCGGCGACGTCGGGTCCGCTCGTCTTGATCTTCGCCGCCAGCGCCATGATCGCGTCCCAGTTGTCGGGCATGTGATCGGGATCGCCGCCGGCCTTCTTCACGAGCTCGACGTTGTAGTACATGATCGGTGTCGACGCGTTGAAAGGCAGGCCGTAGAGCTTCCCGTCGACCTTGCCGAGATCGACGATGCGGTCGGAATAATTCTTCTGCCGGAACTCCTTGCCCTCGGCGGCAAGCAGCGGTCCGAGATCGACGATCTGGTTGCGCTTTTCGAGCGTGCGCGCGAGCTCCGACAGCAGGTGGAAGCCCGAGTAATAGACGTCGGGCAGCTGGTTCGTGACGGCCTGGCGCATCATCGTCTGGTGGCCGTCGTCGTACGTGGGCGCCGGCGCGCGGAAGGCGATTTTGATGTCCGGGTGGCGCTTCATGAACTCCTGCGCGATCGGCTCGTGGAACTTCGCGAATGCCGGGAACGCGTAGAGCACGTCGAGCGTCACGGTCTCGGCCCGCGCGGCCGGGGTGGCGAGCGCGCACGCCAGCGTGAGTGCGCCGAACAGGAAGCCTCGTCTTTTCATCGATCTCTCCTTGGGTGGGTGCCAGCGAACAATCGCAATGCTATTTGATGCCTGTCATCGTGATGCCTTCGATGAAGCGGCGGCGCGCGATCAGGAACGCGATCACCAGCGGTGCGGTGAGCACCGTGGCCGCCGCCGTCAATGCACCGTAGTTCGAACCGGTTTCCGCGTCGGCGAAGAACATCATGCCGAGCGGCGGTGTTGCAAGTTTCGTGTCGCTGATGACGATCAGCGGCCAGTACAGGTCGTTCCAGTGCGCAACGAGCGAGAACACCGAGAACGCGGCGATCGCCGGCCACGCGCTCGGCACGACGATGCGCCAGACGATCTCGAATTCGCTCATGCCGTCGAGGCGTGCCGCCTGGATGATCTCGTCGGGATAGCTCTTGAAGAATTGGCGGAACAGGAAGATCGCGAACACCGACAGGAAGAACGGCATCATGATCGCGAAGTAGGTATTGAGCAGCCCGAGGCGCGCGAGGCCCATGTAGAGCGGCAGCGCCGGAACCTGGATCGGGATGCACAGGCCCAGCAGCACGAGTGCCAGCAGTGTGCCGCGCCCCGGGAAGCGCAGCTTCGCGAGCGCGTAGGCGCAAGGAACCGCGACCAGCACCTGCACGACGAGGATGCCCGCGCAGACGACGGCGCCGTTCAACGCGAAGCGCAGCAGCGGGAACTTGCCGAGCGCGAAGCCGTAGTTCTGCACGGCGCTGAAGTGCTTCGGCCACAGGCTGAAGTCGACGGCGAAGATCTCGGCGGGGGACTTGATCGACGTGACGAGCATCCACACGAACGGCAGCAGGATGAACACGGCACCGGTGATCAGGATCGCGTGCACGACGAACAGCGTGACGATGCGCCGCGCTGTCGCCGAAAGCGGGGTGAGCGGCGCGGTTGCGGAGCCATCGAGGCGAGGCATCGTCGACATGGCGTTCAGTAGTGCACGCGGCGCTCGAGAACGAACGTCTGCAGGATCGAGAACAGCAGCACGAACGCGAGGAACACGAGTGTCAGTGCCGCTGCGTATCCCATGTGGAAATACTGGTAGCCCTCGAGATAGATGTCGTAGAGCAGCACCTCCGACGAGCCCATCGGACCCCCGCGGGTCATCACAGCCACCGTGTCGAAAACCTTGAACGCGGTGATCGACGTCGTGACGATCACGAACATCGTCGTCGGCCCGAGCAACGGCCAGGTGATCGTCAGGAAGCGGTCGATCCCGCTGCGGCAGCCGTCGATTTCGGCCGCCTCGTAGAGCTCGCGCGGGATCGCGGAAAGACCGGCGAGGAACAGCACCATGTTGAAGCCGACGAGCTGCCAGATGCCGATGGCCGCGAGGGTCGGCAGCACGTACGCCGGCTCGCTCAGGAACGGAATGGCGTCGAACCCGAGCGCCCGCAACACCCCGTTCACGGGGCCGAGCCGCGGGTGCAGGATGTACTGCCAGACCGTCGCCATGGCGATCAGCGTCGACGTGACCGGCAGGAAGTAGACGATCTCGTAGAACGAGCGCGTCCGCTTGCGCCGGTGCAGCAGCACCGCGATCAGCAGTCCGAGGCCGACGGCGCCCGGCAGCACGATCGCGACGTAGACGAACGTGTTGTAGAGCGAGCGGCGGAACACCGGATCGACGAACGCCTTCTGGAAGTTCGCAAGGCCCAGGAAGTTCGTCTTCAGCGCACCGAGCTCGTAATCGGTGAAGCTCAGGTAAAGCAGCACGGCGAGCGGAACGAGGTTGGTGAGGAGCAGCAGCAGAAAGGCGGGGAAGGCGAAGCCGCAGCCGGCGAGCCGCTCGATCATCCGCTGGCGGTTGCGCCGCACAGGCGCGAGCGGAACGTCGATCGGCGAGGCGACCGCGCTCGTCATGATGTCCGCATCAGCGGCTCGCCGGCGCCTGCCGCTTCCATCTTCTTCGCATCGTCGATGCGCTCGCCCTGTTCGTCGAAAACGTGGCACGACGCGGGCGCGAACAGCAGCGCTACGCCGCGGCTGTCGGCGCCGAGCGTGCCGGGGTCGCCTGCCGTCGTGCATACCAGCGAGCCGCTGGCAGGAGGCGCGAGATCGACGTGCAGGATGTGCTCGGCGCCGAGGTTCTCGCTGCGCCGCAGCCGTCCGTGGAGCACCTGGCAACCCGGTCGCGACGTGCCCGCCGGGGCCGCCATGATCGCCTGGGGGCGAATGCCGATCGTCAACGCGTGTCCGGGCGCCCGCGCGATGCGAATCGGCAACTCGGCGCCGAAGAGCTCGACCGCACCCGAGGGTCCGGTCCTGGCGGGAAAGAGATTGATGGCAGGCGTGCCGATGAACTGCGCGACCCTGACGCTCGCCGGACGCGCGTAGAGCTCGCTCGGCGCACCGAGCTGCAGGATGCTGCCGCCGTCCATCATCGCGACGCGATCCGACATCGTCATCGCCTCGACCTGGTCGTGCGTCACGTAGATGAACGTGGTGCCGAGGCGAGCGTGCAGCTCGGCAAGCTCGGTGCGCATGTGGACCCGAAGCTTGGCGTCGAGATTCGACAGCGGCTCGTCCATCAGGAACACGGCGGGCTGGCGCACCATCGCGCGGCCGAGGGCCACGCGCTGCCGCTGGCCGCCGGAAAGCTGCGACGGCCGCCGATCGAGCAGCGCGTCGATCTGCAACTGCCGCGCCACCGCGTCGACTTCCGATGCGATGCCCGCCATGACGCGGCGCCGGCGCGGCGACAGCAAACCGAGGAGCGGCAGCCGCTCGAACAGGTTGAGCCGCGTCATGACGAGCGGCAGCGCGATGTTGCCGAATACACGCATGTGCGGGTACAGCGCGTAGCTCTGGAACACCATCGCCACGTGGCGCTCGTGCGCCCGCAGATGGTCGACCGGCCGGCCGTCGATGCGCACCGAGCCCGCGCTTTGCGGCTCGAGGCCTGCGATGATGCGAATCAGCGTCGACTTGCCGCAGCCCGAGGCTCCGACGAGCGTCAGGAATTCGCCGTCGGCGACGTGGAAGTCGATATCGGACAACACGCGCACGTTGCCGAACGACTTGCTGACCGATTCGAGCGTGACGCTGGCCATGGCTCGCGTTTCGTTCGCCGCGTGCGGATGATCAGGCGACTCGTCGCGGCGGGTACACCTCGTGCAGCACGTCGTCGATCCACAGCGGCGTAAGACCGGGGACGTCGACGTGGCGCACGCGAACCGAGGAGCCTTCGAACTCGTAGACGGTGGCTCCGAGGCGCTTCTCGCCGGGCATGTCGCGTTGATTGTCGGGCCCGACGAGAAAGCCCGATGAGGCACACCAGACGTACCGGCAGCCGGCCACGTCGCGATCGTTCCACTTGTGCAGGTGTCCGGTCGCGACGAGCGCGACCGCGTGCCGCGAGACGAGATCAAGAAGCTTCGCGCGCTGCGCCGGCTTCACCGACCAGTACCCGGTGTCGCCTTCATCCGGCGCATCGATGAACAGCGGCCGATGCGTGAACCAGGCGATCCTGCGCCCGTCCGCCGATGCCATGATCTGCTCGAGCCACGCGAACTGGCGTGCCTCTTCGTCGTTGCCGGCGCCAAACAGCATCGAGTCGAGACCGACGAGACGCCACTGCTCGGCGTCGTGCATCCACCAGTCGGGTCCGACGTTGCGCCGCCAGCGCTCGAGGCGTCCGGCGGTGACCGGCTGGTGCGCATTGCCGGCTTCGCCGACGTCGTGATTGCCGGGAACGGCGAGCACGGGTGTGCCGAGCGATCGCAGCAGCGTGGCGCCTTCGCGCATGTCGTCCTCGTTGTCCGCACCGTCGACGGTGAGGTCGCCGGTGTGGATCACGAGATCGGGGTGCAGGTGCTGCACCCAGTCGCGAAGCGGTGCCCAGTTTCCGGCAAATTGTCGCTTGCCCGGGCTGAGGTGAGTGTCGGAGATCTGCACTACGCGTGTCATGGTCGGCTGGCCGATTGCGTGATGGATCAGGACGCCGTGCCGGCGGGTTGCACGGCGAAGATGTCCACCGATTGCGTCTTGCCGCGCACGGTCAGCGGACCGAGTGCTTCGAGCGCGACGGTGTCGTGCAGCGCGGCGCGCGTCGCGTCGTCGATCAGGATTTCGCGCTGCGCGGTCTTCGTGTGCGCTTCGAGGCGCGACGCGAGGTTGACGGTATCGCCGATGCAGGTATAGGTGGCGCGCTCGTTCGTGCCGGCATACCCGGCGACCATGTCGCCCGACGCGATGCCGATGCCGATGCGGATCTCCGGCTTGCCGGCCGCGCTGCGCTCGACGTTGAAGAGCATCATCATCTCGATCATGTCGAGCGCCGTGCGCACCGCCGCATCGCAGTGACCGGGCAGCGGCAGCGGCGCACCGAAGATCGCCATCAGTCCGTCGCCGGCGATGTGGCTGACGATGCCGCCGTGCTCGCCGATCGCGTCGAACATCAGCGTGTAGTACGTGTTGAGCAGCTCGATCGTCTCCTCGGGCGGCTGCGACTCGGCGATCGACGTGAAGCCGCGGATGTCGGAGAACATGACCGTCGCACGCACCCGCTTGCCGCCGAGCGCGAAGCCGCTCTGCTGCAGGTCCTGCGCAACTTCCGGCGTCGCGAACCGGCGCATCAGCGCCTTCTGCTGGTCCCGGAGCCGCTTCTTCTCGAGGCTTGCGCGCACGCGCGCCTTCAGCAGCACGGCGTTGACGGGTTTCGTCAGGTAATCCTCGGCGCCGAGCTCGATGCAGCGCACGACGTTGTCGAGCCCTTCGAGCGACGACGTGACAATCACCGGCACGTCGCGCAGCGAAAGGTCGGCGCGGATCTGCTCGAGAACCTGGAAGCCGTCCATCTCGGGCATCTCGATGTCGAGCAGCACGAGGTCGAACGCATCGCGGCGCATCGTGTCGAGCGCGAGCCTTCCGTTTTCCGCCGCGCTCACGCGATGGCCCATGAGGTCGAGATTGCGCGTCAACAGCAGCCGGTTGACCTTGTTGTCGTCGACGACGAGGAGCCGCGCGATCCCGTTCCCGGCGTCAGGCACGCGCAAGCTCCCCGAGCGCCTTCGCCACGCGGGCGTATTCGAGCTCGAGCTCGTCGAGCGGTGCGCCGTTGGCCTCGCGTACCGGCGTCATGCCGCCGAGCTCCAGGTCCTTCGCGAGCTTGCCGAGCGCCAGCGCGCCGAACGTGTTGCTGTTCGACTTGAGCGAGTGTGCGGTGCGCCGGAACGTGTCGGCGTTGCCGGACGCATACGCCAGGCGAAGCTCGTCGAGCATCAGTGGTGCTTCGACGAGGAACGTGTCGACGAGCTCGCAGACGAATTCCGCGCCTGCCGTCGATTGCAGTTCACCGAATGCAGCTAGGTCGATCGTCGGTTGGGTCATGTCAGTCGTGAAGGGCCGCCCCGAACGACTGACCCGCCCCCCGGGGGGCAGCGAGCGGAGCGAGCGTGGGGGGATGTTCATCCCAGTCGTGAAGGGCCGCCCCGAACGACTGACCCGCCCCCGGGGGGGCAGCGAGCGGAGCGAGCGTGGGGGGATGTTTCATCGTAGTGCCTATTCCTCTTCTCCAAGCGGGGCGAGATGCACGCGCGAGTCGGCCGTTGCACGCGGCGCCACGCGCGCGAGCGCGTCGACCAGCGCAGCGACGCGGATCGGCTTCGTCACGTAGTCGTCCATGCCGGCAGCGAGACACAGTTCCCGGTCGCCCTGCATCGCATTGGCCGTCATGGCGACGATGCGCGGGCGCTCGCCGGGGCGAAAGCGCCCGGTGATCGCCTTCGACGCCTCGAGCCCGTCCATCTCGGGCATCTGCACGTCCATCAACACGACGTCATACGTCTGTCGCGTCACGCTCTCGATCGCCTCGATGCCGTTCGAGGCGATGTCGGCGCGGTAGCCCATCTGCTGCAGCAGGCGAAGCGCGAGCTTCTGATTCACCACGTTGTCCTCGGCCAGCAGGATCCGCAGCGGATGGCGCGCGGCCATCCCGGCGTCGATTCTCGGCTTCGCCGTCGCCTCGCGCGCGGAAGACGGGTCCGCCGAACCGTGTGCGAGCAGCGTCATCAGCGTATCGAAGAGCTGCGACTGGCGCAGCGGCTTCGCGAGCGTCGCGGCAAAAAGGCCACCGGCTTCGCCAGCCTCGCGCCGGCCGAGCGACGTGAACAGCACGAGGGGCAGCTTTGCGCGCAGCGCGCGAATGCGCGTCGCCAGCATGACGCCGTCCATCTCCGGCATGTGCATGTCGACGATGGCGATGTCGAACGCGTCGCCGTCTGCGAGCCATTGCAGCGCCTGCGCGGGGGAGTGCGTATCGCGCGCCAGCATGCCCCATTTGGCAGACTGCAGCGCGAGGATCCTCCGGTTGGTCGCGTTGTCGTCGACGATCAGCAGGCGCTTGCCCGACAGCGCGGGCTGCGCACCGAGGAGCTCACGCCGCGCGTTCGGCGCGAGCGCCGCGGGCTCCGCGCGGATCGTCACGAAGAACGTCGAGCCGGTTCCGGGACCCGCACTTTCCGCCCACATCGTGCCGCCCATCAGCTCCGCGAGCCGCTTGCTGATCGCGAGTCCGAGGCCGGTGCCACCGTATTTGCGCGTCGTCGACGAGTCGGCCTGCGAGAACGACTGGAACAACCGGGCGAGTCCGGCTTCGCTCAAGCCGATGCCCGTGTCGCGAATGGCGAAATGCAGGTTGTGCGCAGCGTCGTGCACGTCGGCGCTCACGGTCAGAACCACCTCGCCTGCCTCGGTGAACTTGACCGCGTTGGACAGCAGGTTGAGCAGGATCTGCCGCAACCGTGTCACGTCGCCCGTTACGGCGGCAGGCACGTCGCCTTCGAACACGTACGCGATGTCGAGGCGCTTTTCCGCGGCGCGCGCGCTGACGAGATCGAGCGCCGACTCGACGCAATCGCGCAGGTCGAACGGTACCGCTTCGATGTCCATCCGCCCGGCCTCGATCTTCGAGAAATCGAGGATGTCGTTGATGATCGTGAGCAGCGCGTCGCCCGAGTCGCGAATCGTCGCGGCGTAGTCGCGCTGTTCCGGGTCGAGCTTCGTGTCGAGCAGCAGGCCGCTCATGCCGATCACCGCGTTCATCGGCGTGCGGATCTCGTGGCTCATCGTCGCCAGGAACGCGCTCTTGGCTTCGTTCGCACCTTCGGCCGCCGCGCGGGCCGCCTGCGCTTCGCGAAAGAGGCGCGCATTCTGGATGGCGATCACGGCCTGGTCGGCGAACGTGCCGAGCAGGGCGACTTCCTTGTCGCTGAACGGACGCGGCGGCTGGCGAAACACGCAGATGGCACCCACTCCGCGCTCCTCCCACAGCATCGGGCTGTAGATCGCCGAATAGTCGCCGAGCGAAGCGACCGCCCGGCGGGCGCTTTCGTGCGAACTCGCAATCGACGCCGCGCTGGACACCTGGATGCTGCGCCGCTCGCGGATCGCCTGTCCGGTGAACGTGTCCTTGAGCGGCATGTGACCGACGCTTCGAATCGCGTCGAGCGCCGAGCCGCGCCACTCACCGACGGTGACCTCGCCGTCGTCGCCGACCAGGAAGATGCCGAGTTGCTCGCTGTCGAAAAGACGCTCGCAACTGTCGAGGATCTTGCCGAAGACCGGTGCCGGGTTCGCCACCGAGCTGCTGATCACTTGCAGCACTTCGCCGGTGGCGGTCTGCTGCTCGAGCGCTTCCCTCGTCTCGTTGAAAAGACGCACGTTCTCGATGGCGATCACCGCCTGGTCGCGGAACGACTCGGCGAGCGCGATCTCCGTCTCTGCGAACCCGCCCGGCCGGTTGCGGAAGAGCATCAGCACGCCGATGCATTCCCCGTCGCGCAGCAGCGGCACGGCGAGCGAGGCGCGCGATCCGGTGGCTTCGCGGATCATCTTCTGGCGTGCGGGTAGCTCGATCGCGTCCCAGTCGGGAATGTGGACCACGCGCTTCGATGCGATCGCCTGCGACGGGAAGTTCGCTGCCGGGTCGATACGCACCGGTTCCGTCCAGCGGTCGTTTTCGAATCCGGCAGGCGTGGCGACGGCGCAGGGCACATAGAACTCGCCTTGCACGCGCGAGAAGGCGGCGCGATCGCAGGCCAGCAGTTTGACCGCGGTGTCGACGATGGCCTCGAACACCGGCTGCGTGTCGGTGGGCGACGCGCTGATCACACGCAGGATGTCGGCGCTCGCTGTCTGGTGATTGAGCGCCTGCTGCGTTTCGTCGAACAGCCGCGCGTTGCGCAGCGCGACGCTCGCCTGCAGCGACAGGCCGCTGAGGAACTCGAGGTCGCTGGCGCCGAACGGTTGCCCGCCGTTGCGCCACACCGCCATGGCACCCTGCACGACGTCACCGTGCAGCAACGGCACGACCATCAGGCGTTCGTCCTCCGCGGCATCGGTGCCGGGGATCACTACCGCGCGGGGATCGTTGCGCGTGTCGTTGACGAGCTCCGGCTTCCCGCTGCCAAGCAGGTGCCCGATGATGCCGCGCCCGGCTTCGATGATTGCCGACTGCAGCGTTTCGGCCATGTCGCCCAGCGCGACGATTGCGCGGTATCTGGTAGCGCCTTCCTCCGGAAGGAAGATGGCGCTGGTCCCGGCGGCCAGCAGATCCCGGGCGTGCCGCGCGATGCCATTCATGACCGACCCGAGCTCGAGCGATGACGACAGGTCGCGACCCACGTCGGCGAGTGCCGCCGCCTCACGCGCACGCCGCTGGGTTTCGCCGAACAGCCGCGCGTTCTCCAGTGCAACGCCGAGCGATGCTGCGACCGTTTGCAGCAACCGCAGCTCCGCCTCGCCGTACGCCCCTTCGCGTTCGTAGTCCTCCATCGCGAGGACACCAAGCACGCGGTCGCTGCCAATGATCGGCACGACGACGTTCGACAGGCTCTGGTCGGTGCCCTGGACCGCACCGAGCCCGGCCGCAATCTGGTCGGCGGCCGTTCGATACACCTCGGGCTCCCGCGTACGGATGAAGCGCCTGGCCGAATCCGGCAGTTTCATCGGCGCAAGATCAAGCCGTTTGCCGTGCTCGTAGGCATAGAGGATCAGCAGGCGATCGTTCGGCAGGTCGAACCACTGGATGCCGATGTCCTTGACGTGCAGCACCTCGCGCAGCTTGTCGCCGACGAGCTCGACGATGCCCTGGAAGTCCGCCGACCCCGATATCCCACGCTGGATGCTGTTGATCACCGCGAGCTCGGCATTGCGCTCCTCGGTCTCTTTCAGCAGGCGCTGCGTCTCGTCGAACAGCCGCGCGTTCTCCAGTGCCGTGCCGAGCGTGGCTCCGATCGTGGTGAGCGCCTGCAGATCCTCGTCGCCGAAGGCGTGCTCGCGCCGATGGTCCTCGATCACGATCATGCCCAGCACGCGCTGCGCGCCGCGGATCGGCGCGCCGATGATCGAAAGACACCAGTCGGTTCCCGGGACCGCGGAGCCGATGCCGGCCGCCACTTGCTCCGCATGCGTTCCCAGATAGGAGCCGACACCTTCGTAGAGCAGCTTCGTCAACGGCTTGTTCGTGGCACGTACCTTGGCGGGCGGTCCTTTGGGCAAGTGCCTGCCGTGCTCGACGCTGTAGAGCTGCACGACGGTGTCCGTTTCGGGATCCCACCAGCGGATGCTCAAGTCCTCGCTGCCGAACATCTCGCGCAGCGTTTCGCCGACAAGATCGACGATCGCCTGGAAGCCGAGCTTCGCGAGCATGCCCTGCTGAATGCGCTGGATCAGCGCGAGCAGCGAAGCGAGCTGCTCGGCCTTCGGCGG
>Ga0207657_10004778_pt1 | contig 14286 bp, 11 predicted proteins | sample KBSC33metaG_FD_184316 | JGI IMG/M metagenome (GOLD analysis project Ga0207657, IMG submission 184316) | Corn rhizosphere microbial communities from Kellogg Biological Station, Michigan, USA - KBS C3-3 metaG (SPAdes) (version 2) | ecosystem: Host-associated > Plants > Roots > Rhizosphere > Soil ... | reverse complement strand
CGCCAGGCTTGTCGAAACGTCACGTTGGGAAAACGACGCACCGCGTTGACCGCCCCTTGCCGCCCCCGTAGACTGATTCCATGAAGAAATACAGCCTCGCCCCGTCCACGCCGGCAGGCAGCGGCGTCGCGCCTGCCCGGCGCAAGGTCCCGCTGACCCAGCCGCTGCGCCACGCCCGCTACCGGCGGCTGTGGTGTGCCAACCTCGTCTCGAACGTCGGCACGTGGATCCAGACCTTCGCGTCGGCCTGGCTGATCGCTTCCAGCTCGCATTCGGCATCGACGACCACGCTGGTGCAGACGTCGAGCTACATCCCGATCTTCCTGTTCGCGCTGTTCGCCGGCGTCGTCGCGGATGCCGTGCACCGGCCGAAATTCCTGTTCTTCTGCAACCTGTTCCAGGCCGGCTGCGCGTGCACGATGGCCGCGCTGGTGGCGAGCGGCCACGCGCCGCATGCCGCCGTGCTGGCGCTCGTGTTCTGCCTCGGCTGCGGGTCGGCGTTCATGTGGCCCGCCTGGCAGGCCGCGCTGTCCGGGCTCGTCGAGCCGGACGAAGTGGAAGCGGCGGCCACGCTGAACAACCTGTCGTACAACACGGCCGCGATCATCGGGCCGGCGCTGGGCGGCGTCCTGTTCAAGTGGATCGGGCCCGGTCCGCTGTTCCTCGTGAACGCCATCTCGTTCGCCGGGCTGCTGCTCGTCTACCGCGCGTGGTGGCGCGAAGGCGGCGGCCGGCCAAGCGTCCAGGCCGGTTATGCGGCCCGCCTGCGCGAGGGCCTGCGCACGGCCTTCGGCTGCCCGCGCTACCGGCGCATCCTGCGCAACGTGGCGACCGTATTCTTTTCCACCATTGCCTACGCCGCCCTGCTGCCGGTGTTCGTGCGCGACGTGCTGCGCATGGATGCGAGCGTATTCGGCACGCTGATGGGCAGCCTGGGTGGCGGCGCGGTGCTGGCCGCGTTCTGCCTGCCCGCGATCCGCGCCCGCGTCGACAAGACCAACATCCTGGCCGGCGCGCTGGTCGTGTACGGCTGCATGCTGGCCGCGATGCCGTGGCTGCACTCGCTCGTCGTGCTGGTGCCGCTGATCGCCTGCGGCGGCATGGCCTGGTCGGCCGTCATCTCCACGTTGAACGCGGCTGCCCAGCTGTCGTTCCCCGCCGCCGTGCGGGCGCGCACGCTGGCCATCTACCTCGTCGTGATGGCGGGCGGGTACACGGTCGGCAGCGTGGTCTGGGGCAGGGTCGCGGATGCGTGCGGCGTGCGCTTCGCGCTGGGGGCGGCCGGTGCGTGCGTCCTCCTGAATGCTGCCGTATTGATCACAGGTAGCAGGAAAAATCCTATCTAATCGGCGCTTGGCAAAACGGCATTTCCGGTTACAGTAGTGGAATGCCGATTTCGTCACCTCATGATTCCCATGCCGGCGCCTGGATCGCCGGCCTCGCGTTTTCCCCTCTCGACGTGGCCGCGTGCTCGCGCCTGGGCGCCGGGCCGCGCCTGCGCGAGGAAAACCAGGACAACCTGCTGCTGATCGACGAGGACGGCAATGCCGCCTGGCTGCAGGACCAGACCGTGCAGCGACGCCGGCTGGAGGGCTGGCGGGCCGGCCACGCGCGGCTGGCCGTGCTGGACGGCATGGGCGGTCATGGCCACGGCCGGGAAGCGGCGGAAGCCGTCGCCGCCGGCCTGCTTGCGATGCCGCCCTGCGCCAGCGCGGCCGAACTGGCGCGCCGGCTGGATGCGCTGCACGCCGACCTGCAGCGCCACTTCGCCGACGTGCCCGGTCCCCGGCCCGGCACCACGCTGACCCTGCTGGAATTGCGCGCCGGCGACACGCCGCTGCTGTACCACGTGGGCGATTCGCGGCTGTACGAGATCACGCCGGCGCGCGCGACCCCGTTGACGATCGACCACGTGCCCGCCACCGCGTACGCGATGGCCGGCCTGCTGGGCGAGGCGGAATGGTGGCAGCAGGTGCATGGCGAGCACCGGCCGCAGGTCGCGCAGGCTTTCCTGCTCGGCAATGCCTTCGCGGATCCCTCCCGCTTGAACGACCCGCTGTTCGAACTGTCGCCGCTGAACCTGCCGGCCTGGCTGTGCCGCCTGGCCGACCGCCGTCCGCTCGAACTGCGCCCCGGCGCGTCCTACCTGCTCGCGACGGACGGCCTGTGGTCGTGCTCGGACCCGTACGGCTGGGTCGCGCAATGGCCACAACTGCTGGCCGGCCAGGCGGACGCGGCCACGATGCTGCACGCCCTGCTGGCCGCCTACGACGCCCATCCGGCCGCGTTCTTTTTCCCGGACAACGTCAGCGCCATCCTCGTGCGCGTGCCCGGCGGTGTCCACGCCGACGACGAGACGGCGCTGCCGGGGCCATGACCGTTGCTAAACGTGCATTTTGGAAAAATCTATTGCCACAAGATGAATCCAGCGCGCCGCGCTCGGCTACAATCGCTTAAGCTGACGTCTTGACACCTATCACCAGCATCCTCGAGCCGATAAGCCCATGAAGCGCTGCAGCAGTCCCGACCACCCGCATTGCACCGTCTGGGTCGCGCCCGGCGAGACCGTGTGTGCGCACGGCCATGCGCAGCCGGCGGCGGGCGCGATCGATGTGCTCGGGTCCAGCTTCGACCTGCTCAAGCGTGTGCGTGCCGAGGGGTCGCATCCCGCCCTTCCGCAAGCGCAGCCCGCGCCGGTACGCCCGCAGCCGGTACGCCCGCAGCTGCACGTCAGCGGCTTCGACCCGCGCGCGGCCGGTGGACGCCAGGCGATCCGGCTGGAACTGCGCGGCATGCCGGACGACGTCCCGCCGCAACTGGCACTGCTGCTGGAATCGGAACTGCTGCCCGCCGGCGGCGACCGCCAGCACTTCCATCGCACGCTGCGCGGCGACTGGCGGCCCGTCTTCCTGGAATTCTCGTCGCGCGGACGGGAGCATGGCCAGTACCGCATCGACCTGGAAATCCACGCGCGCGACCCGGCCCTGCCGCAAGGGGCGCGCACGTGGGTGGCGACGCTCGTCCTGCTCGTGCCGCGTCCCGACGCGTCGCTGGGCGAGATCCACCAGACCTTCCTGGCCACGCACAAGAACGTGCGCATCAGCGCCGACGACGCCGCCATCGCCCGCGTGCAGGGCCTCGCCGGCGGCGGCGCGCTCGACATCGACATCCACGCCCGCAATGCCTCGATCGCCCGGCTGGACCTGGACGCGGCGGCGGACGGCGGCAAGGTGTCGGTCGGCCTGCCGACGATCGCCTGGGTCGAGGACCTGATCGAAGTCGACATTCCGGCCGAACGCGCCGCCCATCCCTGCCCCGTGGACCGCGCCTGCCTCGTGCATGCGGAACCGGACGCCGGCGCCCAGCGCCACGTGCGCCTGTTCGCGCTGGACGAATGCGTGCTCGGACGCTGGGAACCGGCGGGCGTCGACGCCGACCTGCTGCTGCAACACTACGGCGAACATGGCCCGGTGCGCGACGGCCTCACGCGCCGCCTGTCGGCACGCCATGCCGTGATCCGCCCCACGCGTGGCGGCTTCGAGATCGAGGACCAGTCGCGCTACGGGCTGCTGCTGGACGGCGTGTGGCCGGGCAAGCACGTGCCGGTGCCCTTGCGCCTCGGCATGCGCATCGAACTGACGGCCAGCATCCGCGGCGTCGTGACCTTCGTCGTCACCGCCCTGCAACGGCACGCGCTGGTATTGCACCGCGTGGACGCAGGCGGCGCCGCCGAATGCTTCGTCCTGATGGCGCCCGACGTCGCACCCGATGTTGCGTCGAACGTGGCGCCGGGCGGCACCTTGCCGCGCGCCGCGAGCCTGCCCGTGCTGTTCCACCGCGACGGCGGCTTCTGGCACCTCGACCCGGCCAACGGGCACGAAACGGCGCTCGGCCCGGCAACCGTGCTGGACCGTCTCGCCCGCTTCACGGGCCGCGTGCGTTTCGCCGCGGCGCCCCGGCCGGAAGACCAGGGCGAGCGCCGGGATCGGCTCGAGCGCGCAGGCGACCGCCGGCGTCCGCCGGAACGCCTGCACGACGCCTGATCGGCGCCCGCTGCCGTCGGGATCAGCCCGGGCGCAGCATCAGGAAGATCAGCGCGGCGCCGGTCAACAGCACCGCTTCGAGCGACAGCACGATGAACGGGATCTGGATGTCCTTGGGAATGCGCATGACAGCCTCCATGGATTGAACGTCCATGCCGATATTATGCGCCTGGCACGAACGTTACGGCGCCGTCTCGCGTAACGAAACGTATGTCGCTTTATGGCAACCGAAATTTACAAGGCAAATATTGAACGGTCGTTTGTAATGGTCGGCGGCCACGTCCGGGATTAGAGTCGGATTTTGCCGTAACGGCGCAGCTGGAGGCTGCCGCCGTTCACTATCCTCTACGCCCCGCGCCCCACGGCAGGGCCCGCGACGCCGGTGACCGCCATGTTCCGCACCCTGTCCCTTCGCACCCGTCTCATCACCACCATGGGCCTGCTCGGCCTGATCATCGTCGCCACCGGCGTGCTCGGCATCTACGGCATGCGCACGACCGGCGCCGCCCTCGAAAACACATATTCGAACGAACTCTCGACCGTCGCGCTGGGCCAGGCGAAGAACAACCTGGCGCGGGCCCGTTTCGCGCTCGACCGCGCCGTCGCGCACCCGGACGCACCGGACACCGCCCAGCTACTGGAACGCATGGACGGTTTCCTGGCCGAGTCCGACCGCGCCTGGGCCACCTACCTCTCGCTGCCCCAGGATGCCGAGGAGGCGGCGCTCGCGCACGATGTCGCCGCGCGCCGCCAGGCCTACATCGACGACGGCTTCCGCGCCCTCGAACGGGCCGTGCGCGCCCACGACACCGCCCATATCGATACGCTGTTCACGCGCGACATCATCGCCACGTTCGGCGCATTCAACGATGCCTCGACGAAGCTGGACGAGTACCAGGTCCGCATGACGAAGGACAGTTTCGAGGCGAGCGAACGCCGGCACCGGCACCTGATGATCTACGCCATCGCGGCCGTCATGCTGGGCACCGTGCTGATCGTGGGCTCGTCGGTGGCGCTGCTGCGCGCGATCCTGCGCCCGCTCGAACAGGCGCTCGGCCATTTCGCCGCGATGGCACGGGGCGACCTGTCGAACAAGGTGATCATCGAACGCCGCGACGAGATGGGCCGGCTGCTGGAAGGCCTGGAAGCGATGCAGCGCCAGCTGGCGCAGACCGTACGCAATGTGCGCGACAGCAGCGCGCAGATCGCCGGCGCCAGCAGCGAGATCGCGGCCGGCAACCTGAGCCTGTCGACGCGCACCGAGCAGCAGGCCGGCAGCCTGGAGGAAACCGCGTCCTCGCTGGAAGAGCTGACCACCGCCGTGCGCAACAACGCCAACAACGCGCGCCAGGCCAACCAGCTGGCCGCCAGCGCGTCCGAGGTGGCCAGGCGCGGCGGGGCGATCGTCGGGCGCGTCGTCGAAACGATGGGTTCGATCCACGCCTCGTCGCGGCAGATCGTCGACATCATCGGCGTCATCGACGGCATCGCCTTCCAGACCAATCTGCTGGCCCTTAACGCGGCCGTCGAGGCGGCGCGCGCCGGCGAACAGGGACGCGGCTTCGCGGTCGTCGCGGGCGAGGTGCGCAACCTCGCGCAGCGCGCCGCCTCCGCAGCGAAGGACATCAAGGCCCTGATCACGACCTCGGTGGCGAACGTCGGCAGCGGCGCGGCGCTGGTCGACCAGGCCGGCGCCACCATGCAGGACATCGTGGCGAGCGTGGGGCGCGTCGCCGCCATCATGACCGACATCCTGGCCGCCGGCGAGGAGCAGAGCGCGGGCATCGATCAGATCAACCAGGCCATCGCCCAGATGGACCAGGTGACGCAGCAGAACGCCGGCCTGGTCGAGGAAGCGGCCGCCGCGGCGGCCGCGCTGCAGGAACAGGCCGAGTCGCTGGCGCGGCTGGCCGCGACGTTCCGGCTCGACGACTCGTCCCCGGCAGCGGCGCCGGCGACGCACGCCAGGCTGGCGCTGGCGGCGTAACGGACTACATCAGGTCGCGCACGACGCGAAAGCCGACGATGTCGTTCGACAGCGCGGCCGAGAAGCCGTTGCGCAAGGCCGCGCGCAGGTAACGCGGGTTGTACAGCCACGAACCGCCGCGCAGCACGCGGCGGGCCTGGTCGCCGCCCTCTTCCCACGCGCTGCCGTCCAGCGGCGCGCCTTCGTAGTTGTCGTGGACGGCGTCCTGCACCCATTCCCAGACGTTGCCGTGCATGTCGAACAGGCCCCATGGATTGGCGGGAAACATGCCGACCGGCGTGGTGCCGCGCCGGTACACGCCGCGCGCGCCGCCGTTGTACGTGAAATTGCCGTCGTAGTTCGCCTGGTCCGTCGTGATCGTGTCGCCGAACGAGAACGCCGTCTTCGTCCCGGCCCGGCACGCGTATTCCCACTCGGCCTCGGTCGGCAGCCGGTACGACTTGCCCGTCGCCTCCGACAGCCAGCGCACGTAGCGGATCGCGTCGAACCAGTTCACGCCGACGACCGGGTGGCGGTCGGTCTGCGCGAAGCCCGGCGCATCCCAGTCGACTTCCCCGGCCTGGCGCCAGCCGGTCGCCTGCACGAACGCGCGCCACTCGCCCACCGTCACCGGGTAGCGCCCCATCGCGATGGGTTTCTGGATGCCGACCCAGTGCTGCGGCAGTTCGCGCGCCACCCAGGACGGCTGCGAACCGGCGGCCATCGCGATCTTGCGCTCGTGCTCCGGTGAGCCCATCTGGAAGCGGCCCGTCGGCAGCAGCACCAGTTCCGGCCCCTTGCTCTCACCGCCTGTGAAGCGGTCGCGCAGCACGCCCTCCGTGTCGGCCACGGGGCTGGCCGGCGTGGGCAACAGGTGCGTGAGGACGGCCTGGGCACGCGCCGCTTCTTCCGCACGGGCGCGCTTTTGTTCCGCGACGTACGCAGCGGCCGCCTTGGCCTGGACAAGCTTGCGCTGCGCCTCTTCGCGCTCCAGCCGCGCCTTTTCCGCTTCCGCCGCGCGCCGCTCGAGCAGCTGCTGGCGCAGCGCCTCCTTGCGCGCCGCGCGGGCCGCCTCGGCCGCCACCTTCGCGGCGCGCTCCTGTTCGCGGCGCTGGCGCTCCAGTTGTGCCTTCGCCGCCGCCTCCGCCTGGGCGCGGGCCTCGGCCAGCTTGCGTGCCGCCACGTCGCGTGCGGCCTGTTCGGCACGCTGGCGCGCGCTGTCCTCCTCCGCCCGTTGCGCCGCCTCGGCGCGGGCGCGCAGCTCGTCCGCGCTCGGCCCCTGCGCCGCGCGCAGGCCTGCCAGCAACGCGGCGACGCTGGCGGGACGCGCCTGCGGGTCAGGCGCGAAGCCGGCACGCAGGACGTCCCACTGGGCGTCGTTCAACCCTTCCGGCCGCGATGCGCCGGCGCCCGGCAACACGCCCGCCAGCATCCGGTACAGCATCACGGCCACCGAGAACACGTCCAGCGCGCGGCTCGGGCGGGCATCCCCGCCTCCTGCAGCGGCGTCCGGCGCGCGGTAGCCGGACGTGCCCGAGCCGGCCGGCGCCTCCAACCCGGCCGCGCCACCGGCGCGCGCACGGACGGCAATGCCGAAGTCGAGCAGCTTGACGTCGCCGCCGCGCGTGACGAACACGTTGGCCGGCTTGATGTCGCGGTGGACGATCCCGTGGCCCTGCCACGCATGCTCGAGGGCGTCGGCCAGCGGCGCAAGCAGGTCCAGCGCGCGCTCGAGGCCGAGCCGGCCCTCGCGCGCCAGCAGCGCGTCGAGGTCCTCGCCTTCCAGGCATTCCATGATGATGAAATAACTGCCCGTGGCCGGGTCCTGGGCCCAGTCGTAGACGCGTACGATGTGCTGGTGCGCCAGTTGCCGGGCGCGCGCCGCTTCCTCGATCAGCAGCTTCGCGTGCAGCGCGTTTTCGGTGAGGCTGGGCGGCAGGATCTTCAGCGCGACCTGGGCGCTGTGGCCCAGTTCCGCATGCGTGGCGAGGTCGGTCGCCTGCCACACCTCGCCCATGCCGCCCTGGGCGATCAGGCGCTCCAGCCGGTAACGGCGGTGCGCCGGCCCCACCTCCTGCGTGGCCATCAGGCCGATCTCGGTGCCCGGCCGCGCGGGCGCAGCCGGCACCGGGACGGCATCGACGGCGTAGGCGGCATCGAGGATCGCGTTCTTGCGGACGTCGAATTCCTGGCGGCTCAAGAGGCCGTCCTCATGCAGCGCGCGCAGTTCGCGCAGCTTGTCCATCGCCGTCTGCATCATCCCCGCGCCGGCAGCGGCGCGCCGCAACTACCGCAGTAACGGTCGCCGGGCTGGGCGTCCGCGTGGCGGCACGGTCCCTGCCCCTGCACCAGGGCTGCCGCGCCCGCGACCAGGCTGGAGCCCAGCCGTGCCTGGGTCGCCAGCGCCGTCTTGTTGACGTCGTTCTGCAGCGCGAGCAGGTCGAGCTGGTGGCGGCGTTCCCGTTCCAGTTCGGCGTCACGGCGCGCGCGCTCGCGCTCCACCTCGTCCTGCGCCAGGCGCAGCGCGTCCTGGGGGGACAGCGACGCCACGGCCGCGAGCTGGTCGGCGCTCATGCCGGCCTGCGTGCGCGTCTTGAGCACGTCGGCCAGCAACGCCGCGTTCGGCGCGGCGGCCAGCGCCAGCTTCGTCGCGTCGTCGACGGCGCCCAGGGTCTCCATGCGGCGCAGCTCGTGTTCCCGTTCCGCGGCGCGGGCCCCGGCCTGCAGCCCCGCGCGGACCTGCTCGCCTTCCAGCGCCACCTGCTGGGTGCTGCGCGCCAGCGTCGCATCCGCCTCGATCGTGCGCAGCAGTTTTTCATGCTGGGCCAGCGCCTCGGCCCGGGTGCCGTCGCGGCGCAGCGCTTCGACACGCTGGCGCACGGTTTCCGCATCGACCGATTCGGCCCGCTCTTCCGTGCGCAGGCGGGCCGCCGCCTGCGCATCGTCCCATTCCAGCGCGCGCTCGGCACCACGGCGGCGCGCCGCATTCGCGAGTTCCAGCAGCTTGAGGCGGCCGGCGTGTTCCTCGGCGTCGATCTCGCGGGCACGGCGCGCCGCGTCTTCCTCGACAGCGTGCAGACGCGCAAGCTCGGCGCGCTGGCGGCTTGCCTCCTCGATGCCGCGCGCCTGTTCGATCTTGTTGCGGATCTGCTGCTGCAACAGCTGGTGCGTGAAGCGCTGCACGGCCACCGTGCGCGCCTGGGCGGCGTCCTGGCGGGCCAGCGCCATCTCTTCGCGCATGCGCAATGCCGCCAGCTCGCGCAGGTGCTGCCACTGCGCTTCCTCGTCCTGGCGCGCGCCGCCCTTCTGCCTCGATTCGTGCTCGAGTTCCGCGACGAGATCCTGCGCGCCACGCTCGATGGCCTGCTTGCGCGTGCGGGACTCGACGATGCGGCCGTACAGCTCGATCTCGCGGGCGCGGATCGTCTGCGCGCGCTCGGCGTTCTGCAACGTGAGTTCGGCGCGGTCGAGGCTCGCGCCCTGGCGCAATGCGGTGCGGCGCTGCGCCAGGCGCGCCTCGTTCTCGGCGCGCGCGATGCGGCGCCATTCGTCTTCCGTGTACAACTCGTCCAGCTGGCGCGCGTGCTCGACCTTCACCCGCGCCTCATCCGCCGCGAGCCACAGGCTGCCGATCCGGGCACGGTTGGCGTCGAAGCGGTCGTGGCGCAGCGCCAGCGTCTCCACGCGCACGATGGCGAGGCCGTAATCGGCGAGCAGGGTCGCCAGGCCGCCCTGCAGGTGCTGGTCCAGCTGCGGCCGCAGTTCGCGCTCGCCCGCCATCTCGCGCAGCGATCGCGCCGCGACGAATTCGCCCGCCAGCTGGCGCACGGGTTGCTGCAGCAGCTCGCGCAGGTGTTCGCTTTTCACGGTACCCGGCATCGTCATGAAATGGCGGGCGAACGCCGGCACGTTCTCGATGCGCACGGACAGCGCCAGCCGCGCGGCCACCTCCAGGTGCTCCGCGCTGCGCAAGGCCTCCAGCTCGAATTCGACCGGCAGCGCGCCGCTGCGCGTGACGAGGATTTCCGCATGCTGGTCGCGCAGCAAGTGGTTGAGGCGCGTGAAGAAGCCTTCGATCTCGTACTCGCCCTGCGGCACTTCCGTTGCCGCTTCGCCCTGCAGGATGTAGGCGCGCGCCGTGGCGGGCACGCGCAGCGTCTTGACGAACACGCCGGACAGCGCGCGCACGCCAAAGAACACGGCGAGTTCGTCCGGGCCCGGCACCCAGCGGTTTTCCACCAGCACCGGCGCATGGCGCGGCGTCCCGGGCATCAGCCCGCAGGCGGCGCAATAACCGTCCGCGGCCACCTTGCCGTGCGCGCAGCGCGGGCACTTCGCCCCATCGACTCCGAACATCCGCAACATCTCTCGACTCCTTTCGTGCCTGCCTCAAATGATCCCGATCCGCTCCACACACGCGAGGCTGGCACCACGCGCGCGCAGTCCTTCCGCGAACCCCTCCGGCAACCCGTCGCGCCACGCATGCGGCAGCACGACGCGGTCGCCCGGACCGGCTTCGCGCAGCAGCAGCGCGCATTTCGGCGCGAGATCGTCGACCGGTTCCACGCGGCCGGCATGCCAGGCATCCGAGCAGCCGGTGGCGATCAGCCGGGCGCGCGGCAGGAATTCACGGCCGCGCGCGATGCGGTCGGCCAGCACCAGCGCCAGTTCGTACGAGCGGCCCGCGAACGCCCCGGGACCGAAACGCACCGTCGTGCGCCAGCGTCCGAGGCCGCGGCCGTCGAAATGGCGCGCGCCCGCCAGCGCCTGGCGCACGGCCAGTTGGCGCGCCGCGTCCACGCCCGCCACGGCGATCGTCTGTTCCTCGTCCACCTTGTCCGCGTCGGGCGCCAGCGGATGGACGCTCACCTCGACCCAGCCCAGCGCATCGTCGGTTCCGCCGCTGTGCAGCGGGAACCAGGCGCGCGCGCTGGAGACGGCCGCGCCGGGATCCGGATGGCCGTCCAGCTGGCCCAGGTGGGACAGGCCGCCCGGGCCGCCCAGCAGCGCATCCGGCGAGGCGTCGGCCACGTCGTGGCCCTCGACCTTGCCCAGCTCCCAGGCGTCCGACCAGCCATTGGCGACGACGTCGCCGCGCCCGTGCCAGATGCCGCGCACCATCCGATCCGCCAGCACGGCGGCCAGTTCCCAGTCGCGCCCCGCCGGCACGCGGTCGACGCTGAGCACGACCTGGTCGCGGCTGTCGGCGCGCGCCTCCGTGTGGCGTGCGAGGCGCACGGCCTGCTGCATGCGCTCCGCCAGTTGCGGATCGCCGGGCACGACGCACTTGACGTCGGCGCGGCCCGCGCGCTCGCGCCGCGTGGCCGTCACCGTCAGCAGCGTGCCGTCCGGCAGGCGGCTCGCGCACCGTGCCTGTTGCGGCGCCGTCACGCGGCCTCCCGCGGCAGGCTCGCGGCGCGCCGTCCGGCGCATTCGGTTTCCAGATTGGCGACGACGCGCTCGGCCTCGTCGTACAGCGCCCCCAACCGTTCGGCGTCCGCGCCGTCGAGACGGGCCAGCAGCGCCCAGGCCTCGTCCAGCGCACGCGCCGCGCGCAGGCTGTGGCGCATGCGGCGCGACTGGTCGTCGAACGGCAGCGGCTGGCCCGGCGCCGCCAGCGCCAGCGCGGGCATCGTCGTGATCTCCACCGACAGGCGGTCCAGGCGCTGCAGCAAGGCCTGCTGCTGGCGGAACTGGTCTTGCCCGGACGGCAGCGCGCCCAGCCGCAGGCCGCACATCAGGCAAGGCAGTTCCAGGAACAGGCGGCGCAGCGCCTTCGCGTCGTCGCGCGCGGGGTCCACCCGCGGCGCGAGCGCGACGGGGGCCGCGACGACGGCTTCCCCGCGCTGCGCGGCGCGCGCGGCGAGTTGCGCCGCATAGTCGACGTCGTCCAGCTCGACGGGCACGCAATCGTCCACCGTCAGCCCGAAGCGCAGGTACAGCAACTGGTTCAGGCCCAGGCGGAACGCGTTCCATTCGTCGATCCCCGTGCACGGCGGCAGGTCGAGCGCACCCTGCGCGAGCGCGGTGCGCACGGCCCCTTCCACGGCCACGGCCAGCGCGGCCAGGTCGACCCGCCCATCCGCTTCCGCGGCCAGGTACAGGTCGAAGCGCTTGCCCGCCGCGGCCGGGTCGAGCGGATCGATGGCGAACGTGGTGCTGAGGCCAATCTCGGGCGCCTGCGCGTACGGGACGATGGCGATCGTGTACGGGCCCGGGTGGAATGCCCAGGCCAGTTCGCCCGGACGCAGCTCGAGCTTCTTGCCGGCGGGCGTCGTGGCGCGGCGCGGACGGCCCACCGCGTCGACGATGACGACCGGGCAGTCCGCCGGCACGGCGCAGCCGGCGTGCAGCGGCAGCGCGACGGCGGAACGGCCGAGATCGCAGGCATCGAGGACGGGCGCGGGACGCCGGAAGAATGGAATCATGCGTCCGCCTCCAGCGGTTCGACGGTGAAGCGGGCGCCGTGCGCCTGCAGGTGGGTGCCGGGCGGGTCGGCGAACGGCCAGGCGGCTTCGCATTCGCCGTCGCCATCGAGCTGGCCGGCCAGGATCGCCGCGCCGGCGCCGTCGCGCACGCATAGCGGCGCGCGCGCCACCAGCAACGCTTCCGCGAACGGGGCCTGCGGTGCCAGTTGCAGGACCGTACGCCAACCGGCGGCATCAGGCACGAAATGCAGCGTCCACCAGCCGTCGTCCGTGACGATGGCGGCCAGGGTGCCGCTGCTGGCCGCGCGCAGCGCGCCGCGGCTGCCGCGCCAGCCCGCTGCCGCGGCCGCACGCCGTTGCAGCGCCAGGTGGCGCAGGCGGCGCGCCGTCAGCGGCGACGCCTGCAGCGCCGTCCGTTCGCCCGCAGTCAGCGGCCGGCTGCCGTCGAGCGCGGCGGCAAGCGTGGCATCGTCCAGCACGAGCCGGTCGTCGTCGCGGCGCAGGCCCTGCAACAGGGCATCCTGCAGCCGCCGGTAGGTCATGTCGTCGTCGCTATGCATCGCTTCCTCGCTCCATCGTAAAGGCCGCGCCCAGCCGGGCGATGGCCGCGTCGCGCCGCTTGCGCAACGTCGGCAGCGAGACCTCGGCCAGTGCCGCCAGCTGCTGCATCGTCGGCAGCGCGCCGGTGGCCGGGTCGCGCCAGGCGTCGGGATAGACGTCGTCGTCCGGCCCGAGCAGTTTCGCGTACACGGCCAGCCGCACGACGAGGCCGTCCGCCGCCAGCAGGCGCGCCACTTTCCCGTCGTCCGCCGCGGCTGCGGCCGCTTCCCGCAGGTAGCCGGGGGGCAGTGAAACGCTGACCGCCAGCGCGTCGAGGCGCGGGTCGGGCACGGCGTCTTCGGGAGGGGGCTCCGGTTCCGGCGCCGCCGCGTCCAGTTCGTCCTGCCCTGCCTCCAGGATGCGGTCCGGGCCCGGCGTCGCCGCCGCTTCCGATTCCTGCAGCACGCGCCAGTAATCCTCCACCCAGACGCTGGCATCGTCCAGGTCCTGCAGCCAGTCGCGGTCGCCGTTTGCCGACAACTGCTCGTACTCGCCGATCTCGCGCAGCATGGCACCGATCCGATCAAGGCCCGTCCTGAGGCTGGCGAAGCGCTTGGAGCGCGTGTGCAGCGGCCCCGGGCCGCCGCCGAACGTCTCCAGTGTCTCGCTCCAGCGCAGGATCCACTCCGGGCGGCAGTCGGCGACCGTGCGCAGCTGGCGCACCTCGATGGGCGCCGCGCCGTCGTCCAGCGGGCGTCCCAGGATCGCGCCGACCTGCTCCCGGTGCGCGCGCCAGTCGGCGAACAGGCGCGCCAGCTCGTGGTAGGCCGTGTCGAGCATACGGTAGGCGTACATGCGGTTCGGACTGCAGGGCCGACCGCAGGCCGCCTGGTAATTGTCCGCGTCGACGCGATCGCGCAACACGGCATACATATCGTTCACCTTCTTGCGCAACAGCGCCTCCCCGGCCGGACCGGGCGGGATGCCGGCGCAGGCCGCACACAGGGCGTCCCAGTCGGCCGGACGGGCGCGCAGCTCGACGACGAGGGCCACGGCCAGCTCGTACACCGTGTCGCCATAGGCGTTGCCGGCCGCCCGGGCGCGCGCGCCATGCCGCACCGCGAGCAGCCGGGCCGCCATGCGGTCGACGTACTCCTCCAGCGCGTCCGGTCCGGGGCGCGCCTCGAAGCCGCGCAGCGCGCCGAGCGAACATTGCCCCAGCAGCTTGCGCACCTCTTCCCAGCCCGGTTCCTGGTACCGGGTTCCCGGCAAACGCATAAATCCTCTTCGATATGGCATGGACTGCAAT
>Ga0207657_10004776_pt1 | contig 14293 bp, 12 predicted proteins | sample KBSC33metaG_FD_184316 | JGI IMG/M metagenome (GOLD analysis project Ga0207657, IMG submission 184316) | Corn rhizosphere microbial communities from Kellogg Biological Station, Michigan, USA - KBS C3-3 metaG (SPAdes) (version 2) | ecosystem: Host-associated > Plants > Roots > Rhizosphere > Soil ... | reverse complement strand
GTCCCCCTCGATGGCGGTGTCGGCTATGGTGTAAACAAGGACTCGGCTCACATCGATCTGGCGCTCGATGCGATCAAGACCCTGCTGTCGCCCGAAGTGCTGTCGGTCCTCGTCAACGATGCCGGCATCGTTCCCGCCAACACGGCGGTCGACGTGTCGTCGATCCCGAGCCCCGGACTCAAGCAGATCATGGGCTGGCTGGCGACCCGGTCCGTCCCGACGACCCATGCCAACGCGTCGGCCGCCGAACTCGACGAGTGGCACCGCCAGAGCCAGGCCCTGCTCAACGGCGACATCACCGTCGACGCCGCGGCTGCCGCTCTGGACAAGGTCCAGGCCCAGGCCAAGCCGCAGAAGTAGCGGGTTCACCCAACTGGGGAGCGCTCAGGCGCTCCCCACCCTCGTCTCACGGCCCTCTGTCCAATGACCGCTTCGATTCACACCGGCCCGGTTCAGCGTCCGCGGCGTCGCCCCAACAAGAGCCGCCGCGCCGAAACGCGCATGGCGCTGCTGTTCGTTGCGCCGGCGATCCTGCTTGTCCTCGTGTTCCGGATCATTCCGCTGCTCTGGGGCTTCGGCATTTCCCTGACGAGCGCGACCGCCACGGCGCCGGGCGAATTCATCGGCGCGGGCAACTATCTGCGAGCGCTGAACGATCCCAATTTCATCGCGTCGATCGCCAACGCCGGCATCATTCTGCTCTCGGTTCCGATCTTCATCACCATCCCGATGATCCTGGCGATCCTGATCGACCAGGGTGTTCCCGGTCGCGGCTTCTTCCGGTCGGTCTACTTCTTCCCGGTCGTGCTCTCGAGCGTCATCATCGGCTCGATCTTCAGCATCGTCCTGGGCTTCAACGGCAGCCTCAACGCGCTGCTGAAATTGGTGGGACTTCCGGGCGTCGACTGGCTTGGCCGTTCGGCCACGGCCCTGCCGGTGACGCTCGCCATCCAGTCCTGGTCGACCTTCGGTATGGGCGTGCTGATCTTTCTTGCGGGGCTCTCCACCGTGCCCAAGGACATGATCGAAGCCGCCCGCCTCGAGGGCGCCAAGATGTGGCAAATCTGGTGGCACGTGATCATCCCGTCGCTCCGCCCGATCATCGAGTTCTCGACGGTCATTACCACCATCGGTCTGCTGACCTCGATGTTCGGCCTGATCTACGTCTTGACCGGCGGCGGTCCCGGGACCGCCACGACGGTGCCCGAATACCTGATCTGGTCGGCCCAGGGGCGCCTCAATCAGCCGTCCTACGCATCGGCCCTGTCGATCATCCTGTTCGTCATCACGGGCGCCCTGGCGTGGCTGCAGATCCGGATGATGTCCCGCAACACCAACCTCTGAGGCCGTCGTGGCAGGAGCAGGCAAACGCCAGAGACTGGCGCTCAGAATAGCCGCCATTCCGATGGCACTGCTGGGCGTGAGCTGTCTCTATCCGATCTTCTTTGCGGTGAACAATTCGCTCAAGACCCGGCACGATTATCTGCTCGACCGCTTCGGGCTGGTGGTCAACCCCACGTTGGATAACTTCGTGCAGGCCTGGACGAGGTCGCATCTGGATCAGTACTTCCTCAATTCGGTGATCGCGACGATCGGGGCAGTGATCCTGCTGACAGTCGTCTCCTCGCTGGCAGGCTTCGCCCTGGCGGCCTTGCGCTTTCCGTATCGGCGCTTCCTGTTCGTGGTGATCCTGTCGTCGCTGATGATCCCCGTACAGGTGGTGCTCGTCCCCTACATGCGCACCATGGTCGCCCTGAGCCTCATCAATACGCATGTCGGGCTGATCCTCTCCTACACGGCGTTCTTCCTGCCATTCTCCGTCTACATGATGACGTCATTCTATTCCGGGTTGCCGCGCGAGCTCATCGAGGCGGCCAAGATTGACGGCGCCAAGCTGCTGCAGGTCTGGTGGCATGTGATGGTGCCGCTCGGCATGCCGGCGCTGGTGACGCTGGGCATCATCAACACCCTGAACTGCTGGAACGATGTCCTGATCGCACTTCTCACGATGCAGAAGAACCGCACCCTGATGGTCGGCATCTCCGCCCTCAAGGGCGAGTTCTCGGACCAGATACCACTGTTTACCGCCGGCATCGTCATCGCGGCGGCTCCGATTGTCATTCTCTACGTGATCTTCCAGCGACGCATCGTCTCGGGGATCGCGGTAGGCGCTGTAAAAGGTTAGGCGATGGCCCGCGTTGAACTGCAGCATGTCAGCAAGAGCTTCGGCTCGACCGAGGTCGTGCACGACGTCTCGCTGTCGATCGAGGAGGGCGAGTTCGCCGTCTTTGTCGGGCCATCCGGCTGCGGCAAGTCAACGCTGCTGCGGATGATCGCCGGTCTCGAGGAAACCTCCGAGGGCGATGTCCTGATCGGCGACCGGAACGTGACCGACGACGAGCCGGCCGATCGCGGGGTCGCCATGGTCTTTCAGTCCTATGCGCTCTACCCGCATATGAGCGTCGCCGACAATATGAGCTTTGGGCTCAGGATGACGCATCGGCCCAAGCCCGAGATCGCCGAGAAGGTCGCCAAGGCCGCCAAGATCCTGAGGCTCGAAGACTACCTGCAGCGCAAGCCGGCGCAGCTCTCCGGCGGGCAGCGCCAGCGCGTCGCCATCGGACGCGCCATCGTCAGGGATCCGCAGGTGTTCCTGTTCGACGAGCCGCTCAGCAATCTCGATGCCGAGTTGCGGGTGCAGATGCGGGTCGAGCTGTCCAAACTGCACAAAATGCTCGGCAACACCATGATCTATGTCACGCATGATCAGACGGAGGCTCTGACGATGGCGGACCGGATCGTCGTCCTCAGGGGCGGTCATGTCGAGCAGGTCGGTGCGCCCATCGATCTCTACCAGGACCCCGACAACGCCTTCGTGGCCGGCTTCATCGGCTCGCCGCGGATGAACTTTCTGACGGCGACGGTTCAGCCCGGCGGGAAGCTCGCCGCGGGGGGCATCGAGGTCGACAATCCTACCCGCGTCGCGCTCGAGCCGGGCCGGGTCCTGCAACTTGGCGTGCGTCCCGAACACCTCGACGAAAGCAATGGCTACGGCCTCGACGCCAGCGTCGAATTCGTCGAAATGCTCGGCTCCACCTCGTACGTGCATGCAACCCTGCCGACCGGGGAAACCGTGATCGCGGAGCGGCGGGCCGTCCAGCCTCGCTCCGGGGAACGGGCGACGCTGCGATTTGCACCGACATCGGTCCGGCTTTTTGCCGAGGACGGGGCTCGCATCCGATGACCGTCCAGCGCATGGCCATGGTTATCGGCGCCCGCGCGGAAAAGCTGGCGCTCTACAAGGAACTCCATGCTCAGCCCTGGCCCGAGATGAACACCGCGCTCAGTGCGGCGAACATCGTCAACTATTCCATCTACCTGCGCGAACCGGAGAACCTGCTCTTCGGCTACTGGGAATATGCGGGCACGAACTACGCCGAGGACATGAAGGTGCTGGGCGAGCGCGGCATCACCAAGAAATGGCTGGCGCTGACCGATCCATGCCAGGCGAGACTGCCAACCGCCGCGGCCGGCGAGTGGTGGTCGTTCATGCCCGAAATCTTTCACCTGGACTGAGACGCGACGAGGAGGTCCCAATGACCAGAGCGGCAATCTACAAGGGCGATCACACCTTCGTCGTGGAGGACGTTCAGCCGGCAACACCGGGTCCCGGCGACGTTTCGATCGAGGTTGCCTATTGCGGAATCTGCGGCACCGACATGCATGTCTTTCATGGCAACATGGACGCGCGGGTCGGCCACAGCCGCATCATCGGCCACGAGATGTCGGGGCGGATCAAGGCGATCGGCGCGGGCGTGGATGGTTTTGCCCTCGGGGAACCCGTGGTGGTCCGGCCGCTGGTGCATTGCGGGGAATGTCCGGCGTGCAAGGCGGGCCACTCGCATATCTGCCACAGGCTCAAGTTCCTCGGACTCGATCGCGATGGTGCCATGCAGGGGGTGTGGTCCGTGCCGGCCTACACTGTCCACCATCTGCCCGAAGGCATCAGCCTCAAGCATGCGGCGCTGATCGAGCCGCTGGCGGTCGCCTGCCACGACGTCCGGCGCGCCCGGCTCCAGGGCGACGAGCACGTGCTGGTGATCGGGGGCGGACCGATCGGCGCGCTCATCGGCATTCTCGCGTCCAAAGCAGCCGCCGATGTCGCAGTCGTGGAGATCAACCCGGCGCGGCGCGCCAAGCTGGCGCAATTCGGCCTCAACGCCATCGATCCTGCTCAGACCGACGTGGTCAAGACGTTCCAGGACCAATGGGGAGGGGCCAATGTGGTGTTCGAGGTGTCCGGTTCCGACGCCGGCGCCGCTCTGATGACCGCCGTAGCCGCCACCCGCGGCCGGCTGATCATGGTGGGGATCAACACCCGAAAGCCGCCTGTCGATCTGTTTCAGTTCTTCTGGCGCGAACTCGAACTTTTCGGGGCCCGCGTCTACGAGCCCGAGGATTACGAACGAGCCATCCGGCTGGTCGCGGACAAGGCGTTCGACTTCGACAGCTTCATCACCGACGTGGTGGACCTTGCACAGATCCAGTCGGCCTTCACCAAGATGGATCAAAGTCCCGATGCCATGAAGCTGATGGTCCGGATCGGGGCGGCCGAGTGAGCATCCTCGAACAGTTCAGCCTCGCGGGCCGCACGGCCCTGGTCACCGGCGCGAGGCGAGGCATCGGCTTTGCCATGGCGCAAGCCCTCGCCGAAGCGGGTGCCGACGTCATCGGTGTCAGCGCCACGCTCGAGGCAGAGAACAGCGCCGTCAAGCAGGCGGTCGAGGCGGCGGGCCGCCGCTTCATCGGCCATCGATGTGACTTCTCGGATCGTGCCGCGCTGTATCGGCTGATCGACGCCCTGCGGCCCGGTCCGCAGATCGACATCCTGGTCAATAATGCCGGCACCATCCGGCGCGCGCCCGCGGCGGAGCATGGCGACCCGATCTGGGACGAGGTCATTGAAACCAACCTCAGCGCGCCCTTCATCCTCGCGCGCGCGTTAGGGAGCCAGATGCTCGAGCGCGGCCATGGCAAGATCATCTTCACCGCGTCACTGCTCTCGTTCCAGGGAGGCATCAATGTTCCAGGCTACGCCGCAAGCAAAGGCGGCATTGCGCAGATCGTCATGGCGCTTTCCAACGAATGGGTCGGCAGGGGCATCAATGTGAATGGCATTGCGCCGGGCTATATCGCCACCGACAACACCCAGGCGCTCCGCGACGATCCCGACCGGTCGAAGGCCATCCTCGGTCGCATTCCGGCTGGCCGGTGGGGCAAGGCGACCGACCTAGCCGGCGCGACGGTGTTCCTCGCGTCACCCGCATCGGATTATATCAGCGGCCACGTGCTGGCGGTGGACGGGGGCTGGCTCGGGCGCTGACGACCGCCTGCTTGCCTCGGCCGTCAGCGCGAGCCGGCCGGCTTGACGGGGAGAAGGACCTAGCCCTTCACCGCGCCGCCGGTGAGCCCCGAGATGATGTAGCGCTGGGCCAGCAGGAAGAAGCCGATTGCCGGGATGATGGTCAGGGTCAGGTAGGCCAGGATCTTCGGCCAGTCCGATCCGTGCTCACCCTGGAACTGCATGATCCCCAGCGGCCAGGTGTACTTGGCGTCGGTGTTGAGCACGATCAGCGGCAAGAGGAAGTTGTTCCAGCTCGAAACGAAGGCGAACACCCCTACCGTCGCGATGATCGGCAGGCTCAGCGGCAGCGTCACGTACCAGTAGATCTTGAGGTAGCCGCAATTGTCCATGCGTGCGGCGTCCACCAGTTCCTTGGGCAGCTGCCGGAAGAAGTTGAAAAACAGCAGGATCGAGAAGCTGAGGTTGAACGCTACCTGCGCGACGATCACCCCGAGGTGGCTGTCGAGCAGCCCCAGATCGCGCAGCTTGATGAACAGCGGCAGGATCGCCGTGGCGGAAGGGAACAGCAGCCCCAGCAGAAGGAACCCCATCAGGAACTGGCTGCCGAAGAACCGGATATGCGCAAAGGCAAACGCCGTCATCGAGGCGAGCAGCACCGAAAGCACGACGGTCGACACCGAGACCACGAGCGAGTTCCACAGCGAGCGGAAGAAGGATGGTCCGCCGATGATGCCGACGAAGTTGCTCGCATCCCAGGTCTGCGGCAGGCCGAATGGATTGACCCGTAACTCGCCGATGCCTTTGAAGCCTCCCAGTGCCGTGGTGTAGAACGGCACCACGACGAACAGCACGATCAGCGCCAGGCCAAGCCACTGCCATCCGGTGATCTCGGGCTTGCGGCGGCGCCGCCGGACTGCGAGGTCGGCGCTGGCCATCAGTCTTTCTCCGCCGTGAACAGCAGGCGTCGGTAGACGACCGCGACGATGACGCAGGCGATGAACAGCAAGACGCTCACCGCGCCGCCGAACCCCAGCTTCATGCGCAGGATGCCGAAGGCATACAGGAAGCTGACGATGGTGTGGCTGGCGGCGTTGGGTCCGCCATTGGACAGCGGGATGATCACGTCGAACAGCTGCAATGCGCCGGTGATCGAAAAGAACACGCTCACCACGATCGACGGCCAGATCATGGGCAGCTTGATGTGCCGGATGACCTGCCACTTCTTGACGCCGTCGAGCCGCGCCGCCTCGATCACCTCGTTGGGGATCGACTGCAGGCCGGCAATGTAGATCATCATGTGGAAGCCGAAATACTTCCAGACGATCACCAGCATGATCGCCGGAATCACCCAGAACTTGTCGGCCAGCAGGAACGGCATCTTGACGTGGATGGTATCGCCGATGATCGGCACCAGCCCGTAGTTGCCGTCATAGACGAATTTCCAGATCAGCCCGGCCGCCACCTCGGCGAGCATGTAGGGCAGGAAGAACAGCGTTCGGATCGCGTTGGTCAGCTTGGCGGTCCCGGCCAGCGCCAGCGCCGCCCACATGGCGAGCGGCAGCTGGATCAGCATGGACACCGCGACCACGATCAGGCTGTTGCGCACCGCCGTGCCGAAATTGCGGTGGAAGATCACATCCTGGTAGTTCTTGAACCCGACGAAATCGGTCATCGGCCCGTATCCCGTCCAGTCGAAGAACGAGAAGCTTGCCGCATCGACCATCGGCAGCGCCACGAACGTCACGAACAGGATCAGCGAGGGCGGCAGGAAGACCAGCAGCGGGATGAGGCTACGGCGATCCATGTAGCGCCGCTTGCGCGGCACCGACGGGCTGTCGCTCAGCGTCGATACGGTACTGGCCATCGAGGGTCCCAACCGGGGTCTAGCAGAAAGCAAATTCCGGCGGACGGCAACAGGGAACCGCCCGCCGGACAGCACACGGGAGAACTACTTGCCGTCGTCCACCGCCTGCTTGATCTGATCGGCGGCGTCCTTGGCGCTGATCTGATTGTCGGCCAGTTCGGCCGAGACGTCGTTGACCACGCCGCCCACGGCCGGCCCGAGCGCCTGGTCGAAGAACAGAGCGTGCCAGTGGGCGCCGTTGATGTCCTTGGCGACCTGCACCTTGAACGGGTTGGTCATGGCGTCGGCCGAGCCCTTGGTGATCGGGATGTAGTACGCGGCCGCGGCGAAGTCCTTCTGTACCTCGCTGGAATTGTACCACTCCATGAACTTCACGGCTTCGTCCGAGGCATTCTTCGAGAACAGGTAGCCCGACAGGCCACCCAGGGTATCGGTCGGATCGCCCTTGCCGCCGTCAACCGTCGGGAAGGGCAGGATGCCGAGGTCGGCGTCGGGGATGCCCTGCTTGGTGGCCGAGTTGTCCTTCATGGCGCCGTAGTCCCAGTCGCCCATCAGGTGCATCGCGGCCTTGCCGTCGCCGAAATAGCCCGAGGCGTCGCCATAGGTGGCGGCCTGGAAGCCCTCCTGGAACGGGTGCAGCGCGGCCAGCGACAGGAACGTATCGCCCGCCTTGACGAAGTCGGGGCCGGAGAAGCCATCGCCCTGACCGGCGGCCGCGGCGTTGAATTCATCCTTGCCGGCGAGGCGAACGGCGAGCTTGGCCCACCAGAAATGTGCCGGCCACTTGTCTTTGCCACCCAGCGCCAGCGGTGTGATGCCGGCGGCCTGCAGCTTCTTGACGCCCTCGAGGAAGCCGTCCCAGGTCTTCATCGAGGCCGGATCGAGGCCCGCCTGCGCGAACAGCTTCTTATTGTACCACAGCACGACTTCCGCCACGTCGCGGGCAATGCCGTAAACGTGGCCGTCGGGCGCGGTGAACGCGGCAAGACCGGCCTGGCCCTCGTCGTCCTTGGCCTGCTGCGACAGCACGCCTTCGATGGGGCGCAGCACGCCCGCCTTGGCCTGCTCGTAGAACACGCCGCCGCCCCACGAATGGAACACGTCCGGCGCGTCCGGACTCTGCAGCAACGTGGTCAGCTTGGCCTTGAAGGCCTCGTTTTCGAGCGATGGCAGTTCGATTTTGACGCCCGGATGAGCGGCCTCGTATGTGGCGACCGCCTTCTTCATCAGTTCGATTTCGCCCGGGATGGTCGCGATGTTCAAATACTTGACGACTGTGTCGGCCTGCACGGCCGACGCGAACGCCATCAGGCCGAGCATTGCGGCAAGCGCAATTCGCTTCATGACTTCCTCCTAATGTCCTCGTGACGATCCGCCGGCCGGATTTTTCTGGCTCTGCCGGTCGTCTTGCCGGCGCGAGCCTCCCAGCTCGCTCCTGACTCCACCGTTGTAGGCAATCGATTACATCAAGACAAGACGTACGTGCCTCACGGTGATGTGCACGTACCACATTGCAAATTCTGTGGTGACGTGGCTCCCTCGGGCGAGCGCGACGTATCGGCCATCTGCCGCGGCGCGTGAAGGGCGGCGCGAGCCGGCCGACCCGCAATGTCGGGCGTGGAGGGAGAAGCTAATGGCTGAGCTGCAGCTGCGCGGCGTCAACAAGAATTTCGGCGCGGTCCAGGTCATCAAGGACGTCAATCTCGAGGTCGGCGACGGCGAGTTCGTGGTCTTCGTCGGACCCTCCGGCTGCGGCAAGTCCACTCTGCTGCGCACCATCTCGGGCCTCGAGGAGCTGACCTCCGGCCAGGTCTTCATCGGCGGCGAGGACGTCACCGACTACGACCCCGCCGAGCGTGGCGTTGCAATGGTGTTCCAGTCCTACGCACTCTATCCGCACATGACGGTCGAACAGAACCTCGGCTTCGGCCTCAGGATGGGCGGCATGCCGCGCGACCAGGTGGCGACCCGCGTCGACCAGGCCGCCAGGATCCTCGAGATCGAGGACCTTCTGCAGCGCAAGCCGCGTCAGCTCTCGGGCGGACAGCGTCAGCGTGTCGCCATCGGCCGCGCCATCGTGCGCGAGCCCAAGGCGTTCCTGTTCGACGAGCCGCTCAGCAACCTCGATGCGGAGTTGCGCGTGCAGATGCGCATCGAGATCGCCAAGCTCCATCAGCAGCTCGGTGCCACCATGGTGTACGTCACCCACGACCAGGTGGAGGCCATGACCCTGGCCGACCGGATCGTCGTGTTGCGCGGCGGCGAGATCGAGCAGCAGGGAACGCCGATCCAGCTCTACGACGACCCTGACAATCTGTTCGTCGCCGGATTCATCGGCTCACCACGCATGAACTTCATCGCTGGCGACGTGGTGAGTGCCGGCAATGGCCAGGCCCAGGTGAGGCTTGGCGATTTCGGTGCGCCGACGCTGTCGGTTCGCACCCGCACCGATCGCGCCAAAGCGGGCGACAAGGTCTCCGTGGGCATCCGGCCCGAGCATTTCGTCGAGGCGTCGTCCGCCCCCACCACGCTCAGGGCCCGCGCCCACGTCGTCGAGCAGCTGGGTGGTGTCTCCTACGTCTATGGCGGCGGCGAGAATGGGGGCCAGGTCACGGTGCAGCAGAAGGGCCACTCGCATATGGCTACCGATAGCGAGGTGCAGTTCGGCGTCGATCCTGCCGCGACGCTGCTCTTTGACGGCAATGGCGATCGGCTCTAGGACCGCTCTACCAGTCCGCAAATCCGCCATCGACCAGCAGGTCGTGGCCGGTGACGAACGACGCGGCCGGGCTCGACAGGAAGTTTGCAGCACTGATCTTGACCGTCATGCTCGGCGTTTGGCGCTTCGTCTCCGCGGCAATGATCACCCGCGGGATCGTCCTGAACCGCGACAAACCCTGACGCCTCGGCCAGCCCTGGCGACGGTAATAGGATACCTCGAACTTGCCCCAGCGTGTCCAGGTTTCGATCGAGGCGCCGACCCCACGGTCGACTATGTCCGAAAAGCATCGCTCGCGATAAGATCAACAGCGCCCTCTGGCGCCTGGTTTTCTGCTGTGCCAGTAACTAGCTGATATTGCACGCCCACTTGTTCATCGGTGGACGCCGTCGGAGTTGTCCGTGCCAAGGAGCGCACGTGATGCCGTCGATGACGCCAGTGACACGTGCGGCCGTTGGTTGAAACGCCTGCAACTTTGTTGGAGCTCCTGAAGTGACGAACAAGCGCGCGCCTTTTGCGTCAGCGATCGCTGCACTCGTACTCGCCACCGGCGTGGTGACGCCTGCTCTGGCCGGGCCCGCCGAAGTGGCGCTGCTGTCCAACTATATCGGGGAATGGAGCGGCGCCGGCGTGCTGCAAGGCGGCGATACACCGGAACCCTTCACCTGCCGGCTGACGATCGACAAGGGCAACCAGGCCAAGATCAACTATGCCGGCCGCTGCACCCTGGTGAACATGAACCTGTCGGTGAGCGGCACCATCGCCTATGACGATGCGTCGCGGACCTATCAGGCCATCATGGGCTCCAATGCGGGCTTCAAGGGAGTTGCCATCGGCCGCGTCAAGGGCGGCACCATCACCTTTGACCTCGCCGAAAAAGAAGAAGACCGCGCCGGCAACGCCGTGCGCCTGGGCGCCCAGATCGTGCTCATCAACAACACATCGATCACGGTCAACTATCAGGTCGAGTTCAACGACTCGGGTAAGGTTCTGACCGCGACGGTGCCGTTCGCCAAATAGGCGCGGCCAAGCGGTCGTTCCGCTGGATCGAGGGGGCGTTATTTCGTGACAGACTCGCAGGGGACAACCGCGCCGGACCGAGAGTCGGCGTCCGGTGCGCCGCTCGTTTCGGTGTCCAAGGTCGACTATACCCTCAAAGTCGGGTCGGCCCCGTTGCAGATTCTGCGCGGTGTCTCGCTGGATGTCGCCGCGGCGCAGGTGGTGGCTATCGTCGGTCCCTCGGGCAGCGGCAAGACCTCGCTGCTGATGTTGCTGGGCGGCCTCGAGCGGCCGACGTCCGGCAAGGTGGTGATCGGCGGCCAGGACCTGACCGGTCTCAGCGAGGATGATCTCGCCGCCTTTCGGCGCAAAACGCTCGGGATCGTGTTTCAGAGTTTCCATCTGATCCCTTCGCTGTCGGCGCAGGACAATGTGAGCCTGGCGCTCGAGATCGCCGAACCGGATCTGTCGCTGGCGCAAGCGCGCGAGCGCTCGGCGGCGGCACTCGCCGCCGTTGGCCTGGGTGACCGGGTCCATCATCGGCCAGCCGCGCTGTCTGGCGGCGAGCAGCAGCGGGTCGGTCTCGCCCGCGCGATGATCGCGCGGCCCCGCCTCCTGCTTGCGGACGAGCCCACCGGCAACCTCGACCAGAATACGGGCGCCCGCGTCATCGAACTGATGTTCAATCTGGCGCGGCAGCAGAATGCCGCGGTGATCTTCGTGACGCATGATCCGGGTCTGGCCGCGCGGGCCGATCGGGTGCTCACGATGACCCGGGGCGAGCTCACAGAAACCGGCAAATGATGCGCGGCGTGTGGGCGGCCATCCATCTGGGCCTCTTGGACATGCGCGGCGACATCCGCCGCTTTGGCCTGCTGATTGTCTGCCTTGCCGTCGGTACGGCCCTGATTGCGGGGGTGAGCTCGGTCGGCGCCGGCATCAAGCAGGCCGTCGAGCGCGATGCAGCGGTGATCATGGGCGGCGACGTGGAGCTGTCACGCGCCGACCGGCCGGCGACGCCCGACGAGCTGGCCACGATTGCCAGGTTCGGACCGGTTGCTGCGGTGATCGACACCAATGTCCGCGCCCAGTCGCAGACGCGCGACGCCTTCGTCGACCTGGTCTCGGGGGGCGACGCCTATCCGCTGATCGGCCGCATCAACAGCCGTGAGCTGCCGGCCGATCAACGGCCGTTCGCATTCCTCGGACTGAGGGACGGCTATTTCGGGGCGCTCGTCGATCCTCTGCTGCTCGATCAACTGGGCGCCCAGGTCGGCGACATCATCCAACTTGGTGGAACTCCGTTCCAGGCGCGCGGAACACTTGGCAAGCTGCCTGATGCGGCGGTTCGCGGCTTCCGGCTCGGGCTGACGGTGCTGATCAGCACCGAGGGGTTTGCGACGCTTTCGGATTTCACGTCGCCATTGCCGGGCCTTGGCACCTACTATCGCTACAAGATGCTTTCGCCGACGCATGACGCCGAACAGCTGCGCGCCGACCTCGGCAAGGCACTGGGCGACAGCGGCTGGACCATCCGGACGCCACGCGACGCGCTCGGGCCGATGGTGCGGTACTATGACCTGTTCATGCGCTTCCTGGTGATCGTCGGACTTGCTTCCCTGCTGATCGGCGGTGTCAGCGTGTGGACGGGGATCTCGGCCTACATCTCGGAACGTGCCAACGTCATCGCAGTGATGCGCAGCGTCGGCGCCAGCCAGGCGCGCATTTTCCTGCATTTCTTTGCGCAGGTCGCGACGCTGGCCCTGATCGGCGTGGGGATCGGCCTCATCATCGGAGCCAGCACTGGGCTCCTGGCCCTGCCGATCGTCGGGCAAGCGATCGGCGTCGCCTTGCCGCCAGCCCTCTATGGCGTCCCATTGCTGATTGCGGCGGCCGTCGGCCTGGTGACCGCCTTCGCGTTCTCCTACTTGCCGCTGCAGCAGGCGCTCAATATCCAGCCGATCATCCTGTTCCGCTCGAAGGGCCTTGCCTCGCCGCAGTTCGAGTGGCGTGGCCTCATGACCTCGGTGCAGGTGATCCCGGTGATCCTCTCGGCTGCCGCCTTCGTCTGGCTCGCGATCATCATGACAGACGACCCGCTGCTCGTTGCCGCGTTCGTCGCCGTGAGCGTGGCGGCGGTGGTCGTGCTCCGCCTGGCGACCGGCATCGCCATCGCCGGGCTGCGGCGCCTGCCCGAAGCGGCAAACCCGGTCGTGCGGCGCGCACTGCGTGGCATCACCGGTCCGGACTCCAACGCTCCGTCCGTGGTGATCTCCGTGGGCATGGCGCTCGCTACGCTGATCGTCGTGCTCGCCCTCCAGACCAACCTCAGCAACGAGTATCTGGGTGCCTCGGTGTTCGACGTGCCGACCTTCGTTGCCTCGGACCTGTTCAAGGACGAGGCAGCCAAGCTCAAGACGCTGCAGTCGCAAGGCGGCGATATCGTCGACTTCACCGCCACCCCGATGCTGCGCGGAGCCGTGACCGCGGTGAATGGCACGCCGGTCGCAGCCCTCAAGGCGCGCGGCTCGGAAGCGCTGTTCCTGTTGTCGGGCGATGTGCCGCTGACCTATCGCGTGCAGTTGCCGGCGGCGTCCAAGCTGGTCGAGGGTGACTGGTGGCCGCCCGACTACAGCGGCCCGCCGCTGGTGTCGCTGCATCAGAGCCTGCGCTCGGGTCTGGGCGTGAAGCTTGGCGACACCATCACCTTCGAGATTTTCGGCGACACCATCAGTGCCAAGGTCGCCAACTTCCGCGACTATTCGTGGCAGGGTGGGATCGACTTCCTCGCCGCGTTCTCGCCAGGCGTGCTCGAAGGCTATCCGGCGACGCTGCTGGGGGCCGTGAAGGCTGCGCCCGGGCGCGAAGACGCCGTCGAGCGCAGTCTCGCGACGGCGCTCCCGGACGTGCGCTTCATCGCCATCGGCGAAACTCTCGACCAGATCACCAAAGCCCTGGGGCAGCTGTCGCTCGCCGCCTCGCTGGTCGGTGGCCTGGCGGTGGGCAACGGCCTGCTCGTGCTGATCGGCAGCCTCGCGTCGGGCCGGCAGCAGCGCCGGGCCGATGCGCTCATCACCAAGGTGCTGGGTGCCGCGCAGCTCGAGGTGATCGGCGCGTTCGTGCTGCAATACCTTCTGCTCGCCGTGTTCGCGGCGATCCTTGCGACAGTCCTCGGCGTCGCGCTGGCCTATGTGCTGACGCTCGCCTTGCTCGATGTCGACTTCACGGTCAACGCCGCAGTGCTGGCCGCGGTCAACATCGGCGCCATCGCCATCGTCGGGCTGCTCGGGGCGACGACAGTCCTCAACGCCTTCTCCACCGCGCCGGCGCGACTGCTCCGTGAACT
>Ga0207657_10004775_pt1 | contig 14294 bp, 16 predicted proteins | sample KBSC33metaG_FD_184316 | JGI IMG/M metagenome (GOLD analysis project Ga0207657, IMG submission 184316) | Corn rhizosphere microbial communities from Kellogg Biological Station, Michigan, USA - KBS C3-3 metaG (SPAdes) (version 2) | ecosystem: Host-associated > Plants > Roots > Rhizosphere > Soil ... | reverse complement strand
CCGGTCGAACGGTGAATCCTTCTCTCGGGTTACGCGTCCCCCGAAAGGGCAGGGATACACTGGGTCGATGGCAGTCCTGGAGCGACATCAGGACCTCGTAGAAGAGCTGCTCGCCGAGGTCGAGGCGTACAAGCCCGATGTCGACCGGGAGCTGCTGACCCGCGCCTTCGACTTCGCGGCGCGCGCCCACGCCGGCCAGGTGCGGCGGTCGGGCCAGGAGTTCGTCTACCACCCGTGGGGCGTGGCTCGGATCCTGGCCGGGCTCCAGCTCGACGAGGCGACCCTCGCGGCCGCGCTGCTCCATGACGTCGTCGAGGACACGAGCATCGATCTCGACGAGGTGAAGGCCGAGTTCGGAGACGAGATCGCACAGCTCGTCGAGGGCGTCACCAAGCTGACGCGCGTCCAGTTCCAAAGCCGCGAGCATGCGGAGGCGGAGAACTACCGCAAGCTGATCATCGCCATGGCGGAAGACCTGCGGGTCATCCTGATCAAGCTCGCCGACCGCCTTCACAACCTGCGCACGATCGAATATCTCGGGAAGCAGAAGCAGCTCCAGAAGGCGCGCGAGACGCTCGAGGTCTATGCGCCCCTTGCGCATCGGCTCGGTATCCACGCCCTCAAGTGGGAGCTCGAGGATCTCTCCTTCCAGACGCTCCACCCGCGCAAATACGAGGAGATCAAGCAGATGGTCTCCGAGCGGCGCGCCGACCGCGAGGAGCACGTCCGCGAGGCGGCGATGGTGCTGCAGAAGGAGCTCGACAAGGTCGACATCCCCGCGGAGATCTCGGGGCGCGCGAAGCACTTCTATTCGATCTACGACAAGATGGCCAAGAAGGGCCGCGAGTTCAACGAGATCTACGACCTGACCGCGATGCGCGTGATCGCGGAGCGTGGTGGAGACGAAGGAACGCGCGACTGCTACGGCGCGCTCGGTCTCATTCATTCGCTCTGGAGGCCGATGCCCGGGCGGTTCAAGGACTTCGTCGCGATCCCGAAGTTCAACGGCTACCGCGCCCTGCATACGACGGTGATCGGGCCGCAGGGCCGGCCCCTCGAGATTCAGGTGCGTACCCGGGAGATGCACGAGACGGCCGAGTTCGGCGTCGCGGCGCACTGGCTCTACAAGCAAGGCAAGAACCAGAAGGACGCCGAGTGGGTCGCGTGGGTGAAGCAGCTCATGGACGAGGGGACGACCGACGAGGCAGACCCGCGCGAGTTCATGAAGTCGTTCCGCACCGACCTCTTCGACGAAGAGGTGCATGTCTTCACGCCGAAGGGCCAGGTGAAGACGCTCCCCGCCGGCTCGACGCCGATCGACTTCGCGTATGCGGTGCATACCGATGTCGGCCATCGGACGGTCGGCGCCAAGGTGAACGGCCGGATCGTGCCGCTGCACTACACCCTCAAGAACGGCGACTTCGTCGAGATCCTCACCGCGAAGCAGGGTCGCGGGCCGTCGCGCGACTGGCTGTCGCTTGCGAAGAGCTCGCGCGCGCGGAACAAGATCCGGCAGTGGTACTCGCGTGAGACGCGCGAAGGCGCCGAGCAGAAGGGCCGCGAGGCACTCGAGCAGGCGCTCAAGGCGCAGAACCTGCCCTTCGCGAAGCTCCGCGGCTCGGCGACGCTCGCGCAGGTGATCCGCGAGACGGGCTTCAAGAAGGCGGACGACTTCTACTTCGCGCTCGGCTCCGGGAAGCTCCAGCCCGGCGCGATCGTCAACAAGGTCGTCCACCGGCTGAAGACCGAGCAGGTCGCCGCCGAGGCGCCCGTCGTCACGAAGGCGCCGAAGGCTCAGACGGTCTCCGGGGCCGACATGGGCGTCGTCGTCGCCGGCGTCGGCGGCGAGGTGCTGATCCGCCTCGCGAAGTGCTGCACGCCGGTCCCGGGCGACCCGATCGTGGGCTACATCTCGCTCGGCAAGGGGATCACGATCCACCGCGACGACTGCCCGAACGTGAAGGCGCTGCGGCGCAGCCCGGAGCGGTTCACGCCGGTGGAATGGGACGGCGCGGTCGCGGCGAAGAGCTTCCGCGTGCAACTCGCGGTCGACTCGTGGGACCGCCCGCGCCTCCTCGAGGATGTCGCGCGGACGTTCGCCGAGCACGGCGCGAACATCGTCAGCTACGGCGGGGTCGTCGAGGATCAGCTCGCGAAGAACTGGTACACGGCGGAGGTCGGCGACGTGAAGGCGCTGCGCACGCTGCTCACGGCACTGCGGAATCTCGAGGGCGTCTTCGACGCCTACCGCGTCACGCCCTCGTGAGTCGTATCGACCCGGTCGCCGCCGCGGGCTTCGGAAGAGCGGCGGAGGTCTACGAGCGCGCCCGGCCGTCGTATCCGCCCGAGGCGATCGACTGGCTGCTGATGCGCACGGGCGTCGGCGAGGGCGACACGATCGTGGATCTCGGCGCCGGCACCGGGAAGCTGACGCGGCTCCTCGCCCCGAGCGGAGCCCGCGTGGTCGCAGTCGAGCCGATCCCGGAGATGCGCGCGCTGATCGGTGTCGGTGACGTGATGGACGGTACGGCCGAGGCGATCCCGCTCGCCGACGGGTCGGCCGCGCTCGTCACGGTGGCTCAGGCGTTCCACTGGTTCGATCTCGATCGCGCGCTGCCGGAGATCCACCGTGTGCTTCGTTCGGACGGCTCCCTCGTGCTCGTGTGGAACATGCGCGACCTCGAGGATCCCGTGCAGCGCGGGGTGGAGGACCTGCTCGCACCGGTCCGCGGCCGGCGCGTCGCAGCGCAGCGCGAGGGGCGCTGGCGCGCGCCGCTCGCAGAATCGCCGCTGTTCGGGGAACTGGAGACCGCAGAGTTCCGGTTCGAGCAGTGGTTCACCGTCGAGGATCTGGTCGATCGCGTCAGGTCGACCTCGTTCGTCGCGGCGATGACCGACGAGGAGCGTCGGCCGCTGCTCGACGACGTGCGCGCGCTCGTCGCGGGCCGTGACGAGCCGTTCCCGTATCCGTACGTCACGGAGGTGCTGATCACCCCTCGAAGGCGGTGACCTGCTCGCGGAACGCGGCGGGCACCGGCGCGGCGCGACGCTCGTCGAGCGCGATGCACACGAGGGTCGCTTTGGCGGTCGCCATCAGCTCGTCGGCGCCGTCGGCAAGGCGGTAGGCCGCGTGGTCGTAGGTGATGCTCGTCGTCCCGATCCGCTCGACACGGACGAAGATCTCGAGTAGGTCGTCGAACCGCGCCGGCGCGAGATACTCGACGGTGATCGCGCGCATGGCGAAGTCGACGTCGCCCAGGTGCGGGCGCCCGAGGTGGCGGTGGTACTCGACGCGCGCGAGATCGAAGTACGGCATGTAGCGGCCGTAGTAGACGACGCCCTGCGCGTCCGTGTCGGAGAATGCGACGCGTGCGAGCGCCGAGTAGTGAAAGGGCGGTTTCCGATCGGTGATGCGTCCGAGCTCGATCATGAGATTCGATCGTAAATGCACAACCCGATGACTTTGCCGAGGTGCGACGGTCGTAGGATCGACGGCAACGATCGAGGAGGTCAGATTTGGCAGGAGAGATGGTTCATATCGAGATCCCGGCTGACGACACCGAGCAGTCGCGTGCGTTCTGGGGCGGGCTGTTCGGCTGGGAGTTCCAGAACTTCGAAGGCGGCCCCGGGGAGTACCACATGGCACGCCTCTCGGATACGTCCGGCGCGGCGATCACGAACATGGAGTCCGGCAAGCGCGGCACTCGGACGTACTTCGCGGTCGACGACATCAATGCAGGTGCGGCTCGCGTCAAGGAGCTCGGCGGCGAGTCGGACGACCCGATGCCCGTTCCGCAGATGGGCTGGTTCGCGACGTGCCGCGACCCGCACGGGAACGAGTTCGGCCTCTGGCAGAACGACTCGAACGCGGGGTAGAGGATGGGGTAGAGGATGCGGTGCGGCGGCCTCGGGCTCGCGCCGCCGCACCATCGGTCAGCTAGCCGACCTTGATGATCGGGCAGTTGAGCACGACGTGTGCGTCGCGCTCGGTGAGCTTCCCCGTCTTCTCGATCTTGTCGATCTGCGTGTCGCTCTTGATCACGACCGGCGTGGCACCCGGCTTCCACGTCAGGATCGTCTCCGACCACAGCGGCGAGTAGTCCGGCTCACCCGGCTCGGAACCGAAGATGGCGAGCTGTCCGCCGGCTGCCTTGCCCTCGACGAGATAGATCTCGGGCAGTCCTTTGACGCGCCCGATCGACGCCGAGTAGTTGATGTGCATCGCCTTCGCCTCGGTCTTGCTCGAGACATCGGTGTTGAGGTAGGTGTCCTTGTGGCCGTCGTAGTAGCCGTGGAATGCGGGTCGCGCGAGGGTCGCGGCCGGCCCCATCACCGGCCCCATCCCGGTTCCCGCGTAGGCGGCGACAGCACTGAGCGCAGCAGCAACTCCCGTTGCGCCGAGAACGAGCCTTCTGGGCATCTCCATCCCTCCTCCTCGGGTATTTCGTGCAGTACGGGAGGGGTGCGGATTCGGTTTGCTAGTCGAGCAGCCGGTCGAGGCCGCGGGTGAGACCGACCCGCCCCGGCACGGCGCGGATCGCGAGCAGCGTGCCCGCGACGTACGGCGCGGGCGTCTGGTCGGCGTCGTGCCGGATCGAGAGCCGTTCGCCGGTGGCGGCGAACACGATCTCGGTCGAGACGACGAAGCTGGGAAGTCGGAGCGAGTGCACCTGCACGCCGGCGACGGTCGCCCCGCGCGCGCCGTCGGGGCCGATGACCTGGTCGACGGGGACGCCGATCGTCGGCTCGCGCACCTCGGCGAGCCGTTCGGCGAGCTCGCGCGCGGTACCGCTCGGCGCGTCGGTCTTCTTCGCGCTCGCGTAGTCGATGATCTCCCAGGTGTCGAAGTGCTTCGCGGCCTCGACTGCCGACCGCAGCAGCAGCGCGGCGCTGAGTGAGAAGTTCCCGGCTGCCACGACCCCGAGGCTCGTCTGGCGGGCGCGGGCCTCGATCGCGTCGAAGTCGTCGGCGGAGAGCCCGCTCGAGCCGATCACGACATTCGCACCGTGCTCGAGCGCCGTCATGACGTTGTCCTTGACCGCCGAGGCGTGCGTGAAGTCGACGAGCACGTCGGCCGGTGCGGCCGTCAGGGCCTCGGCGACCGACGAGTGGTGGGCGGGATCGGAGCGCGAGACGCCCCCGACGAGCTCCAGGTCGTCGGCGTCTGCAACGGCGGGCGCGATGGCGCTGCCGGTCCACCCGGTGATCCCGGCGATGCAGACGCGAACGGTCATCGCTCGATCTTCTAGCATCCGGGCATGCGCCCGCGGCCGGTCATCTGGAAACCGCGGTACGCGACGCGCCGCATGCGCGAGCGCGCGTGGGCGCAGGCCGATCTACGGCGAGATGCGCAGGCGCGGCGTGAACCGCGCCGGTCGTTCGTCGCGTGGCTCCTCCGCCGCTCCTGAGGTATGCGGGCCACTCGAAGCAGCGCATGTCATGCGTAAGCGTCGACGACCCTCCCCTGCGCAAGGGGCCTTACTCCCGAATCAACCCAAGCACCTCGTCGCGCTTCAGCTCCATGAGAGCCTCGGAGAGCGCCTCGAGGTTCAGCCGCAACAGCGGCTCCGTGTTCGAGGGGCGCACGTTGAAGTGCCAGTCGTCGGCCTCGACCGACAACCCGTCGAGGTGGGAGACGACACCCTGCGAGCGATAGATGTCTTCGAGCTCCTGAAGCTTTGCGGGAACGTCCGCGACCGGCGTGTTGATCTCGCCTGTGATGAAGTACTTCGACCGGAAAGGTGCGAGCACCTCGCTCAACTTCCCGCGCCGTGAGACCAGGTCGCACATCAGCAGGAACGGGATCGTCCCCGAGTCGGCCTGCGAGAAGTCGCGGAAGTAGTAGTGCGCCGACACCTCGCCGCCGAAGACGGCGTGCTCCTCACGCATGCGTTGCTTGATGAACGCGTGACCCACGCGGTTGACGAGCGGTTCGCCGCCGGCGGCGCGGATCGCCTCCGGCACCGCCCACGAGGCACGCACGTCGTAGATCACCTTGCCGCCACCCTCGCGGCCGAGGATCGTCTCCGCGAAGAGCGCAGTCGTGAAGTCGCCCGGCACGAACTCGCCGCTGTCGTCGACGAAGAAGCAGCGATCCGCGTCACCGTCGAATGCGACCCCGAAGTCCGCACCTTCCTCGCGTGTCTTGCGGATGATGAACTCGCGGTTCTCGGGGAGGAGGGGATTCGGCTCGTGGTTCGGGAACGTCCCGTCCGGTTCGAAGTAGCAGCGCACGACGTCGATCATCGGCAGCCGCTCGAGCACCGGCGGCAGCATCGCGCCGGCCATCCCGTTTGCAGCATCGATCACGATCCGCAACGGGCGAAGAGACGCGACGTCGACGAACGACAGAACGCGGTCGACGAAGCGCGACCAGATGTCCTCTTCACGAATCGCACCGGGCGACGCGTCGGTCCAGTCCGCAGCCACGGCGCGGTCGCGGACGTCCAGAAGCCCCGACTCGCCGCCGACCGGCAGCGCGCCGGCCCGGACGATCTTCATCCCCGTGTACTGCTTCGGGTTGTGCGACGCGGTGACGGCGATCCCGCCGTCGAGCCCGAGCTCGCCGACGGCGAAATACAGCATCTCAGTGCCGACCATCCCGATGTCGAGCACGTCGGCGCCCGCGTCAGCGGCTCCGCGTCGCACCGCCTCGGCCATCGCCGGCCCCGACACGCGCATGTCGCGACCGACGGCGATCGAGGACGGCGAGAACTGCTCGACGTAGGCGCGGCCGATCGCGTACGCGCCTTCCTCGTCCAGTTCCGCGCGATAGAGACCACGGACGTCGTACGCCTTGAAGATCTTCGGGTCGAGCACGAGCTGAGCCTAGCTACGCCCCGAGGACGAGCTTGATCGCATCCGTCGACGCCGCGTCCGGTGACTCCGAGATGACGGTCGCCGGGCGGTCGAACCGCTCGAGCGCCTCCCGCAACGGCTCGGCACGCAGCGTTCCGTCGCCGTACGGGAGGTGCTTCGTCTCGTTCCGGTTCGCGTACTGGATGTCCGAGAAGTGGATGTGGAACGGTTGCTCGGGAGTCATCACCGCGTCGGCTTTGGCCAGCGCGTCCGCGAACGTGTCGACATCGAGAAACGCCCCGTCGGACGTGGCGTGCATGTGCGCGAAGTCGAGCACCGGCTGCACGAAGTCGACGCGCGACGCGATCGCGCACACGTCGTCGATCGAGCCGAGGTCGCGTACGCGCCCCATCACCTCGACGCCGAACGGCACCAGTCGGTCTTTCTTCTCGAGCCGCGCACGCAGCTCGCCGAGCTGCTCGACCACGGCGTCGATCGCGTCCTCGCGTGGGCGGTTGAGCAGGAACCCGGGGTGGAACACGACCACCTCGGCGCGGGCCGCTTTCGCGATCCCCGCCGAGTGGTCGAGCATCCCGAACGCCATGTTCAGCTTCTTCCCTCGCTCGGCATGACCCATGAAGCCGGCGATCGGCGCGTGCAGCGAGAGCGTGATGCCGTTCGAGGCTGCCAGCCGGCCGAGCTCGGCGGCGGCGTCGTAGTCGTTCCAGAACCTCCCCGACGGGGGCACCTCGCACGCCGTCATCCCGCGCGCCAGCAGGGCGTCGACGACGTCCTGGGGCACATTCACCGCACCGTCGATCGACGGCCCGTAGTGCAGCTTTTCGCGCATCGGAACGGCTAACGCTAGTCCGTCCGACCCCGTTCCTACCCTGATTGCATGGCCCAGCACCCATCTCGTATCGATCTGCTCGAGCTCGATATCGACCTGCGGTTGGCGGATCTCTGGCGCGAGGCGGCAGGGATCAACGAATGGTCGCTCGACGTCGTCGCCGCCTTCATGCGGGCCGCCTACGGCAAGGGCTACTGCGACGCGCTCACCGAGGACGCGCCCGGCACCCTTTGTGCCGATCACGGCTATCGCGTCCCGGCGCGCAAGCAGACCGAACACGCCGACGTCTGACGAGCGCTAACCTTCTCCTGTGCCAACGCGCAGCCCCGCGCGGCTCGTCGTCGCTCTCGCGGTCGCGGGCGTGCTCGCCATCTTCCTGCTGTATACGGCCGTCGCCGGCCACTCGACGCCGACGCTGACCCCGAGCGAGATGCAGGGCAAGTCGGGGAAGCTCCAGGTGGTCGGCACCGTCGTCGGGAAGCTTCGCGGCGACTCGCACAGTGCGTCCGGATTGCGGTTCCAGCTCGCCGATCCGCAAGGGCACGGCGGGAAGCGCGTCGACGTCGTCTACCACGGTGCTGCACCCCCGCCGCTCTTCCGCGTCGGGCGCAGCGTCGTCGTCACCGGCACGTACGCTCACGAGCGGCTGCAGGGCACGGACATCGTCACCAAGTGCCCGTCGAAGTACACCTCCACCGCTAGCTGATGGCCGACCTCGGCCGCGCGGCACTCGTCGTCACGTTGGGCCTGGCGGTCTACTCGCTCGTCGTGGGCGGAATCGCGGCGCGGCGCAACGAACGCCGGCTCGCCGCGTCCGCGCGCAACGCGCTCTATTGCAGCTTCGCTTCGACGCTGGTCGCGGCTGCGGTGCTCGCGACCGCGCTCGTGCGGCACGACTTCTCGTTCAAGTACGTTGCCGCGCACACGAACCGCCACCTACCGGTCGCGTACACGCTCAGCGCGTTCTGGGGCGGACAGGAGGGCTCGCTGCTCCTCTGGCTGCTCGTGCTCACCGGCTACGGCGCGCTTGCCGTCGCGATCAACCGTGGCCTGCTTCGCGACCTGACGGCATGGGTGGTGCCGGTGATCGGCGGCATCGCGACGTTCTTCTCGTTCGTGCTCGTCGCGGTCGCGAGCCCGTTCGACACGCAGACCGCGCCCTTCGACGGCGCGGGTCTGACGCCGAGCCTGCAGAACCCCTACATGGTCGCGCACCCGCCGATGCTCTACCTCGGGTACGTCGGCCTCTCGGTCCCGTTCGCGTTCGCCGTCGGCGCGCTGCTCTCCGGCCGCACCGACGAGCGCTGGATCATCGCGACGCGGCGGTGGACGCTCGCCGCCTGGATGTTCCTCGGCTTCGGGCAGCTGCTCGGCGCGCACTGGGCGTACGTCGAGGTCGGCTGGGGCGGCTACTACGCGTGGGACCCGGTCGAGAACGCCGCCCTGATGCCGTGGCTCGCCGCCACCGCGTTCCTGCACTCGGTGATGGTGCAGGAGCGCAAAGGCATGCTGAAGGTCTGGAACATGGTGCTCGTCGCGCTCGCGTTCGAGCTGTCGGTGTTCGGCACCTTCCTGACACGCTCCGGGGTCGTCAACTCGATCCATTCGTTCTCGAAAAGCTCGATCGGGCCCTGGTTCCTCGCCTTCGTCGTCATCTCGTCGATCTTCTCGCTCGCGCTGATCATGTGGCGCCTGCCCTTGCTCAAGGCGAAGACGAAGCTCGAGTCGGCGATCTCGCGCGAAGCCGCGTTCCTCTACAACAACCTGCTGCTCGTTGCGCTGTGCCTGACGATCCTCTGGGGCGTCCTGTTTCCGATCGTGACGCAGCTCCTGAGGGGCGAGACACGAACGATCGGACGTCCGTACTACGACTTCTTCCTCCGGACGTTCGGGCTGCCGCTCCTGCTGCTGATGGGCATCGGTCCGCTGGTCGCCTGGCGGAAGACGAGCCTGCGCGGCCTGCTGCGGACGCTCGCGTGGCCGATCACGGCGGCGGTCGCAACCGGCATCGTGCTCGTCGCCGTCGGCGGCGGCTCGTCGAGCCCCGGACTGATCGCGTACACCTTCTCGGCCTTCGTGCTCGCGACGATCGTGGTCGAGCTCGTCCGCGGCACGCGCGCAACGGGATCGCTCTTCGTGCTCGTGGCACGCAACCGGCGGCGCTACGGCGGGTACGTCGTCCATGCGGCGATCGTGCTGCTGGCGATCGGGATCGCCGGCTCGAGCGCGTACTCGAGCTCCGTCGAGCGTCGGCTGGCGCTCGGCCAGTCGATGTCGGTCGCCGGGTACACGCTCACCAACCGGGGCGTCACCGTCGACGCGAAGCCGAACGTCACGGAGACGCGCGCGCACCTCGCCGTGAAGGGTCGTTGGAGCGGATCGATCAGCTCGGGAGACAACCAGTACGTGAATCCGCCCGAGCCCTCGCGCGAAGTCGGGATCAAGACCGACTGGCTGCGTGGGGAAGACCTCTACGTGATCGTCGACGAGTCGCATCCGAAGACCGGGATCGTCTTCGTGCAGGTGCTCGTGAAGCCGCTGATCAACCTGATCTGGGTCGCTGGGATCGTCTTCCTGTTCGGGTCGATGATCGCGTTGTGGCCCGATGCGCGCGAGCAGCGGCGGCTGGTCGCACGGCTTGCTCCCATCGCGTCGTCGTGATTATCGTCGGCATCCTGCTCGCCGCCGCCGCGGTGGTGGTGCTCGTCGCGCTTCCGTTCCTGCGTGAGCCCGTTGCCGCCGACGACCGACTCGACGCTCCGAGCGAGGCCGACGAACGCCGGTTCACGCTGGTCGAGGAGCGCGACCGCGCGCTCACGGCGCTGAAGGAGCTCGAGTTCGACCACCGGACCGGCAAGGTCGACGACGCCGACTACCGCGAGCTGGTGGGGCCGCTCAGGCAGGCGGCAGCTGTCGCGCTTCGCGCGCTCGATTCGCCGCAGGAGTAGCCGACCCGAACGTGAAACTCTCCCTATGAGGCGAGTCGCGCTCGCACTCCTGCTTCTGCTTGCGGCGGCGGCCCCGGCGCTCGGTGACGATGCAGGACGCAAACACCAGCTCGACTCGCAGATCGCGACGCTGCAGAACACGCTGACCGGTCAGCGGAAGCAGGAGCACGCGCTTCGCAGCGAGGTCGACGACTACACGACGCGGATCCGTGCACTCGAGTCGCGGGTCGGTGACGTCTCGCTCAAGCTGCAGACGCTCGAGGAAGATCTCGTGCTTCACCAGAAGCGACTCGATGCGCTCAACTCGCTCTTCGAGGTGCAGAGCAACCGTCTGACCACGCTCCGCGCCGAGTACGCCCAGTCGGTCGACGTGCTGAACAAGCGGCTCGTCGACATCTACGAATCCGACGACCCGAGCACACTGGACATCGTGTTCGGGTCGAGCAGCGTCCAGGACGCGATCGACCGCGTGCAGGCGCTCGGCGACATCAATGCGCAGGACCGTGCGGTCTCGGAGGAGGTCGCGCGCGCGAAGACGCAGGTGACGGCGGCTCGCAAGAAGACGAAGAAGCTGCGCGCGAGGGTGAACGCCGAGACGTCGGTGATCCGGGCACGAGCCGATCAGACGCGTTCGGTGCGTGACGAGCTCGCCGGCGCGCGCGACGACCTGTCGTCCACGAAGCAGAAGAAGCTGCAAGACCTCTCGACGCTCACCGAGTCGGAGCGTCACGAGGCGGAGGAGATCGACGCGCTGCAAGCTGCGAGCGCGCGCATCGCGGCGCAGATCCGGGCCGCGCAGTCGCGGAATAGCGGGCCGACGCAGACGCCGTCGAATGCGGGGCTGATCTGGCCGGTGCAGGGGCCGGTGACGAGCCCCTTCGGTTGGCGGTGGGGACGCATGCACGAGGGGATCGACATCGGCGTTGGCTACGGCACGCCGATCCACGCAGCCGCGGGTGGAACGGTCATCTACTGCGGCTGGGAAGAGGGCTACGGCAACTTCGTCGTCCTCGACCACGGCGGCAATCTCGCGACGGCGTACGGTCATCAGAGCGCGATCGCGGTCACCTGCGGCCAGCAGGTGAGCCAGGGCCAGGTGATCGGCTACGTCGGCTGCACCGGCCACTGCTTCGGGCCGCACCTGCATTTCGAGGTGCGCGTCAACGGGAACCCGGTCGATCCGCTCGGCTACCTCGGCTGAGGCGGGCGCGTCTCGCTGAGCCGTGTCGTGGGGACAGGCCCCACGACGAAGCGTGTCTCCGCCTCGAAAACCGGGGACAGTCCCCCGGGCGGGCCGTGAGCGGCATGTCCGCTACCAGCGATACCAGCGCGCGCCTTCGACGCCTCGGACGAAGAAGCCGATCAGCCAGATGATCGCCAGGACGATCGCGATCCAGATCAGGAGCTTCACGACGGCGAAGCCGATGACGAACAGCGCGACGATGAGCAACAGGACGAGGAGGAGTGCGGCCACAGGGGCTCCTTGGTCGGGTCGTTCTCGACTCAACGCGAAAGTCGCGCGCGGAGTTACGGTCTAGATCCCGAGGGTCTGCGCGAGCAAGAAGATGTTGAGCGCGATGATCACGCCTGCGATCACCGACGCGGCCGCGGTCGTGATCCGGCGGTTGACGAGTTGGCCCATGATGTCGCGGCGCGCCGTGAAGTAGACGAGCGGGACGAGCGCGAACGGGATCCCGAACGACAGCACCACCTGCGAGATGACGAGCGTCCGCGACGGGTCGACTCCGATCGCGATCACCACGAACGCCGGAACCATCGTCACGCCCCGCCGCACCGCCAGGGGAATCTGACGTCTGATGAAACCCTGCATCACCACCTGGCCGGAGAGCGTCCCCACCGCCGAGCTCGAGAGCCCGGACGCGAGCAGCGCGAGCGCGAACAGCGCGCTCGACGCGCCGCCGAGGATCGGCTGGAGGGTCTTGTGGGCGCCCTCGAGCGAGTCGACGTCCAGCAGCCCTTTCTGGAAGAACGTCGATGCCGCCATCACCAGCATCGCCACGTTGATGAGGCCCGCGATCGACATCGCGATGATCACGTCGACGCGCGTGTAACGCAGCAGCGTCTGCGCGTCCTCGTCCGTCTCGGGGACGAGGCGGTCCTGCGTGAGCGCCGAGTGCAGGTAGATCACGTGCGGCATCACGGTCGCGCCGAGGATCCCGACCGAGAGAAGCACCGCCTCGCTGCCGCCGAATTCCGGCACGACCGCGTGGTGGAGCACCGAGCCGTAGTCCGGGTGCGCGAACGTCAGCTCGGCGAGATAGCACGCGCCGATCACGCCGACGAGCACGGCGATCACGGCCTCAAGCGGCCGGAACCCCCAGCGCTGGAGGCCGAGGATCGCGAACGCCGCGATGCCTGTCAGGACGGCCGACGGGAACAGGGCGAAGCCGAACAGGAGGTGGAAGCCGACCGCGGCGCCGAGAAACTCGGCGAGGTCCGTGGCCATCGCGATCGCCTCCGCCTGGAGCCAGAGCAGGATCGTCGCCCGCCGCCCGAGCTGCTCGCGCGCCACCTCCGGCAGGTTGCGCCCCGTCGCGATCCCGAGCTTCGCCGAGAGCGTCTGGATCAGCATCGCCATCAGGTTCGCGGCGACGATCACCCACACCAGCTGGTAGCCGAACTTCGAGCCGCCGGCGATGTTCGTGGCGAAGTTGCCGGGGTCGATGTACGCGACGCAGGCGATGAACGCCGGCCCGAGGAACGGCAGGATGCGGAACCGGGTGCGGTGGAGGGCCTCGTCGACCGTGCGGAGCCCCTCGGGCAGCGCTTCCTGCCGAGTGGAGATCACGCGGGAAGTTTAGCCGGACCTAAAAGTCTCAGCGAACGAGCCGGAGATCCGGCAGGCCGCGGTAGCGCTCCTCGAGCTCGAACCCGTAGCCGACGAAGAACTCGTCCGGGATCGTGAAGCCGGCGTAGCGAACAGGCAGGTCGTCCACGAGCCGACGATACGGGCGTTCGAACAGCGTCGCGATGTGGAGCGACGCGGGGTTGCGGATCGCCAGCGAGCGGGTGAGGTAGTGCATCGTGAGTCCGGTGTCGATGACCGCGTCGACGAGAAGCACGTCGCGGCCCTCGATCTCCGCGTTGAGATCCTTCAGGAAGCGGATGCCGTCGTCGTTCTCGCCGTATCCGGCGAGCTCGATGAAGTCGAGCGCGTGGTGAATCGGGGTCGCGCGCGAGAGGTCGCAGATGAACGGGATGCACGCCTTCAGCGACCCCACGAGCAGCGGCTCGCGGCCCGCGTACTGCTGCGCGATCTCGGCACCGATCTCGCGCACGCGGGCGCCGATCTCCTCAGAGTCGAGGAACACCTCGCCGATGCGGTCGTCGTGTGTCGCGGCCCGGCTCAGGATGCCTTCTGGAGCCCGAACCGCGCGGCGAGCCGCATGAAGTCGCGTTCGTAGAACAGCTTGATGCGAATCTCGGGGTAGAGCTGCCGGAGCTTCCGCAACTTGCGGTTCTTGCGCGTGACGAGCGACTGCTTCATCACTGTCACCTCGAGGTAGAGATCCTGATCCGGGAGGTAGAAGTCCGGCGAGAACGCCTCCGTGACACGGCCCTCCTCGTCGCGCTCGAGCACGAACGTCGTCGGCTCGTACTGCCACGGGATCCCGTACCAGTCGAGGATCTTCGCGTACTCGAGCTCCGCCGGGTTGGCGAAACGCGGCGGCTCCGAG
>Ga0207657_10004772_pt1 | contig 14299 bp, 11 predicted proteins | sample KBSC33metaG_FD_184316 | JGI IMG/M metagenome (GOLD analysis project Ga0207657, IMG submission 184316) | Corn rhizosphere microbial communities from Kellogg Biological Station, Michigan, USA - KBS C3-3 metaG (SPAdes) (version 2) | ecosystem: Host-associated > Plants > Roots > Rhizosphere > Soil ... | reverse complement strand
AGATGTTCGCGTAATCGGAGATCGACACCTTGTTCCCCAGAACGATTCCTCCACGGTCATCGAGGAGGACGTTGCGGTGCACGACGACGTCGTCGCCGGCCTCCATGTTGTACCCGAAGGAGAACTCGACGTTCTGGAACGCCTTGAAGCGCTCCCCGCACTTCCTGAAGATGTGTTTCGCCAGCATGCGCCGCAGCCGGACACCCGCCTCGACGTTCTGCCCGCCCATCACGGTGCGGTCGTAGCTGTACCACAGCCACAGCAGCGGCTTCACGCGCTGGAACTTCTCATCGTCACATTCGGCATAGTACTCGGGCTCGAGCGTGATGTTGCGCGGGTCGAGCGACATCAGCGCCGCGCGCGTCGAGAAGGGGAGCGTTTCGTCGTGCACCGCCGTCTCCCACGAGCTCGCATAGCCGGGGAAAGTGAGCGCGCAGAGCGAGCGCCGGCAGATCTCCGCGCGGTCCGCTCCCGGAGCGGAGATCTCGTGCTCCAGTTGCTCGATCCACGCATCGATCACCGGAATCGCCGATTGCGACGGAAGCTTGCGGAGCGGATAGATAGCCATGGACGGCCGAAGTGAGGGTGGCTGGGCTGCGATGCCCCAAAGTTACAAACGCCGTGTCCCCGTTACACCTCGGCCATCGTTCGTCGGCGTCACACCGCCGGGCCGTGCTCCGGCTTGGGAAGCTCTTCCGCCGTCGGCGCCGCTCGCCAGGATGGCAATGCCACGAGCTCCACCACCGCCGCGGCAAGCTCATCCCGTCCCACCTTCGTCACGGTGCTGAACGGGATCACCTGTTCCTCCTCCAGCGTCAGCGCCGTCGTGAGCGAGATGATGCGCTGCTTGAGCTCACTGGTGCGCAGCTTGTCGATCTTCGTGAGCACCACCACGGTGGGCGCGCCGATCTCGGCCAGGAACTCGAGCATCTGCAGATCATCGTCGGACGGCGGATGCCGCGAGTCGATGAGCTGCACCACGCCTCGCAGCTGCGCGCTGATGCGCAGATAGCCTTCGATCAGCGGACGCCATGCCACGCGCGTGCTCTTGGCCACGCGCGCGTAGCCGTACCCCGGAAGATCCGCGAGCACGAACTGGTGGTTCACACGAAAGAAGTTGATCTCGCGCGTCTTCCCGGGCGTCTTGCTCACGCGCGCGAGCGCCTTTCGCCTGACGAGCGCGTTGAGCAGCGACGACTTCCCGACGTTCGAGCGGCCGCTGAACGCGACCTCGGGAAGTGTGAGATCCGGCGGGCGCCATCCGGTGGGCGCCGCCATTCCGCCGAGGAACTCGATGTCGCGAATGACGAGCGGGTCGTGCACGTTCGCCGCGTCGCTCAATGCGTGACCGCGGCCGTCAGCTCCGGTTTCGCCGCCACCCGCGCCTCGCGCAGTGCGAGCGCGAGCACCTCGTCCATCGTCGACACGGGATGGAAGTAGAGCCCGTCGCGAATGTCCTGCGGAATCTCCTCGATCTCACGCGCGTTGCCCTCGGGGATGATGATGTGCGTGATCCCCGCGCGCCGCGCCGCCACGAGCTTCTCCTTCAGCCCTCCGATCGGGAGCACGCGTCCGCGCAGCGTCACCTCGCCCGTCATCGCGGTGTCGCCGCGCACCGGTGCGCCCGTGAGCGCGCTCACCAGCGCCGCCGCGATCGCGATTCCCGCCGAGGGACCATCCTTGGGCGTCGCGCCCGCGGGAAGATGGACGTGGATGTCGCGCGTCTTCGGGAACTCGGGATCGATGCCGAGCATCGCCGCGCGCGAGCGCGCGTACGTCATCGCGGCGTTCGCGGATTCCTTGAGCACGTCTCCGAGCGTTCCGGTGAGCTGCAGGCGCCCGCGCCCGCGCACCACGGCGACCTCGATCTCGAGCAGGTCGCCCCCCACCGACGTGTAGGCCAGCCCCGTCGCCACGCCCACCTTGTCGTCGAGCGTCTGCTCCTCGGCGTCGAAGGGCGGAACGCCGAGCAGCTCCTTGAGATCCGCGACGGCGACGTGCATCGGCTCGGGCACGAGCAGCTTCGCCGCCGCCGCGCGACGCGCGAGCTTGCGCGCGATTCGCGCGATCCGCCGCTCGAGCTCGCGCACGCCCGCCTCGCGCGTGTAGAGCCGCGTCACCGCCGGGATCACGTCCGCGTCGAAGGTCACGAGCTTCGGATCGATGCCGTGCGCCTTGAGCTGTCGCGGCACCAGAAACTGGCGCGCGATCGCGTGCTTCTCGTGATCGACGTAGCCCGGGAGTCGGATGATCTCCATGCGGTCGCGCAGCGGCTCCGGAATCTGCGCGAGCGAGTTTGCGGTCGTGACGAACAACACCTGCGAGAGATCGTAGTCGACCTCGAGGTAGTGATCGTTGAAGGCGGTGTTCTGCTCGGGATCGAGCACCTCGAGCAGCGCGCTCGATGGATCGCCGCGCCAGTCCTGCCCCATCTTGTCGACCTCGTCGAGCAGGATCACCGGGTTCACCACCTCGGCGCGCCGCATCGCCTGAATCACCCGGCCGGGGAGCGAGCCGATGTACGTGCGGCGATGGCCGCGGATCTCGGCCTCGTCCCGCACGCCGCCCAGCGACATGCGCACGAACGTGCGTCCGAGCGCGCGCGCGATCGAGCGTCCCAGCGACGTCTTGCCGACGCCCGGTGCCCCCACGAGGCAGAGAATCGGGCCCTCGAGCTTTCCGACCAGCGCGAGAACCGCGATGTAGTCGAGAATGCGATCCTTCACGTCCGCGAGCCCGAAGTGATCCTCGTCGAGCACGGCCTGCGCGCGCGGAACGTCCACGACGTCGTCGCTGCGCTCGGTCCACGGCAGCGCAACGATCCAGTCGAGATAATTGCGCGCGACCGTCGACTCGGGTGAGAGCGGTGCCGTGCGACGCAGCTTGCGCATCTCGCGGTCCACCCGCTCGCGAACGGCGGGCGGAAGCTGTTTCTTCTCCAGTGCGGCGGTGAGCTCATCGAAACCATCGCCGTCATCCTGGCCGAGCTCGCGGTGGATCGCCTTGAGCTGCTCCTGCAGATAGAACTCGCGCTGATTCTGAAAGAGCGAGCCGCGCACCTCACCCTCGATCTTGCGCTCGAGCCGCAGGATCTCGATCTCGGCGGTGAGTGTGTCCGCGAGCATCGAGAACAGCGCGCCGATGTTCGCCGCCTGCAGATAATCCTGGCGCTGATCGAGGCGCACGAGCATGTGCGCGGCGATCGCGAACGCCTGCTTCTCCCGCGCCTCGGTTCCCTGCACGAGCGACACCACCTCCGCCGGGAGGCGTCGATGCAGCGCGACGTACTCTTCGAAGAGCGTCACCACGCGGCGCGCCATCGCGCGCTCGTCGGCGCCTCCCGAGGGCTCGTCCAGGGCGAAGGGCGTGATGATCGCCCGAAGCACCTTCTCCGTGGGCGCATACCGCGTGACCTTCGCGCGCGCGACCCCTTCGACGAGCACCTTCGTCGTGCCGTTCGGCAGCCGCGCAACCTGCAGCACGCGTCCGGCGACGCCCACGCGAAAGAGATCGGCCGCCGCGGGATCCTGCGTGTCCGCCGTGCGCTGCGCGACGAGAAAGATCCAGCGGTCGCCGGCGAGCGCGGCCTCCACGGCCGCCAGCGATGCCGCGCGCCCCACGAGCAGCGGGATCACCATGTAGGGGAAGATCACGACATCCCGGAGCGGGAGTACGGGAAGCCGGTCCTCCAGCTCGAACTGCTCTTCGTCGCGCGTCAGCGTGATGGCCATGCCCGCAATATACGCCGGAATTCCCGGTTCGCCGTGATGCTTTCCCGATGCGTGCGGTGAGCGGCGCGTTGCTCCTGAAACCAATTCGCGTGCGCCTCGTAAGCCTCATCATGCGAGGGGATTACGAAGCCTCCCGCCGTAGCGCACATCGGTGAGCTCGATTTCCGCACGCTCGATGAGGAGTTCCCAATGAACCATCGACCACTGGCCTTTTCAGCTCGCCCATCGGTGCTCCTGCTCGCAGGCGCACTCGTGTGTGCCCCGCTCGCCGCGCGTGCGCAACGCTCGAGCATCAGCGTCGAGCTGCACGCGAACAAGAACGTCACGGCTGCCAGTCTCGGCCTTCCCGATTTCCCATCGGCTCGCGCGTACACCGATTCGGCGAACGACTCCCCAGTCGATCTCGGCTTCACGTTCGGCGACGTGCATTTTCGCGTGCTGGTCTCGAAGTACCTGACGGGTGCGACCCCGCGACAGGTCTTCGACTTCTATCGGAAGCCGCTCGCGCGCTACGGCGACGTTCTCGAGTGTGATCACGGCGAGCCGGTCGGTCATCTCAGGATCACGCGAGGCGGGCTCACGTGCGCCGACAGCGTCGGCGGCAAGAGCTCGCACATCGACGGCGGCTCGGACTCGAGCCACGAGCTGCGCAGCGGGAGCCCCTCGCTGTTCCGCATCGTCGCGCTCGACACGCCGTCGCACGCGGACTCGACCCAATTCACGCTGCTCCTGGTCGAATTACCGAAGGACGGCGGATCCGAGGGGTCGTTCAGGTAGGGCTCCTCGCGGCTGCGGACGACGCGCGCAACCTTCGAATTGAGTACGAACGGCTACATTTGCGCGCGCGGCGGTGCATGTTTGTGGCACGGCGTGGACGAAGGCTGATCGGCCTTCACGACATGGTCGTGACTTTCGTCCCTCGAGGTCTGCATGCGCCGACTGGTGTCCTTGCTGCTCGTACTCGCCGCAACTCGCGCGGCTGCTCAGGCTGGTGACCGCGCCTGTCCGGCTGGCGCCGCGCTCAGAGCGAGCATTCCCGAGTCGGCCGGTGCGGCCTCCATGCCGGGCATGGACATGTCCGCATCCGCGGTTCAGGTCGACAGCGCGAGGCGCGAGGTGCGCATCGTGGCCGGACCGTTCCGCATCGCGGCGATGGCGCACGAGTCGGACGACATGATGATGATGGACACCCCGGTGCTGCGCGTCGCGTGGCCGGTCAGCGGCTGGGTGAGCGGCTACAGCGTTCAGCTGTGTGACGGGGATGCCGTCGGCGGCGCCGAGCTCGCCCGCGGGATGGTGCACCACGTCGGACTGGCGAACTACAGCCGGCGCGAGCTGCTCTACCCCATGGTCGAGCGGCTGATGGCGGTGGGGAAGGAGACGCCGCGCGTCTCGCTGCCCGGCGGTGTGGGTGTGCCGCTCGCTCGCGGCGACACACTCGGTCTCTACTCGGCGTTCCACGATGTGAGCGGCAAAACCGTCGAGCGCGCGTACGTGATCGTGACGTTGCCCTGGATTCCCGCGGGTCACTCGCATCCCATCGATGTGATGCCGTTCTTCGCGGATGTGAACAGCGTGATCGGCGGAACGTCGGCGTGGGACCTGCCGCCCGGCCGCTCGGAGAAGAGCTCCGAGTTCACGATGCCGCTCGGCGGGTCGATTCTCGCGCTCGGCGGCCACGTTCACGACTATGCCCGCTCGGTACGGCTGGAGGACGCCGAGAACGGGAAGGTGCTGGTGCGGCTGAGCACGAAGCTGACGAGCGACGGCCATCTCGTCACGCTGGGGAAGCGCGTGTTCGGCTTTCACGAGGAGGGGCTGCCCCTGCTCCGCAATCACCGCTACCGAGTCGTCGCGCAGTACGACAATCCCACGGGCCACGTGCTCAGGCAGGGCGGAATGGCGTCGATGGCGGGCGCGTTCGTGCCGAACGATGTGCGTGAGTGGCCGACGCTCGATCCGCTCAATGCCGACGTGAAGCGCGACATCGCGAGCGTGGGTGCGCACGATATGGTGCAATAGGGTCGCATCGCCGGCTTGCGTACGTTACTATACGTAATGCTGCGGGGAGGAGTTGTACGCTGGGCTCCCCTGGAACGTACTGCCGTAGGATTCTTCGTGCGTCGGCGCCAGCGGTCGCCTCCCACACGCGCACGTGGCCCCTTCCCACCTTGAGTGTGGGGTGGAGGCACGATGCGTAAGCTACGAATCGGAATACTGGACCTGGTTGCACGCGCGCCCTCGACCGCGCTCTGGTCCAGAATCATGAATCCCAACTTTGCCAGCGTCATGCCCCAGGCGATCGCCGTCTGGTGCGAGCAGGATGGACACGATGTCCATTACGTCTGCTATACGGGCGCCGAAGTTCTCTCCGACGTGCTGCCGAAGGACATCGACGTGCTGTTCGTGGGCGCGTTCACCGAGGCGGCTCAGCTCTCCTACGCCATCAGCGCGCTCTTTCGCGCACGGGGCGCGATCACCGTGCTCGGCGGACCGCACGCCCGCTGCTATCCCGAAGATGCCGCGCGCTTCTTCGACTACGTGCTCGGCTTCACCGACCACGAGACGGTGCGCGATGTGATCCGCGAGCGCGCGCAGCACCGGCCGCTCGGAACGCAGATGAGCGCCGCCCGCCAACCGGCACAGCTGCCGGGAGCGCAGGCGCGCTGGAAGTTCATCGCGCCCACGCTCGAGAAGGCGAAGATGTTCAAGCTCGTGCCGATGATCGCGAGCCTCGGCTGCCCGTACACGTGCGCCTTCTGCATCGACTCCACCGTCGACTACCAGGCGATGTCGTACGAGCAGCTCGCGAGCGATCTCCGGTTTCTCCGCACCGTGATGGACAAGCCGTACGTGGGCTGGCAGGATCCCAACTTCGGCGTGCGCTTCGACGAGATGCTCGGCGTGATCGAGGAGGCCGTACCGCCCGGCAGCGTGAAGTTCGTGGCGGAGAGCAGCTTGTCGCTCCTGTCCGAGCCGAGGTTGCAGCGGCTTCGGAAGAATGGATTCCTCGCCATGCTGCCGGGCATCGAGTCCTGGTTCTCGCTCGGCAACAAGTCGCGCACCAAGAGTACGTTCGGCGAGGAGAAGGTGAAGCAGGTGGCCGAGCACGTGAACATGATTCTGCGCTACATCCCGTACGTGCAGACGAACTTCGTGTTCGGGCTCGATTGTGACGAAGGACCCGAGCCGTTCGCGCTCACGAAGAAATTCGTCGACCTGGTGCCGGGTGCCTTTCCCGCGTATTCGCTGCTCACGGCGTTCGGGCGCGCAGCGCCGCTCAATCTCGAGTTCCAGCGTGACGGGCGCGTGCTGTCGTTCCCGCATCACTTCCTGGACAATCACGGCGCGATGAACGTGCGGCCGAAGAACTACTCGTGGTCGCGCTTCTACGAGCACATGATCGACCTCACGCGTCACTCGTTCTCCACGCCCACGGTCGCGCGCCGTTTCATGGCGAACCGTCAGGTCATTCCGCGCACGCTCAACGTCATTCGCGCGTATGCCGGCGAGGGGCGGCAGCGCCTCGTCTACTATCGCACGCTGCGAAAGCATCTCGAGAAGGACGCTCCGATGCGCGCGTTCTTCGATGGAGAGTCCACGACGGTGCCGAGCTTCTACGTGAATCGCATTCGCGACGACCTGCGCGGCTACTGGAACGCGCTTCCCGCGGATGCGCTCTATCACGATCAGAACGCGTATCTGCGGAGCACGGGCAGGCCGATGCCAGTGGCGACAACTGCAGGGGCGCCGCGAATGGGCGCGGCCTGATGCAGAACGGGGACGCCGATCCGGCGTCCCCGCTTTGCGTTCGACCCTTCGGCGCGGTCAGGCTTCCTTCTTCTGGCGCTTGGAGGAGATCTCCAGCAGCGGCGGCGTGCCGTTCAGCACGCACGACTCCGTGATCTTCACCTCGGTGATGTCGTCGCGGCTCGGGAGATCGAACATGACGTCGGTCATGAGCTCCTCGAGAATCGCGCGCAGGCCGCGCGCGCCCGTGCCGCGCTTGAGCGCGCGTTGCGCGACACCGCGAAGCGCCGCCTCGTCGAAGGTGATCTTCACCTCTTCGAGCTCGAACAGCTTCGTGTACTGCTTGGTGAGCGCGTTCTTGGGCTCCTTGAGGATGCGCACGAGGGAGTCCGCGTCGAGCGCCTCGAGGGCGACCGTCACCGGAAGTCGGCCCACGAGCTCGGGGATGAGTCCGTAGCGCAGCAGGTCGTCCGGCTCGACATCCGCGAACGGGTTCTTCGCGAGGTCGGTCGCCTTGCCGTTCGCCAGCTCTTCCTTGGTGAAGCCGATCTGCCGGCGGCCGGTGCGCGCCTCGATGATCTTCTCGAGGCCGTCGAAGGCGCCGCCGCAGATGAAGAGGATGTCCTTCGTGTTGATCTGGATGTATTCCTGCTGCGGATGCTTGCGGCCGCCCTGCGGCGGAACGGAAGCGACCGTGCCCTCGAGGATCTTGAGCAGCGCCTGCTGCACGCCCTCGCCGGACACATCGCGCGTGATGCTCGGGTTCTCGCTCTTGCGCGCGATCTTGTCGATCTCGTCGATGTAGACGATCCCGCGCTCGCACTCGGCGACGTTGAACTCGCCTGCCTGGAGCAGCCGCACGAGGATGTTCTCGACATCCTCGCCGACGTAGCCGGCCTCGGTGAGCGTGGTGGCGTCGGCGATCGTGAACGGAACGTCGAGGATGCGGGCGAGCGTCTGGGCCAGGAGCGTCTTGCCGACGCCGGTGGGGCCCATGAGCAGGATGTTCGACTTGTCGAGCTCGACGTCGTCGTCCCGGCCCGTGGTGCAGTTGATGCGCTTGTAATGATTGTAGACGGCGACGGCCAGCGCCTTCTTCGCGCGCTCCTGCCCGATCACGTACTGGTCCAGCACATCCTTGATCTCTTGCGGCGTGGGGACCTGGGTGATCGCCTCGGCGACTTCTCTCTCCTCATCCTCCGCGAGAATCTCGTTGCAGAGGGAGATGCACTCGTTGCAGATGTAGACCGATGGGCCCGAGATGAACTTCCGGACGGAGTCCTTGGATTTTCCGCAGAAAGAACAACGCAGGTGTTTATCGTGACTCATGGGCATCCGCGAAGCGAGAAGGAGCAGGTACGCGAGGGGCCGGGCAGGAGCTTGGTGCGGGCGAGGCGCTATTAGTTAACACGCCCCGCTCGAACCGGTCAACGACTTGACAACCTTGTGAATATTTTCACAAGATGGCCTTCTTCTCCGCGGCAACAAGTGCCCGCTCCTGGGCGATCACCGCGTCGATCAGCCCGTATTCCTTGGCCTCCTCGGCACTCATGAAGCGATCACGGTCGATGTCGCGCTCGATCTGTTCGACCGGCCGGCCCGTGTGCTTCGCCATGAGCTCGTTCATCTTCGCGCGCAGATACAGGATCTCGCGCGCCTGAATCTCGATGTCCGCCGCGGTGCCCTGCGCGCCGCCCGACGGCTGGTGAATCATGATGCGCGCGTGCGGGAGCGCCATCCGTTTGCCCGGGCCGCCCGCCGCGAGCAGGAACGCGCCCATGCTCGCCGCCATCCCCATGCAGATCGTGCGAATCGGCGCATTGAGGAACTGCATCGTGTCGTAGATCGCCATCCCCGCACTCACACTGCCGCCCGGAGAGTTGATGTAGATGTTGATGTCGCGCTCGGGGTTGTCCGCATCGAGGAACAGCAGCTGGGCAATGATGATGTTGGCCACATCATCGTTGATCGGCGTGCCGAGGAAAATGATGCGGTCCATGAGGAGCCGCGAGAAGATGTCGTACGTGCGCTCGCCACGGCTCGACCGTTCGATGACGTACGGGGGATAGATGGACATCAGCGTTTCTCGTTCTGGGAGAAAAGGGTGAGCGTCCGGAAACCGGCGCTACGCGTGCTCTATCAGGTTCTTCTCACTCAGCCAGGCGAACACCTTATCCTCGGTGATGCTCCGCTCGAGCTCCTTGAGCCGCCCGGCCTTCTGCAGCGATGCGTACACCTGTCCAGGCTCCGCGCCGCGCTTCTTCGCCACGTCCGCGACACGATCGTCGATGTCGGCTTCGGTCGCGGTCAGTCCTTCCCGTGCGGCGATCGTCTCGATCACGAGATCGCGACGAACCTGCCGCACGGCCATGGGTCGAAACTCGGAGGCGAACTTCTCGCGCTCGCTCTCGGGAATCTGATACGCCTCTCCGTACGCCTGCACGAGCTGGTTCACCCAGCTCGGGGGAACGTCGAACGGATTCGCCGCGAGCAGCTCATCGATGAGCTTCTGGCGCACCTCCGAATCCGCTTCGTGCTCCGCGTGCTTCGCGAGATCCTCGCGCACCGTGGCGTGCAGCGCGTCGAGTGAGTCGAAGTCGCCCACCTCGCGCGCGAACGCGTCGTCGAGATCGGGGAGCGACTTGCGCTTCACGTCCACGAGAGTGACGCGCACCTTCTTGGTTTTGCCACGCTGCGCCTCATCGGGGAAGTCGTCCGGCCACTTCACGGGGCGCTCGGTCGACTGGCCGGGCGCAGTTTCCATGATGAGCTCCTCGATCCCCGGAATCGCCTGGCCGCCGCCGAGCACGAGCCGATACTCCTTGCCCTCGGGCATGGTGCCGTCGTCTTCGGCGGTCGCGAGCTGCACCGTGACCTGATCGCCGGGCAGCGGACGCTCGTCCACCGGCGCCCACGTCGCGCGCTGGTCGCGCAGCGTCTCGACCTGCTCGCGCAGCTGCTCGTCCGTGACCGGCTTCGACGTGCGCGTGACCTTGAAGCCCGCGGTGTGCGGCAGCTCGATCTGCGGACGGAGCTCGAGATGCAGCTGAAAGGTCAGCGGCTGTCCGTCCTCGGCCTTGAGATCGTGGATGTGCGGCTGGGTCGCCAGATCGAGCTTCTCGCGATCGAGCACCTCCTTGAACGCCGCCTGCACGAGCCCTTCGATCGCTTCCTGCCGAATGGCCGCCGCGAATTTCTTCCGCACCATTCCCGCGGGTGCCTTGCCCGGACGGAAGCCGGGAAGCCGCACCTGGCTCGCGTAGCGCTTCGCGGCGCGGTCCTCCGCGTCCTGCACCTCGGGAAGTGGAACCGAGACTTCGAGGAGCCGTTCGAGCCCCTCGGTCTTCACTGGAGTGATGTCTATCTGCATGGGGGAAAGATAACCCGTTCCCCAGGGCCGGTGCGCTATCGCCGCGCTTCGGCTCGTTCGTGAGCGAGCGACCAGCCCTGATGAATGCTCTCCATCACCGAATCGGCGCGGGTGAGCTGGATCATGTGGCCCGCTCGCGGGAGCACGATGAGATGCGAGTGGTGCACCTGGTTGTGGAGCCGGTAGCCATGCCGCGACGGCGACGCGACGCGATCGCCGTCTCCGACCACGATCACGACGGGCATCTCGATGTCCCCGTAGCGCGTGACGAGCCCCGCGGCCGAGCGGAGCGATGCGGTGTTGCGCGCGAGGCGGCGACGCTCGCTGGGGCGGCGCACGGCTGCCGCCTCGCGAAGCGGCACGAGTGCCTCTGCGAGCGGAACGGGCTCGGGAGAGAACTTCGCGCGGAGCGCGGCATCGTGCGCGGTGCGCCCGATCATCGGCGCGACGAGCGACCCGAGGCGGCTCACGACGCGCAGTTGCGGGTCGGTCGCGCGAATCGATGCATCGGCGAAGCAGAGAGGATTGATCAGCACCAGCCCGGCGAAATCGTCGGGGTAGCGCAGCGCGAGCGCGAGTGCCGCGACCGCACTCCACGAGTGCCCGACGAGCAGTGGCTGCTCGGCCCCGAGCTCGCGCAGGGCGAGGCGGATGACGCGCGTTTGTGCATCGAGCGTGGGATCGGGTCGCGCCCGGTCGCTTCCGCCGCATCCCGGGCGATCGATCAGGAGCGCCCGAAAGTCGTAGGCGACGCGAGCGAGGAGCGACCCCATGAAGTCGGACGCGTCGCCATCGTCGCCTTGCAGCACGGCGACGGGACGTCCCTCGCCACGGTCGATCACGTGCAGATGCGTGCGCTCGACGTACACGAGGTTGCGATCGGGAGGTGCCGACAGTTGCCGCGACGCCGGTCGTCGCAGCAGTGCGACGATCGTGGCGCTTCCTGCCACCACGATTGCGAGCCCCATGAGCCAGGTGACCACAGACTCCTCCCCGGAAGAGGTAGAGCGCTACGGCGCAAGGGGATACGGTATCCCCCTTCAGATGCCGCGTCAACTGGCTGGCTCAGCAATGGATGACCGAGTCATCGAATTGGGCGCCGCCAGTGCCCCGGTTGACATAGGGGGGCGGGGTATCTTAGCATTATACCGGTAGGGGGTATCTACTTTTCAACGTGATGAGGATCGGATGGACAAGCTGACGATGACGATCGATGGAATGAGCTGCGGCCACTGCGTGTCGCGCGTGAAGCAGACGCTCGCGGCGCTGCCGGGCGTGCAGGTGAACGACGTGACGATCGGATCGGCATCGCTCTCGTACGATGCGCAGGTCACATCGCCGGCGCAGATCGCGACGGCCGTGAGCGCCGCGGGATATCCCGCGCGGTCCGCGAGCGCCAGCGCACCGAGGTAGTCGTGACGGCCACCACGCTCCCGGCGGGCGCAGCGGACGCGGGCACCACCGCGCGCCGCGAGCAGATCCGGATTCCCGTGTCGGGGATGACGTGCGCGGCATGCCAGGCGCACGTGCAGCGCGCGCTCGCGCAGCAGCCGGGTGTCGATGACGCATCGGTGAATCTCATGATGCAGTCGGCCGCGGTCACGTTCGATCCGAACGTGGTGAGCGCCGAGCGGCTCGTGCAGGCGATCCGCGACACCGGATACGGAGCGGAGCTCCCCGCGCTCGATCTGTCGGTGCTCGAGGAGCAGGACGCGCGTGACCGCGCGCAGCGGGAGGAGCTGCGATCGCTCATGCGCAAGGCGATCGTGAGCGGCTCGGCCGCAGTGATCGCGATGCTGTATCCGATGCACATGTTCGACATCCGAACGCGCGCGTTCACGATGCTCGTGCTCGCAGCGGGCGTGATGCTGTGGGCCGGCAGACACTTCTACGTGCGTGCCTGGCGGGCGCTCCTGCACCGCTCGGCGGACATGAACACGCTCGTGGCGGCGGGCACGGGCGCGGCGTTCGTCTACTCCGTCGTCGCGACGCTCGCGCCCTCGTTCTTCACGCTGCACGGCGTCGCGCCCAATCTCTACTACGAGCCGGTGATCATCATCATCGCGCTCGTGCTCGCGGGCAACACGCTCGAGGCGCGCGCGAAGCGTCACACGTCCACGGCGCTCCGCGCGCTCGTGGAGCTGCAGCCGCAGAGCGCGCGCGTCGTGCGCGGCAGCGAGGAGCTCGACGTGCCGGTGGGCCGGTGGTGCCCGGGGACGTGCTCCTCGTGCGCCCGGGGGAGCGCATTCCCGTGGACGGCGAGATCGTTTCGGGGTCGAGCGCCGTGGACGAGTCGATGCTCACCGGCGAATCGATGCCCGTGGAGAAGCACGAAGGCGATCGAGTGATCGGCGCGACGGTCAATCGCACCGGGGCGTTCCGCTACCGCGCGACCACGCTCGGCGCGAACAGCGTGCTCGCGCGCATCGTGCGGCTCATGCGTGACGCGCAAAGCTCGCGTGCGCCGATCCAGGCGCTCGCGGATCGCGTGAGCGGGATCTTCGTGCCCGTGGTCATGCTGCTGTCGGTAGTGACGTTTCTCGCGTGGTTCGTCGCGGTGCACATGGGCGGCGCTCCAACGGGAACCGCGTTCGTGCGCGCGTTCGCGGCGGCGGTCACGGTGCTCATCATCGCGTGTCCCTGCGCGATGGGGCTCGCGGTGCCGACCGCGGTGATGGTCGCGACCGGGCGCGGCGCCGAGGCCGGAATCCTGATCAAGGGTGGCGAGGCGCTGCAGCGCACCGGCGACGTGACCACGGTGGTGCTCGACAAGACGGGGACGATCACCGAAGGCGCGCCGACGGTGACCGACATCGTCGCCGCTCCGGGCGCGGAGCGAAGCGCCGATGAGCTGCTCCAGCTCGCAGCATCGATCGAAGCGGAGAGCAGCCATCCGCTGGCCGAGGCCGTCGTGAGGCACGCGCGGGAGCGGGGGCTCGCCAGGCACGTCGTAGAATCGAACGAGTACATCGTCGGGCGCGGGATCACGGGAGTTGCCGGGGAGGTCGCACTGGCGGTGGGGAATGCGGAGCTCATGGCCGAGTGGTCGGTGAGCGTCGCGCCGCTCGAGGAGAGAGCGCGTGAGCTGGCGGGCGAGGGGAAGACCGTCGTCTTCGTCGCGGCGAATGGCGCGCTCGCCGGACTGCTCGCAATAGCGGATCCGATCCGCGCGACTTCCGGCAGCGCGATCGCCCGGCTGCGCGCGATGGGGCTCACGGTCGTGATGCTCACGGGTGACGATGCGCGCACGGCGCAGGCGATCGCTCGCCAGGCGGGGATCGAGCGCGTGATCGCCGGCGTGCTGCCCGAGGGGAAGGTCGCGGAGATCGCGCGGCTCCAGCGGGAGGGCGCGGTGGTCGCGATGGCAGGCGACGGCATCAACGACGCACCCGCGCTGGCCAAAGCCGACGTGGGCATTGCGATGGGCACCGGCACCGATGTGGCGATG
>Ga0207657_10004770_pt1 | contig 14302 bp, 15 predicted proteins | sample KBSC33metaG_FD_184316 | JGI IMG/M metagenome (GOLD analysis project Ga0207657, IMG submission 184316) | Corn rhizosphere microbial communities from Kellogg Biological Station, Michigan, USA - KBS C3-3 metaG (SPAdes) (version 2) | ecosystem: Host-associated > Plants > Roots > Rhizosphere > Soil ... | reverse complement strand
CATCGACAAGAGCGAAGACATGCGCCGCGAGAGGAGTATCCACAACCTCGTCCCTGCGCAGAGCTCGCCCGCAAAGAGTGCGCTTGTCCGAAGGTCGCCCCTGTCCGTCAATGACCATGAACGAGCCGCCATCCGGCCCCGGTCGATACGCGAGCGAGACGAGGTCGCGCTTGACTGGCTCGGCCCCTTCGCCCCATTGGCCGAGCACCAGATCGATATTCGGGAAATGCTCGGGCGCGTCGACTGTCCAGTGGACGAAGTAGACCGCCTGCGTTCCCGCGGCGTCCGACAGATCGCCCCAGATCTTCTTCGAGACACGGCCGCAGCAGTCGCAGTGCCCCGTCGATTCGTTCCAAAACGTCGAAGTGATGCCCATTGTTCACCCATGACTGATGCGTCTATCCACCGATGCTAGCCTGCCTGGGAGCAGCCGCTCGCGAACGGCTGCAAGTGGTCGGCATGCGACCGGTTGCCGACAGCTGCGCCATTTCAGGGAATCTTTGCCATGCCGAACACTCCGACGGCAACCCAGCCCGTGACAAACATTGCGACTGAGCACACACAGACATACGCGGCGACGGCGAAAGCCTTTGCAAGTGGCGGCAGCGAAAACCTGAGGATCGGAATGCTTCCGCCAAGGGTGGCGAGCACGCCGAACGCGATGAGCCAGTCTCCGGAAAAATTCGCCGCTCGAGGAGAGAGTCCTAGTAAGCCGATGACCAGAGCAAGCGACAGAACTGGAGCGACAAACCACAGCAGCACGCGAATCCTCATGCTGGTGCTGCCCGTTGCGAATCGATTTGAATCATCATTGCTTCAAAGCGGCCATCTGGAGATGTGCCGCGATAAATGGCCTGTCGTCCCGACTTTGCGGCGACCGAAAGCGGCCGCTAACGAAGGTCTGCTCGTGGCCGGCTGCGGCTGCGCGCGCTACAGACCTCACGAAATAGAACAGAACGGAGAGGATGCCTCCGGAGACGGACACCGCCAGCGCGACCACCCACGCTGGCCATCTTGAACCGCCACTTCCCGCCATCGGCACCTCCTGGAGCCAGCCTACCGCAAAGCGGTCAATGGTGGCCGACCGGAGCTGGCCGAAACTGACCTCTCTCGAAGACCGGCTTACGCGCGCTTGGCAGGCCCGACGCGGCGCCCGACATGGGCGCAAACCATGATCACTGCCAGATACGCGGCGATGTCCGCCAGGAGCGGGTACATCCTGACCTCGTCTTCGCCAAATGAAAGTTGGCCCTCCACGGATATGCCTGGGGAATCGAACAGATAGGCCCAGGGAAAGCCTCCGTTCAGTCTCTGCTTCATGCAGGGCTCGTCATGTTCAGCCCCGCACAGGTTGCCGTACGCAGCGAGTTCCGGCCCGTTGCGTTCGACGTTGGAAGACAGACCAGTCAAGAGAAGCGCTGACAGAAGCAGCGCAACCAGCGAAAGCAATCGACGCATATTCGAAGCCGAGGTTACCGGAGTCCAAGGGCGCGTACCGGGGAGAATCACCTGGAAGCCGATGTCGGCGACTGTCCGGTTGTGGCCGCCATCAGACAGCGCCCCTACGCCTCCGGACGAGTTGCACGGCCAGTCGGGCTGATGCCACAACCACGGTGCCTGGCGTTGCCATGGCCGCAAGAATCAGAACATCGATTGGCCGTGGTTCACGGCCAATCGCGTTGAAAGCCAGGCAGACCAGATCGAACGCCATGGGCGCGCCGAGCAGCGAGACAGGGATGGCAATCAGCCACCGCCTGATCAGCGCGAACGCTCCAACAGCGACAGCCAAGGAGACCGCAAAGAAGATGACGACGCCTGCCGGCATGAGGATGTACTTTGACTCGATGAGTGCAACGGCATCTTAGCGTCCTGCCGTTCGACGCACGACCATGTTGCGGGCATTCGTCAGACTTCTCGAGAGCGGGCGGCTGAGCCGATCTTGATGCGTCCAACCCGAATTGGAAGTCGGCGTCAGCGAACTCGCCGTCCTGGACCCCACGTCCGAATCGTCAGCGTGCGACCGACGCCGAGCGGCTCCAGGGCTGTAGAGTTCGAGCCTGCACCCGCTGCCCGCCCGCGAACCCGGTTCACTCATCACTGGAGAACTTCGAGCACCATGCTGACCGATCTCATCGCCGCTCATCCCACCGAAGCGGAAGCAATCGTCAAGACGGTGGGCCTTGAAACGGCTTGGCCGATCCTGCCAGCCAAAGGCATCGACCAGGTCAAGCTGTCCAGCCTTGCGCTCCTGCTGGATGGCAAGGCGCTGAGCACCACCGCGGTCGTGGAGTACGGCCGGTCGTTCCGGCTTCTGGCAAATGGCGGCGACATGGGGCCGTGGGTCGTCTCGGTACCGACCGACCTCGTGAACGGGATGGCCGGCTTGCAAGACGAGCGAATCTCCGAAGTCGCGCAAGCCTGGACGTCAACCCCGGAGTTGAAGCTGGATCGCTGGAGCGCTGCCAAGGGATCTGAATTCCTGGACGAACTCAAGCGTTTTGCGACGGCTGCCAGACAAGCCAAGCGGGAACTGCTCTTGCGAGTCAGTCTTTAGCGGTCGTGGCATCGTCGTAGAAGTTGGTGCCGATCTCGAGTTCCGCCGCAAACATCTGCTTGGCGCGAGCCAACGGCATGCCGACGGTAAGGCCGGAACGAGTCGCTCACGCCCGACCGGCAGACTCAGCCAGCATGGCCCATCGAAAGCTGGTTCGCCAGACCTTTCGTGACCAGCATGCGCGCGTTGAACAATGCAAGGAAGTCGCATGCCGCGGTGGTCCTCGGCGAATCGTCCATCAGGTCGTCAGTGACAATGCACAGGATGGCGAAGTCACTGTGCTCGCCCTCCAACATCGCCTGCAAGGAAGGCACTGTCTGGCGCGGGAAGATGTCGCGCCGAAACGTGAGCGCGCGAACGCCGTCGCCGTAGTAGTCCATCTGGTGGAACCAGGTCGTCGATCCTTCCCACTTGCCGAGCAACGGCCGCAGGTGTGCTTCGATACGCGAGGTCAGACGCATGTCGATGTCGCCATGGGCATCGCCCTGCGCATCGAAGACCGAGCGATCCGCCTTCATGCGCTCGAATTCGCGAAAGAATGTGTCCATGCCGGACACCACGGTCGTCGTGCGGTCTCGTCGCGAACGAAACAGGGAAAACATCGTGAGGGACGCCTTGCTCAGACTGATGGTCGGTTGCCGCCGCTGAGCGGGTACAGGCATGGGGCTGACACGTAGGGATTCTAGAGCTCAGCAAGTGCCGGCCTTGGCTTGACTGCCACTGTCCCGTGCCTGCTCCGGAGCAGTGGTTCGCGACCTCCCGGCCTCGGCGACCTTGGCGCGCTCGCGCGCGCGGCCTGTCGTCGAGCAGGCGCCGTCCGGTGTCGTCGCCAGTCGTGCAGGAATGCGCGAAGCGCCCCAGGGGACTTCCCTCATCGGCGGGCGCGCAACCTCAAGACGCCCGCGGACCTGTCGAAGTAGCGAGGACATTTGAACCGCGATCCGCGTCGAGATCGACGCGCGCGCCTGCCCCCCTGAGGAGTCCCATGCATCGCTTGCAGAACATGCGAATCGGCACCCGCCTGGCGCTCGGCTTCGGCTTCGTGCTGGTGTTGGTCCTCATCATCACCGGCGTCGCCGCGCTGATGATCCGCCACATCAACGTCTCCACGACGTCGATCGTCTCGGAGGACTATCGCAAGATCGCGCTGGCCAACTCGATCGACCGCAGCATCAACAGCCAGGCCAACAACCTGCGCAGTGCCGTTCTCGCGGCCGGAACGCCGGGCGAAAGCACGGCCTACCTCTCGCAGGTGAGCGCCGCGACCCGCGACCTGGGCAAGACCAAGGACGCGCTTGCCGCGCTGCCGAGCTCCCCCGAAGGCGCCGCGCTGCTGAAGACGCTGGTGGAAAACGGCGAGAGCTATGTGCGGCTGCGTTCGCGCGTGGTCACCCTCGTGCAGGCCAACCTGCCGGACGTCGCGCGCAATTACCTGCTCAAGGAGCTGAAGGCGCCGCAGGAAGCCTACCTGGCCTCGTCGAAGGCCCTGGTCGACTACTACGAGACTCGCATGCAGGCCGTCTCGGCCGATGCGCAGTCGTCCGGGCGCGCGGCGGTGATGCTGACGCTGGTTCTGGCGGGCGTGGCGATGCTGAGCGGTGCCGCGATCAGCTTCCTGATCGCGCGCTCCATCACCGGCGGCATCCGACGGGCGGTCGTCATCGCCGAGACCGTCGCGGCGGGTGACCTGCGCTCCGAGATTCCCGCCAGCGGCACCAACGAGATCGGCCAACTGCTGGGAGCCCTGAGCGCCATGAACGAGAGCCTGGTGTCGATCGTCGGCACCGTGCGCGAGACCTCGGGCAACATCGCCAACGGCTCGGTCGAGATTGCCGGCGGCAACCAGGACCTGTCGCAGCGGACAGAACGCCAGTCAGCCAGCCTGCAGCAGACCGCGTCGTCGATGGAGCAGCTCACGTCCACCGTGAAGTTGAATTCGGAGTCGGCCCGAGCCGCCACGTCGATCGCCAACTCCGCCAGCGTGGTCGCCCAGAAGGGCGGCGAGGCGGTGGCCCGCGTCGTGGCGACGATGAACGAAATCGCCGCGAGCTCAAAGAAGGTCGTGGACATCATCGGCGTGATCGACGGCATCGCGTTCCAGACCAACATCCTCGCCCTGAACGCGGCAGTCGAGGCCGCGCGTGCCGGCGAACAGGGCCGCGGCTTCGCGGTCGTGGCCAGCGAAGTGCGATCGCTCGCGCAGCGCTCGGCCGAGGCGGCCAAGGAGATCAAGTCGTTGATCGGCGCCAGCGTCAGCACCGTCGAGGCAGGCTCGCGCCAGGTCACCGAGGCGGGCGCGACGATGAGCGACGTCGTGCAGCAGGTCAGCAGCGTTGCCAGCCTGATCGAGAAGATCAGCTCGGCCACCGCGGAACAGACCAACGGCCTGGACCTGGTGAACACCTCCGTGGCCGAAATAGACCAGATGACGCAGGAAAACGCAGCACTGGTCGAGGAAGCGGCCGCCGCGGCGGAAAGCCTGCGCGGCCAGGCCGACCGTCTGGTGCACGCGGTGAGCCTGTTCAAGCTCGCCGGCTACCAGCCCGGCTCGTCGCTGGAAGAGGCGACCGGCACGGCGTGCTGCGTTGGGGACCATGCGGCGGCGACGCACGCGATTGCTTGATCGCGACCGGCCGCTGCGACGTCGGCGACCGTGCGCTGACCATCTGGTGTTCGTGAGCACCGACCGAGCCGTGTACGCCATCGACATGACGACACACCAGCACGCCTGATCGATCGCGGCTCCCGGCGCAGAGTCCATCGCGCGCCTCGAGTGCCTGTCGAATGCGCCGCCACGCCGCAACGACGCACAGGCGACGCTGGTGACGGATTCGGTCGGGCCGGCCCGCCCGCGGGTAACTCCCATGGGCGATTCCGGCGCGAACCCTGTTGACGTTGTTTTTAACTGCGACTACATTTTCGCGGACGGTTGTGAAAGCGCTTTCATAAGGGGGCGGCTTTGAGCCGAGCAGAGCGTGCCGCGATCCGGCACGAAGTCGGACGCCGGGTTCCGACAGACGCTGATTCACTTTTCGCGGCTTTGCCCGGACGGGCGACACCGGATGCTCGACCACGTCCAGAGGAGGTGGCTTGGCCGCGGCTCCGGTCGTGCGACCGCTCGAGGTGCAGGTCACCCTGTCCTCAGAAGTAGCTCGACTACATCGATACGAGACCAACGCACCCAGGTTGGCGCCAGCCGGCGGCCGAGGGCCTGCCTCAATTCAACCTCTCGCGATCGAGAGACTCAGGAGACAACGTGAACACTGACCAGTCGTTTGGGAAATCAATGGGAATCCGCCTGGCGGCCGCGAGCCTGCTGCTGGCCTGTGCGGCGCAGGCCGACGCCAGCGTCACCAGCCCGACCATCGGATCGCTCTTGTGGTCCGAGGAATTCAATGGCACCGCGCTGGATACCAACGTCTGGACGCCCTACAACGGAGATGGTTGCCAGATCGGTCTGTGCGGCTACGGCAATGCCGAGCTCGAATCCTACAGCCCGAACAACCTGGCTATCGTCAACGTGCCGTTCGAGCCCGGCACCCGCGCACTGGCCATCCAGGCGCGCCGGGAGGCCGCCGGCAACAGCCAGTTCACCTCCGGCAAGATCGACTCGTACAACAAGGTGCAGGTGCAGTACGGCATGATCGAAGTGCGCATGGCTGCGCCGAACGTGCAGACGGGCCTGTGGCCGGCCGCGTGGCTGCTGGGCACGACCGCGCAGTCCTGGCCGACCAAGGGCGAGATCGACATGATGGAGCAGGGCCACAAGCAGGCCTCGTGGTCGGCCGCCGGGGCGCCGTCGCCGAACAATTTCGTCGGCTCCAACGTGATCACCTACCAGAAGGCGGCCTGCGTCCCGGGCAACGAGTCGTGCGCCGCCTCGACCTCCTGGCAGACCAAGAGCTGGTACGTGGCGCCGTCGTCGCTCGCCAACCGCTTCGTGACATACCGCCTGTACTGGACCGAGTCGCAGATCCGGTTCACCATCGTCGACAACGGCGTCGAGCACGACATGTACGACGCCCCGCTGCCGGTCAATTCGACGGCGCTGCAGGCCCCGTTCTACCTGCTGCTGAACCTGGCGGTCGGCGGCAACTTCACGGATGCCGCGACGCCGTCCCAGGTGACCGCGCCACTGCCGGGCACGATGTACGTCGACTACGTGCGGGTCTACCAGCTCGATGGCAAGGGCACCGTCAAGCTCGGCAACCAGATCGTGCCGGAGACCGGCAAGTTCGGCGTCTTCACCGACAACACGCCGGTGACCCACAAGCTGGTGGCCGGAACGAGTTCCGACATCTACCTGTGGAACACCGCGTCGATGGCGGCCGGCAACATCGCGCCGTACGAAGGCAGCAACGACATCGCCTGGGCCTACACGGCCCCCGGGCAGTGGTTCGGCGGCGGCATCCAGTCGCGCGACATCAAGGACATGACGAACTTCCGCAACGGCAACATGACGTTCCGGATCAAGATCCCGGCGGACGTGGCGTTCAAGATCGGCATCGGCGACACCTACACCAACCAGAACTGGGTGAGCTTCCCGGCCAACGCGCCCACCTACGGCCTCGTGCGCAATGGCGACTGGGCCCAGGCGACGATTCCCGTGGCCGACCTGGCCGGTCCCAAGGTGGCCCTGCAGTCCCTGCACGACATCTTCATGATCGCGAGCGACTCGCCCCTGCCGGGCGCCACGTTCCAGTTCGCGCTCGACGACATCGTCTGGGATTCCGGCACCACCGTCACGCCGCCGCCCCCAAGCGGCCCGACGTCCATCACGCAGACCTCGACCAGCACGCTGCAGATGAACACGTCCACCGGCAGCTGGGCCGACGTGCACTACACGGTCAACAACGGCGGCCAGATGAACGTGCGCATGACACTGAGCGGCAGCACCAACACCTACGTGATCGGTGGCCTGAAGGCGGGTGACGTCGTCCGGTACAGCTTCACGTACTGGGACACGGCGAAGAACTACGCTGTCGACACGGCACAGCAGAGCTACACGATGAAGTGATCGCCGGTGGCCGGACGACGCGCCCGTCGTCCGGCCAACCGAAGGCTCAGCGGTCTTGCGCTTCCCGTAGCCGCAGGGCATGCACGAGGCTCGGCACGTCATTCTTCCATCGGTTCAGCACGACCGAGATGGCAAGGCCCTCGAGGTCGGCGACGATGCCCAGCCAGACGGCCGCTGCCACGGCCCAGCCCGAGTGGCCGAGTGCAAGCAGCGAGAAGAAGCCCGCAAAAAGGGCCACGCCCCAGAGTTTCGACGACCACATGTGGTAGCTCGCCTCGCGTCCGAACTTGCGCAGGTCGAATGCATACCGCGCGCTTTCCAGCAGCACGAGCACTGCGAGTGCCGTCCGGTGTTCGAGCAGCGCCTGCGGGTGCAGGTACCAGGCGGCGAAGAGGGCAGCCACATAGAACAGCGTGTCGGCGATGCTGTCGAGGCGACGAAGGCCGGCGGTCGCGATTCCGAGACGCCGCGCGATGACGCCGTCGAAGACATCCGACAGGAACGCAGTGACAAGACAGGCGGCGAACGCCGAAGCATTCGGCCAGGCCACGGCCAGCAACACCATGACGGGCGCGAGCAACGCGCGCAGCGCAGTCAGGGCGAGCGGGAGCATTCGGAGCACTGACATCATGTGGACAGCCGGTTCCATCGGTCACGACCACGCATTCTGGGCGGGAATTTCCGGCGAACCGAAATGGGAAATCAGACTGCGGCGTCCACCAGCCCGTAGACCCGCTCCGGGGTGATCCGGGCGAAGTCCTTGGAAGCGGGCATCGCTGCCGCGATCGCGAAGTCGGGTTCGGCCGTGTTTCTTCGATGGGTTTCCCCGGAGGGCCGCCCCTGCTTGTCGCTCAGCGTCGCCACCAGGGGATGGAGGCCGGCCGCGGGTCTGCGGATGGCGACCGCCACTTCGCCCGAGTTGAGCTTGACGAGGCTTCCCGGCGGATGGGCGCCGAGGGTCTTGATCACGGCCATCAACAGCGCGTCGCCAGGGGCTTGCTGGAACAATTGTCGGACGGCGTCGTTCGGCAGGACGGCCGGACGCCTGGCGCGCGGACTGATCTTGGCCATGTAGACGTCAACCGCTCGCAGGACGCGGGCGTCCTCGCCGACCTCGCTCTTGCCGCTCGGATATCCGCCTTCCCCACCGCGTTCGTGGTGGTCGGCGATGACGGCCAGCATGGCGTCATCGGCGATGCCGACTTCTCGCAGGAGAGCGACCGTCGCGGCAGGGTGCGCACGAATCTGCTCCAGTTGCTTCTTCGTCGGCGGGTCGACCTGTTCGGCCATGGTCGCCTGCAACTCGAGGATGCTCAGGTTCATGGCCAGTGCGGCGCGGCCGAGGGATCGCTCCCGGGCCTCGTCCCATCCGAGTTGACGAGCCGTCAGCGTTGCCAGCACGGCGCAATGGATCGAATGGCGCAAGGGGTACAGCGCGAATCGATGATCCTCCTGGCGTGTGCAGAGAAACAGGGCGATATCGGGATCGCGGTCGAGCAGCGCGCGCAAGGCCTCGTGGAAGGGCTCGAGTGCGCTGCCTGGCAGTTCGCGGCGAACCAGTCCTCGCGCGAGCTTGTCGAATTGCCACAGCAGCCGCTCCCAGCGATCGAACAGCGACAACCTGGCTGCCACCGGCGGCGACGCCGCGGCGGCGCGCGCGCTGCGCTGTGCATCCACGATGGAGCGCTCGGCCCACGCGCCGCGCTCGGTCAGGGTCTCGAACTGTGCCTCGTCCTGGATGACCTGCCCTTCATTCAAGAGCAGGCGCTCCAACGTATCCAGCACCTTGAATGGAAGCGGATGTCCGATGAGGATCAGATCGCGGACGTCGGCAAGCGGCACGCGATTCGATTCGACTTTCATGGGCCGATCCTTTCGGCTTGGAACCCCTCGGGTCTCTTCTACAACCGAAGAGTACGTCCGTTCCTGCAGAAATGCGAACCTGCCGGGCCGCGCCCAAGGGCGTTCCCTGCGGCGGACTTCACGAAGCTGGCGCGTGCACTCAGGCCTGTGCGGGCGATCAGCTCGGATCGGCGCGAGACCCGGGCCGAGGCGGACCAGCCCCAGTTTCGTCCTCAGGAAGTTCCGCGGAGGTGACCTGCCACCTCACGCGCTCGCCCGGGGCGCCATGACCTTTCCCTGCACGTCGCATGTCGTCTTCGTGGATATGCGCCTGGCCAACCAAGCGCCGAGGCACTCGAACGGGCGCTAGAGAAGGAGGAACGCCACCGGCAACAGAAGTGACGCCAGCAGCACCTGCAGTCCGAGTGCGATGCCTGCATGGGCCCCCGCCTCGGCGTCCACTTGCAGTGCGCGCGCGGCGCCGATGCCATGCGAACTTGTCCCAAGGGCGAAGCCGCGGACGGCCAGCGAGTCGATCCTCAGGAAATCGAAGAGGTATTTCGCCGACAGTGCCCCGACGATCCCGGTCAAGATCGCAAAGACCGCCGCCAACGCGGGCAAACCGCCGATGCGCTCGGCGATTCCCATGGCCACGGGCGAAGTCACGGACTTGGGCGCCAGGGATCTGACCACCTCGCCTGGCAGGCCCAGCGCCCATCCGAGCGCTACGGATGCGCCGGCCGTGCTCGCTCCGCCGACGAGTGCCGCCAGCGTCAGGGCCACGCCGCGCTGGCGCAACTGTGCTCGTCGTAGCCAGAGCGGCCAGGCGAGTGCGACAACCGCCGGGCCGAGCAGCACGTGGATGAATTGTGCTCCCGCGAAATAGAGGGGATACGCCGTGTGCGTGACCCAGAGGAGGACGCCCAGGGTGACGACCGACCAAAGTACTGGATTGGCCCAGGGCGCGCGTCCGAGCCGCTCGTACACGGCGCTGGCACTGACGTAGACGACCAGCGTCGCAGTCAGGCCGAACAGCGGCGTCGACGCGAGATAGACCCACAACTGCACGAAGTCATTCACCCAGGCTCTCCTCGGAACGTGCCCTGTTCAAGAGGAATTTCAACAGCAGGGCCGTGACCGCCATGCCGATCCACGTCGAGATGACGATGACGACAAGGAGACGAATCCCATAACGGGAAATCATGTCCAGGTGCGTGATCACGCCGACGCCAATGGGTATGAACAGGAGCGACAGGTGCCCCAGGAGGGCCTCGGCAGCCGCCTTGACCGGCTCGCGGAGCCGCGGGACTTGCAGCGCGGGGATCAACAGGATCATGCCGATCACGGGCCCTGGCAGCGGCAACGCAAGCGCGTGGGCCAGCGCCTCGCCGATGGCCTGGAGAACGAGCAGTACGGCCAGTCCACGCAGGAAGTTCATGCGATCACTCCGGCTTGTTCCCTGAAAACGCTTGTCGGCTCGACCGAGTGCTCGACCAGCCAGTGCATCTGCTCCGGATCATGACACCTCCACGCCGGTGCTTTCGGGCACGGGCCTTGCGTAGCTTGTATACAAACAACGTATCCAAGCCTCGCATGCACGACAACGGGGCTTGCGAGGCCAAACCAGCGCATGGCAAGCACCACAACCGTTCCCGCACGTTCGAGCGCAGCGCAGATCGCCGACCAGGTCGTCGACGCGATCCTGTCCGGCCGCATCGCCCCGGGGCAGCGGCTGGGCGAGCAGGGGCTGGCCGGGGTCTTCGGCGTCAGCCGCACGCTGGTGCGCGAGGCGATGGCGCGGCTGTCCGCGCGCGGCATGGTGCAGGTGAGCAGCCGGCGCGGCTGGTTCGTCGTCCAGCCTTCGCGCGCCGAGGCCGCCGACGCGTTCTCGGCGCGGGTCGCCATCGAGACCGGGATGCTGCGCGCGCTGGCCAGGCCGCTGGTCAAGTCCAAGCTGGCGCGTCTGAAGTCGCACTACGAGGCCGAACGCGCGGCCATCGAGGGCGCCGACGCGGGGCAGCGCAGCTACCTGCTGGGCGACTTCCATGTGTGCCTGGCCGAGTGCGTCAGCGGCCCGTTGCTGGCCGACATCCTGCGTGACCTCACCGCCCGCACGACGTTGGTCGCCACGCTGTTCCAGTCCACGCACGACGCCGCGCAATCGTGCGACGAGCACGTGGCGATCGTCGCCGCGCTCGAACGCGGCGACGCCGTCGGCGCCGCCGAACTGATGCGCCTGCACATCGACAGCGTCGCGGCGGCGCTCGGCTCGCCGGCGCCCCAGGCCGATCCGCTGGATCCGCTTCGGCAAGCCCTGCAGGCGCACGCACCGGCGCCGGCCGCGCCGCGCCGTGCGCGCCGCCTGTTCACCGAACTGCTCCCACCGACCTCGTCCGCAACGCGCGCGCCTTGATGGCGCCACAAGGAGATCCGCATGAACCTGCAACGACGCCCCTGGCTTGCCCTGACCCTCGCCGCCGCCCTGGCGGCGGTCCTGCAGCCGTCGTGCGCGCTCGCCGAGAGCGCGCTCGATGCGATCACGGCCAAGAAGGCGATCGCCATCGCGATCCCGACCGACTTCCCGCCTTACGGCTTCGTCGGCACCGACATGGCGCCGCAGGGCCTGGACATCGACATGGCGCGGCTCATCGCGGCCAGGCTCGGCGCGAGCCTCGAACTGGTGCCCGTGACCAGCGCCAACCGCATCCCGTACCTGCAGACGCACAAGGCTGACCTGGTCATCTCCACGCTGGGCAAGAACCCGGAGCGCGAGAAGGTGATCGACTTCACGGCCGCCTACTCGCCGTTCTTCCAGGCGGTCTTCGCGCCGAAGGCCATGGCGCTGAAATCGCCGGCTGATCTGGCCGGCAAGACGGTGGGCGTCACGCGCGGCGCCATCGAGGACATGGAACTGACCAAGATCGCGCCCGCCGGCGCGGACATCAAGCGTTTCGAGGACAACAACGCCACGGTCTCGGCCTTCGTGTCCGGCCAGGTGCAGGTGATCGCCACCGGCGCTTCGGTGGCCGGCAACATGATGGCGCGCAACCCGCAGCTGGGCACCGAGTTCAAGCTGCTGCTCAAGGACTCGCCCAACTTCATCGGCGTGGCCAAGGGCGACGACAAGCTGCGCCTGAAGGTCAACGAGATCATCGCGTCGGCCAAGGCCAGCGGCGAGATCGACAAGCTGTGCCTGAAGTGGCTGGGCCGGCCTGCGGGCGAACTGCCCAACTGATGGCCGAGTCGGGAAGACACGCGCGATGATCCAGCTCGACTTCGCGGCCGTCCTCGCCGACTGGCCGCTGTTGCTGCGCGGCGCCGCGCTCACGCTGGCGCTGACGGCGATTGCGACGCTGCTGGGCCTGGCATTGGGCATCGCCTGCGCGCGGGCGCGCACGCACGGGGCTGCGCCCGTGCGCGTGCTCGCGGCCGCGTACGTGGAACTGATCCGCAACACGCCCTTCATCGTGCAGCTGTTCTTCGTCTTCTTCGGGCTGCCGAGCCTGGGCGTGCGGCTGTCGTCCGAGACGGCGTCCATCATCGCGATGACGCTCAACCTGGGCGCCTACGCCGCGGAGATCGTGCGGGCCGGCATCGACGCGACGCCGCGCGGCCAGCTGGAGGCCGCGCTCAGCCTGGCGATGACGGAACGCCAGGTGTTCCTCAAGGTGGTGCTGCCGCCTGCACTGGGGCGCGTCTGGCCGGCCATGGTCAGCCAGATCGTCATCGTCATGCTCGGATCGGCCGTGTGCGGCCAGATCGCCGCTCAGGAGCTCAGCTACTCCGCGAACCTGATCATGAGCCGCAACTTCCGCTCCTTCGAGGCCAATCTCGTCGCCGCCGGCCTGTACCTGGCGATGGCGGTGCTGCTGCGGCAGTTCCTGGCCTGGATCGGTCCGCGCTGCCTGTTCGGGCGCGCCGCGCCGGCGAGGAGCTGAAGTGGTCGAGTTCTCCGTCTGGCAGATCCTGGGCAACCTGCTTCTTGCGGCGCGCTGGACCGTGGCGCTGTCGCTGATCGCGTTCGCCGGCGGCGGCACCGTGGGGCTCGCGCTGCTGGTGGCGCGCCTGCGCGGCGGGCCCGGTGTCGGCACCGCGGTGTCGGCTTACGTGCAGGTGTTCCAGGGCACGCCGCTGCTGATCCAGCTGTTCCTCGCCTACTTCGGGCTGGGGCTGTTCGGCATCAACGTCTCGCCGTGGATCGCCGCAGGCGGCGCGCTGACCTTGTACGCCAGTGCCTACCTCGCCGAGATCTGGCGCGGTTGCGTGGACGCCATCCCGCGCGGCCAGTGGGAGGCCGCCGACAGCCTCGCGCTGAGTTTCGGCGAGAAGCTGCGCCACGTCGTCGCGCCGCAGGCGCTGCGCATCGCCGTCGCGCCCACGGTCGGATTCCTGGTGCAGGTGATCAAGGGCACGGCGCTGGCGTCCATCATCGGCTTCGTCGAACTCACCAAGACCGGCACGATGATCACCAACGCGACCTTCCGGCCGTTCGCCGTCTACGCCTGCGTGGCGCTGATGTACTTCGCGCTGTGCTGGCCCGTGTCGGCATTCAGCAAACGACTCGAGAGGAAGATGCGCCGTGACCGTTGAAGCCCCGTTCTCCATCGTCGACATCCGCCAGCTGCGCAAGCGCTATGGCGACAACGAGGTTCTCAAGGGCGTGGACCTCGACGTGCGGCGCGGCGAGGTGATCGCCATCATCGGCAAGAGCGGTTCGGGCAAGAGCACGCTGCTGCGATGCATCAACGGCCTGGAGGAGTTCCAGGACGGCGCGCTGCAGGTCGACGGCCAAGCGCTGAGGCACGGCGACGCGAAGGCGATGCGCGAGCTGCGCCAGCATGTGGGCATGATCTTCCAGGGGTTCAACCTGTTCCCGCACCTGACCGTCG
>Ga0207657_10004769_pt1 | contig 14304 bp, 9 predicted proteins | sample KBSC33metaG_FD_184316 | JGI IMG/M metagenome (GOLD analysis project Ga0207657, IMG submission 184316) | Corn rhizosphere microbial communities from Kellogg Biological Station, Michigan, USA - KBS C3-3 metaG (SPAdes) (version 2) | ecosystem: Host-associated > Plants > Roots > Rhizosphere > Soil ... | reverse complement strand
AGTGCAGAGGGGAATGGTGCCGCTTAGGTGACTCGAACACCTGACCCCATCATTACGAATGATGTGCTCTACCAGCTGAGCTAAAGCGGCCCGACCTGCCTGGAGGTGCGGCGCGCCCTATCAGCGCTAAATCGCGCTCGCAAGGGCGGGGATGTTGCTAACCGTTTATGCTTAACGCTTTGGTAATGCCGCTCCGCCATTTTGAATGTGAATCCAGGGGTGGGACGCAGGCGCAAACATGGACAGTTACCGCGAGCATTCGAGCGATTTCGACGCGCCTTCGTCCGAGCCGGCGAACGCGGCGGCCGACGAGGTCACCGCGGCGATCGGCACCGACGAGCGGCGGATGCATGTTCGCGCCTATAATTACTGGGTGGCGTTGCTCGGCGGCCGCGACTTCCCGTCGATCGAGGACCTCGAATCGTCCGACGTCCAGGATTTCTCGGCGCACAGCGTGCTGCTCGATTTCACCTGCGGCGGCGACAATCCGGCGATCCCCTACGTCGGCGCGATGATCCGCGACGAATGTGCGCTCGACGACGACATGCGCACGATCGCCGACGTCCCGAGCCGGTCGCTGCTGTCGCGCCTGACCGATCACTACATGCAGATCATCGCCAACCGCGCGCCGGTCGGCTTCGAGGCCGAGTTCGAGAACCCGCGCGGTGACACCATCTGCTATCGCGGGATCCTCATGCCCTTCTCGTCGGATGGCGACACGATCGACTTCATCTACGGCGTCATCAATTGGAAGCGGGTCGACGAAGCGGGCGACGAAGTGCAGCTCGCCGACATGCCGGTCGTGGAATTCGTCGAAGCGGAGGTCGAACAGGCGCCGGAGCCCCAAGCCGCGGTCGACGAGCCGCTCGAACTCACCGATGCGATCGAAGCGGAGGCTACGTTCGAGCATCTCGACGCTGCGGGCGTTGGCGAGCCGCTGGAAGTCACCGGCGATGGCCAGGAAGAGGAGCCTTTCGAGCGCGTCGATGCTGTGGAAGCCGATGAGCCGCTCGAACTGACCGAGGTCTTCGCGAGTGTTCCGGAGCCCGACGAAGCGCGCGAAGTCGAAGCTTTTGTCGCGCCGGATGAGCCGGCTCAGGCGATCCAAACCGCGCCGCCGGTCCATTTCTCGTGGGAAGATGGCCCGCTTCACGATGAGGACGGCATCCCGCTGCCCGAGCTGACGCTCGGCGAGGACGCCGGACTTGCCGACCGCCTGTGGGCCGCACGCGAGACCGCCGAGTCGGTCAAGGCGGGCGAGGGCCGCACCCGCACGTCGCTCTACAAGGCGCTGTCGCTAGCCTATGATTTCGCGGTCGCCGCGCACGACAATGCGGACGAATATGCCGAGCTGCTCGAGGAATCGGGGGTCAAGGCCCAGGCCCGCGCGCCGATGACCCCGATCGTCAAGCTCGTCTTCGGGATCGATTATGACAAGGCACGGCTGACCGAGTTTGCGGCGGCCTTGTCCTTCGCGCAGCGCCAGCGGATCGCGCCCGGCCAATTCCAGAGCTTCATCGAAAAGCAGCCCGGAGGCCTCAAGGCCCTGGTCGCGGCCGAACGCCAGGCGCGCCGGCCCGACGCCAAGCCGGACGGCAAGGGCGAGATCGCCCGGGCGCGTCTCCGCTCGGCGCCGACGATCTCGCTCTCCGATGTGCCGGCGGGCGAGGAGTTCGCGGTCATCGTGACCCGCCGCGGTGCCGACGGCACGCATCAGCCCGTTGCCATCGTTGAGGACGAAGCGCTGGTCGAACGCGCCATCCGCCGCGCCGCCTGAGGGTTGTCCCGTCAAGGAGCGCGGGTCTATAGGCCCGCGCGCACCCTTAAGTCCCTCGGAGCTAGTTTCCCAACATGACGGCCCATACGCGCCTGGACCCGCCCCTGGTCGAGTCAATCAGAAAGGCGCTGACCGGCAATGCGCTTCCCGGCGAAACCCATGGCTTCAGCCGCGAAGCCGAGCGCGAAGCGGCGGAGTTCCTCAGCCAGGTGGCGGCCAGCCGCAAGCGCGGCGAGCTGGCGCTGGAGATCGAATCCATCGGCGGTGAAGCGGGCAACCGCCGGATGCGCATCGGCATCGTCAACGACGACATGCCGTTCCTGGTGGACTCGGTTGCGAATGCCGTCGCACAGCGCCAGCTGGCGATCCATCGCCTGCTCCATCCGGTCGTGTGCGTCGATCGCGACGGCAAGGGGGCGCTGCAATCGGTAGACCCGATTTGCGGTGACAAGAATCGCCGCGAATCCATGATGTATGTGGAGCTCGACCGCGCCGATGCCAGAGGCCGCCAGGAGCTTGCGGCTGACCTGAAACGCGTCCTGACCGACGTCCGGCTCGCGGTCCGCGACTGGGAGTCGCTCCAGCGCCAGATGCGCGAAGATGCCGCGGCCATTGGCGACCCGGAGGGCGCGGCCCTGCTCAACTGGTTTGCCGAAGGTGGCATGACCCTGCTCGGCTACCAGGTCGAAAAGCCCTACGAAGCGCCGTCGAGCGCACTCGGCATCTTCAGCATCCCCGGTGCGCCCACGGATGAAGGGGGCGCGCTCGGCGCGATGCGCTATTTCGAGAAGGGCGGCAACGTGCCGTTGATGGCCAAGGCCGAGCGCAAGTCGACGGTCCATCGGCGCGTCCCGCTCGATCTTCTGGTGGTGCCGATCAAGGCCGGCGAGACGATCACCGGGATCGGCGTCCACGCCGGGCTGTGGACCAGCGAAGCGCTGCGCGTCCCGCCCGAGAACGTGCCGGTGCTGCGTGAGCGCTTGAAACAGCTTGCGGAGGACTTCGGGTTCGATCCGAAGGGCCATTCGGGCAAGGCCCTGCGCCATGCGGTCGCCTCGTTGCCGCGCGACCTGGTCATCGCCATCGATTACGAAGCGCTGCGCGAGCTGGTGATGATGGCGATGTCGCTCGCCGACCGCCCGCGCCCCGCATTGATCCAGGTGCGCTCGATCCTCAAGGGTCAGCTGTTCACCTTCGTCTGGCTGCCGCGCGAGGAGCTCAGCACCGCGCGCCGCACGGCCATCGCTATGCTGCTCGAGAATGAGGTCGGGCGCGAGATCACCAGTTGGTCGGTCGAGCTTGGCGATGCCGACCTCGCCCTGATCCGCTACACCCAATATATCGACGAGGAGGCGCCGCGCCCCGATGCCGACGCGCTCGACGCTGCCGTAGTCGAGATGGTTCGCGGCTGGACCCCGGCGGTGGAGGCCGAGCTGATCAACGCCGCCGGCGCGCCGCGCGCGACGCGTCTGGCGCTGACGTATATCAACAGCTTCCCCGACGGCTATCGCGCCCGGACTGCGCCCGAGGAAGGCGCCGCCGATATCCTGCGGCTGTGCGAGCTGAGCAACGAAAACGACCGCGCCGTTCGAATCTCGCGGCTCGAGACCGACGCGCCGGATCATTTCCGCCTCAAGACCTATCGTCGCGGCGGGCTGATCGCGCTGTCGGAAGCCGTGCCGGTACTCGAGAATTTCGGCTTCCGGGTGCTCGAGGAATTCCCGACCGCGCTTAGCGGCGGCAACGGTTATATCCACGACTTCCGTGTCGAAATCGGCGCCGAGGCCGATCTCAAGGACATTCTTGCCCGCGCTGCGGAAATCGAGCGGGCGATCGCCAACGTCCTGTGCGGCACCGCCGAGGACGATGAGTTCAACCAGCTGGTGCTGTACGCCGGGCTCGACGTGCAGCCGGTAGTGTGGCTGCGCGCCTGGTTCCGCTATTTGCGTCAGACCGGCAGCAGCTTTGGCCTGGTCACCGTGGTTGACGCGCTCAGGCGTGCTCCCAACGCGACCCGCGCGCTGATCGGCCTGTTCGTCGCCGCCCACGATCCCGCGGGCAAGAACCGCGACGCGCAAGTCGCCGATTATGCCGGCCAGCTCGACCGCAGCCTCGCCAAGGTTCGATCGATCGACGACGACCGGATCCTGCGGCGCCTGCGCTGCCTGGTCGAGGCGATTCTGCGCACCAACGCCTTCGCTCCGGCGGCCGAGGAAGCGCTCGCCTTCAAAATCGATTCGTCAATGGTTCCGGGACTCCCGGAGCCGGTGCCGTGGCGCGAGATCTGGGTTTACAGCCCGCGCATCGAAGGCATCCACCTGCGTGGCGGCCCGGTCGCGCGCGGCGGCATCCGTTGGTCGGACCGGCGCGACGACTTCCGCACCGAGATTCTCGGACTGATCAAGGCCCAGGTGGTGAAGAATGCGGTAATCGTGCCGACCGGCGCGAAAGGCGGCTTCTATGCCAAGCAGCTACCGCCGATTTCGGATCGGGACGCGTGGCTGGCCGAAGGCACCGAAAGCTACCGCATTTATATCCGCTCGCTGCTGTCGATCACCGACAACCTCGTCAACGACAAGATCGTGCACCCGCAATCCGTCGTCATCCACGACGGCGACGATCCCTATTTCGTCGTCGCCGCCGACAAGGGCACCGCGGCCTTCTCGGATATCGCCAACGAGATCGCGCTGTCGCGCAATTTCTGGCTCGGTGACGCCTTCGCCAGCGGCGGCAGCCACGGCTACGATCACAAGGCGATGGGCATCACGGCCCGCGGCGCGTGGATTTCGGTCCAGCGGCACTTTCTCGAAATGGGCGTCGACGTGCAGACCGACGAAGTGACGGTCGCCGGCTGCGGCGACATGTCGGGCGACGTGTTCGGCAACGGCATGCTGCTGTCGAAGTCGATCAAGCTGCTGGCCGCATTCGACCATCGGCACATCTTCATCGATCCCAACCCCGACCCGGCCAAAAGCTGGGCCGAGCGCCAGCGAATGTTCGATCTGCCGCGCTCGAGCTGGGACGATTACGACAAGAAACTGATCAGCAAGGGCGGCGGCGTCTTCCCGCGCACCGAAAAGTCGATCGCGCTGAGTGCGGAAGCCCGCGAGGCGCTCGGGATCGAGGCCAAGTCGCTCGACCCGGCGAGCCTGATCAACGCGATCCTCAAGGCCCCAGTCGATTTGCTGTGGTTCGGCGGCATCGGCACTTACGTCAAATCGTCGGGGCAAAGCCAGGTCGACGTCGGCGATCCGGCCAACGACGTGCTCCGCGCCAGCGCCAGCGAGCTTCGCGCCAAGGTCATCGGTGAAGGTGCGAACCTTGGCGTCACGCAGGCCGGCCGCATCGAGTTCGCCGAGGATGGCGGGCGCATCAACACCGACTTCATCGACAATAGTGCCGGCGTCGACTGCTCCGACAATGAAGTGAACATCAAGATCCCGCTGAACCGGGAAATGCGCGACGGGCGGCTCGCGTTCGAGAAGCGCAATGCCCTGCTTGCCAAGATGACGGCCGATGTCGCCGAAATCGTGCTCGAAGATAATCGGCTTCAGACTTTGGCGCTGTCGATCGCGGAAGCAGGCGGCGCGCAGGCGCTGCCGGGGCACATCCGCACGATCGAGCTGCTCGAGGTCTCGGGCCGCCTTAACCGCAAGGTCGAAGGGCTCGGCTCAAGCGAGGAACTGCTCCGCCGCCGTCAGGAAAATCGCGGACTGACCCGGCCCGAGCTGGCTGTCGTCCTGTCGGTATCGAAGCTCGTTTTGCAGGACGCGGCCGAAGACTTGCGGCTGTCGGATGATCCCCTGGTCGAGCCGCAATTGTTCGACGCGTTCCCCAAGGCGATGCGCAAGGCGCATGCCGAGGCGATCCGCGCCCATCGGCTGCGGAACGAGATTATCGCGACAAAGGTCGCGAACCGCCTCGTCAACCGGCTGGGTCCGGGCGTCGCCTTCGACCTGACCGAGGAAGAAGGCGCTTCGCTGCAGCAGGTCGCCGCCGCATTCCTCGTTGCCGAGCGTTTGCTCGACCTCGACAAAATGTGGGCCGAAATCGAGCAGGACAACCTGCCCGAGACGGTGCGGATCGAGCTTTTCTCGATTGCCGCTGCAAGCGTCCGCTCGCACCTCTCCGACATCCTCCGCGCCGCGGGCGGGGAGACCAGCGTCAGCAAGCTTTGTTCGTTGCTCGAGCCGGGAGTGCGCAAGATTTCGGCCGCAGCGACCAAGCTGATCCGCTCCCAGGTGCGCAACGAAGCGGTGGCCCGCCGGGAGCGGCTGATTGCGCTCGGTGCCAGCGACGACATCGTCCGGCTGCTGGTCCGGCTGTACGAGCTCGACGGGGTGTTCGGGATCGCCGCGCTCGCCGGCCGCAACAAGCTCGAAGAGCTCGAAGTGACGCGGGCTTATACGCGGCTCGGCGAGGCGCTTGGTCTCGATTGGGCGCAGCAGCAGGTTGCGCGCTTCGTGCCGGCCGACCAGTGGGAGCGGCTGCTGACCGCCGGTCTCGCTCGCGATTTCGAGCAGCTGCGGATCGAGTTCCTGTCGCGCTGCCGCGGCAGCGACATCGACAGGAGCGTCGAAGAGTGGATTGCCGAGCAGCGTCCACGCATCGAACAATTCCGCGAACTCGTCACCCGCGCGCGTACCGAAGGGCACGTCAGCGCGCCGATGCTTGCGCAGATCGCCAGCCAGGCGCGGATCCTCCTCGGCCGCTGATGCGGATCGCCGTGCTGGTCCCAGATCCGGACTATCCGGAGCCATGGGACTGGGCGTTCGATGTCGAGGCGGAAGCGTTGCGGGCCGCGGGCTGCACGGTCGATCCGGTGCCGTGGACCCAAGCCAACGATGTCGCCGGCTATGATCTCGTCATGCCGCTGGTCGCCTGGGGATATCACCTCGATTACGCGCGCTGGCTGGCGCTGCTCGATCGTGCTCAGGCCGAGCGCTGGCCGATGGTCAATCCGCCAGCATTGCTGCGCTGGAACGGCGACAAGGCCTATCTCGCCGAACTTGCGGAACGCGGAGTCGCGACGGTGCCGACGCTCGCCGTCCAAGCCTGCGGCGACGCCGATCTGGTGGAGGCACGGCAGCGCTTCGGCACCGACTGGCTGGTGATCAAGCCGCCAGTGTCGGCGAGCGCTTCGGGGACGCACCGGATCGGCCCCGACGACCCCGTTCCAGCAGATAGCGTGCGCCGGCCGATGATCGTCCAGCCGCTGATCGAGGAGATTGCGCGCACCGGCGAATATTCGCTGATGCTGTTCGACGGCGAATATAGCCACGCCGTGGTCAAGCGACCGAGGAGCGGAGAATTCCGGGTCCAGCCGCACCTTGGCGGCGTTACGTTGCCGTCAGAACCGCCACCCGGCGCGGTCGAGTTGGCCAAGCAGGCGCTCGCCGCGGCGCCGGCCAAAAGCGCTTACGCGCGGGTCGACATCATCCCCGATGACGAGGGAGTGCTGAGGATCATGGAGCTGGAGCTGATCGAACCGGCTCTGTTCCTCGATCACGCCGCGGATCGCGGCGCGGCCTTCACCCGCTCGGTGCTGAACGCCGTTCGAACAGCCACTGCCTGATCGCCGAGGTCAGGTTCGGCGGCTGCCCGGCGTCGAGCCGCGCAACGTCGATTTCCGCGACCAGCCCGTTCAAGGGACAACCCCGCTCGCGCGCAGCGTCTTCGAGTGCGCGCCAGAACATCGGTTCGAGGCTGATGGACGTCTGATGCCCGGCGATCAGAACCGAGCGTTTGGTCGGCGTACCGAAGATCGTCATTGCGAGGAGCCTTGGCGACGAGGAGATTCAGCCCCCGCGCAGTTCCATGGATTGCTTCGCTTCGCTCGCAATGACGAAGCCTAGTACATGTGCTGCCCGCCGTTGATCGACAACGTCGAGCCGGTGATGAAGCCTGCATTCTCGTCGACCAGGAAGCCAACCGCGCGGGCAATTTCTTCAGCCTTGCCGAGCCGGCCCACCGGAATGCGCGCGACGATCTTTGCGAGCACTTCTTCGGGCACCGCGGCGACCATGTCGGTGTCGATATAGCCGGGCGCGATCGCGTTGACCGTCACGCCGGCGCGCGCGCCTTCCTGCGCCAATGCCTTGGTGAAGCCGTGAATGCCCGATTTGGCGGCGGCATAATTGACCTGCCCGTACTGCCCCGCCTGGCCGTTGATCGAGCCGATGTTGACGATGCGTCCGTACTTGCGGCCGGTCATCCCGTCGAACACCGCCTTGGCCATGTTGAAGCAGCCGCCGAGGTTGGTGTCGATCACGTCCTGCCACTGCTGGTGGTCCATCTTGCGGATGGTGGTGTCGCGAGTGATGCCGGCATTGTTGACCAGCACGTCGACCGGGCCGATTTCGGCCTCGACCTTGCGCACTCCGTCCTGACAGGCGGCGAAGTCCGACACGTCCCATTTGTAGGCGGCGATTCCAGTGCGGTCGGTGAACGCGCGGGCACGCTCGTCATTGCCCGCATAATTGGCGGCGACCTGCATCCCCATGTCCTTGAGCGCGACGCTGATCGCTTCTCCGATACCGCGCGTGCCGCCGGTTACGATCGCCACTCGGGCCATGTCCTGTCTCCCTGTTGCCCGGACGCGCTTATGACTGCTCCCGCCAGCCTGCAAGTTCGCGCATGACGAGATGGGTCAGCATGTCCATGCCTTCGGGCGAATCGTTGAGGCACTCGAGCAAGGCAAAGCGCTCGCCGCCGGCATGGCGGAACGTCTCGCGCCCGCGGATGCCGAGCTCCTCGAGCGTCTCGATGCAATCGGCGGAAAAACCGGGGGTAGCGACGGCGATGCGCTTAACCCCGTCGTGCGGATAGCGGGCGAGCATCGTCTCGGTGGCGGGCTCGAGCCACTTGGCGCGGCCGAAGCGCGACTGGAAGGCGACATCCACCTCTCGCCCGAGCGCCTCGCCCAGCAGCCGCGCGGTCTTGAGGCAATGGCAATGGTAGGGATCGCCAAGATCGAGGGTGCGCACCGGCATGCCGTGGAAGCTCAGCAGGAGCCGCTCGGGGGCGAAATCGAGCGCCATAAGCTGGCGCTTGAGATTGGCGGCGAGCGCGTCGATGTACAGCGGATCATCGTGGTAAGACGGCAGCGTGCGCAGCGCCGGCTGCCAGCGCATCGCTGCAAGCGCCGCGAACACCGCGTCATTCGCTGTCGCCGTCGTCGCTGCGCAATATTGGGGATAGAGCGGCGCCGCGAGAATGCGGGTGCAGCCCTCGCGCGCCATGTTCTCGACCGCCGCGCCGATGCCCGGATTGCCGTAGCGCATGGCATAATGGACGCTGACGCCGGTCAGGCGCTTGCGCAGCGCCTCGGCTTGCCGATGTGCGATCACCCGAAGTGGCGAACCTTCGTTGGTCCAGATCTTGTTATAGGCTTCGGCCGAGCGTCGCGGGCGCGTGCGCAGGATGATCCCGTGAAGGATCGGCTTCCACGCGAACGGGTGGATTTCGATAACCCGCGGGTCGCTGAGGAATTCGGCGAGGTAGCGGCGCACGGCGCGCGCTTCAGGGGCGTCAGGCGTGCCCAGGTTGATCAGCAATAGGCCGATCTTCGGCTCCGGCAGGGTTGGATGTTGGGGCGGCAGGCTCATGCCGCCGCCATGAGGTCGAACGGCAGCGAACGCATGCGCTTGCCCGAGCCCGCGGCAATGGCGTTGGCGACTGCAGGCGCGAGCGGAAGCGTGCCGAGGCCGCTGATGCCGCCCGCCTGCTCGCTGCTCGGAATGATCTCGACCGCAATCTCCGGTGCATCGCCGAGCCGTGGGAGATCAACAGCGCCCATCGGTCGGGCGCGGGGCATGCCGGCGATCCATTCGGGCGACGGGATTGTCGCCTGGGCCAGCGCCCAGATCAGTCCGGCCTCGATCTGCTGACTGGCGAGGCCGGTATTGACCACGCGGCCGCAGTCGACCGCGGCAAAGAGGCGATGGACCTTCACTTTCTGATTATCGCCGATGCTGGCGCTGGCGACGAGTCCGATGTGCGATCCGTAGGCCGACGCGCCGGCCAGGCCCATGGTGCTGCCTGCGCCGCCGCCGTCCCATGTGGCGAGCCGCGCCGCGGCCTGCAGGCAGCGCGCGAGCCGCCCGTTGCTGCCGAGCATCGACATGCGGAAGGCGAGCGGCTCCATCCCGGCGGCCCGCGCAAGCTCGTCGATGAAGCTCTCGGTGAAGAAGGCGAACTCGCGCTGCGGCGAGCCGCGCATGTAGCCGGCTGCGAACGGCAAATCGGCGTGGACTCCGTCGATCGTCACGTTCGGGATCGAGTAAGGCGGCATCGCCTCGACCGCGTTGTGGGCCACCCGGCCCTCGTCGGCCGTGTCGAGCGCGCGCGCGATCGCCGAGCCGAGGCCGCTGACGGTCGCGAATTCCATCTTCCACGCCGCGGTGATCCCGCCTTCGCCGGGAAGCGCCGTCATCCGCGCAAGCGCGCCCGCCGACTCGCGGTCGTGGTTCTGGCTGCCGCTTTGCGAGTATGTGACCTGAACCGGCGCCTCGAGCAGGCGCGCGAGTTCGACCGCATAGGGGATGGCGTCGGCATCGAAGGCGCGGCCCGACTGCGCGCCGACCGGCATCGGATAAAGCGTCACATGGGATTCGCCGATCCGGGCGGCGCGGGCTGCCGCTTCGCGCGCGAAACCGGGCGCCTGGGTGGGCGCCCAGACTTCGAGGCGATGTCCGTCGAAGCGCGCGGTCGCGGTGAGCGGCTCGAGGCCGAGATGCTGGTTCGGCGCCACATAATAACTCGCGGCGAGCGGGCGCGAGCCTTCGACGGTCGATTCGTAATCGCCGCGCCGCCAGCGTTTGTGGCCCTTGGAGCCGGCGAGCGCCTGTTCGAACAGGCCGCGCACGTCCGGCGCGCTGCGCAGGCCCGAGAAGATCGGGTTGGCGGCCTTCATCGCTTCCTCGGCCTGCCACCAGCTCTCGGCAGCGACGGCGATCCAGTCGTCGCGCGCGGCGACATGACGGATCCCAGGGAAATGCCTGGCTGCATCGCGCGTGAAGTTTGCCAGGCGGCCTCCGGGCGGTGCAACGCGCACGCTGGCGAACAGCATTCCGGGCAGCCGCACATCCGCTGCGAAGCGCCAGCTTCCGGCGGCCTTGGCGGGTCCGTCGAGCCGTTCGAGGGGCTGGCCGATCAGGCGGCCCTTGGCGGACTGGCGGAGCGGTGGCCGCGAAGGCGGGCTGCGGCCGGCGGCTTCTTCCGCAAGCTCGCCGAAGGTGAAGGTGCGGCCGGCGTTGAGGACGAAGCCGTCGCCCGTCTCGCATTCGTCCGCGCCGACGTTCCAGCGGTCGGCAGCCGCGCCGACCAGCATCGCCCGAGCCACCGCCGCCGCCTGCCGCACCGGCTCCTCAAACGCGCGCACCGAGGTTGAGCCGGCGGTGATCCGCGCACGACCGTCAGCCGCGACTTCGTGCCGCCGCAGCCAGCCGAGCCCGTCGAGCCACCCCGCCTGCACCGCCAGCGGATTGGCATAGAAATCGGCGAGCGGCGCTGGCTCGACCGCGACCGTCTCCCACGCCGCGCCAAGCTCGTCGGCGGCGATCTGCGGCAGGGCGGTCCAGATGCCCTGGCCGGTTTCGGCCTGCGGCACAGCGACGGTGATCCGACCGTCGCGCGCGACCTTAATGAAATTGCCGAACGCCTGCTCGCCGCGCCGCGCCGTCAGCTCGCTGCCGAGGTGGCGCGGCCATGCGGCCCATGCGACGACCAGGCCCACGCCCGCGCCGCCGCCGACCAGCAGGGTGCGACGGTCGAGCCTCAATGCGCGTATTGTGCCTTAAGCGCGCGGCGATCGATCTTGCCCGTGCCGAGGCGCGGCAGCGACGTCGCCGAGAAGATGATTCGCGCGGGGATTTTGAATTTTGCCAGCTTGCCGTCGAGGAAGGCGTGGAGCCCGGTTTCGTCGAGCTGCTCGCCGTCCTTCACATAGATGATTGCCACCGGCACTTCGCCGAGCCGCTCGTCGGGGGCGCCGAATACCGCTGCCTCGGCAACCGCGGCACAGTCGTAACAGGCGGCCTCCACCTCCGCTGCGGAGATATTCTCGCCGCCGCGGATGATGATCTCCTTCTTGCGGTCGACGATGAACAGATAGCCGTCCTCGTCTAGATAGCCGACGTCGCCGGTGCGGATGAAGCCTTCGGGACTGATCGTCTCGGCGGTGGCTGCGGGGTTGCGCCAATAGCATTTGATGTTGGCCGCGGTGCGGATCCCGATCTCCCCGATTTCGCCGGGAGCGAGGTGCCGGTCGCCCGCACCAAGGATCGCGACCTCGACCAGCGGCCTTTGCGGCCGCCCCGTCGAAGCGGGCTTCGCGGCATAGCTGCTCCAGAAATTGGCGCAGCCGGTGGCGTTGGTTTCGGTCAGTCCATAGCCGAGCGCCGGCTGGGCATTGGGAAATTCCTGCTTCAGCCGCTCGACATGGGTGATCGGCCGCGGCGCGCCGCCGGCGGTAATGTCCTTGAGCGACGAGAGGTCGTATTTGCCGCGGTCGGGGTGGTTCATGATCTCGAGGCTCATCGTCGGGACGCCGACGAAGTAGGTGATCCTCTCCTTCTCGATCAGCCGCAGCGCTTCCGTCGCGTCCCACTTGGGCATGATCACCATGCAGCGGCCGATGACGAAGCTGTTGAGCATCACCGGAACTTCGCCCGTCACGTGGAACAAGGGCACGCTGAGCAATGTCCGCGCTGGTCCTGCGGGTGCATTGCCGTCCTCGGTTAGAATTCCGAGAAGCACAATCAGTCCGGTGGAATAGGCATAGACTCCCGTCGTCACTGCACGGTGGGTGGAAAGCGCGCCCTTGGCTTCCCCCGTCGAGCCCGAAGTAAACAATATCGTGGCGTCGTCTTCCGGCGACAGCTCCGGGAGGGCATCGCTTGCGTCTTCGCCGTCGATCAGGGGAGCGATGGCTTGCTCGACGGGCTGTTCGACGGCCAGGCAAATGATCTCGCTGGTCTTGCAGCGCTCCTGCAGCCGCTTGGCCCGCGCAGCGTCGGCGATGACCAGCTTGGGCTCGGTGAGCTGGACTGCATGCTCCATCTCGACCGGTTCCCACCAGCCATTGAGCAGGGTCGCAACCGCACCGGCTTTAATTGCGGCCATGTAACTGACGATCCAGGCTGGGCAGTTGCGCATGGCAATGCCGACGCGGTCGCCCTTGACGATGCCGCGCGCAACGAGGCCGTGTGCAAGGCGTTCGGAAATACGGTCGAGGTCGGCGAAACTTAGCCTTTCTTCACCCGCGACCACCGCCTCGTTTGCGCCGTTCAATGCGCAGAAGGTCTTGAAGAATGAAGGTAGAGTCGCGGGGAAGTTGCCGATGATGGCGCGCCCGAGCTGGTCCCGTTCGATGACCAGCCGCCCGCCGGCGCCGATGACCTTTGACAGCTCCTGATCATACCGCCGGTCAAGCTCGTTGGGCATCGACTGACTTGCGCTCCTTTGCCTTTGCTGCGCCGCACCTTATGAGGCGCTGAACATTCATGGGGAAGCCCTTGCAAGCCGTCGACAACAGCCGCTTCGTTGAGTTTCCCGATCTCGGCATTTCGCCGGTCGCGCTGCACATCGGGCCGTTCGACCTTCGCTGGTACAGCCTCGCCTACCTCGCCGGCATCTTCATCGGTTACTGGTACCTGCTGAAGCTGCTCAAGCAGCCCGGCGCCCCGCTCGCCCGCCGCCATGCCGACGATCTGGTCTTCTATGCGGCGCTCGGGATCATCCTCGGAGGCCGCCTCGGCTATGTGCTGTTCTATGGTCTTGGCCAATATCTCAGGCACCCGATCGAGATACTGAAGCTGTGGGACGGCGGCATGTCGTTCCATGGCGGGGTTATAGGCACTTCCCTCGGGATCATCTATTTCGCGCACAAACAGAAGCTGAACTGGCTGCGCATCCACGACTACGTCGCCTGCTGCGTGCCGTTCGGGCTGTTCTTCGGGCGCATCGCCAATTTCATCAACCAGGAGCTGTGGGGCGCCCCGACGACGGTGCCGTGGGCGGTGCGCTTCGTCGAGGCGACGCCGTTCGGAGCGATGCTCGGCCCGCCGCGCCATCCGAGCCAGCTCTACGAGGCGATCCTCGAAGGCTTGATCCTGTTTTGCATCCTCGCCTTCATGTTCTGGCGGACCAAGGCGCGCTACGAGCCGGGCAAGCTCGTCGGGGCGTTCATTTTCTTCTACGGCGTGTTCCGCTTCGGCGTCGAGTTCATCCGTGAGCCGGACAGCCAGTTGAAGGCGTTTACCGAGGCGACCCACCTGCACATGGGCCAGTGGCTGTCGCTGCCCATGATCGTCGGCGGGTTGTACCTGATGCTGACCGCCGCCGGGCGGCGCGTGCGGGTTGAATCCACGGCGGGAACCGCTTCGGTAGCGTGACTCCGCTGGAGCGCGCGCTTCACGAGCGGATTACCGCCGAGGGGCCGATCACGGTCGAGGCGTTCATGGCCGCGTGCAACGATTATTATTACGCGACCCGCGATCCGCTTGGCGCGCGCGGCGACTTCACCA
>Ga0207657_10004768_pt1 | contig 14304 bp, 10 predicted proteins | sample KBSC33metaG_FD_184316 | JGI IMG/M metagenome (GOLD analysis project Ga0207657, IMG submission 184316) | Corn rhizosphere microbial communities from Kellogg Biological Station, Michigan, USA - KBS C3-3 metaG (SPAdes) (version 2) | ecosystem: Host-associated > Plants > Roots > Rhizosphere > Soil ... | reverse complement strand
TTACGCAAAACCGCCCCAGCGGCGTTGCGCCGCCTTGCCGTACAACTCGTACTGTCTGCGTCGGCGCGCCTTGCTGGGACAATTTTGCGTAAGTCCTGATTGAGAGAGAGGCAATGGGCCGAATGTCGTGCATGGCCTGTTGCCGGATTGCGATGATATGATCTTGTTTCGCGATAGCAATAACTCACCCTCCAGAGTGAAGTTTCGCCACGCAAGTGAGGTCGAACCAGAATGTCTTTTAATGCTGATGCGGTTATCCTGACGTTGTTCGCCTTGGTGGCGGTAAACGTGCTTGGCGTTGTCGCCTATGCGTTGGCCATCAAGCTCAAGGCCAGGCGCAAGGCAAATAGCATTGTTGCCATTCGATCCACGATTCTCGAATATTTCCGCCGCAGTGGCGTGGAAGTGTCGGTCGATTGTGCCGACCTTGGCAATGGCCGCTACATGGCGATGGTGGAATCCGAGCCGATGAAGCGCTTCCGGCTATCGCACATCATCGAAATGACGCTGCGCGAACACGTGCACCGCAATTGCGGTATCGAGCTCGACAAGGTTTACTGGCGCTTCCCGGTCAAGCAGGCTGTCGAGCAGGCTGTCGAGCAGGTCAAGCCTGCCAGGAATTCAGACGATTACATCAACGAAGGACTTGAGCACTACCGGCATATACCTCAGCCGGTAGTCGAAGAATTGTCGTGGGAGCACTTCGAGCAGGTTGTTGGTGCCAACACCGAGGGCAAGGACAAATCCTGAAATCCTGATTTCCAGGGGCCGTCCAGGCAGGCGAACCTGCGTCTGATGTCATGAAGCAGCGCATCTGAATCTGATTGAGTTACCGGGTTGCCAGTTGCGCCCGGCAGGCGTAATCTGAAGTCATCAATGTTACTCGCAAGCACTTTGGTCATGGTGCCATATCATGTGGCATGCAGTCTGCGCTGTGTCCACAGGTCTTGCAATTTCTGATATGACAACTCTGACCCAGCCCCATATCAAACTGCGCCCGCTGGAACGCAACGATCTGCATTTCGTTCATCAGATCAACAACAACAGCAACATCATGCGCTACTGGTTCGAGGAACCGTATGAAGCATATGTCGAGCTGGTGCAGCTTTACGACCGCCACATCCACGACCAGAGCGAGCGGCGTTTCATCATCGAGAACGATGCAGGCGATTTGGTGGGGCTGGTGGAGCTGGTGGAAATCAACTATATCCATCGCCGCGCCGAATTCCAGATCATCATTGCCCCCGGATGGCAAGGCAAGGGCTACGCCCTGCGGGCAACGCAACTGGCGATCGAATATGCTTTCAGCGTACTCAATCTTTACAAGCTCTACCTGCTGGTAGACAAGGAAAACTACAAGGCCATTCATATCTACGAGCAATGCGGTTTCATCCATGAAGGCGAGCTGATCGGCGAGTTCTTCGTCAACGGCGTGTACCGCGACGCGATTCGCATGTGCCTCTTTCAGAAGGACTATCTGGCAGCGAGGGAGCAACGTCAGGAGCCATCATGACGCTGTTGCGGGAACTCGTGTTGTTGGGATTTTGACTAACCAGATCAGATCTCTTGCGGTTTTCGATAACCGCTTTTCGCTAGTCAAATGCAACAACTCGACGGAGGCAACCATCATGCCGGATCACGTCATCACTCCCGGTACGCCGGGCGCAGCGCCGCCTTTACCGCAACTTAACGACACGCCATCCTTCGACTATACATCCTCGTCGCATCCTGCTGCCGGGACCGTGTCTTCTCCCTACCTTACGCAGTTCGAGCCGCGCAACCGCCGAGCGCAGCAAATTGCCGGGATGCTCGGCTGGTTCAGCATCGGGGTTGGCATCGCGCAATTGCTTGCGCCGCGTCCGATAGCGCGCGCTATCGGCGCGCCGGAACGCACCGGCATCATGCGTGCTCTCGGCGCGCGCGAGATTGCTGTTGGTGCGGGCATTCTCAGCCAGCGTCAGCCTGCAGGGTGGCTGTGGTCGCGCGTTGCCGGCGACGCGATGGATCTCGCATTGATCGGCGCCGCTGCCCGTTCTTCCGTGTCGCGGCGTAATCGCCTTCTTGTCGCGGCTGCCGCTGTAGCGGGCGTCGCGTTACTCGACGTGCTGGGCAGCATGCAACAAACCCGGCAACGGGCAGCAACGCGAACCGGGCACACAGGCGCGGTGCGAGTGAGCAAGAGCATCGCCATCAATCTTTCTCCCGACGAGTGTTACCGTTTCTGGCACGACTTCGAAAACTTCCCGCGCTTCATGAAGCATCTCGAATCGGTGCGCATCACCGGCGAGAACTGCGTGCACTGGAAAGCCAAGGCGCCAGCCGGCACCTCGGTCGAGTGGGATGCCGAACTGATCGCCGACCAGCCGGGCAAATATCTTGCATGGCGGTCGCTACAAGGCGCCGATATCGACAACGCCGGATCGGTGCGCTTCGAGCCGGAATCCGGCGGGCGCGGCACCGTGGTACGGGTGGATCTCGAATACAGTCCGCCGGGCGGCGTCGCCGGTGCGATCGTGGCGAAACTGTTCGGCGAAGAACCCGAGCAGCAGATCGATGAAGACCTGCGCCGCTTCAAGTGGCTGATCGAGACCGGCGAGATTCCCACCACCATCGGGCAGCCGTCCGGGCCGCGCGGTGTGGTGAACCGTTTCCTGTGGCGTAAAGGAGAAGCAGGATGAGAGCGAACTGCTGGATGGGCAAGCGCGACGTGCGGGTGATGGATGTACCCGATCCGCACATCATCAATCCGCGTGATGCCATTGTAAGAATCACCTCCACCGCGATCTGCGGCTCCGACCTGCATCTGTACAACGGCTTCGTGCCTGCGATGGAGAAGGGCGACATTCTCGGTCATGAATTCATGGGCGAGGTGGTCGAGGTCGGGGCCGAAGTGAAAAACCTTCAGGTCGGCGATCGTGTCGTCGTGCCTTTTCCGATTGCCTGTGGCCATTGCTTCTTCTGCCATGAACAGTTGTATTCGGTGTGCGAGAACTCCAACCCGAATGCCTGGATGGCGGAAAAGATGTGGGGTCATTCGCCTTCCGGCATTTTCGGTTATTCGCACCTGACGGGCGGCTATGCGGGCGGCCAAGCCGAATACGCACGGGTGCCGTTCGCCGATGTCGGCCCCATCAAGATCCCGGAGGGCATGGAGGACGAGCAGGTGCTGTTCCTGTCCGATATCCTGCCTACCGGCTACATGGCTGCCGAAGCCTGCGAGATCAAGCCGGGCGCGGTGGTGGCGGTGTGGGGATGCGGTCCGATCGGTCAATTCGCTATCCAGAGCGCCCGGCTGCTTGGTGCCGAGCGCGTGATCGCCATCGACCGCTTCCCGGAACGCTTGCGCATGGCGCGCGAAAAATTCAAGGCCGAAACCCTGGATTACGAACAGGTCAATGTACTTGACGCCTTGAAGGAGATGACTGGCGGTCGCGGCCCGGATGCCTGCATCGACGCGGTTGGCATGGAAGGCCACGGCTTTGGCTTGCTGGGTGCTTACGACCGGGTCAAGCAGGCGATGATGCTGGAAACCGACCGTCCGATTGCCTTGCGCGAGGCCCTTATGGCATGCCGCAATGGCGGCGTGGTGTCGATTCCCGGTGTCTACGGCGGTTTCCTCGACAAGGTGCCTTTCGGCTCCATCATGAACCGCTCACTCACGATCAAGACCGGCCAGACGCATGTGCAACGCTACATGAAGCCGCTATTGGAGCGCATCCAGCGCGGCGAGATCGATTCAACCTTCGTCATCACGCATACGCTGTCGCTGGACGATGCACCGTACGGTTATGACATTTTTTGCAATAAGCAGGATGAGTGCATCAAGGTGGTGTTGAAGCCGTAAGCCTGCGTTCCTCGATCCGTGCTCGCACACCATAGGTCAGCACACTGCATTGCGCCAGAATATTGAGCGAAACCACCCCGGCGAACAGCCGGTTCCTCACCACGAACAGCGCATATAGCAGTGTGATGCAGGCAATCACGATCCAGCCGCCCCACGACAGTAGCGAGATCGAGCGGCGCGCATCAGGGTCGCGCCGGTATTTCATGATCTGGGGAAGGTAGAGCGCGGCAGAGGCCAGTCCCGACAATCCATACAGCAGGCTCAATACGTTTTCCATCATGACGCGACGCCGTTTCCCTTTCTGCGTCGCACTTCCTTCGTGCTGTCCGCACGGAAATTCTAATGGTCGATGACGAGCGAAACATGTCGCAAGGAAAGAAACTTTATGAAACGTGACGGGTGCGCAACGTTTCCGCAAAAAAGATACATCCAGACAACAAGAAATTGACGCATTGCATATTTCCTTTGGACAATCATTCCTCAATGCAATATGTTTAATCTGAAAAGGGGAAGTTATGTTAACAAAAAGAATGATGCAGTTTTTTGGCTTTACTTTGTTGGCTCTGGGATTTTGCGTCAATGTCATTGCGGCAAAAGCGGAGCAAGGCAGTGCGGAGGAGGCTGTGGCCATGGTGAAAAAAGCGGTCGCTTTTGCCAACGCGAAGGGAAAGGATCAATTGCTGGCAGAGGCATCCAATCCGAAAGGCCAGTTCGTTGACCGGGATCTTTACCTCAGCATCTACGATTTAAACGGCAAGGTGCTCGCGCACGGCGTCAATCCCAAGCTCATCGGTAAAGACATCTCCACGCTGACCGACCCCGATGGCAAGCCTTTCATCAAGGACATCCTCGCGCAGGCAAAAACCAACGGCAAAGGCCAGGAAGACTACAAGTGGCCGCACCCGGTAACGAAGGAATACCAAGCGAAGTCGGCGTATTTTGAAGTGGTGGATGGGGTGATCGTGTCTTGTGGGTTCTACAAGTATTGACTTCTTCGCGGAGCCGTTGCATGCGGCCCGCTGGCCGGGGTTGGAGCCGACCCCGGCATATTCTAATGACGGAAATGCTTGCGCGACTTGGAAACGATGGCCAGCCATTTTCGGAACAACAGCACTTCCAGCTGCCCCGCCTCGATTCCGGTGCTGATGTCGGCGATTGGATGGACCTTGTAGCGGCGCTTGCGGCAATCCCGGCAGACAAATATTTCCCACCTTCCCAAATGAATCTGGAGCGATGACGGTGTGGATTTCACCGAATAGCGGATGCGGGAAGAGTTGCCGAGATTTTTCATACCAATCCTCCTGTTGAATGGCTCTAACATTTCATAGGTGGACGATAGATAAACTTGGTTCCATCCAATTGGAATTCACAGAGCATATCTTCTGCAACCGCAAAACAACCTCTTTGCCGTGCCATCGGCTTGCGCTGCATCCCCTTCAGATTCCTCCCTTTCCCCCTGCTGCTTGGTTGCTTTGAGTTTTGTTGAGAAACCGAAGATTCACCAAGACAATACTCCCGAGTCATATTTCTGTTGGGAAATGTGTAAATCTTTATCAATGTACAGAACTCCTCTGCACCTGTTCACCTATATTTGCAGCATTTTTAATCGTTCCGGTAAGAAAACCTAGGGGAGTCATGAAACTGAAATTGGGCATTACAGCACTTGCAGCAGTCACCGTATTGGGGCTGCAACCGGTGATTGTCTCGGCGCAAACCGTGCCAAGCGTGAGTTATAACTGGCGCAATGTGCAAATCAATGGCGGCGGGTTCGTTACTGGCATTGTTTACCATCCCACGCAACCCAATCTGGCCTATATACGCACCGATATCGGAGGCGCTTTTCGCTGGGATTCGGCCAGCAGCTCCTGGATTCCTCTCAATAACCAGCTTGGCAGTGCCGATGCGCAGTTGATGGGAGTGTTGAGCCTGGCTGTCGATCCGGCGAATAGCAATCTCCTGTACTTGGCCACTGGAGAATACACAGCTTGGTGGGCACGCGGTGCCGCCATTCTTCGTTCTAGCGATAAGGGGGTGAACTGGAGTCGTACCGAGTTGCAATTCAAGCTTGGCGGCAACGAAGACGGACGCTCGGCTGGCGAGCGCATGCAGGTCGATCCGAACAAGGGTTCGATTCTGCTCCTGGGCACCAGTCAAGACGGGCTATGGAAAAGTAGCGATAGCGCCGTGTCGTGGAGCAAGGTCACCGCTTTCCCTGCAGGCAGCATCACCTTCGTGCTGTTCGACAAGCGCACCGGCGACAGCACGAATGGCACCTCGACCATCTATGTCGGAGTAAACACCACTACCAGCGCCAGCCTTTACCGCAGCACGGATGGCGGCAATAGCTGGTCCGCCGTGTCGGGACAGCCTTCCGGTCTGATGCCGCATCATGCCGACATCGACGGCAATGGGGTTCTGTACCTGTCTTACACGAACGCGCTGGGCCCGAACAACATCACCAACGGCGCCGTATGGAAGTACGAAACTGGCACAGGCAGATGGACGAACATTTCGCCGGTCACACCCGGATATGGAGGCTGGGACAATTTCGGCTATGGCGGTCTGGCAGTCGATAAGCAGCGTCCAGGCACGCTGCTGGTGGCTACCTACGACCGCTGGGGAGTTGGCGATAATATTTTCCGCAGCACGGACGGCGGCACTACCTGGAAAGAGCTTGCCGCAACGGCGCAACTCGATTCCACCGGCTCGCCTTGGGTTACCAAGCGCAGCGGGTCCATGGGACACTGGATGGGGTCGATTGCCATCGATCCATTCAATTCCAGCAACGCGATGTATGTCACGGGTGCCGGCTTGTGGCGCAGCAGCAATCTGACTAATCTCGACACTGGCATGGCAACGACTTGGACCTTTGCTGACAAGGGCATCGAGGAAACAGCCGTACTGGACCTGGCCAGCCCGCCTTCCGGCGCTTCGCTGCTTAGCGCAATGGGCGACATCGACGGCTTTTATCACGACAATCTCAACGCTTCACCCACTTACGGTGCTTTCAATGGCCCTAATGGCAACAGTCCGAGCATCGATTTCGCCGCCAATAACCCTGGTATCGTGGTGCGCACCAATGCCGTCGTATCCACGCGCGGCTACCGCTCCACCGATGGCGGCAGGACCTGGACTGCTTTCGGCAGCGCTCCGTCGGCTGCCATTTCGAATGGTGCCGGCAGCATAGCCGTTTCCAGCAATGGCGCTGCCATGGTGTGGATGCCGTATCGTTCCGGTGCTTTTTATTCGTTCAATAATGGCGCCACCTGGACGCAAAGCAGCGGCGTACCCGGCGACGGACAAAATAACTTCACGCCGATAGCGGATCGCGCCAATTCAAACAAGTTTTACATCTACAACCAGGCGAGCGGGACTGTTTATCGCAGCGTGGATTCCGGCGCAAGTTTTGCGCTCGTGGCGAGCGGTCTTCCCACTGGCGGCGGCCTCATGCGTGCAGTGCCTGGAGCGGCGTATGAGGGTAATCTGTGGCTTCCCACTTCAAGCGGCTTGTATCGCTCGACCGATTCCGGGGCCAGCTTCTTTGCTGTGCCGGGGGTGCAGAATGCGGTTGCAGTCGGTTTCGGCATGCCCGCAAGCGGGCAAAGCCATCCGGCGGTGTACCTCATTGGCACTATCGGCAATGTCACAGGGTTTTACCGCTCCGATAACGCTGGTGCCAGCTGGGTGCGCATCAATGATGCAAGCCATCAGTACGGATGGGCGTCTCTCATCATAGGTGATCCGCGTGTGTATGGCCGTGCTTACATAGGCACGAACGGCCGCGGCATCTTGTACGGTGATCTAGCAACGTCAACATCAACGTCAACGGTGATGCCGACGAAACGTAACAAGCACTGATGGCTGGGTATGCAATGGAAGGCAGACGCGCCTTTCATTGCATGCTCCGGGCATGCTCAATGGTTATGGCGGCGGAACGCGAAGGTGGATACAACGCTGAATCTCCTCTTGCTCCAGCGGGCTAAATTTTTCTTCGACATACCGGCGGCCAGCCTCGGTCAGACCTGTGTCACAGAGCAGCAAGCCCAGGTGCCCTTTCTTCAGCCCGGCGGCTTGCTCTATGGCCTCGATCTGCAGGGAAGAGGTTGAAAAACGCTGGATGGCATCAAGGAATCGCGTGCTGTCGATTTTTTCCTGGGCAAACCACACGGCCCTGGAAAGCAGCGCGGCATTCACCTCGGCTTGTTGCTCCGGCAGCAGCTTGTCGTAGAGCGCCTGGCCGTCTTTTTGCAGTCCGCTCGCGGCCGAGAGGAATCTATGGAGACTCGCCGAGCCAGACTCGCGTTTGCATTCCATCAGACTTTTTCCGGCGGCATATGGCTTTAGCCCCCTTAAGAATTTCTCGATGGTGGATCCCGTGTCCAAGGCTTTTCGCTTCTCGATCGCCTGATCCACCTCGGCTTGTTGCACCGACGGCAGCTTGTCGTAGAGCGCCTGGCCTGCTTTGCACAACCCGCCCGCAGCCGAGAGGTAATTGGAGAAATGTGCCAAACCAGACTCACGTTCGCATTCCGCCAGAGTTTTTCCGGCGACATATGGCGCCAGCCCCGTCAGGAATTTCTCCAGGGTGGATTCCGTGCCCATGTCCATGGCTTTTGTCATCAGCGCCATTTTCCGTGCCTCGATCGCCTGATCCACCTTGGTTTGTTGCTCTGGTGGCAGCGTTTTGTAGAGTGCTCGGCCTTTTTCTTTCAGCCCGCTCGCCGTCGAGAGGTAATGGTGGAAACACGCTAAGCCAGATTCGCATTCGCATTCCGTCAGCGTTTTTCCAGCGGCATATGGCACCAGCCCCGTCAGGAATTTCTCCAAGGTGGATTCCGTGTCCATGGCTATTGCCATCAGCCTCACCTTCCGCGCTCCGATCGCCTTATCTACCTCGGCTTGTTGCTCCGGCGGCAGCTTGGCGTAGAGCGCTTGGCCTTGTTCTTTCAACTCGCCCTTATCTGAGAGGTATTTTTCGAAACTAGCCAGGCCAGACTCGCGTTCGCATTCCGCCAGAGTTTTCGCGGCGGCATATGGTGCCAGCCCCACCAGGAATTTCTCCATGGTGGATACTGTGTCCATGGCTTTTGCCACCAGCGCCACCTTCCGCGCCTCGATCGCCTGATCCACCTTGGCTTGTTGCTCCGGCGGCAGCTTGTCGTAGAGCGCTTGGCCTCGTTCTTTCAACTCGCCCGCAGCCGAGAGGTAATTGAAGAAACTTGTCAAGCCAGACTCGCGTTCGCATTCCGCCAGACTTTCCCCGGCAGCATACGGCACCAGCCCCGCCAGGAATTTCTGCTGCATATCGGATCGCGCCCTCGCCATTCGCCCTTGCGACGTTTTGGCTCGTGCGCTGGTATCGCCTTTCTGCGAACGAAAAGGCATACGCTCCACTAAGCTCGCCGCGCCAGGAAGCTCCGTCCCTTCTTGTTCAAGTCTCCCGGCACTGGCAGGAGGGTGCCCTTGCAAGGCGTGTTGCGGCCAGAGCGCCGTGAAGTGCAGAATCTGCTCATCGCCCAACAGATAAGCGGACGGGGCAACCCCGTACTGAGGGGCACCATGCAAGCTGTCGAGCAATACCCACTGCCCGGCCTCCCGGCGAAACGCCACGTAATGCGAGGTCGCGCTGTTGCCTTCATACCGGTCGGCTTGCAGCAGCAATCGATCCGTAGGCAGTCCATCCAGAAAGCGCACTTGCACCGGGTCTAGTCCCTGAATATGGGGGATGGACCGATAGGCATACAGATGCGTCGGGATCCCCAGCGATTCCAAGGTGCCCTGCACGGTTTCCAGATGCACGCCTTGCTCCCGCATGTCAGCGGCCATCTGCGCCAGGGCAGCAGGCGTGAGGTCTTGCTGCGCCTGGATACGCGCCTCCCACTGGGCAAAATGCGCCAGCGAGACCAGCGGGCCGCCTAGCATGGCATTAACGGCATGCCGGGCACAGGCATGTCCGTCTTGTCGCTCCAGGTAGAAATGCGGTTGGCCCGCTTCCTCCCGATACGGCCCCTCGATCACGCGCGGGGAAAGCGGGGGCTGGCGGGAGAGCCGGTTCATGTCTTGTTCGATTTGTTGGATCGAGGAGAGCATTGCATGAAGGCGTTGCTGTCGCTGTTCCGTTTCCGTCACGTCGGGGGAAGGCGATGCCGATGGCAAGTCGGTGGCGGCGGCGAGCAGGGCTTGCCGATGTGCCTCATTCAGTGTCAACCACTGCATGTCGCCGAAGTGCCCCAGGGCCTTGGCAATCGCAGAGAAGGCTTGCGTCTGTCGCTGCAAGGCGGCATGGGAGCGCGGGGGAACGGCGGGCGCTGCCTGCAGGGGGCCGGGATCGGTACGGGGACGCGTGGCGCGCGGCGTCGCTGGCAGCGGAAGCGAGCGCTTGCGTGTCGGGGCGGCGCTGGGGGACGCCATTCCTGCTGGTGTGGGTAAAGTCTGCAACGGCGTACTGTCCGCAATCGTGTTTTGAGGCGGGGGCTCACCGGAAGCGGAAGAAGCGGGCAGCGGGGAAGCGGATGGAGAAAGACGGCGGGGACGCATGGGGGGCAGCCTGACAAGAGGATGAACAGATCCCTATCTGTGGCAGGAAGATGGCCTGAGTTCCCTATGTGTTGCTCTTTTGTCTGATACCGCTGGTCTTGGAGGTGCAGGGTTTTCCCGTGCAATCAGAAGCGGCAATCCCGCTTGCCGCTAGCATCGATCATTTTATGGCGGTGGAACGCGAAGATGGATACAACGTTGAATCTCCTCTTGCTCCTGCGGGCTAAATTTTTCTTCGACATACCGGCGGCCGGCCTCGGTCAGACCTGTGTCACAGAGCAGCAAGCCCAGGTGCCTTTTCTTCAGTCCGACGGCTTGCTCTATGGCCTCGATCTGCAGGGAAGAGGTTGAAAAACGGTGGATGGCATCAAGGAATCGCTTGCTGTCGATTTTTTCCCGGGCAAACCACACGGTCCTGGAAAGCCGCGCGCCATCCACCTTGGCTTGTTGCTCCGGCGGCAGTTTGGCGTAGAGCGACCGGCCTGGTTTTTGCAGCCCGCCCGTAGCCGAGAGGTAATTTGGGAAACCAGTCAGGCCAGACTCGTGTTCGCATTCCTTCAGAGTTTTTCCAGCGGCATAAGGCTCCAACCCCGCCAGGAATTTCTCAACGGTGGATCCCTTGGACAAAGCTTGTCGCTTCTTGATTGCCTGATCCACCTCGGCTTGTTGCTCCGGCGGCAGTTTGGCGTAGAGTGTCTGGCCATCTTTTTGCAGTCCACCCATAGCCGAGAGGTATCTATGGAAGCTCGCCGAGCCGGACTCGAGTTCGCATTCCGTGAGACTTTTTCCGGCGGCATATGGCTTCAGCCCCCTTAGGAATTTATCGAGGGTGGACCCCAATTCTTTTCGTGCCCTGATCGCCTGATCCACCTCGGCTTTTCCCTCCGGCGGCAGCTTGTCGTAGAGCGCCTGGCTTTTTCTTTTCAACCCGCCCGCAGCCGAGAAGTAACTATCGAAATATGTCAAGCCAGACTCGCGTCCGCATTCCGCCCGACTTTTTCCAGCGGCATACGAGGGCAGCCCCGCCAAGACTTTCTCCAGGATGGATACCGTGTCCATGGCTTTTTCCACCAGTGCCACCTTCCGCGCCGCGATCGCCTGATCCACTTCCGCTTGTTGCTCTGGCGGCAGTTTGGCGTAGAGCGGCCAGCCTATTTTTTGCAGCCCGCCCGTAGCCGAGAGGTAATTTGGGAAACCTGTCAGGCCAGACTCGCGTCCGCATTCCGCCAGACTTTTTCCAGCGGCATACGAGGGCAGCCCCGCCAAGAATTTCTCCATGATAGATACCGTGTCCATGGCTTTTTCCACCAGTGCCACCTTCCGCGCCGCGATCGCCTGATCCACTTCCGCTTGTTGCTCTGGCGGCAGCTTGTCGTAGAACACCTGGCCGTCTTTTTGCAGCCCGCCCGTACTCAAGAAGTGATTATCGAAATTTGCCCAGCCAGACTCGCGTCCGCATTCCGCTATGCTTTTTCCAGCGGCATACGGCACCAACCCTTTCAGGAATTTCTGCTGCATCTCGGATGGCGCACTCACTGTCGGCTTTCGCGGCGCTTTGGCACGCGCGCCAACCTTCCCCTCCTGCGGATGAGGAGGCATGCCCTCCTCCATGCGGGCCGCGCCAATGGATTCCGCTCCTTCTTGCTCAAGCCTGCCATCCCCGCTCTCATGGGCGGGAGCACGCTCTTGCAGGGCGTGTTGCGGCCAGAGCGCCGTAAAGTGCAGAATCTGCTCATCGCGCAACAGGTAAGCGGACGGGGCAACCTCGTACTGAGGGGCACCATGCAAGCTGTCGAGCAATACCCACTGCCCGGCATCCCGGCGAAACGCCACATAATGCGAGGTCGCGCTGTTGCCTTCATACCGGTCGGCTTGCAACAGCAATCGATCCGTAGGCAGTCCATCCAGAAAGCGGGCTTGCGCCGGGTCCAATCCCTGGATATGGGGGATGGGCCGATGGGCATACAAATGCGTCGGAATCCCCAGCGATTCCAAGGTGCCCTGCACGGTTTCCAGATGCACGCCTTGCTCCCGCATGTCAGCGGCCATCTGCGCCAGAGCAGCAGGTGTGAGGTCTTGCTGCACCTGGACACGCGCCTCCCACTGGGCGAAATGCACCAGCGAGACCAGTGGGCCGCCTACCATGGCATTGATGGCATGCCGGGCACAGGCATGTCCGTCTTGTCGCTCCAGGTAGAAATGCGCTTGGCCCGCTTCCTCCCGATACGGCCCCTCGATCGTCACTTGGCCATAGTGCACTGCCGGGACAAAGGCCGTCAGCATGGCGGGCTCGATCACGCGCGGGGAAAGCGGGTGCTGGCGGGAGAGCCAGTCCATGTCTTGTTCGATTTGTTGTATCGAGGAGAGCATTGCATGAAGGCGTTGCTGTCGCTGTTCCGTTTCCGTCACGTCGGAGGAAGGCGATGCCGACGGCAAGTCGGTGGCGACGGCGAGCAGGGCTTGCCGATGTGCCTCATCCAGTGTCAACCATCGCATGCCGCCGAATTGCCCCAGGGCCTTCGCAATCGCAGCAAAGGCTTGCGTCTGTCGCTGCAAGGCGGCATGAGAGCGCGGGGGAACGGCAGGCGCTGCCTGCAGGGGGCCGGGATCGGTACGGAGACGAGTAGGGTGTGGCGTCGCGGGCAGCGGAAGCAAGCGCTTGCGCGCCGGGGCGGCGTTGGGGGACGCCATTCCTGCTGGTGTCGGTAAAGTCTGCAACGGCGTACTGTCCTCAATCGTGTTTTGAGGCGGGGGCTCGCCGGAAGCGGAAGAAGCGGGCAGCGGGGAAGCGGATGGGGAAAGACGGCGGGGAATCATGAGGCGTAGCCTGACAGAGGATGAACAGATCCCTATCTGTGGCAGGAAGATGGCTTGAGTTCCCTGTATCCGTCTTCGCGCTCCGTCGCCATAACCCGATGCCCTCGTCAAACGGGATTACCGCTTCTTCTGATTGCATGGGAAAACCCTGTACCTTCAAGACCAGCGGCATCCGAAAAAAGAGCAACACGCCTGGAACCCAGACTGTCTTCCTGCCACCTATGGGGATAGATTTCTCCCTTGCAAACTGCGCATCATGATTCCTCGCCGTTTTTCCCCGTCCACTTCCGGCACATCTTCTTCATCCGGTGAGCGCCCGGTGCAAAACGTGCTTTCAAACAGTGCGCCAGTGCAGACCTTGGCGAGTCCAACAGGGCACTCTCCGCAGAGTGGCACGGCAGCGTCCCCTAGTGCTGCCCCCCTGATACGCAAGCGTTCGCTTCCGCTGTCCACGACGCCACACCCTACTCGCCCCCGCACCGATCCCGGCCCCCTGCAGGCAGCGCCTGCCGTTCCCCCGCGCTCCCATGCCGCCTTGCAGCGACAGACGCAAGCCTTTTCTGCGATTGCCAAGGCCTTGGGGCAATTCGGCGACATGCGGTGGACAACACTGGATGAGGCACATCGGCAAGCCCTGCTCGCCGCCGCCACCGACTTGCCATCGGCATCGCCTTCCCCCGACGTGACGGAAACGGAACGGCGGCAGCAACACCTTCATGCAGTGTTGTCATTGATGCAGCAAACCGTGCAAGACATGGACTGGCTCGCCAAGCAGCACCCGCTTTTCCCGCGCATGATCGAGCCCGCCATGCTGACCGCCTTTGTCCCGGCAGTGCACTATGGACAAGTGACGATCGAGGGGCCGCATCGGGATGAAACGGGCCAAGCGCATTTCTACCTAGAGCGACAAGACGGACATGCCTGTGCCCGGCATGCCGTCAATGCCATGCTAGGCGGCCCACTGGTCTCGCTGGTGCATTTCGCCCAGTGGGAGGCGCGTGTCCAGGCGCAGCAGGACCTCACGCCTGCTGCTCTGGCGCAGATGGTCGCTGTCATGCAAGCACATGGTGTGCATCTGGAAACCGTGCAAGGCACCCTGCAAGAGC
>Ga0207657_10004767_pt1 | contig 14306 bp, 14 predicted proteins | sample KBSC33metaG_FD_184316 | JGI IMG/M metagenome (GOLD analysis project Ga0207657, IMG submission 184316) | Corn rhizosphere microbial communities from Kellogg Biological Station, Michigan, USA - KBS C3-3 metaG (SPAdes) (version 2) | ecosystem: Host-associated > Plants > Roots > Rhizosphere > Soil ... | reverse complement strand
ATTTTTGAAATTTTTGTTGGATGATCTTTCCGTCTGATGATAATTCAGAAATATAACCGTCTCCATCTTTAGCGCCAGGATTTGGTTGTGCGCCACCGATGTTTGAAACAAATATTTTATCACCGTTTTTGAGTACGCTTTCCGGTGCCTGGAAGCCATCAATTATTTGCTGCGCTTGTGTATGATAAAATGTTGCTGTGATGAAAAAGCATGTGAGTAATGCCGATGTTTTTCTTGTTTTCATAAGCAATTTATTTTTTGCAAAGATAATCTATGAAAGAAAGATTTTTATTTATTAAAGAATCCGAAGAACAACTAATTTCAAACTAAGTCTTATGCAGTACAAAAAATATTGAATTACAAAGTGACAGAGAGTTCATTTCACAAACTTCACAGAGAAGCTTTGTGAACTCAGTGCTTTCCTTTCTGTTCTCTGTGATTTTTTGTCGAACAGAATTACGTCAGATAAAAGTGTGCGACGCAACGGAAATTTAATAGTAGCAATGCAGCTCGGTCAATAAAAAAATTTTATTACACAAAAATTATTTCGGAGGATGATAACTCAATCCCATATTGTACAGCATGAACGACCACTTGTCTGCTTCATCATCTATCAATTTTGACGTTGGCTTTCCTGCGCCATGACCGGCTTTTGATTCAATGCTAATAAGTACAGGATTGTCGCAACTTTGCGCAGCCTGCAATGCAGACGCGAACTTAAAAGAATGCGCAGGCACGACGCGATCATCATGATCTGCAGTAACAACAAACGTTGCGGGATAACAAGTGCCTTTCTTTACATTGTGCACCGGCGAATATTTGTAGAGATACTCAAACATTTCTTTACTGTCGTCTGCAGTGCCGTAATCGTAAGCCCAGCCTGCACCGGCAGTGAATTTATGATAACGCAACATATCAAGCACACCAACACCGGGAAAGCAAACGCGATAAAGATCGGGACGCTGCGTCATGCATGCGCCAACAAGCAAACCGCCGTTGCTGCGACCAAGAATGGCGAGATAATCTTTCGATGTATATTTTTCTTTGATGAGATATTCTGCGGCAGCAATAAAATCATCAAATACATTTTGCTTTTTCATTTTGATGCCCGCATTGTGCCATGCATCGCCATACTCGCCGCCGCCGCGCAAATTTGCAACCGCATACATGCCGCCATTTTCCATGAACACAAGATTGCTGATGCTGAAAGAAGGAGTAAGACTAATATCAAAACCGCCATAACCATACAACATCAAAGGGTTCTTTCTGTTTTGCTGCATCCCTTTTTTATACGTGATGATCATCGGAATTTTTGTTCCGTCTTTTGAATTGTAAAAAACTTCTCTGCTTTCGTAATCATCAGGATTGTATTGAATCGCAGGCTTTTTGTAAACAGTAGAAATTCCGTTGTTGATGTCGTATTTAAAAATTGTCGGCGGATACACATAAGAAGTAAAAGTGAAGTAAGTTTCTTTCTCTTCACGTTTGCCATCAAATCCGCCTGCAGTACCAACACCGGGCAAAGTGATAGCGCCCACTTTTGTGCCATCCAGATTATATTCAACAATTTCGCTCACCGCATCTTTTATATACTGTGCAAAAAATTTTCTTCCGCATGTTGAAACACTCAAAGGAAATTTTGTTTCAGGAATAAAATCTTTCCAATGCTCAGGCGTTGGTGTTGTTGCATCGGTGATAACAAGTTTACGATTAGGTGCATGCAAGTTTGTGATGATATACAATTTTTCATTCTCCGCATACACCACCTGTTGCTCTGTTGCAAAGCCTGTAACGATCGGAACAATTGATGCATCAGTTTTTGAAAGATCTTTTATGTATAATTCATTTCCGTAGGTTTCATTCGCAGCAGATATTACAAGATAATTTTGATCTTCCGTTACATAAGCACCAATGTATCTGCGCGGAGTGGCTTCACCCCCAAAAACTAATCTGTCTTCGCTTTGCGGTGTTCCAAGTTTATGATAATATAATTTATGAATTTGTGTTTTGCCGCTTAACTGACTTCCTTCTTTTGGTTTATCATAAGTGCTGTAATAAAAACCATCGTTATGAATCCATGCAATGCCGCTGAATTTTACATCGCGTAAAGTATCATCCAATAATTTTTTTGTTGATGCATCCATGATCAATACTTTCGTCCAGTCACTTCCGCCTTCTGAAATTTGATATGCGCATAGCGAACCATCTTTTGTAAAATCAATACTGGTAAGCGCTGTAGTGCCATCCGCAGAAAATGTGTTAGGATCTAAAAATACTTCAGGTTGCTGTTCGCCTTGCTGCCTGTATAATACACTCTGGTTTTGCAATCCATTGTTTTTATAAAAGTAAGTGTAGTTGCCTTCTTTAAATGGCGCAGAAAATTTTTCATAGTTCCACAATTCAGTCAAGCGTTTTTTTATCGCATCGCGAAAAGGTATTTGCGCCATGTATGCATTGGTCACTGCATTTTCGCGTTTCACCCAATCTTTTGTTTCTTCTGATGTATCATTTTCCAGCCAGCGATAAGGGTCACTCACTTTTGTACCGAAAAAATCATCTACCTGGTCAACTGTTTTTGTTTCCGGATATTTTCCTGTAAATGCACCGGGCGTTTGTGCAAATGCTGTCATGCTTATTGTTACGATTAAACTGAATAAAAAATATTTCATAGCGGTTAGTGTGAATGATGAAATTGCAAGATAAGTTGTCTTTTGTTGAAATAAAATTTGAGTGATTATTTAGTTGTTGCATCGCACACTTGCAAAAATTTTACAAACAAAAATGTCCTGCACTTACAGGACATTTAAATTCATTTTACCAGGCGCGAAGCACATCAGTTATGAACAACAGTCGCTTTTAATTGAGCAGCCTCTGCTAATCTTTGCCTGCCCACAGTTCTCGCTTCTTCATCATCGAGAACCATTTTTGTTTCAAGGTCTAAGACAGAGTTCCAATTAAGCGCCCAGTTTGCCATTGCCATTGGATCATCAGATTCGCAGATTGCTACTCCTGTACCATTACTGACATCGTGCCATCGTCCGATCAACCGAATGTTATCACCCATATCTTTTTTATCATCTTCCGTAGTCATTTGTGAGAATGCGGCTAATGCGGCTTCGCGTTTATCGGTATGAATACGCCATGTTACCATAAACTTCATAGGGAACCTCCTTGTATTTTTTTGATTGAAGAAATAGAGAAAGAATAACACATCTAATATAATTCATCGAACTCAAAAAGAAAAATCATAATTTAAGAAACAAGAAGCGAGGAACAAGAAACATGGTGCAAGAATCAAGATACAAGAACTCAAGACCCACAACTCAAAACTCATAACTCACAACTCTTATATTTGCCTCATGAACAACATCATTCTTATCACCGGTGCGACCTCAGGTTTTGGAAAAGCAATAGCGGAAAAATTTGCAGCAAATAAATGGAACTGCATTATCACCGGAAGACGAAAGGAAAGACTACAACAAATCGCTGAAGAACTTTCCTCAAAACATCAAACACAAATACTGCCGCTTGTGTTTGATGTGCAGCAAAAAGAAGAAGTGTTTTCTCAAATTGAAAATTTACCGGGAGAATGGCGGACAATTGATGTGCTTGTAAACAACGCGGGGCTTGCCTTAGGCCGTGATACTTTTGACAAGGCTTCGCTTGATGATTGGGAAACAATGATCGATACAAACGTGAAGGGGTTGCTTTATGTAAGCAAAGCAGTGCTCCCTTTGATGATCGCAAAAAACAAAGGACATATCATTAACATTGGTTCTACCGCGGCAAAAGAAGTGTATATGAACGGCAATGTTTATTGCGCAACAAAACATGCGGTAGATGCTATAAGCAAAGCGCAACGCATGGATCTTTTACCACACAAAATAAAAGTTACTGCAATTCATCCCGGCGCTGCTGAAACAGAATTTTCCATAGTGCGTTTTAAAGGTGATGAACAAAAAGCAAATACAGTGTACGAAGGTTTTGAACCACTGCATGCAGAAGATATTGCAGAGATATGTTACTACTGTGCAACATTGCCTGCACATGTTTGCATCAACGATCTTGTCGTTACGTGTACAGCGCAGGCAAATTCGTTTTATACTTTCAAGGTTTAAGGTGTATGGTTAAAGGTGTAAGCTGTCATCTTCTTCTACCTCACGCCTTATACCTTCCACCTTCCTCTACTGTTTATAAATATGCTGATGCTCCAAAGGTTTTTGTTGTGTTCTGTTTTCATAACCGGGAGGTGCAAAACGCGGATCATTTAAGAAAGATGAATCGGTAAGTGTATAGATAAATGCCATGAGCTGGCCTATTTCAAAATTTGATAAAGGAATTCCATGTTTTAATAACGAATCTGTGGTTGGGCCGCTTACAACATCTCTTCGATAATGATCCATTACCTGCAGCAAGGAATAAAATCTTCCGTCGTGCCCGTAAGGAAATGTTACCTGTGCATTTCGCAAACTTGGCACTTTGAATTTTAGTGAATCATTCGCATCATGTGTAATTTTCATTCTTCCGACATCTTTCAAATAATCATCAATCATTAGTCCTGCATTGCGGTAACTGAAATCTGTGAACAAAGGTTCAGTGTGACAGCTTTCGCATTTACGTTTGAAAATATCATAACCTAATCTCTGTGGTAAATTAAAACTATCTTCTCCACGCATCACACGATCATACTTGCTGTTCGCACTCACCATCATCACAATAAACTGGCTTAGTGCTCTTGTCATTCGTTGCGTTGTAATGTTATCGTCTCCAAACGCTGCTTTGAACATTCTTCTGTAAGCAGTATCTGCTTTAAGTTTTAGCAATATGCTATCAAGGTTCTCTCCCATTTCATTCGAGTCGGTCATTGGGGCTAACGGTTGCAGATCGAGATGATTAACGCCGCCATCCCACATAAATTCTTTTTGCCATGCAAGATTAAAAAGTGGCGGAGCATTTCTTTTTGTAAATGAATTATTGAAACCATGACTTAAGTTGTGATCATACGTTGCAAAAGCCGCATACTGTTGATGACAACTGGCACAGGGAAAATTTTCGTCCTTGCTTAATCTGCCATCATAAAATAATTTTCTGCCGAGATCAAAACCTTCCTGTGTAACGGGATTTTGTTTAAAATCATAAACAGGTTGGGGCCAGCCTTGGGGAATAGTAAATTGAAGCAAATGTGTTTTATACTTTTTATCTCCCGACTTGATCCAACTAACCGCACCTACAACTAAAACAAAAAGAAGTAATATCGTTTTCGTCAATTTCATTTTGCTGACTCAATACTAAACATGTTTGAGTAATTATCCGCAAGAATTGTTGCAAGCTTTCCCGGTTCATGACAAAACGGAGTGGTTGCAATTTTTATTTCGTGCGCACTATTGAACCATTTAAGAATATCCGCCTGGATTGTAATAACACAATTATTTGTACAATTGATTTTTTGTGGTAATTGAAGAATGATCTCTTTTGCTGTTTTTTCATTTTGTTTATATCCACCAACATGATAACTGAATGCGTGTTGCGGCATATTTGCAGAAGGAGAATTTCCTTCAAGTTTCGCCATTACATAACCTGTGTTCCATGTCCAGAACATTCCTTTTGCAGGATCGAGAGCACCTGTTTGTATGCCGCTTACATTTTTAAAACTGTCAACTCCCAATAAAAATTTTATTGCAGTAACATTTTTTAATGATGTATTTAATTCAATTTGCTGCGATGCTGAATCTGCATTATCAATCAGGAAATATTGATCAGGATATGTTTGAGTTTTTACGCTGTCATAAAAAACAATATTCGAAATATAATATTTGAAATTGCGCACAGTAAATGTTTCACCCAAAGCATTTTGATAATTGCTGTCTGCCTGTAATATTTTATCGCCTGCTTTGTTTTGAAAATGAATGGATATTTTTTGAGCATTGATATTATTGCCTATCATCAACAGCAAAAAACAAATGAAATAAAAAGTAAAATCTTTCCCGACTTCTCTTTTGATCATTGCAACATTACTTAACTGAATAAAGATATAATGTAAACGCATGAATTGAGCAAACGGGATAAAACAGAAAAGTTAAACAAGCAAATAATTGGCGAATCCTGCTTTCAATTTTGTTTCTTAATTTGGTTATTTATTCCTGAAACGTATAATAACATTTATGAAACATCAACCATCACGCAGAAATTTTTTAAAAGCTACAACATTAGCCGGACTTGCATTTGCAACCTCCTCATTTGATCTGAAAAAATACACTCCTCTCCTCTCCTTCTCTACACTTGGCTGCCCTGATTGGTCCTTTGAGACAATTGTGAATTTTGCAACAAATAATCATTACAATGGTATTGAGATTCGCGGAATAAAGCGTGAATTGGATTTATCAAAGTGTCCCGAATTTAACAGCAAAGAGAATATACAGGCATCGCTGAAACTTGCGCAGAGCAAAGGTTTGAAGTTTGTTGATCTTGGTTCTTCCGCTGAAATGCATCACTCCGATGAAACGGAAAAACAAAAAAATCTTGATGCAGCAAAACGTTTTATCGATTTGGCCGAACAATTAAATTGCCCTTATGTACGAGTGTTTCCAAATGATTTTCCCCAAGATCGGGAACGCAATGCTACGATGGAAGTGATTGCAAAAAATTTAAGTGTGTTAGGTGATTATGCAAAGTCAACAAACGTAACAGTGTTGATGGAAACTCATGGCGAAGTTGTTCATGCTGATGATGTAAAAAAGATCATGCAATCTGCGCAAAGTCCGCATGTTGGTTTGGTTTGGGATATTGTGAATATGTGGTCGGTTACCAAAGAGCCACCATCCGTTGTGTATGAAAAATTGAAAAATTATATCCATCACACGCACATAAAAGATTTGAAAATTATTGACGGCAAAGAACATTATGTTTTATTAGGAAAGGGTGAGTCCCCAATTTTTGAAGCGATAGATATTCTTGCAAAAAATAATTATAAAGGTTACTATAGTTTTGAGTGGGAGAAAATGTGGCACCCCGAAATTGAAGATCCGGAAGTTGCGCTTGCCGATTATCCGAAAGCAATGATGCAACATTTCAATGCATAAATATTTTTCAGAAAACTATTTGCTGTCGTTCCAACCATTGTAATAACCGCAAACAGGTCTCATTAAACATATTTCGCATTTGGGCTGCGGTCTGCAAATTTCCCTTCCAAGAAATGACATTGCCATACCTGCGTCCCATTCAGATTTAGGAAGCGCATCCATGATTTGTTTTTCAATTTTTTTCGGATCGCTTCCTGTTGCAATACCTAAACGCGGCGCCACACGCACTACATGCAGATCAACAATCACACCTTCAGCAGGCGCACCGGCTTCACGTTTTATAACGTTGGCAGATTTTCTTCCTATACCGGGCAATGCAGTTAATGTTTCGAGATCAAGAGGAATATTGCTATCTTTTTTTATCGTTTGCGCCATTTCAATCAACCATTTTGTTTTGTTGGCAAAATTTCGCACATCGCCGATAAAAGGTTGCAATGCTTCCGGCGTTGCATGCGAAAGCGCCTGCATGTTTGGAAATGCTTCAAACAATTTTGGCGCAATTTTATTAATATGTCTGTCTGAATCCTGTGCAGACAAAACTACCATCACTACCAACTGGTAAACATTTTTATATTCCAGCGGATGCTTTTCGCCCTTGTATTTTTTCAATAAAGGCTTTATTGCTTCAGGCCAATCAATCTTTGGTTGCATAAAATATTTTAGCCGATAAATCTAAATAAAATAATAATAGAAAAAGAAGCATGGGTTGTTGAAATTTTTTTGTGCCGAACAATAGAATCTGTATTAAGCTTCCGTTGCGTCGCACACTTGTACAACAATAATTCTTTCATCAATCAAATTTAAATTGCTCATTAACTAAAAATACTTTTATAAAAACAATTCTTTTATTTTGATTTCAACTTCACAACAAAATCAAACTGCATGAAAAAAATCAGGTTACTCGCAGCAATTTTGATTTCAGGTTTGTGCTGGTATTTCTCCTGCGATCTTTCAGGAAATTATTGGTACCTGCTTTGGATCGCACCCATTCCTGTATTGCTTTTGTCTTTTCATGTTTGCAGCAGGCATGCTTTTATTATTTCTTTTATTGCATATCTGATCGGGCGTTTAAGCTGGCTATCGTATTTGCTCATGGTCCTTCCAACACCACTTGCAATATTTTCTACTGTTTTATTTCCGATAATATTTGCTTTGATCGTTTTGTTGACCCGAAAAATTGTTTTGACAAAACAAAATGCATGGAGTGCATTCGCATTTCCCGTGCTGTGGTGTTTGTTTGAATTTCTTGTCTTCAAATTTTCTCCCGATGGCACCGCAGGAAGTCTTGCTTACACGCAATCAAATTTTTTGCAAATCATTCAGATTGCATCGGTGACAGGAATTCTGGGAATAACTTTTTTAGTTACACTTTTCCCTTCTGCTGTTGCAGTTGCCATTTATTATCGTCACAATAAAAAACTTGTAAAGCATTTTGCAATTATTTTTTCGCTTGTTGTTATTCCTTTAATATTTGGAGTAATAAGATTGAACGGTGAATCGTCTAACGAGAATACAGTAATAGTTGGTCTTATAGTGGTCGATGAAAAATTTCATGAAGAAACAAATCACCCGAATCCTGATAGTGAATTGCACACAGCAACAATGTATGCGAATGCAATTGCGCAGCTTGCACAACAAGGTGCACAAGTTGTGTTGATACCTGAAAAAGCAGTGAATGTAACTCCTGAATTTGGTTTTCCCATCAAAAGTGTTCTTGCAAATGCTGCGACAAATAATCATGTTGCAGTTGTTGCAGCTTTTACTGAATTTATCAATGATACTTCAAAGCTCAATAAAGCTTCTGTAATTTCCGGTCATGGGTTAATATTAGCTGACTATAAAAAAGTAAATTTATTTGAAGGAGAAACAAAAAGCGGTTTTATTCCCGGAAAAGAAAATGCAACGTTCAAATTAAATAATGTTTCATCAGGTGTTGCAATTTGTAAAGACATGGATTATCAAAATTTCATGAGAAGCTATGCAGACAAGAATGTTCAAATCGTTTATGTGCCTGCATGGGATTTTATAAAAGACGGATGGCTTCATTCCCGTATGGCAATTTTGCGCGGAGTGGAAAATGGTTTTGCTGTTGTACGTGCAGCAAGGCAGGGAGAATTAACGATAAGCGATTATCACGGTAAAGTTTTGTATGAAACAACTACAACCAATAACAAAGCTGCATCACTGATCGCTAATGTTCCTTTGCACGCAACAAAAACTGTTTACAGTGAGTTTGGGGATTGGTTCGGGTATTTAATTGTTCTTGCTTCAATTTATTTTATAGTAATTGTTATGAGAAGAAACAATCGTGATGTTGAAAAAAGTTCGGAACGTACAAGTGAGTGACACAACAGACGATGAGCAGAATTACTAAGGCTTGTCACAAAAAAATTATCAACAAACAAAAACTAAAAAGGCCACACTATGTGCAGCCTCTGATTTTTTATATGTTTCAATTTATTAATACAAATAATTCAAGGCAACCTGATCGTTGTTGTTAAAAGGTCTGTTCTGCCCTGAACCTATGCATGAAAGCATCCACGAATTTGCATCGGGACCTGTGGGTGTGCCCGGAATATTAATTGCACCTACACCTGACGAGCCTTCATTTACATGAGAACCACCGCAACTGTAACTTCTGTCCATATAATCCGTATGACGGAAGCCAATGCAATGTCCCATTTCATGAGCAAGTATTGTAGCGATAGTATTGCGTGGTTGATTACCGATAGCATTCACACTTACTTTAATTTGCCCATAAGGATCGCCGCCTGAAGTTGGAAATCCTGAAGAAGCAAGGTATTGTCTTGTGTTTACTTTCGTCATAGCAATATTACCACCGGAAGCAACTCTTTTAAAAGTAAGTTGCAAATTAAGAGCGTTATAACGTGCAATGGCGTCATCAGCTGCCTGAACATAAGTTGAAGAAAAACCAGAAGACAAACTTACAGTAATAACACGGGGCAAACTTTTTACAAGATTGGTGGTACGATACTGTTCAGAATTTGCAACACGCAACAACATTTGTGAAGGAGTGCTGTTGAGTAATTGAGGTGTAACAACAATATCTCCTTCCACAACATAATTACCGTCTTCGTCTGCAAAAGCCCCATCGGTAGTAAAACCAAGCTGCGAAATTTTGTTCAATACATCCTGTGATATCTGTTGGGTTTGAGTGCCAGGGTTGCTTTGGTTTTTCTGGCATGATACAATTGTTAGAATACAGATTGCGGTGCAACATAGTGCATACAATACTTTTCTCATAGCATAATTTTTAAATGAATAAATTAGTTGTTGACGAATTTAAGGGAAATACTTTTTTTTAAGTTTCACTTCACCGACTTTTATTTCTCGTTTGACGATTTTAATTGAAAGAATTTTTTTTAATCCTCGTATATGTTCAGTATTAATGATTAAATTTAATTTTTTATCTTGCTTTATTGCCAAAACTTTTAAAAACAGATATATGATAAAATTACAGGTTATAGGAAATCTTGGAAAAGACTGCACAGTGAATACCGTGAACGGAAAAAATGTGATCAATTTTAATGTGGCTCATACGGAAAAATATCGCGACGGGCAGGGAACACAAAAAGAGCGGACTACATGGGTTGAATGTGCTTATTGGACAGATAAAACAGGTATTGCTCCTTATCTTAAAAAAGGAACGCAAGTATATGCTGAAGGCACACCGGATGTACGCACCTATACAACTTCTGACGGGCGGCAAGGTGCTGCTTTAAGTCTTCGCATTGTGAACATTCAATTACTCGGATCGAGAAATAATAACACGGAGAACACTGAGCAATCTCAAAGCTATCAACAGCAGCCTTCTGCTTACAATAATACACCTGCCGTTCCCGCGTCAAGTGATATTGTTGAGCCTGCGGATGATCTCCCGTTTTAAAAATAACTAAATTGTAAGGACAGGTTTTAACACTGTCCTTTTTTATTTTTTATAATTACGAATATTGTTTCGGAAAATTTTTATGAAGCCGGCTGTAGTAAATATGGCATCACCGGTTGCGTCGCACTCTTCAACTGTTGAATATAATTCAACAAAAAACTACTCGGGTACAAATTCATAAGTATATATAATATCATTTTGTAAATAATCTTTGGTTGGTTGTTCCAGGATAAGGCTTGAATCGTTTAGTTCAAGAACATTAAAGTTAATAACGCCAAAAGTTTCTATAACACTTAACTCGGTTAAGTCATCATTGTCTTCCCAATTACCTTGTCCCCAAAGTCCAAAATATCCTGAAGAAGTACAAACATCATTGTTGTCCTCTCTTGTAAAAGTGGAGTCAGGTGCAAAAATATAAGTGTCATCAAGTTCGCATGGTTTGTAAACATGAGTTGTAAAATCGTTGTTTGTTGTTCCTCCTTTCTCCCGATACAACAATGCTTTTATTTTCCATGGATGCATGGTTAATATTTCTCTCGAAAAAATTTTTGGTTTTTCTGCTGCATCTTTATGACAACTACAAATGCCCCAAGTGCATAAAACAATCATACTATATAAAAATAAACGAAGCATAGCGACGATTAATACAAGTTACATACTCTTTTATCATGAAGATATGGATTTACAAAAAACAATATTACAAATATCCTATCTTGGATTATTTATCTAAATTTTTAAAAGAACTACAGTGATTATTTCTTACAATAATTTATATAAGTTTACTCATACAATTTTTAAATCGATTGGTTGCAGTGATGAAGATGCAACAACTGCTGCAAAAGCATTACTGGCAGCGGATACCAGAGGCATCGACAGTCATGGTGTGGCACGTTTAAGTGGCTACGTTCGTTTGTGGGAAGCAAAAAGAGTAAATGCAAAACCCAAAATAAAAATTGTACATGAAACACCCTCTACAGCGGTAGTTGACGGAGATAGTGGCTTAGGCTTGGTGGTTGCACCTTATGCAATGCAGGTTGCAATAGATAAAGCAAAACAAGTGGGCACAGGTTGGGTAAGTGTTTGTAACAGCAATCATTTTGGCATTGCAGGATATCATGCAATGATGGCTTTGCAACATGATATGATCGGCATGGCAATGACAAATGCGAGTGCTTTGGTTGCGCCAACTTTTTCTGTTGAAAGAATGCTTGGCACCAATCCAATAGCAGTTGCCATTCCTGCAGATGAGCAACCACCTTTTGTTGCAGACTTTGCTACAACAACTGCCGCAAACGGCAAGCTTGAAATTTTGCAACGCAAAAACGAAGATGCGCCACCGGGCTGGGTGCAGGATAAAAACGGCAATCCTTCAACAAATGCAAATGAATTAAAAAATGGTGGTGCTTTGTTACCACTCGGAAGCGATAGAGAGCACGGTTCACATAAAGGATATGCTCTTGGAAGTATTGTAGATATTTTTTCTGCAGTATTGAGTGGTGCATCGTATGGGCCATGGGCGCCGCCATTTCCTGCTTATGTGCCAATGCCGGAACGCATGCCTGGCAAAGGTTTGGGGCATTTCTTCGGTGTAATGCGTGTCGATGCATTTCGCCCTGCTGATGAATTTAAAAAGCACATGGACAACTGGATAACACGTTTCAGAAATGCAAAACCTGCAGAAGGTTTTGAAAAGGTTCTGATACCCGGTGATCCGGAAAGAGAAATGGAAGCAATACGAATGAAAGAAGGAATTCCTATTATTGATGCCGTTGCGGATGACCTGAAAAAAGTTGGTGAAAAGTTGGGTGTTGATTTTTGAATGAAGAGTGAAAAAATCAATCAAAATAATAATTATAGTACTGCTCGTTTCACGCCAGCTTATCACCGGGAAAACTAAACCATGTATGAATTTCATACACAAATCTTCCTGCCCGAACTGCAGGATCTTCTGATACCAATGTTTCTATCTCTTCTTTATCACGAGAATTATAAATAGATACACCAACAACATCACACTCATCAGTAACAGGACCATTGATGCATAAGACACCTTTTTCTCTCAACCCAAGTAAGTATTCAAGATGCTGCGTTTGATTTTGTTGTAATTCTTTCGGATCAAGCATATCGAAATGCGGCCCTTTTTTAAGAAATACAAGCGTGTATTGTTTTCCTTTGGCAAGAATTTCCTGTAGTTTCATAAACAGCTTTTTATAATCTATTTTAAAACTAAATAAAATTTCAAATTAAAATGACTTTGTTGTTTTGATAAATATTTTCAAGATTTAATAGTTTCCATAAAGATGCAAAGTTGCAAAGAGATGAAGCTATAAATTGCTGCCCTCGTGATATTTCATAAGCGCAGTTATTCATAGAAACAAATTCACTGACAAGCACATGAAGGTTAGATGCTTCGTTCGTCAGCATGACAAGCTGAACAATAAGTATCAGCTGAAAATAAATTTTCAGCTCTATTAAAGAACTTAAGCTTGTCATGCCGAAGAATGAGGTATCTAAACTTCGTATTGTTCAACAGAGTTACCTTCAGTATAAGTGTGCGACGCAACGAAGCGTCATAGATATTCTTCAGTCAGGCTCATAAAAATTTTTCTATTTAACATTTCCGAAACTTTTCGTATTTCAAAAAACTTCCTACATTTGATCTACTAATTTTTTCGTACTTTAAAAATTACAGATCATGATTAAGATTCTAAAGTTATCGGTGATTGCTCTTATACTTTCTGCCTCATCAAATAGTGTATTTGCACAGGAGAAACCTGAACCAAAAGAAAAGAAAGAAAGCAATGATATTATTATTCACAAAAAAGCTGACACCAATGAAAAGTTAACTATTGTAATTGATGGCGATAAAGTAACCGTAAATGGCAAGCCCATTGAAGATTACAAAAGTGATAACGTTGACATTATTCGTGGCGGCGACGATGAAATGCCTTTTGCTTTTACTGCTCCCATGGCTCCTAACGGAGAAATGAAATTAATGGGTAATGATTTTATGCGTGAGGTTCATAGCAATAAAGCATTTCTCGGTGTAATGACAAAAGAAGGTGATGGCGGCGCTGAAATTACAGAAGTAACAAAAGAAAGTCCCGCAGAAAAAGCAGGATTGAAGCAAGGGGATGTGATAACAAAAATAGATAACGACAAGATTGAAGATGCTGATGATCTTTATAAAGCAATCGGCGATCATAAACCGGGAGAAAAAGTAAATGTTACTTACAAACGCAATGGAAAAGAAAACGCAACATCTGTTGAGTTAACAGAGAACAAGCAGGTTCGTGTTTACTCATGGAAAAATGGCGACA
>Ga0207657_10004763_pt1 | contig 14321 bp, 12 predicted proteins | sample KBSC33metaG_FD_184316 | JGI IMG/M metagenome (GOLD analysis project Ga0207657, IMG submission 184316) | Corn rhizosphere microbial communities from Kellogg Biological Station, Michigan, USA - KBS C3-3 metaG (SPAdes) (version 2) | ecosystem: Host-associated > Plants > Roots > Rhizosphere > Soil ... | reverse complement strand
TCGCGGCTCGCGCAGCGCGCGCTGCTGCCGTACATCGTCGCCTCGCAGACGATCCCGATCCTGGCCGTCGCGCCGATGGTCGTCGTCTGGCTGAAAGCCGGCTGGCAGTCCGTCGCCGTGATCGCGGCGTACCTGACGTTCTTCCCCGTGACGATCAACACGCTGCGCGGGCTCCAGGCGATCGAGCCGCGCGCGCACGAGCTGATGCGCTCCTACGCCGCGTCGCCGTGGCAGGTGCTCTGGCGCCTGCGTGTGCCGTCGTCGCTCCCGTACCTCTTCAGCGCCCTCAAGATCAGCGCCACCGCGAGCGTGGTCGGCGCGATCATCGGCGAGCTGCCGAGCTCGATCACGGGCGGCCTCGGCGGCGCGATCCTCAACTTCAACCAGTACTACTCGCTGCAGCCCGCGAACCTGTGGGCGACGAACGTGATCGCGGCCGCGCTCGGCATCACCTTCTTCCTGGCCGTCGTCGCCGCGGAGAGGCTCGTCGTCCGACGCGCGCCGGAGCACGTCGCATGAGCGTCGTGGCGATCTCCAACCTGACGAAGACGTTCCCGAAGGGGAACGTGACCGCGTTGACCGGGATCGACCTGCAGATCGAGGCGGGCGAGTTCGTCTCGCTGATCGGGCCGTCGGGGTGCGGCAAGTCGACGCTCCTGCGCCTGATCGGCGACCTGACCTCGCCGACGGAGGGCACCGTCGAGGTGAACGGCAAGCCGGCGCCGAAGGCGCGTGCCGACCACGACTACGGCATGGTCTTCCAGGACTCCGTGCTCTTCGATTGGCGCACCGTCGCGAAGAACGTCTCGCTGCCGCTCGAGATGCTCGGCTGGGACCGCGCGAAGCGGAAGCAGCGCGTGGACGAGCTGCTCGGCCTCGTTGAGCTGCAGGGCTTCGGCGACCACCACCCGTGGCAGCTCTCGGGCGGCATGCAGATGCGCGTCGCGATCGCGCGGGCCCTCGCCTTCGAGCCTGCGCTGCTTCTGATGGACGAGCCGTTCGGCGCGCTCGACGAGATGACGCGCGAGCGCCTGAACATCGAGCTGCTGGAGATCTGGCGCCGCATGCAGTCGACCGTCGTCTTCGTGACGCACTCGATCTCCGAGGCAGTGTTCCTGTCGACCCGCGTGATCGTGATGAGCCCGCGGCCGGGACGGATCGCAGGGTCGGTCGTCGTCGACCTGCCGCAGCCCCGCACGAACGACACGCGCGAGGCGACGCGGTTCTTCGAGCTCGTGACCGAGGTGCGCGAGCTGCTGCGCGGCGTCGGCGCCGACCAGCACGGCTCGGTCGAGGCGGAGGTGCGATGAACCTCCGGGCCAAGGCTGTCGAGTGGATCCCGGCGGTCGTCGTGTTCTGCCTGGGCATCGTCGTCTGGCAGCTCGCGATCGAGATCTTCGACATCCAGAAGTTCCTGCTGCCGAAGCCGTGGTCGATCGTCAGCGCGTTCTTCACGCAGCGCCACACGCTCTGGAGCGCCGGCTGGCTGACGCTCAAGGAGGCGGTCGGCGGGTTCGCGATCGGGTCGGGCCTCGGGATCCTGTTCGCGGTCGTCCTGGCGCGGTTCCGCCGGCTCTCGGCCGCGCTGATGCCGATCGCGATCGCGGCCAACGCGATCCCGATCATCGCGTTCTCGCCGATCTTCAACGCGTGGTTCGACCCGCTCTCGCTCTCGCCCCGGATCGCGACCGCCGGTGTCCTCTGCTTCTTCCCCGTGTTCGTGAACACGTTGCGGGGGCTGACGTCCGTCCGACCGTCCCAGATCGAGCTGATGCGCTCCTACGCGGCCGGCGAGATCGAGATCTTCCGCCGCGTCCGGATCCCGACGGCCCTGCCATTCGTGTTCTCGGCATTGAAAGTCGCGACCGTCCTCGCGATGATCGGCGCCATCGTGGCTGACTACTTCGGCACGTTCGGGTCGCTCGGGATCACGATCAAGAACTCCGTCTCTCTGTTCGACTTCGAGACGGCCTGGGCGGCGATCCTCACCGCCAGCATCCTCGGCGTCGCGATGTACGTCGCCGTGTCGCTCATCGAACGCTTCGCCCTCCAGTGGGATCCAACGCGTCAGGAAAGGGGCACTGCATGAAGAGAAAGTCGCTGCTCGCACTCGCGCTCGCAGCCGTCGCGGCCACCGCGATCGCCGCCGGGCTCGGGATGAGTCGGGCGCAGGCGGCGCCGAAGCTCACCCACGTCACGCTGCAGCTCAAGTGGGTGACGCAGGCGCAGTTCGCCGGCTACTACGCGGCCGTCGAGAAGGGCTACTACAAGAACGCCGGACTCGACGTCACGCTCAAGGTCGGCGGCCCGGACATCACGCCCGAGCAGGTCGTCCTCGCAGGTCAGGCCGACTTCGGCCTCGACTGGCTGCCGAACCTGCTCGCAACGAGGGAGAAGGGCGGCAAGATCGTCTCGATCGCGCAGGTCTTCGCGCGCTCCGGGATGACCGAGCTGACCTGGAAGGACTCCGGGATCAACACGATCAAGAAGATGGCCGGGAAGAAGGTCGGCGTCTGGTGCTGCGGCAACCAGCCCGAGCTCTTCGCCGCACTCACGAAGAACGGGATCAACCCGAGCTCGAAGAGCGCGGTCACGATCGTCAACCAGCCGTTCACGATGGACCTCTTCCTCCAGCGGAAGGTCGATGCGGCGGCGGCGATGACCTACAACGAGCTCGCGCAGGTGCTCGAGAACAAGAACCCGAAGACCGGGAAGCTCTATACGCTCGCCGATCTGAACGTCTTCAAGATGGCGAGCCCCTCGGTCGGGACCGGGATGCTCGAGGACAACCTCTTCGCGACTCAGAAGTACCTCAGCGACCCGTCGCACGCGGCGACGACGACGGCATTCCTGAAGGCCTCGTTCCAGGGCTGGATCTACTGCCGCGACCACGTGTCCGACTGCACGAACATCGTGCTGAAGAACGGCACGGCGCTCGGCCACGGTCATCAGCTCTGGCAGATGAACGAGATCAACAAGCTCGTGTGGCCGAACGCATCCGGCATCGGGACCGTTCCGGCCTCGGCGCTGAACGCGACGGCGAAGATCGCCAAGACCTACGGCGTGATCAAGAAGGCCCCGTCTGGCGCCTGGAACTACACCTGGGCGCGGAAGGCGCTCGCCCAGCTCAGTGGCACCGACACGAAGGGCGCGAACTACAAGCCCATCACCGTCAAGGTGACCGCGGGCGGCAAGTAGTAGCCTGAGCCCCGGGCCTGGATCGCCAGGCCCGGGGTTCGGTTTTCGCGAAAGGAGCGCTCACCATGTCCGTGCTGATCAAGGGCGGCCGGGTCATCACAGCGGCCGACGACTACGTCGCCGACATCTACATCGAGGGCGAGCGGATCACCACGATCGGCGAGTCACTCGACGTGAGCGCAGAGCGCACGATCGATGCGCGTGGCAGGTACGTGCTGCCGGGCGCGGTCGACCCGCACACGCACCTCGAGATGCCCTGGCGCGGCGAGACGACGATCGACGACTTCGAGTCGGGCCAGACCGCAGCTGCCTTCGGCGGCACGACGACGCACGTCGACTTCTGCATCCAGGGCAAGGGACAGACGTTCGGCGAGGCGCTCGAGATCTGGCACGGCAAGCGGAACGGCAAGTCGATCATCGACAACGGCTTCCACATCGCGATCACCGACCTCGCGGGGCAGGAGCGGCTCGACGAGCTCGCGAGCCTTCCCGACGAGCACGGCGTCACCTCCTACAAGCTCTTCATGGCCTACAAGGACTCGCTGATGGTCGACGACGAGACGCTCTTCCGCGCGATGCAGGTCGCGGCGAAGAGCGGGGCGCTCGTGATGGTGCACGCCGAGAACGGCGACGCGATCGAGGTGCTGATGGCCGAGGCGATTGCCGCCGGCAACACCTCGCCGAAGTATCACGCGCTCACTCGGCCGCCCGAGACGGAAGGCGAGGCGACGAATCGCGCGATCCAGCTCGCGCGCGTGGCCGGCGCAAAGCTCTACGTCGTGCACGTGTCGTGCGCCGAGTCGGTCGAGCCGATCGCGATCGCGCGGGAGAAGGGCTGGGACATCTGGGGCGAGACGTGCACGCAGTACTTCTTCATCGACCAGTCGTTCCTGGACCAGCCGGACTTCGAAGGCGCGAAGTACGTGTACACGCCGCCGCCCCGCGCGAAGGCGAACCAGGAGATCCTGTGGAACGCCGTGCGGACGAACGTGCTGCAGGCGATCTCGACCGATCACTGCGCCTACCTGTTCGACGGGCAGAAGGACGCGGGCAAGGACGACTTCCGCCAGATCCCGAACGGCGGGCCCGGGCTCGAGAACCGGCTGCAGATGATCCACCACTTCGGCGTGCGCGAAGGACGGATCTCGCTGAACCGGATGGTCGAGCTGCTCTGCACGAACCCGGCGAAGCTCTTCGGCCTCTACCCGCGCAAGGGGACGCTCGCCGTCGGCTCGGACGCCGACATCGTCGTCTTCGACCCCGACAAGCGCGTCACGATCTCGGCAGCGACGCATCACTCGCGCTCGGACTACAACCTGTACGAGGGCACCGAGGTACAGGGCTCACCGGAGGTCGTGCTGCTCCGCGGCAACGTGATCGTCGACGGCGACCAGTTGCTCGCGAAGCCGGGCAGCGGCCAGTTCATCAAGCGTGCTCGGCCGAACGAGGAGCTGACGTCGGCGGCCCTCGCTACCGCGTAGCGCGCGCCGGGCGAGTTCAGTCCGGGCTCGGCAAGATCACGTCACGCACGGTCGCGACCAGCTCCTGATAGCTCGCGATGAACGACCGGAGCGTCCGCACCGTCGCTCCGAAGCCGTCGAACTCGTCGACCGTCAGGCCGTCAGGCTCGTAGGCGCGGGAGAAGTCGGGCACGAGCCGCTCCAGCTCCTCGATCGCCTCGGCCGGCACCGGATCGTCGAACCGGGCCGTTACCTCGATGCCGGAGGCGTTGAAGAGCTTCTGCCATTTCGACGGGATCGTGAGGACGATGTCGCCGCCCATCAGTTCCGACCAGTGCCGGTGGTTCCGGTACGCGGCGGCGAGCACACGGGTGCGGTAGCCGCGCTCGCGGTAGATCGCATGGGCGCGCTTGACGCAGGCAATCCCGGCCCAGTTGACGTAGCCCGGCGTGAGCAGCGCGCCGCTCTTCGCAGCCGCCACCTCGAGCCAGTCGTCGAGCCGGCCGACCATGATCGTGCAGACGGGCGACATCGACTCGATGTCCTCTCCGGCCGCGGCGCGACGATCGAGGCCGCGTTCGACCGCTGCTCCGACCGCGAGCGCCTGCGGCACGGTGAACGAGACGGTCGCGTTGATGCTCACGCCGCGGGCCGTGGCCTCTTCGACGGCAGCGATGCCCGCGCGCGTGGCGGGCAGCTTCACCTGCATGTTGGGAGACAACCCGTGGAAGCGGACCGTCTGCTCGACGAGCCGCGCCGGGTCGCGGTAGAGCTTCGGGCTCGTCTGGATCGACAAGCGCCCCTTGCGACCATGCTCGCGCTCGAACACCGGCAGCAGGAGCCTGGAGGCGTTGGCCGCCATCTCCTCGATCAGCGCCCACGTCACCTCGTCCTCGGTCCAGTTCGCGTTGGCACCGGCAAGCTCGACGATTCGCGGGCGCCAGTCGTCCATCTCCTTCACGAGCACCTCGCCGACGATCGTCGGGTTGGACGTCGCACCGACGGCGCCGTTCGCGATCGCATACGTGAGCTCGTCGATCGCGCACGAGTCGTTCCAGTAGTCGGTCGGCGTCGTCTCGGCCATCTCAAAGAGCGGGCTTCGCAAACCCGTCTCCACCGTCATCGTTCACCCCTTCCCGTCGTCGTCCGGACGACCAGTCTCGGCTCGAGCACGATGTTGCGGCACGGCCCGTCTTCCCCGGCAACGCGGTCGAGCAACAGCTCGAGGCCGGTGCGGGCCATCTCCTCGAGCGGCTGCGCCACCGTCGTCAAGCCGACGCCGGCGAGGGCCGTGAGCGCGATGCCGTCGAATCCGACGACCGATGCCTCGTTCGGCGTCGACCGTCCCTGACGACCGAGTGCCTCCACCAGTGCGATCGCGGTCAGGTCGTTCGCCGCGACGAAACCCGTCGCGCCGGGAGGCGCCGGCGCCGCGCCTGCGAGGACCGCGTCGACGTCGAGGTGCATGGGCTCCATCTGCTCGCAGCCGTGCTCGACGCAGGCGATCGCGAAGCTCGCATGACGAACGCGATTGGTGCGGTCTTCCACGTACCCGCTCGTCACGTACGCGAGCCGCCTGTGGCCGAGCTCGGCGAGGTGCTGCACCGCGAGCGACACGCCCTTCTCCTCGTCGACGCCGACCGAGTCGAACGACGGATCGTGCGAGCTGACGACGACCGCAGGAACGGACTCCGTCCGGAGCAGCTCGGCGAGACCGGGATCGCCGCTGGACTGGAGCAGGGCGAGCCCGGCGACACGACGCTCGAGGAAGCCGTCGATGCTCGCGGTCTCGCGCTCACGGCTGCCGTCGGTGTTCGAGACCATCGTCGTGAACCCGTTCGTGTGGGCGTGGCGCTCGAAGAGCTTGACCAGCTCGCCGTAGAACGGGTTGCCGAGATCGCCCACGAACAAGCCGAGCGTGCTCGTGCGACGTTGGACGAGCTGGCGCGCGATGCCGTTCGGCCGATAGCCGAGCTCGGCGATCGCCGCCTGGACCCGCGTGCGCACACCGGGCGAGACAGGGGGCGCACCACGGATCACGTTCGACACCGTCGACTTCGAGACGCCGCTGCGGGCGGCGACATCGACGATGGTCGGCCGTGTCATAGCGCCTCCCGGACGTAGCGGAGGTTCGCCTCTTCCACAGCACGCACGGACGGCAGGTCACTCACGCGCACCGCGACCCGGTCCTGCTCGAGCACGATCCAGCCGGCGAAGTCCTGGAGCGCCGGCAGTGTGAGAACACCGTGGAGATCGACCATCCCTTCCCCGAAGGGGCAGAAGATGCCGTCGCCCCACGCCTGCTCGAGCGAGACCGAGCCCGCGCGCACGCGTGCGAGACGCACGGGGTCGACGTCCTTCAGATGCAGATGCCCGATCCGGCTCGCGTACCTGCGCGCGAGCTCGAGCGGATCGCCGCCGCCGACCGCTGCATGCCCCGAGTCGAAGCACAGCGGCACGTCGGTCTGCTCGACGAGCGTCGCGATCTCTTCCGGAGTCTCGAAGTACGTCGCCGTGTGATGGTGGAAGACCGCGTCGATCCCGCGGCTCCGACATCGCTCGGCTGCCTGCGTCACGCGTTCGAGCGCGCGCGCGAGCCGGTCGCCGCGGAGCGCCGTGCGTGCCTGCTCGTCGGGCCGCCCGGCACCCGCGAGTCGCTCGGGCGTGCCGGCATCCGCCAGGACGACCGGGCCTTCGCCGCCTGTCTCGACCAGGGCAGCCACGATCGGGTCGAGCCACTCGGTGATGTCGGCAGAGAACGCGTCCTCGTCGTCGACGTGGAGGGGCGCGAAGCCGCCGACGAGCTGCAGCCCCGACTCGGCGAGTGCCTGTGGAGCGAGGTAGCCGGGAGGGCCGAGCTCGATCCCGGTGTAGCCGAGCTCGGCCACGGTCTCGAGGAGACGCCCCGGCGGCACGAGGTCGTCGCGACCGGTCGTCCGCTCCCACACGCCCCAGGTGACGGGCGCGCTCGCGACCCCTCTGGAACGTTCCACGATCGCCACCCTACAGGTAGTCGCGCCCGGCCGCGCGGGCGGCCTCGTAGTCCCGACGCGCGGCCCGGACGCCGGCACTCTCCGCCGTTTCCGCGACCGGCACGTCCCACCAGCTGTCGTAGCTCGGCACCCCCTCGTACCGATCGGCGGCGACGGCGATGACCGTCGTGCGCGTCTCGTCACGGGCGACCCGGAGCGCGTCGCGCAGCTCGTCGACCGTCACCGCGCGGATCACGCGCGCGCCGAGCGACTCGGCGTTCGCGGCGAGGTCGACGGGCAGGTACGCGTGGGAGTCGGCGGAGTCGGTCCCGAGCGACCCGTCGCGCCGGTGGCGGTACAGCGTCCCGAACCCGTCCGTGCCGAGCGAGCGGGAGAGGGCGCCGATCGACGCGAACCCGCGATTGTCGACGAGGACGATCACGAGCTTCGCGTCCTCTTGCACGGCGGTCACGATCTCGGACGGCATCATCAGGTAGGACCCGTCACCGACCAGGACGTACACCTCCCGCTCGGGCGCGGCGAGCTTCACGCCCAGGCCGCCGGCGATCTCGTAGCCCATGCACGAGTAGCCGTACTCGACGTGGTAGCCCTTCGGGTCGCGGGTGCGCCAGAGCTTGTGCAGGTCACCGGGCATCGAGCCCGCGGCGCACACCACGACGTCGGTCGCAACGGACGCCTCGTTGACCGCGCCGATCACCTCGCTCTGCGCCGGCAGCGGCGAGTGCCCGAGCGCGTACAGGCGCGTCACCTCGTCGTCCCAGGCAGCGGACAGCTCCGCTGCACGCGCACGGTACGCGGCGTCGACCTCGTAGCCCGCGAGCAGCTCCGCCAGGCGCTCGAGCGTGACACGCGCATCGCCGCGCAGCGCAACACCGGCGTGCTTGGTCGCGTCGAGCTCGGCGATGTTGACGTTCACGAAGGCGACGCCGGGATCGCGAAACGCCGTCTTCGACGCGGTCGTGAAGTCCGAGTAGCGCGTGCCGACACCGATCACGAGGTCGGCTTCGACCGCGATGCGGTTGGCCGCGAACGTCCCTGTAGCCCCGATCGCACCGAGGTTCGACGGATGGTCGAACGGCAACGATCCTTTCCCGGCCTGCGTCTCGCCGACCGGGATGCCGGTCTGCTCGACGAAAGCACGAAGGGCGCCGGTCGCCTCGGAGTAGATCGTGCCGCCTCCCGCAACGATCAACGGCCGCTTCGCCGCACGGATCCGCTCGGTCGCGCGCGCCAGTGCGTCGTCGTCGGGAAGCGGACGGCCGACGTGCCACACACGCTCCGTGAGGAAGCCGTCGGGGACGTCGAACGCCTCGGCCTGGACGTCCTGGGGGAACGCGAGCGTCACTGCACCCGTCTCTTCCTGGCTCGTCAGGACGCGCATCGCCGCGAGCGCCGCGGGGACGATCTGCTCGGGTCGCTCGATCCGGTCGAAGTAGCGCGAGACCGGGATGAAGCAATCGTTGACGGACACGTCGCCGCGGCCTGCCGACTCGAGCTGCTGCAGCACGGGATCGGGCCGGCGCGATGCGAACACGTCGCCCGGCACGAGGAGCACGGGGAGCCGGTTGATCGTGGCGAGTGCGGCGCCTGTGATCATGTTCGTCGCGCCGGGGCCGATCGAGCTCGTGCAGACGAGGGCTCCGAGCCGGTTCCGCTGGCGGGCATAGCCGACGGCGGTGTGGACCATCGCCTGCTCGTTCCGCGACTGGCGGTACGTGAGGAGATCCGGTCGCTCGTAGAGCGCCTGACCGATCCCGGCGACGTTCCCGTGGCCGAAGATGCCGAGGCAGCCGCCGAAGAAGCGCTGCCGGGCACCGTCGCGCTCGACCTGCTGGAGGGCGAGGAAGCGCAGCAGCGCCTGGGCGGCGGTCAGCTTCACGCGGTGACTCTATAGGCTTGCCTGCGATGATTGGAGCGTTCCAGGAGTGAGCGCGCTGCGTGTCCGGGGCGGCTCGGTCACGCCCGAGAGCGCCGGCTGGACGCACGTCGGCTTCTCCGTGCACCGGCTCGCCGGGCGGCTCGAACGCGTCGAGGAGGGCCGCGAGTCGTGCGTCGTCCTTCTCTCCGGTGCGTGCTCGTTCATGGGTCTCGGCGACGCCGCGCGGGCAACCGTGTTCGACGGGCCGCCGACGGCGCTCTACGTCCCGCCGGGGACCCGGTGGTGGGTCGAAGGGGAGGGAGAGGTCGCAGTCTGCACCGCGCCCGCACGCGGCACCCTCGAGCCTCGGCTCCTGGACGCGCCGGAGCTCGTGACGCGCGGCGCCGGCACCGAGGAGCGCTACATCGCGAACATCCTGATGGAGAGCGAGCCCGCCGAGTCACTGCTCGTCACGGAGGTCGTCACCCCGGCCGGCCACTGGTCGAGCTTCCCGCCGCACAAGCACGATCGAGACGACCCGCCGAACGAGCGCGCCCTCGAGGAGACCTACTATCACCGCCTACGGGGCGGGCGCGGCTTCGCGCTCCAGCGTGTCTACACCGACGACGGCGGCCTCGACGAGTCGATCGCGATCGCCGACGGCGACATCGTCCTCGTCCCGCGCGGATATCACCCGGTCGCCGCCGACCCGCGCGTCGATCTCTACTACTTGAACGTCATGGCCGGCCCGGTGCGCGAGTGGCGCGTCTCGGTGGCGCCGGGCTACTGATCCCGGTCACGTCGTCGCGCCGCTTCGGCGATCACGTAGTCCGCGAAATCGAGGGTGCGGCCGACGAGCTCGGCGTCGGCCTGCTGGGAGACCCGCTGCCACGGATCGGCTCGATCCGCGAGCGCGCGACGAATGAGAGCCGCCCACTCGTGGTCGACCTCTCCGAGCGCCCACTCTCCCGCTTCGCGCTTCGAAGCGACCTGCGCGTTCACGAGCGTGAAGAGGAGGCGGCAGAAGGTGAGCACGAGATAGGGCTGCTTCCAGCGGCTCATCGGCTCCGGTTCGGTCGGGTCGCGCGCCCAATGCGCGTACTCACGAATGCGTTCGAGCGCTTCGCGCCGCAGGTCGGCGGCGGACACCGGGTCGACGAGGCTCCCGGGGTCGGGACCGGCAAGGACGAGCCCGTGCTCGCGCAACAGCCATCTGACGACCGCGGTGTTGCAGTGCGGGTCCCAGACGAGGTCGTTCGCGCCGTTGTCCAGGAAGAAGAACGGCCGGCGCGTCCAGTCCAGGCGTCGGAGCTCGCGAGCGGGGACATAGGAGCCTTCCAGATGCTGCGCCCACGGCGTCGCCAGCGCGTGCAACCGCCGGTGCAGCGACTGCAGGGCGTGCTGTTGCTCGGCGGTGAGCTCCTCGCGCGCCACGATCAAGAAGTCGACGTCGCTGAACTCGTCGGCGTCGCCCGTCGCGAACGATCCGTGGAGGTAGGCGCCCTGGAAGTTGTCCCCGAGAACGGCGCGTGCCCCGTCGACGAGCTCGCCGAGCACGCCGTTGAGCTCCGGGTAGGCAGTCGGCTGCGTGATGGCCGCGAAGCTACCTGCGACGGTTGCGCCACGCTCCTACGAACGCGACGCGGCGCTCGCTACAGCCCGAGCCGCACGAGTTGCTCCGGTGGGGCGCCTTCGGCGTGCACGAGACGGCGGAGGAGATCGAGCAGCCGCTCGCGCTGCTCCGGGTGCGACTCCCACAGGTTCCTCTCCTGCCCGGGGTCGCTCGGGCGATGAAACAGGAAGTCGGTGTCCGAGAGAGCCCGCACCTTCGTCGGGATTCGCCACTGGGGGTAGGCCGTCCCACGGACGAACTGCCCGTGCCCGTCCGGAACCCCCAGGCCGTCGACGACGAGTGACTCGACGAGCTGCGACGAGTACGAGTACAGCGGCCCGCCGACCGGCGACTTGAAGACCGTCCACTCCCCGTCCGTGCAGCAGACACCCTGGCCGAACGTGCCGTACAGCAGGGCGTCACGTTGCGACCCGCCGCCCGCCAGCAAGGGCACGAGACTCCGCCCGTGCGGCGCGTCCACCGGGACCCCGGCGAGCTCGGCGAGCGTCGTGTGGAGGTCGACCGTCGCCGTCAGCGCGTCGATCGCGCCTCCGTTCCCGGGGAACGAGGGGTGCCAGACGAGCAGCGGGATGTTCGCGTGGCTGTCCCAGTGCGGGTACTGCTTCCCGAACACCCCGCGGCCCCCGAGATCGTGACCATGATCGGTCGTGAGGACCACCGCCGTGTCGTCCCACAACCGGCGATCGTCCAGCACGTCGAGCAGGGCGCCGAGCCACCGGTCGACCATCGCGGCTTTCGCGAGGTAGCGCCCGCGGATGAAGCGAAGCTCTTCCGGCGTCGTCTCGGCCATGAACGCCGCGAGCGCGTCGGGATCCTGATAGGGCGGCCAGAGCGTGAAGCGGTCGTCGTCGGCCGCGGTGCCGAACTGCGACCGGTACGGCTCCGGGACGTGGAACGGCTCGTGCACGTCGAACGACTCGACGTGCAGGAAGAACGGCGTTCGCAGCTCCCGCAGTCGCGCGGCCGCGGCCTGGAACACCCGGGCGGGGAAGAAGTCCTCCTCGCCGTGGAAGTCGCGGACGTTCGCGTAGTAGCGACGCCCCGCACCAGGCCGCCAGCGCTCGATGCGCTCCACCCACCGAGGCACGGGCTCGTCAGCGCCGATCGGGCCGCGCCAGTTGTCCCATTCGTGGCCCCGGACGAGCTCGGTCTGCTGGAACGCCTGCAGGTAGCCGTTCGCCGACTCCTCCCAGTAGTGATAGTGGTCGGTGACGATCGCGGTGTGGTGCCCGGCTCGCTCGGCCAACTTCGGCAGCCGCGCATCGCCGGGCTCGAGCCCGCCCCACGGCCGCCACAGGAGCTCCTTGAAGCCCGCGAAGATCTCGCGGCGCGCAGGCATGCACGGCAGGCTCCCGACGAAATGGTTGTCGAACCGCCACGCCCGCCGGGCGAGCCGGTCGACGTTCGGCATCGTCACCGACGTGCCGCCGTAGGCCGGGACATCGGCACGGTTCAAGCTGTCGACGAGAACGAAGAGGACGTTCACGAACTGCAGCCGCACGAGCGGCGCACGACGAGCTGGACGGGCAGGCGGACGGTGGGAGTCGCGATCTCGCCGTCCAACCCGTCGAGCAGGAGCTGCGCGGCCTCCCGTCCCAGCTCGTAGTCGCTGCGACGCAGCGCGGTCACCGGCGGATCGACCAGCGAGCCGAAGAGGGGATCGTCGAACGCGACGAGCGCGATGTCCTCCGGGACCCGGCGGCCGGCGGCGCGGCACGCTGCGATCGCGCCCATCGCGAGCGTGTCTCCCGATGCGACCACCGCGGTCGGCGCCTCCGCGAGGGCGAGCAGCCGCGCCATCGCCGCTGCCGCACTGTCCGCGGACCATGACGAATCGGCGATCTCGACGTACGCCGCGTCGCGGCGGACGCCGTGCTGCTCGGCCGCGGCGCGAAAGCCCGCGAGCCGCTCCTGTCCCGACGTGAAGACCGGCGGCCCGCCGAGGTACGCGATCCGCGTGTGCCCGTGCCCGGCGAGATGGCCGACGAGGAGCTCCATTCCCTGGTCGTTGGCGAGCGCGATGCGGGCCATGCCGCGGTCGAACGCCAGGCTGTCGAAGTACACGGTCGGGATGTGCGGCTCGGCGGACTGCGGCCGCGAGGTCGCGAGCAGGACGCCGCTCACCTGGTGCCCCTCGAGCGTGTGCAACGCCGCCGCCTCGCGGCCCGCCTCACGCTCCGTGTTCATCACGAGCGCCTGGTACCCGGCGGCTTCGAGCACCTCCTGCGCCCCTTTCACCACCCGGCTGTAGAACGTGATGCCGATGTCGGGCACGACGATGCCGACGAAGGGCGCCGTCATGGCGCGCAGAGACTGCGCGACCCGGTTCGGCTGATAGCCGAGGCCCCGCGCGGCTGCACGGACGCGGAGCCTCGTCGCCTCGCTGATTCGCGGGCTCTCCTTCAGCGCGCGGGATGCGGTCGACGGCGCAACCTGCGCGAGGCGCGCGACGTCGATCAGCGTCGGTCGTCTCGGCTCGACGCTCATGCGGGCTCCGGCCTCCCGGCCGGCCAGATCGAGAGCAGCTCGTCGACGACCCCGGGCGCGACGGCGAGGAACGGCTCGCCGTCCGCGGGCACACCCCACGGAAGGACTGCTCCGGCCTCGGCCGCGATCAGCGCTCCGGCAAGACAGTCGCCCCGGTTGAAGCCGCCGATCGCCGTTCCGACACAGCGGCCGGCGGCGACCGCGGCGATCGAGAAGGCGTTCGAGCCCATGATCCTCGTCACACACCCCGCGTCGGCGAGCGCCTGCATCGCGTCGAACATGCCGTGCCAGATCGACTGGGCGCTGAACTCGGTGAGGACGATGCCGCCCATCAGCGAGCGCGCGTCGGAGCGACGGGTCGGACGGCCGTTGCGCAGCGCGCCCCGACCTCTGACCGCAGACAGAACGTCCCGTCGGTAGGGATCGGCAACCAGTCCGGCGGCGGCCCCGCCGTCATCGGCGACGCAGAGGCTGAACGACGACACCGGCAGCTCGTGAACGTAGTTCGTCGTTCCGTCGACGGGGTCGATCAGCCACGTCGCCGGCGCGTCCGCGCCGCCCGAGACGCCGTACTCCTCGCCCTCGATCCGGTGGTCGGGAAACCGCGCGCCGATCTCGTCGCGCACGAGCCGCTCGACCGCGAGATCGGTCTCGGTCACCCAGTCGGCTGCGTTCTTCTTGGTCGCGACCTG
>Ga0207657_10004762_pt1 | contig 14321 bp, 13 predicted proteins | sample KBSC33metaG_FD_184316 | JGI IMG/M metagenome (GOLD analysis project Ga0207657, IMG submission 184316) | Corn rhizosphere microbial communities from Kellogg Biological Station, Michigan, USA - KBS C3-3 metaG (SPAdes) (version 2) | ecosystem: Host-associated > Plants > Roots > Rhizosphere > Soil ... | reverse complement strand
TCTCCGCCTGGCAGGAGCGGAGGGTCTCGAACCCCCAACCTTCGGTTTTGGAGACCGACGCTCTACCAATTGAGCTACGCTCCTCCGGAAGCGGATGCGGCGGACCATACAGGGCCCGCCGCGCGGTTGTCATGCATTATACCCGCGGCGTTTGCAAGCGCGCTGAAGCTCTTGGATGACGGATGACGCACGGCGTCTCCGGCCGCCTTTGACGGCCCGCCCCTCGCCCTGTAGGACCGTGAAAAGTGCATGATTTGTCGCGTCTTGCGGCCGAGTTCTGAAGTCATATGGCCCCACCGCTTCTCCAGCTCAAGGACATCGCCTTAACCTTCGGCGGCACGCCGCTCATGACCGGGGCGGAACTCTCGGTTTCGCCGGGGGAGCGCGTGTCCCTGATCGGGCGAAACGGCTCGGGCAAATCGACACTGCTCAAGATCGCCGCCGGTCTGATCGAGCCCGACCGCGGCACGGTCTTCGTCCAGCCAGGGGCGTTGGTTCGCTATCTGCCGCAAGAGCCGGACTTCTCCGGCTTCGCCACCACGCGCGCCTATGTCGAGGCCGGACTGAAGCCGACGGACGATCCCTATACCGCTCGCTACCTGCTGGAGCAGCTCGGGCTGACCGGCGAGGAAGACCCGGCGCATCTCTCCGGCGGCGAGGCGCGGCGTGCCTCGCTCGCGCGCGTGCTCGCCCCCTCACCCGACATCCTGCTGCTCGATGAGCCGACCAATCACCTCGACCTGCCGACCATCGAGTGGCTCGAGCGCGAGCTCGCCGGGAGCCGCGGCGCCCTCGTCATCATCAGCCACGACCGCCGCTTCCTCTCAAACCTGACCCGCGCCACAGTCTGGCTCGACCGCGGCGTTACCCGCCGCATCGAGCGCGGCTTTGCCCATTTCGAGGAATGGCGCGACCTTCTGCTGGCCGAGGAAGAGCGGGAACAGCACAAGCTCGACCGCAAGATCGTGGCGGAAGAGAGCTGGATGCGCTACGGCGTCACGGGACGTCGCAAGCGCAACATGCGCCGCGTCGGCGAACTCGCGGCGCTGCGCGAGCGGCGCAAAACCTGGCGCGGCGTCGCGGGACAGGCGAACCTGGCGGCCGCCTCGGCGGCGCCGTCCGGCGTGCTGGTGATCGAGGCGAATGGGGTCGGCAAATCCTACGGCGAGCGGCCGATCGTGTCCGGCTTCTCCACCCGCATCCAGCGCGGCGACCGCATCGGCATCGTCGGCCCCAATGGCAGCGGCAAGACGACGCTGGTCGGGCTTCTGACCGGCGCGCTTGCCCCGGACACCGGCACGGTGCGACTTGGCGCGAACCTGGAAATCGCGACGCTGACGCAGCACCGCGACAGCCTCGATCCCAACACGACCGTGGCCGACGCGCTGACCGGCGGCGCGGGCGAGACGGTAATGGTCCATGGCGCACCGAAGCATGTGGTGGGCTACATGCGCGACTTCCTGTTCGCACCGGAACAAGCACGTACGCCCCTGTCGAAACTCTCCGGCGGCGAGCGCGGCCGCCTCATGCTGGCTCAGGTGCTGGCCAAACCCTCGAACCTCCTGGTGCTCGACGAACCGACCAACGACCTCGACATGGAGACGCTCGACGTTCTCGAGGACATGCTCGCCGACTATCCCGGCACCGTCCTCCTGATCAGCCACGACCGCGATTTCCTCGACCGACTGGTGAGTGGGGTCATTGCACCGGCAGGCAATGGGCGCTGGATCGAATATGCGGGCGGCTATTCCGACATGCTGGCGCAGCGCGGCGCGGACCTCACGCGCGAAGCACGCAAAGCGGACGCCGCCAGGCCTGATAAGCTGGACGTGGCTGCACCGGCGCCCGCACCCGCGGTCAAGCGCCGCATGAGCTACAAGGACAAGCACACCCTCGAGACTTTGCCCGCGACGATCGCGAAAATGCAGCAGGAGGCCGGCACGCTTCAAGCTCACCTGAATGATCCGGATTTCTATGTAAAAGACCGGAGCGCCTTCGAAAAAATGACCTCTGCGCTGGGGGAGTTACAGCAAAAAATCGCCACCGCCGAGGAGCAATGGTTGGCCCTCGAGATCCTGCGTGAGGAGTTCGCGGGGGACTCCAGCGACTGACCGCGAGGGGGTGACGTGGTACGGGAATCCCCTTTCTTGATTCCGTCACGAGCCGCGCGCATCTTTGATGGAACTCGAACCCGCCCGTCGGGGGTTAAGGCCGAGGCTTCGTCTTCATTTTGAACGGGAACTTGCCCTTGCCGCGCATCACACACCGTCGTCCCTTCTCGGTCCTCACCGCCGTCCTCATCGGCAGCGCCGTAGTCGGCGCCGCCACCTTGCCGGCACTTGCCGCCGGCCCCTTCGGCGGCCTCTCCGGCGCCTGGGGCGGCAACGGCACAATCCAGCCGGGCAATGGCACCACCGAACGCATCCGTTGCAACGCCGATTACAAACCGCGCGGCTCAAGCGGGAGCGAGGTCGATATCAACCTGCGCTGCGCCAGCGACAGCTACAATTTCGATCTGACGGGGCAGTTCGCTGCCGACGGCAGCAACCACATCAGTGGCCAGTGGACCGAGCGCACGCGCAATATCGGTGGCAACGCGATCGGCACCGCGCGCGGCGACCAGATTCAGGTGCACGTGGAGAGCGGCGCGTTTGCCGCCGATCTGTCGCTCACGACACGCGGCCGTCGCCAGAGCGTCACCATCAACTCGCCCGGCGGCGGCCAGCCAATGAAGGCGAACATCACGCTTAGTCGCCGCTGACCGCGGCGTGGGGGGACCCGACGGGAACGGCTCATGGAATACCGCGCCCGCTACGCTTTGATCGGCGCCTTCTCGCTCGTCTGCCTGCTCGCCGCCTTTTCGTTCGTCTATTGGATCAAGAATACAGGCGGGCTCGGCCAGCGCGCGATCTACGACCTGCGCTTCGAGCAGTCGGTGTCAGGGCTTAGCCTCGGCGCCGGCGTCCTGTTCAACGGCGTGCGGGTCGGCGCAGTGACGGCGATCTCGCTCGATCCGACCCATCCCAAGCGTGTTACCGCGACGATCGCGGTCGATCCGGCAACGCCAATCCGCGCCGACACCAGGGTCGACGTCACGTTCCAGGGCTTGACCGGCGCGACTGCGGTCTCGCTCGTCGGCGGCGCGCCCGACGCACAACTGCCAGCGGGCGAGAACGGCAAGCCGCCGGTCCTCATCGCCGGCGCCGATGTCGGACGCAACCTGACGCAGTCGGCGCAGGAGACGCTGCACCGTCTCGACGTTATTCTCGACCAGAACGCGAAGCCGCTGAATACGGCGATCAACGGCATCGCCGAATTTGCCGACATGCTCGGCAAGAACTCCAAACGCATCGAGGGCCTGCTCGGCGGGCTGGAGAACCTGACCGGCACCGGCACGCCGAAGCCGGGCCCGTCGATTTATGATCTCGCCGCCGCGAGCGGCTTCCCCGAGGCGGAGAAGACGATCAAGGCGCAGGTCGTCGTCTCCGACCCCAACGCCATCATCCTCTACGACAGCACGAAAATCCTCACCCGCGGCGCCGACGGCACCTATGCGAGCATCGCCAACGCGCAGTGGCCCGATAACCTGCCCAAGCTCGTGCAGGCGCGGATCGTGCAAAGCTTCGAGAATGCGCACCAGCTCAAGCAAGTGAGCCGGCCGATCGACCAGCTCAACCCGGAATACCGGCTTGAGCTCGGTATCCGAAGTTTCTATCTCGAGTCAGGCGCCGCGCCGAAAGCCACGGTGGAGATCACCGCGCGGCTCGTCAGCGACAAGGGCGCGGTCGAGGACGCGCGCGTCTTTGCCGCAACCGCCCCGGCGAAGGGCACGGAAGCCGCCGCGGCCGCCGCCGCGCTGAACGATGCGTTCGGCGAGGTTGCGAAGGCGATCGTCGGCTGGACCATCGATAAGCTGTAGACGCCTTCCCCGTCCTTGCGCGTCCCGCGTATGCTCCGAAGCAGCATAGGCGACGGGACGCAACCCATGATGACGCTCTATTTCGCGCCGGGATCGAGCTCGATGGCGCCGCACATCGCGCTCCACGAAGTGGGCGCGCAATTCAAAGCCGTGCCGCTGTCGTTCAACCGCAAGGAGATGCACGAGCCGGCCTATCTCGCGATCAATCCTGAGGGCAAGGTGCCGACTTTGGTGATTGACGGACGTCCGCTGACCGAGGTCGCCGCCATCCTTTTCTATCTCGCGCGCAGCTATCCTGCGGCGACGCTCTTGCCAGAGTCGATCGAAGACCAGGCGCAGGTCGTCTCCTGGATGTCGTTTACGGCGGCGACCTTGCATCCGGCCCGCGCAAAAGGCCCCGAACATGCCAAGTCTGTCTTTGGGATTGCTGACCGGCGCCTGGGCGGACGCGAGTGGGCAGTCGAGCGTTATTCGATCGCCGACATCCACCTCTTCCGGCTGTTCTGGCGCTTCAGTGGTTGGCTGCGGCCGCCGCCGGAGGACTTCCCCAACCTCAGCGCGCACTACGCGCGTATGATGTCGCGCGACGCCGTGAAACGAACCTTCGCGGCGGAAGCGGCCGTCGGCTATGAGCTGCCGGCCTGAGCGCGCGCAGAGCAGTGGGTTGTCCCACCCGCGGGTGCGGGATTCCGCCGGCGGCGTGTACACTCTCGACCGCGAATGATTCGTGGTTCGGAATAGAATGTCCATTGATTCTCCCGTCGCGGACGACCTCATCGACGGTCCGCAGCAATCCGCCACCCCTGCGCACCTCGCCTCCGGAGTTTCTCTCGGGTTGTTGCGCGGCGTCTCGCCGGTTCTCTTCTGCGCCGCAACGCTGCTGACCGGCGTTAGCGTCGCCGCTGCGGTCGCGACCGGCGCCAACCTCGCGCTGTCGTTGCTGGTCGGCTACGCCGCCTTCGCCGCCACGATCGCCATGCTCCGCGGCCAAACGCCCGCAGCCGAGCCGCGCGAAACGATCGAGCTGATCGCGGCGACGCCGCTCGCTCTCGAGCCGCAAACGACCACGGCGGCGTGGAAGCTCGTCTCCACCTTCACCGTCTCCGACGCCTCGCGCCTGCTCTGCAATGTCGAACCGGGCGCAGCGGCGACGCAAGAATCGATCGCCTGGGGCCGCGCGCTCCTCGATGCGATCAAGGCGGGCGATCTCGCCGTCGTCGCGAAGTCGAACGCCGCACCGGGCACGGTCGAACGCGAGCGCGAGAACCCACACTACATGACCGAAATGACGCGAGAGGCGCTCCGGTCCTGGGCCGATCAGAAGGGTTCGGTCCCGGATTTCCTGCGAGCCTGACGGCGGCGCAACATCGTCATGACCGCCATTCGCTCGGCGAGCGACCCGAGAATTTCTTGAACGCGCGACTGAAGGCGGCTTCCGATTCGTAGCCGACCTCCTGCGCAACCGCGGCGACCTTGGCACCGCGCTCGCCGAGGCGCCGCGCGGCGAGCTGCATGCGCCAGCGCGTCAGATACTGAATCGGCGGATAGCCCATCAGCTGCGTGAAGCGGCTGACCAATCCGGAGCGTGACGCGCCGCACTCCGCGGCAAGCTCTTCCAGGGTCCACGGCCGCGCCGGCTGCGCGTGCATCAGCGACAGCGCGCGCCCGACCAGAGGATCGCGCAATCCTGACAGCCATCCGGTGTTGTCGCCGCTCAAGTGGTCCATGTGGGTCCGGATCGCCTCGATGAACATCAACTCGGACAGTTTATTGAGCACGCTCTGGGCACCGGCGCGCTTGTCGCCGTGCTCAGCCGCCGCCAAACCAAGAAAGTGATCAAGCAGCGCGTCCGTCGCGGCCGAAGTCCCGCGGCCGATGCGCATGAATCGCGGCAGCGCGTCCAGGAGTGGATTGAACGGCCGCACGTCGCAGGTGAAGAAGCCGCAGAACAGGTGCGCGTCACTCGCCTCGCCTTCGCCCGTGCGCAGCTTGAACGGCAGCACGCTATCGTCTTGAGGCCGGCGGTGGCCGTCGACATCCGGCTTCGCCCGCATCTGCGGCGCACTCGAGACGACGTGGGGTTCGCCGTGCGGGATGACGGCGATGTCGCCTTCATTGAGCTGCACCGGTTCGAACGGCGCGCCGTCGACGATCGAGATCCAGGCCGAGCCGCGTGTAATCACGTGATATTCGATCGCGTGTTGCGCACCGGGCATGACGGCACCGGCGATCTGCGCCGACGGCGGCGCCTCAGCAACCCAAGGCGATGTCGCCGTGACGTCGAAGAACACGGAGCCGGTCAGCCGGACCGCCGACAGGACTTCCGAAAGCACGTCGGCCGCCATGTCTCCTGAGTCCCGAGGTTGATGATGAGAGCGAAGACGGCGTGGACTACCACGTAGCCGTCGAAATTACGCGTTGACCATAACAAGTTTGGACGCCTGAGCAAGAAATCAGGCCGCTTGGTCATTCGTCTCATATACGCGCGGCGGTAGCACACGGCTCACAAGCGCGGCCGCGAAAGGCCGCCGCCATTCAAGCATTTTGGAGACATGACGTCATGACGACAACCACAGTCATCGATTGCCGTCCGGCCGCAGCTTCGCCGGACCTCAAGGCGATAAAGAGCAAGCAGCAGGCGACTTGGTCGTCCGGCGACTACGCCATCGTTGGCACGACACTTCAAATCGTCGGCGAGCAGCTTGCCGAAGCCATGGACCTGCGCGCCGGCCAGAAGGTTCTCGACATTGCCGCCGGCAACGGCAACGCCACGCTGGCCGCGGCGCGCCGCTGGTGCGAGGTCACCTCGACCGACTATGTCGAGACGCTGCTCGCCCGCGGCAAGCAACGCGCCGAGGCGGACGGCCTGGCCGTGACCTTTCAGACGGCGGACGCAGAAGCCCTGCCCTTCGCCGACGCTTCGTTCGATGGTGTGATGTCGACCTTCGGCGCGATGTTCAGCCCCGACCAGAGCAGCACCGCGAGCGAAATGTTGCGCGTGTGCCGCCCGGGCGGCCGAATCGGTCTCGCCAATTGGACTCCAGACGGCTTCATCGGCCAGATGTTCAAGACGATTGGCAAGCAGTTGCCGCCGCCGGCCGGCATGAAGTCGCCAGCGCTGTGGGGCACCTGGGAATGGATCGAGAAGGCATTCCGGGCCGACGCCGCGGCACTCGCGGCAGAGCCGCGCCATTTCATGTTCCGCTACCGGACGCCCGAGCACTTCCTCGACGTGTTCCGCCGCTACTACGGCCCGATGCTCAAGGCTTTCGACGCGCTTGACACCCGCGGACGCGCCGCGCTTTCGCGCGACATCATCGAGCTGATCGGCAACTTCAATCGCGCCACCGACGGCACAATGGTCGTGCCGGGCGAATATCTCGAAGTCGTTGTGACGCGGCGTTGAAGGGAACGGCCATGCCCGTCTATGTGATTGCGGATATCAAGATCACCAACAAGGCCTGGGTGCCGGACTATGCCGCGGCGGTGCACGACATCGTGCACCGCCATGGCGGCCGGTATCTCTCGCGCAGCGGCAACGTCAGCACGCTCGAAGGCAAGCCGCTCGACACCGACCTGATCGCGCTGATCGAGTTTCCGTCGAAGGAGGCGGTGAAGGCGTTCGCGACCGATCCCCTCTACGCACCGTTCGCTGCGGCGCGCCGCAGCGGCAGCGCCAGCCGCCTGCAACTGGTCGGCGGCGACGATGTCGCCGGCACGATCAGCTACCTGCCGAAAGGCTGACCTCACCACTGCGCCGCGCGCACCGTGCGCGCGGCGCGGCTTCCTCGACATAAGAAAGAACAGACCACATGAAGCGCTTCGTCATCGAACGCCATATTCCCGGGGTCGGCCATCTCAACGCTGCCCAATACAAGGAGCTCGCCGCGACCTCGAACGCGGCGGTCGCCAAGCTCGCGGGTCAGGTGCAATGGATGCACTCACACATCGCTGCCGACAACACGTTCTGCGTCTATCTCGGCTTGAGCGAGGACCTGATCCGCGAGCACTCGCGGCTCGCCGGCTTCCCGATTACGCGGGTCAACGAGGTGGTCACGGTCATCGATCCGATGACAGCGTTTTCCTAACCTATAGGCGCCGGGGACGCTCTCCCCGGCCGCCGCCTTTCGCCTGACTTACAGGTCCTGCCGCAGCCACTCTACAGTCACTCCGCCGCCACCTTCTGTGCGGCACCCATGTTCGCCTTCACCACCACCTTGATCGCGTCCTCGACCCGATCCTTGGCGTAGCGGATCGCCGTCGGCAGGTCGTCGAGCGGGAAGGTGTGCGTGTGGATCTTGGTCGCATCGAAGCGCTTCTGCTGCATGAAGGCCTCGGCGCGATGCGTGGCGCTCTTGCCCTCGCCGCGGATGCCGTAGAGGTAGATGTTGTTGCGCACGATGTGCGCGACATCGACCGGTACCTCTTCATGCGCGAAGGCGGCGAGACAGACGCGCCCGCCACGATTGACCATGCGAACCGCGTCGTTCACCGCGCTGGTCGCGGCCGAGCATTCGACCACGTAGTCGACGCCCTTGCCGCCGTTAAGCTTCTTCACCTCGGCGACCACGTCCGGTGTCTTGCGAATATTGATCACCGCGTCGGCGCCGAGCTGTTTGCCGATCTCAAGACGGTTGTCGCGCGTGCCGGTGAGGATCACCGGCTGGGCGCCGAGCGCCTTGGCAACCGCGACCGCCATCAGGCCGATCGGCCCCGGTCCGGTGACGCAGATGCTTTCGCCGGCGACGAGACCACCGAGTTCGGTCAGCGCATACATCGCCGTGCCGGCGGTGACGACGAGCGTCCCCTCCTCGTCGGACATCTCGTCCGGGATATGGACCAGCGTATTGACGTGGTTGACCTGGTATTCGCAGAAGCCGCCGTCGGTGGTGAAGCCGTTGGCGCGATGGCCCTTGTCGACGTCGCCGTAATTCAGGCCGTAGTTGTGGCACGACGTGTACATGCCCTCGCGGCAGCGCTTGCACTGGCCGCAACCGGCGTGGATCTCGACCGCGACGCGGGTACCGATCTTGTACTCGTCGACGCCCGGTCCGAGCGCGACGACCGTTCCCATATATTCGTGGCCCGGTGTGAAGTTCTTGTTGAACGGAAGGCCGCCCTCGATCGAGGCCGGCGGGCCGTGATAGATGATCTCGAGATCAGTCGCGCAAATGGCGACAGCGTCGATGCGCACCAGCACTTCCGCCTTCTTCGGCACCGGCACCGGCTTCTCGACGAAGTTCAGCTGACCGGGCTCGCCGAGCACCCAGGCGCGCTGCCGGTCGGGGACCGGGAACTCGTTGTGGTTGGTCTTCACGCCGGATGGTGAGTACATCGTCCCTCCCAGGAGCTAATTCGGAATCGTCGTTTTGGTAGTTTGCTCCGAGCCAGCCTCGGGCGCGGCGCCGTAGTCCTCGGACAAAGCACGGGTCGCCGACAGGATCTCGGCGCGCGTCATGGCCATGTGCTCGTCGGTCGCCCGCATCTTCGGCATCGAGGCGCTGATCGCGCCGATCACCGCGCCGGCCTGATCGCGGATCGGCGCGCCGATGCAGATGACGCCGGGAATGAACTCTTCCCTGTCAAAGGCGACGCCCTCGCGGCGCACCTGCCGCAGCGCTTCGATCAGTTCGGGCAGCGCCGTCATCGTATGCTCGGTGAAACGCGTCATGCCGGCGGCGAGCACGCGGCGGATCTCGTTCTCCGGCAGCCAGGCGAGGATCGCTTTGCCGATCGATGTCGCGTGCGGCGCTTCCAGCTTGCCGACACCACCGGCGTCGACCCGGATCGCGTGCCGCGCCTCGCGTAGCGCCACGGTGGCGATGGCGCTCCCCTGCAAGGCCGCGAGATGCACGGTCTCGCCGGTCGCCTCGCTGATCGCCTCGAGGAAAGGCTGCGCCCGCCGCGGCAGGTCCGAATTCACGCAGGCATGGCTCAACTGGATGAAGCGCGTGCCGAGCACATAGAGCTTCCTGCCCGGCACCTGCGCCGCGTAGCCACACTCGATGAGCGTCTTGAGAAGATGATGACAGGTGGAGACCGGCAGGCTCGTCCGCGCGGACAGGTCGGTGAGCGCGGCCTCGCCGCCGGCCTCGGCGATCGCGTTGACCAGCGACAGCGCGCGTTTGACCGAGCGAACGCCCCCCTGCGCCGGGTCGGCTGCATACCGATCCGATTGCGACGAGGCTCCGTTCGTTTCGACTGCTGCGATTTCCATTGGCGCCTCGGTTGCGAAAAGCAAAGCCCAGACAGCGGACGGAATCAAGATTTTTCGATCACCTAGAACTGGATTTCAACGAGATGGAAATATTGCCTGCGCCGGCCGGGAGTATCCCAGTTCCTAGGGCCAGGTGTGCTGGTTGGACCGTAATCGTTCGTGTTGCACCCGCATCTATTCTGGAGGGAGCCTCGGCGTGGCTCGACGGCGACCACGGTGTGTTCCGCGCCGAACTGCCCTTGAAGGGCAAGACGTCGGAGATTGTGACCGCTGCTCACGGCCAGGAAGAGCTCTGAGACGCGCGGGCGGGACCGTGACCCGTTAACAAGCCCGCTGGCCCCGTGCCGAAAGTACCGCTCCGATGCGGGCTGACCGCGGCGGCACTCACGGCCGCATCGCATGCTTGCCGAGAAGCTTGACCGTGCTTGCTTGCGGCTCTCTCTCGCCCGCCTCCACCACGCTGATGGCCATATCCTCCATTGAGCAACATGTGAATGAGCAGCCGCTGGACACCGCACGCGCCCGGCCCGTCACGCACCTGGCGGCGGACGACTGAGGTTGGCCTTGGGCGATTTCAAGAGGGGCTGTGAAAAGGCTGGAGCGGGTGAAGGGAATCGAACCCTCGTCATCAGCTTGGAAGGCTGTTGCTCTACCATTGAGCTACACCCGCAAGTTCTTGGTGCCTCGGCGCATTTGACTGTCTTCGCCATCGTCTCCCCATCGCAGGCAGGGATGAAGACCGGGCGCGACGACCAGAACCGTGCCCCTGCTACAGCAGGGCCTCTATAGAGGCAAGCAGTTCTAACCCCCGCCAAATGGCGTGCGATTAATCCCCCGCGGACATGCTCGGCTTCGAGCACGATCTGATCATGCATGGATTGCTCCGGCGCGATGTCGACGGAACCGACAGGGTCGTACGCGCTCATGTCGTACGCAACGCGGAGAACGTTGCGAGCTTCGCCGACAAGACGGCGAACGACGAGAGCAAGCCTGCGGCCCTCTTCCTCTCTCCCCCGTCAGCTCAGCGACTTTTAGTCGCCGCTACGCCGGCGCGTGCGGGCGGTCTTCGGCTAAATTGGAATCCGGCCCGCCGGCTCGCTTGCCGAAGGCATCGACGCGCAGGTGCCGCAGAGCTGCGCGAACGTGCTGGGGGCTGGTGCCCGCCGCGCCGGTGCATTTATCCAACCGTCAATCCGGCATTCATATTTGGATTTTCGTCGATGACTCCAACCTCAAAGTGTGACTTGCCTCTTGAACCCCCCTAGGTCGTGCAATATATTTCTTTTTTGAAGCCGCTCTTCGGCACCAGCCGGAAGGGGCTTTTTGCTTTTTTGGGGCAGCTCATGTCCACTAATAAGGCCGGACACATCCGGCTGACCTCGCATCCTGGCCACCGGGCGCCCGGCCGCTATCCGGTCACCTGGGGCGCACCGTCCGCGCAGGAGCGCGGGCCAATCATTGGCACTGTCACGAACCCAGCCGAGCGCAACGTCATCGGCGCGCATGGCGGCTCCTATGCGCTCTACCGCGCGCTCGCCGTCTCGTCAGGCGCGCTCAATCCGATCGTGCGGCCCGACCTCACCAATACGATGCCGGTGGTCGACATCGGCCCGTTCCCGCAATGGAGCGAGCCTGGCCGCATCGTCTCGCTCGACCCGTGGGGTCATCGTGTCGCGCAGGACTTTGCGCGCGAAATCGCCGAAGGCTCCGACATCCGCCCGACCATCGCGGTGACGAAGGCGCGGCTCACCATCCCCGAGTTCGTGTCCGAGGAATGGGGCGTGAAGGTCGACGGCGAAATCGTGCGCACGGGCGGAGATATTGCTGTCACCAAGGCGGCGGTCGATCCGGTCTGGTTCCTCCCCGGCATCGCCGAACGATTCAAGGTGAGCGAAGACAAGCTTCGCCGGACGTTGTTCGAGCAGACCGGCGGCATCTATCCCGAACTCGTCACGCGACCGGACCTCCAGGTATTCCTGCCGCCGATCGGCGGCATCACGCTGTATATCTTCGGCGATCCGACGGCGATCGCCGACAAGAAACGCCGCCTCACCTGCCGCGTGCACGACGAGTGCAACGGCTCCGACGTGTTCGGCTCCGACATCTGCACCTGCCGCCCCTATTTGATCCACGGCATCGCCGAATGCGTGAAGGAGGCGCAGGCCGGTGGCGCAGGCCTTATCGCTTACAATCGCAAGGAAGGGCGCGCGCTCGGCGAAGTCACCAAGTTCCTCGTCTATAATGCGCGCAAGCGCCAGGACGGCGGCGACCAGGCCGCGACCTATTTCGAACGCACCGAGTGCATCGCGGGCGTACAGGACGCGCGCTTCCAGCAACTGATGCCCGACATCCTGCACTGGCTCGGCATCACCCGCATCGATCGCTTCGTCTCGATGTCGAACATGAAATTCGACGCCATCGCCGAGACAGGCATCGAAATCGGCGAACGCGTGCCGATCCCGGAGGGCCTGGTGCCGCCGGACGCTCAGGTCGAGATCGAGGCGAAGAAGGCGGCCGGCTATTACGCGCCGGACCACGTGCCGACCAGCGACGAATTGAAGACGGTCGTCGGCCGCGATCTCGAAGAGTTCTAGCCATTCGCGCTCGTGCACATATGCCCGGCTCCGGGCGCAAGGCAGCGTTGTCGTTGTTGACGGCGGGCGCGGTGCGCGAACGCGCGCGCGAAATGCTGACGCTGGGGTGCGCCGGCAAGCTCAAGCATTTCGTCGTCGATGAGGCGAGGCTTGCGGCGGCTGCCGACAATGTCGCTGCGGCGATCCGCGCGAATTATCCCGACCTCAAGGTGCCGCTGCACGCGCGCTGGCGGCATTTCGTGCTCGGCGGCCGCGATCTGTGGGCGGAAATTGCCGCGCATGCAAATTGGCAGGATGCGGCGGCGCGGGCGCGCGCCGAGTTCGACCTCGCCATCGTTTCGGTGCTGCTCGACGCCGGCGCCGGTCCCGACTGGACATATCGCGATGCGGCTACCGGGCTGACGATCGGCCGCTCCGAAGGGCTCGCGCTCGCCAGCCTGCGGATGTTCGAAGCCGGGCTGTTCTCCGCTGATGCGCGGGATCCATTGCGCGCCGACGCGGACCGGCTGGTCGCCCTCACCACCGACGACCTCACGCGCGGTTTCCAGGGCAGAACCGACAATCCCCTCGCCGGCCTCGCGGGCCGCGCCGCGCTGCTGCAGCGGCTCGGCCGCGTGATGCGTGATAGCCCTGACGTCTTCGCATCACGCGACAGCGCACGCGCAGGCGGCCTGTTCGATCACCTTGTAGCGGCGTCATCCAACGGTCGCCTGCCCGCTCCCGACATCCTTCGCGCGCTGCTGATCTACCTCGGCGGCATCTGGCAGAACCGGCTGACTCTCGATGGCGTGGCGCTTGGCGACACCTGGCGGCACGCCGCCATCCGGCACGACGACGAAACAAACGGACTCGTGCCGCTGCACAAACTGTCGCAATGGCTGAGCTATTCCCTGATCGAACCGTTGCAGCGCGCGGGTGTCAGCGTTAGCGAAGTCGATGGCCTCACCGGCCTGGCCGAATATCGCAATGGCGGTCTGTTTCTCGACACCGGCGTACTCGTGCTTCGCGATGCGGACGGTGCGACCGCGCCGCTCCCGGTCGACAACGAACTCGTTGTTGAATGGCGCGCCCTCACCGTCGCGCTGCTCGACGCCCTCTTGCCGCTGGTGCGCGCACGTCTTGGCGTCACGGCCGAGACATTCCCGCTCGGCGCGCTACTCGAAGGCGGCACCTGGGCCGCCGGGCGCAAGCTCGCCAAAGACAAACGCCCCGGCGGCGGCCCGCCGCTCACCGTCATCAGCGACGGCACTGTATTCTGAGCACCGAAGAGGATCGCCATGAACGGCGTCACGGTCATCGATCATCCCCTCGTCCAGCACAAGCTGACCTTGCTGCGCGACAAGACGCGCTCGACCAAGGTCTTCCGCGAACTGTTCAACGAGATCGGTGCGCTGCTCTTTTACGAGGTCACGCGCGACCTGCCACTGGAAATGGTCGAGGTGGAGACCCCGCTCGCGACGATGAAATCGCCAAAACTGTCCGGCAAGAAATTGGTGCTGGCGCCGGTGGGGCGCGCCGGCAATGGCTTCCTCGATGGCATGCTCACTCTGGTGCCGTCCGCACGCGTCGCGCACGTCGGGGTCTATCGGGA
>Ga0207657_10004761_pt1 | contig 14328 bp, 16 predicted proteins | sample KBSC33metaG_FD_184316 | JGI IMG/M metagenome (GOLD analysis project Ga0207657, IMG submission 184316) | Corn rhizosphere microbial communities from Kellogg Biological Station, Michigan, USA - KBS C3-3 metaG (SPAdes) (version 2) | ecosystem: Host-associated > Plants > Roots > Rhizosphere > Soil ... | reverse complement strand
CGAAGGTCATGGCGGCGACCTCGCTGTCGCCGCGGCCCGGGCGCACGGGGTCACGACCCTGTTCACGCTGTCCGGCGCTCACGTGTTCCCGATCTATGACGCCGCGGTCCGGGCCACGCCGCCGATGCGGATCCTCGACGTCCGGCACGAGCAGACGGCCGCGTTCGCGGCGGAGGCGACCGGCAAGCTGACCCGCAAGCCGGGACTGGCGGTGCTCACGGCAGGTCCGGGTGTCACCAACGGGGTCAGCGCGGTCGCCCAGGCGCAGTTCGCCGGGTCCCCGCTGGTCGTCATCGGAGGCCGCGCGCCGGCGAACCGCTGGGGCACGGGGTCGCTGCAGGAGCTCGACCAGCCGCCGATCCTCGCGCCGGTCTCCAAGCTCGCCACGACCCTGCACACCGCGGCCGACGTCGCACCCGGTCTCGACGAGGCGTTCACGGTCGCGGGCACCTCGCACCGCGGCCCGGTCTTCGTCGACGTGCCGATGGACGAGTTCTTCAACACCGCCACCTCGCTGCGCCCGGCGCCCGTCGTGGCTGCTCCGGCCGCGCCCGACCCCGACTCCGTCGCTGCACTCGCCCGCCTGCTCGGCGAGGCCCGCCGACCCGTCCTCGTGCTCGGCACGGACGTGTGGGCCGACGGCGCGGAGGACGCCGCCCTGCGGCTCGTCGACGAGCTCGGCATCCCCGCCATCACGAACGGCATGGGCCGAGGGGTCGTGCCCGGCGGCCACCCGCTGCTGGTCACGAAGGCCCGCAGCCAGGCATTCGGCACCTGCGACCTCGCGATCGTGGTCGGCACCGCCCTGGACTTCCGGCTCGGCTACGGCGTCTTCGGCGGCAAGGACGACGCTCCGCCGGCCCGGGTCGTGCACGTGGCCGACTCCGCAGGACAGGTGTCCGGGCACGCCCAGCTCGCCGGATCGGCGTACGGCGACCTGACGCTCGTGCTCGACGGGCTCCGCGAGGCGGTGGTCGGGTTGCCGCAGAAGCCACGGTGGTCCGACTGGGTCTCCGGGCTGCAGCAGACCGTGGCCGCCGCGACCGCGCGCGACGCCGAGCTGCTCGGCGCGACCGCCGACCCGATCCACCCGGCCCGCATCTACGGCGAGCTCGTCCCGCGGCTGGCCGAGGACGCCATCGTGATCGGCGACGGCGGCGACTTCGTCTCGTTCGCCGGCAAGTTCGTGGAGCCGAAGCGTCCGGGTGGCTGGCTCGACCCGGGCCCCTACGGTTGCCTCGGCGCCGGTCTCGGCTCGGCGATCGCCGCCCGCCTGCACCGGCCCTCGGCGCAGGTCGTGCTGCTCTACGGCGACGGCGCCGCCGGCATGTCGCTGATGGACGTCGACACCCTCGTGCGCCACGACCTGCCCGTCGTGATGGTCTGCGGCAACAACTCGGCCTGGGGCCTGGAGAAGGGCCCGATGCAGATGCTCTACGGGTACGACGTGGCGGCCGACCTGGCGCCCCAGACCCGCTACGACGAGGTCGTGAAGGCCCTCGGCGGCGCCGGCGAGAAGGTCACCGACCCGGCCGAGATCGGTCCCGCGATCGACCGCGCCTTTGCGGCCGGCGTGCCCTACCTGGTCAACATCATCACCGACGTCGACGCGGCGTACCCGCGCGCGACGTTCGGGATCTGAGGCGCCGCCCCGGCGAGGCTGGCGACGACGGAGCCGGCGACGGGCCGGCTCCTGCTGTCGGCTCGGTACGTCGAACCCTGGGCACGTGCTCGGAAAGTTGCTGCGCCACGACCAGGTCCGCCACCAGAACCCGCGCACGTGCCCGGGTTGTTGCGCCATGACGCCTCCGGAGCGGGGCTACAGCCGAGCCAGGAACCTCTCGGCGTCCACGACCACCCGGGTGATCTCCCCGGAGCCGACGAGGACCTCGCCCATCCTCGCCTCGACGGTGAACCGGACGAGGCGGCCGTCGACGTACGAGACCGTCGCGGTGACGACCACGGAGGCACCGACGGGTGAGGGGGCCAGGTGCTCGAGCGAGACGCGGGTGCCCACCGAGGTCGAGCCGTCGGGCAGGTCGAGGGCGGCGCAGGTCGCGGCCTCGCACCAGGCGAGGAGCACCGGGGTGCCGAGGACGGGGAGGCTGCCGGAGCCGACGGCGGCTGCGGTGTCCGCGTCGGAAACGACGAGCTCCCGGGTCGCCGTACGACCCAGGAGCTCGGTGGATTCACTCACCTGACGCGATCGATCGCCGAGCGTCAGGCGTTGGGGCGCTTGCCGTGGTTCGCGGCCTTCTTCTTGCGTGCGCGGCGCTTGCGTCCGGTCTTGCCCATGTCGTCTCCTACGGTCGGTGGTCGGCTCCGCCGGCCTCGCGGCCAGACCGAGCGGCGTCCATCTTCTCAGGTCAGGAGCCCGGGGTCGAATCGGTGTCGACGGACGTCGTGCGCAAGCTGACGTGCACCTCGCGGATGCGCAGCAGCACCTTCTCGCGCAGGTCGGCCGGTGCCTGCTCGGAGCACGAGCGTGCGACCAGCGCCTTCACGGTGCGCTCGAGGTCGTACTTCGCCAAGCAGGGGCCGCACTCGTCGAGGTGCTGCTGGATCTCGCCGCAGGTGGCCTGGTCGAGCTCGTTGTCGATGAACACGAAGATCTGGTGGATGACCTCCGAGCAGTCCTTGCCGGTCACGACGACGTCCCGACCCGGTCGCGGACGTAGCTCGAGAGCATCTCGCGCAGCTGGCGCCGACCACGGTGCAGCCGCGACATCACAGTGCCGATCGGGGTGTCCATGATCTCGGCGATCTCCTTGTAGGGGAAACCCTCGACGTCGGCGAGGTACACCGCCAGCCGGAAGTCCTCCGGCAGCCGCTGGAGCGCGTCCTTGACGTCGGAGTCGGGCAGGTGCTCGAGTGCTTCCATCTCGGCGGACTTCAGGCCGGACGAGGTGTGCGACTCCGCGCGGTGCAGCTGCCAGTCCTCGACGTCCTCGGCCATCGACTGCTGCGGCTCGCGCTGCTTCTTGCGGTAGTTGTTGATGAAGGTGTTGGTCAGGATCCGGTAGAGCCAGGCCTTCAGGTTGGTGCCCGGCCGGAACTGGTGGAAGGCGGCGAACGCCTTCGCGAAGGTCTCCTGCACCAGGTCCTCGGCGTCGTGGGGGTTGCGGGTCATCCGCATCGCCGCGGAGTAGAGCTGGTCGAGGAACGGCAGCGCGTCGCGCTCGAACCGGAGCTGGCGGTCGGCCTCGCTCTCGGTCGCGACATCGACCACGGCGTCGACGTAGGCGTCAACATCGGGATCGAGCTCGGGGTCCACGGAATCCGTGCCTGGGTCAGTCATCGTCTCCCAGACTACCGATCGTTCGAGAAGGGCGGTCGCGCTCACGGTGTGGGAACAATCTCTCAGTCCGCAGGATTCCCGCCGACCTCCCGGACGATCCACTCGAGGGTCGCCTCGAGGACGACGCCGAGTGCTTCCGCCTGGCTGACACCGGCGGCCCCCTCCGATCGGCTCCGCGGCACGTGCATGCCGTGGTCCGCGGCCGGTACGACGGCCAGGTCGACGTCACCCGGGAACTCCTCCGGCCTCCCGAAGGGGTCACGCTCGCCCTGCACCACGAGCACGGGCACCCGGGCGCCGAGGAGCTCTTCCAGTCGGGACTTCTCCGGCCGGCCCGGCGGGTGCAGCGGGAACGACAGCGCGAGGACTCCCTTCGCGCCGACCGACCGCGCGATCCGGCACGCCGACCGGGCACCCGCGCTGCGGCCGCCGATGACCAGGGGACTGCGCATCCGCATCGCGTCCATCACGGTCCGGTAGGTCTCGTCGATCACCTCGGGCCGGGGCGGCAGCTTCCCGCGGTGGGTCGCTCCGCTCCCCAGTGGCTCTGCCGTGCCCTGCACCCGCCAGGGCATCTCCACCAGCGTCACCGAGATGTCGTGCTGCGGAAGCGTGCGGGCGAGCCGGACCAGGTCGGGGGCGTCGATGCCGCCACCGGCTCCATGGGTGAGCACCAGGGTGGCGAGCGGGCGCTTCGCGCGACGGACCACCAGCCGGGCGTCCCCCTGCTGGGTCGCCACGAGCCGCTCGGGTGGCATCAGCCGTCCTGCAGGGCGAGCGGCTCGAGGAGCTCGGGGCCGTTGTTCGCGACGTTGGAGACCAGCGTGGAGACCGGGTACGCCTCCAGCAGGCCCGGCATCGCCGGCCGGAGCAGGCCCAGGAGCTGGTCGGGGTCGCGGTTGTCCGGGTCGAGCCAGGCGTCGTACGAGTCCGGGGTGAGCATCAGGGGCATCCGGTCGTGGATCCGGCCGAGGTCGTCCTCGGCGTCGGTGGTGATCACCGTGCAGGTCCACCGCCACCGCGACGGGTCGTCGTCGGACTTCGCGGGGTCGCGCCAGAGCTCGTAGAGACCCGCCATCGCCAGGATCGACCCGTCGCGTGGCCGGATGAAGAACGGCTGCTTGCGGCCGGTCGCCCCGCTCCCCTGTTGCTTCGCCGTCCGCGGCTCACCGGCGCGGGTGAGCCCCACCGGTGAGTCGCCCTGCGGCTGGTACCACTCGTAGTAGCCGTCGGCGGGCAGGATCGCCCGGCGACGCTCGAAGGCCTTCCGGAAGGCCGGCTTCTCCGCGACAGTCTCCCTCCGCGCGTTGATCAACCGGCTGCCGATCTTCGGGTCCTTGGCCCACGAGGGCACCAGCCCCCAGGTCACCACCCGCAGCTGACGCTCGGCCGGTCTCTCGGGCTCCTCGGGATCCTCACGGCGAGGCGGCCGCTCGACGACGGCGTACACCTCCTTGGTGGGCGCCACGTTGTAGTCCGGCTCCAGCCGGGCCGGCAGCGCCGTGCGGATCTCGAACTCCTCGACGATGTCCTCGGGATCCCGGCTCGAGGCGTAGCGACCGCACACGCGGTCAGGGTACGGGACGGGGCCGGACCGACGTGCCCCCAAGCCACGTGGTCCGGCCCCGTCGGGCGTAGCCCCCCGCTACGTCCGGGCCAGCTCGTCGAGCAGGGCCGCCGTGGCGGCGTGCGACGACGGCAGCCCCTCGATCCAGACCCGCACCGCTCCTCCCAGCGATGTGGTGTCTGCGACGAGGTCTCGGAGTACGACCACCCGCAGGCCGAGGTCGTCCGTGCGCGGCGCCAGGATCAGCAGCCGGCTCGGCGTGGCCTCGCCGATGCTCTCCCCCCCGGGGAACACCAGCCGTGCGCGGTCCGCGATCCGGGCCAGCACGAGCGCTCGGCCGAACATCCCGTCACTGCCCAGCTCCCCCGCGGGCAGGTCCAGCACGACCAGTGCGTGACCGGTCGAGGCCGGGGTCCCGCCGGCTTCGGCTGCCCGCTGCAGCTCGGCCAACCGCGCCCGCAGGTGGGCGAGGGTGGCGAGGCCCGTCAGCGGGTTCTCGCACGAGACCTGGTGCAGGTAGCCCAGTGTCTCGTCACTCCAGGCCACGCTCAGCGCCTCGGTCGAGCCGAAGTCCGGCTCGCGTCCGAGCACCTGTGCATAGGTGGACCGGAGACCGGCCAGGGCCTCCCCCAGGTCGACACCGTCCCGAGCCAGCTCCCGGCCCACCACTGCACAGGCGGCGTGGATCCGGGAATCGGTGACCAGGGCTTCCCCAACTGCCTCGAAGCGTGCAGAGACGTGCACCCCGGTGTCGGGGACCGCCTGCAGGCGTTCGGGCATCTCCTGGCTCTCGTCACCAGCGGCGATGGTCCTGCGCTGCGTCGCGAAGAGACCCACCACCACTCCTTCCCGGCTCACGTCCGGTTTCGGCCGCCGTACCGGGCCGAACTCGGTGGAGAAACGGCCCCGGCGCACGTTCATGACGCGAAACCAGGCCCTGTCTTGCAGAACTTTCCGGACAAATTTCTGGGCCTCGGCGGATCCACCGGCCGAGATTGGTGTGAAGATGAGCGTTACCAATCGCGCTGAATTCCGTTATCGAGACAAATGACCGTTATCGACCAGATGGCCTCCCGCGAACGGGAGCTGAGCGACGCCGAGCTGATCTCGAGCGTCCGTGGTGGAGACGTGTCCGCGTACGGCGACCTGTTCGCCCGGCATCGCGACGCCGCCACCCGGCTGGCCCGCCAGCTCGTCTCGGCACCCGACGCCGACGACCTGGTGTCGGAGGCCTTCGCCAAGGTGCTCAACGTGCTCCTGGCCGGGGGCGGCCCGGACGTGGCGTTCCGCGCCTACCTGCTGACCGCCGTCCGCCGGTTGCACATCGACAAGGTGCGCGCGACCTCGCGGGCGACGCCCACCGACGACCTGACGCCGTACGAGAACCCGGAGCCGTTCGCCGACACGGTGATCGCCGGCTTCGAGGGTGGGGCGGCGGCCAAGGCGTTCGCGAGCCTCCCGGAGCGCTGGCAGCTCGTGCTGTGGCACCTCGAGGTCGAGGGGCAGAAGCCGGCCGACGTCGCGCCGCTGCTCGGCATGAGTGCGAACTCCGTCTCCGCCCTGGCCTACCGGGCCCGGGAGGGCTTGCGCCAGGCGTACCTGCAGATGCACACCGGCGACCTCGTCGACGAGGACTGTCAGTGGACGCACGCCAAGCTCGGCGCGTACGTGCGCAAGGGCTTGTCGCGCCGTGACGTGCAGAAGGTCGAGACGCACCTCGACGGGTGCCGCAAGTGCACGGCCATGTACCTCGAGCTCGACGAGGTGAACTCCTCGCTCGCGGCACTGCTGGGACCGCTGGTCCTCGGAGCGGCCGCCGGCGGCTACCTCACCGCCACCGCCAGCGGCGCGGCCGCGACGACCGGAGTGTGGGCCCTGCTGGACCGCGCCAAGGACTTCGTCCTGGCCAACGGCCAGGCATTCGCTGCCGTCGGTGCCGCGGCCGGGGTCGCGGGGGTCGCCACGGTCGCCGTGGTGCTCGCCGGCTCCGGGAGCCAGTCCCCGACCGCGTCACCGCCCCGACCGGTTCTGACCGGTCCGCTCACCCACCCCTCGACCACCGCCCCGGGGCCGCGACAGATCCCCACCCCGCGGGCCACCGCCTCGGGCGATCAGCGGATCCCCGCGCCCGCCTCGCCGACCAGCACGCCCCCGACGGCCGCGACGACGCCCACCTCGCACCCGACGTCGACGGCGGCGCCGGCCGTGCACGAGTCGACCCCGCACAAGCCGACTCCGAGCCCCGGCAAGCCCACGGTCACGGTCGCCCCACCGGTGGTGCCTCCGGCCCGTCGAGCCGACGTGGCCGTGCGCCTGACCTTCTCCCTGCGCGCCGGCGTCCTGACCCCGCAGAGCGACGGCCTGCTCGGTTACCTCAACGTGGGCACCAGTGGCATTCCGGCCGGTGAGCAGGCCACGGTCACCGTGCGCGTGACCGGTGGTCGTCTGGTGCAGCGCGGCAACGGCTGCAAGCCGACCGGATCGGTCGCGACCTGCTCGGTCGGACCCGGGGCCCCGCCGCTCCAGTTCAACATCATGGGTGTGCCGGTGAGCGCCAGTGCCACGGTGACCGGCCCGGCCGGCTACACCGACCCGGTGCCGGCCAACAACACCGACACCGTGCTGCTCGGCGTGCTCCGGCTCGGTAGCCTGCGCGGGTGACCCAGGCCCACCCTGCCGACGTCGGGAGCGAGTCGTGGGCCGACCCCTGGCCGGCCCCGCGAGCCCAGGCGCCCGTGACGGCGCGCGTCTCGCTGCCGGGCTCGAAGTCGCTGACCAACCGCGAACTGGTGCTCGCCGCGTTGGCCGACGGCCCGGGCGTCGTACGCCGTGCGCTGAGGTCGCGCGACACCGAGTTGATGGCGGCCGCGCTGACCACCCTCGGCTCGACCGTCGACTGCAGGGCCGACGACTGGGGCGTCACCCCCGGGATCGGCAGCCACCCTGCCGGCGACGTCGCCGTCGACTGCGGCCTGGCCGGCACCGTGATGCGGTTCGTGCCGCCGGTCGCCGGGCTGCGCACCGGTGGGACCACCTTCGACGGTGACCCGCACGCCCGGACGCGACCGATGGCGGAGGTGCTCGGGGCCCTGCGATCGGTGGGGGTGCGCATCACCGACGGTGCCGACCGGCTCCCCTTCGTCGTCTCGGGCAGCGGGAGCGTGCGAGGGGGCACCGTGGTGATCGACGCGTCCACCTCCAGCCAGTTCGTCTCCGCACTGCTGCTCTCGTCGCCACGGTTCGACGAGGGCATCGACGTGCGCCACGACGGCAAGCCGGTGCCGTCGCTCCCGCACATCGAGATGACCGTCGCGTGCCTGCGCGCCCGCGGGGTCGACGTCGATGACAGCGACGTGAACCGCTGGCGGGTGCGACCGGGACCGGTCGCGGCGCGCGACGTCGCCGTCGAGCCCGACCTGTCGAACGCCGCTCCGTTCCTCATGCTCGCGCTGACCAGCGGCGGGCGGGTGACGGTGGCCGACTGGCCGTCGACGACCACCCAGGCCGGGGACGCCCTGCGCGACATCCTCGCGGCCATGGGCGCCACGGTCGCTCTCGACGAGTCCGGTCTGACCGTCACCGGCACGGGCACCGTCGCCGGGATCGACGTCGACCTGCACGACGCCGGCGAGCTGGCGCCCGCCGTCGCCGCCCTGGCCGCCCTCGCCGACTCTCCGTCGCACCTGCGCGGCATCGGGCACATCCGCGGTCACGAGACCGACCGGCTGGCCGCCCTCGCGACCGAGATCCGACGCCTGGGGGGTGAGGTGACCGAGCTCGCCGACGGGCTCTCGGTGCGACCGGCGACCCTGCACGGCGGCACCTTCCGCACCTACGCGGACCACCGGATGGCCCACGCCGCCGTGATCATCGGGTCCGCAGTGGCCGGCGTCCTGGTCGAGGACGTCGCGACGACGGCGAAGACCTTCCCGGGGTTCGCGCGCGTGTGGGCGGAGCTGTTCGCTCGATGAGCCCCCGCGCGACGGGCCGGTACGACGAGAACGACCCCGAGTCCTACGAGCGCCCGCGTCGGCACACCCGTCCGCGCACCAAGGAGCGCCCGACCTACGACGGCGCCGTCCCGGCCGTCGTGGTCACCGTCGACCGGGGCCGGCTCACGTGCCTGGTCGAGGACGGGCCGGAGCAGGGGACGGTCGTGACGGCGATGAAGGCCCGGCAGCTCGGCCGCAAGGGCGTCGTCGTCGGCGACCGGGTGCGACTCGTCGGTGACACCTCCGGCGACGACGGCAGCCTCGCCAGGATCGTCCTCGTCGACGAGCGCAGGACCGTGCTCCGCCGCACTGCCGACGACACGGACCCGGTCGAGCGGGTGATCGTCGCGAACGCCGACCAGCTGGTCATCGTCGCCGCGCTCGCCGACCCGGAGCCGCGACCACGGTTGATCGACCGGGCCCTCGTGGCGGCGTACGACGCGCGGATGGACCCGTTGCTCTGCCTGACCAAGGCCGACCTCGCCGATCCGGAGACGCTCGTCGGGATCTACCGCCCCCTGGGCGTGCCGTACGTCGTGACCCAGCGCGGGGCCGACGTGACGAACGTCCGGGAGCGGCTCGCGGGTCGCACGAGCGTGCTCGTGGGGCACAGCGGCGTCGGCAAGTCGACGCTGGTCAACGCGATCGTGCCCGACGCGGATCGGTCGACGGGCGTGGTGAACGCGGTGACCGGTCGTGGGCGGCACACCTCGACGAACGTGCTGATGCTGCCCCTTCCCGGAGCCCAGGGCTGGATCGTCGACACGCCCGGCATCCGGTCGTTCGGGCTGGCGCACGTCCAGCCCGACCACCTGATCGAGGCGTTCCCCGACCTGCACGAGCTGACCCGGCAGTGTCCGCGCGGCTGCACCCACGGTTTCGGCGAGCCCGAGTGCGGCCTCGACGAGGCGATGGGCGACGAGCGCGATCGGGTCGCGTCGTTCCGCCGGCTGCTGGCGAGCCGGGAGGCCTGAGCCGCGGTCGGGCGTCAGCCCGTCTGCCAGACCGCCCGCGCGCCCGCGTCGCCGGTGATCACGGCCAGCACCAGGACGACGGCTGCCGAGATCGGCAGCAGGACGGTGGCCGCTGTCACCCATGACTGCCTCGGACTGGTCCGGTCCTCACGCCCGACCAGCGGGACGACGTACGGGAGCGACCAGACCGCGATCACGGCCACGACCGCGAACACCCAGACCGACCACTCCAGGCGATGGCCCCAGGCCATGTGCGTGGCGATGCGGTCACCGAGCGTGCCGGTGAAGTGCTTCTGGTCCCTCAGGCTGGTGCCGGTCATCACGGCGACCCGGGTGAGCACCACGGCGGCCAGCGCGAGGACGAGCGTCGGCCATCGGAGCAGCCAGCGCCACCGGGGTACCGCGGCGAACAGGATGGCCGAGACCGCCCCGAGCGGCACGAACACGACGACCGCGTGCACGACGAGCGGATGCAGTGGCACGCCGTTGATCTCCATGCAATGCCGTCCTCTCCGGTCCTGGGCAGTCGCGCTCACCTTCGCACACGCACCCGGTGCCGGATCGGTTCACCGCCGTCCGACGCATACCCTGTGCCCATGGCCCTCGACTACACCGACGATCTCCGGCTCGCGCACGTCCTCGCCGACGACGCCGACGCCCTGAGCACGTCGCGGTACAAGGCGCTGGACCTGCACGTGATGACCAAGCCCGATCTGACCCCGGTCACCGATGCCGACCAGACCGTGGAGGAGGGCATCCGGCGCACGCTGTCGCGCGCCCGGCCCCGCGACGCGGTGTACGGCGAGGAGCAGGGGACGACCGGACATGGCCAACGCTGCTGGGTGGTCGACCCGATCGACGGGACCAAGAACTTCGTCCGCGGTGTGCCCGTGTGGGCGACGTTGATCGGGCTCATGGTCGACGGGGAGGTCGTCGTCGGTGTGGTCTCCGCACCGCTGCTGAACCGTCGGTGGTGGGCGATGCGCGACGGCGGCGCCTGGACCGGCAAGTCGCTGCTGCGCGCCACCCAGTGCCAGGTCTCGGACGTGTCCCGGATCGAGGACGCGTCACTGTCCTACGCCTCGCTCGGCGGCTGGGACGAGCGCGGCCGGCTCGACGACTTCCTGTCGCTCTCCCGGCGGTGCTGGCGCACCCGCGCGTACGGCGATTTCTGGTCCTACATGCTCGTTGCCGAGGGGGCGGTCGACCTGGCCGCCGAGCCCGAGCTGGCGCTGCACGACATGGCCGCGATCGACGTGATCGTGCGCGAGGCGGGCGGGGTCTTCACCTCGCTCGAGGGCGAGCCCGGGCCCAACGGCGGGAGCGCCCTGGCCAGCAACGGCAAGCTGCACGACCAGGCCCTGGCGTTCCTGGGCTCGGTGGACGAGGCGGCCAAGCACGCCCAGCGTGGCGGTGGTTCGGTGCACGACCTGGCGGAGCGGCGACGGTTGACCGAGGAGATCCCGGCCGGCCCACTCAATTCGGAGGAGTGACCGCCAGCCGTCGAGCGATCGCCGCCCGGAGCTCCTCGTGCTGCGGTCCGAGTCTGTGGGCCGGATCGGACCAGTGCTCCGGTGGGTACAACCAGACCGGCTTCGAGACGAGGCGGTCCGGCTCCCAGTCGTAGCGCGGCCAGACGTGCGCGTGCAGGAACGGGTCGGTGTTCCCGAGGATCTCCAGGTTGACCCGCCGGAACGCCGGGTCGAGGTCTCCGCAGGCCTGCTCCACGGCCGCGCCGAGCCGCTCCATGCTCGAGAGGAACTGCAGGCGCCGGGACGGCGAAAGGTCGCTGAGCCGGGTCACCGCCGGGTCGTCGGCGAGGAGGACGCAGTAGCCCGGGAGCCACTGGACGTCGCCGATCACCGCGAAACCGGCCGGGAGCCGGGCCAGGACGGTCGGGTTCTCGCCGCGGAGGGCGGAGCCGATCCGGTCCGAGCGCCAGTCGGCGGTCAGCGGACCGCGAGGAGGTCGACGACGAAGATGAGCGTCTCGCCCGGCTTGATCGCGCCGCCGGCTCCGCGGTCGCCGTACCCCAGATCGGGCGGGATCACCAGCTTGCGGCGGCCGCCGACCTTCATCCCCTGGACGCCCTGGTCCCAGCCGGAGATGACCTGGCCCACGCCGAGACGGAAGTCGAGCGGGGCGCCACGGTTGTAGGACGCGTCGAACTCCTCACCGGTGGAGTGCGCGACGCCGACGTAGTGCACCGACACGGTGCTCCCGGCCGTGGCCTCGGCACCCGAGCCCTCGGTGAGGTCGGTGATCTCGAGCTCGTTCGGCGGCGGGCCGTCGGGGAAGTCGATGTCGGGCTTGTCAGTCATCGGAGGAGCTCCGCTCGGTGGGGTTGGCAGGACCTGCCGACCCTACCCGGGCGGGCACTCACGTCTGGTGCAGGTAGGAGTCCAGCTGGTCGCGCTCGAACTCGACCTGGTCGATGTAGGCCTTCACCACGTCGCCGATGCTGATCACACCCACGAGCTGGTCGTCGTCGCAGACCGGCAGGTGCCGGAACCGCCCCTGGGTCATCGTCATCCGGACCTCGTCGAGACTGCTCGAGGACTGGCAGGTCTGAACCTGCGCGGTCATGATGTGCGCGACGGTGTCGTCCAGGCTGGGATCGGGGGCGTTGAGGCGGCGTACGACGTCGCGCTCGCTGACGATCCCGTCGACGTGGCTCCCGTCGGCACTGACGACGGCAGCCCCGATGTTGTGCTCGACGAGCAGGGCGAGCAGCTCGCGGACGGTGGCATCTGGGCCGATCGTGATGACGTCCTGGATGGCCTTGCCGGCGATGACTTCCCTGATCTTCATGACCCGAATCTAGTGTCAGCGCGAGGTGATGCCAACGGCCTGCCCACCGACCGCGACCGTGTCGCCGGGCACCAGCTGGCGACCGCGCCGGATCTCGACCTCGCCGTTGACGGTGACCAGCCCGCGGGCGATCACCTCCTTGGCCTCGGCGCCGTCGTCGACCAGGTCGGCGAGCTTGAGCAGCTGGCCGAGCCTGATCGACGCGTCCCGGATGGGCACCTCGCGCAGGCCCATCAGAGGACGGTCGTGGAGATCGCGTGGATCGCGACGCCGACCAGCCCGCCGACGATGGTGCCGTTGATCCGGATGAACTGCAGGTCCCGGCCGACGTGCAGCTCGATGCGCTGCGCGGCCTCCCTGCCGTCCCAGCGCTGGACCGTGTGCGTGATCACGGCGGTGAGCTCACCACCGTAGCGACGTACCGCGAACACCGCGGCGTCGGCCGCCCACGAGTCGAGGCGGGTCCGGAGCGGCTCGTCGGCGGCGACCCGGTCCGCGAACCTCACCAGCTCCGCGGTGGCCCGTTCGCGCAGCGGCCCGCCGTCGTCGGCGAGCGCGTCGAGCAGGGCCTGCTTCATCGCGTCGAAGACCGCCATCCCGCTGGCCAGGAACTGCGGGTGCTCGAAGAGCCGCACCTTCAGGCGCTCCGCCCGTTCCTGGGTCCGCGGTTCTGCCAACAGGTCCGCAGCGAGCTGCCGGAGCAGGCTGTCGAGTGCTTCGCGGGCACGGTGGTGCGGGTCGGCCCGGATGTCGGCGATCCAGCGGACCGCCTCGAGGTGGAGGCGTTCGGTGACCACCTCGTTGAGCCGGTCCGGCGACCACCACGGCGCGCGCTCGCCGACGACCTCGGTGAAGGTCTCCTGGTTGTGCACCAACCAGTGGTGGCCCTCCTCGAGCGCCAGGTCGACGAGCCCGTGGTGGGCGTCGTCGCGCAGGATCTCGTTGAGCAGGTTGCCGGCGATGGGCGAGATCGGCTCCTCGACCAGCCGCGGGATCAGCACCTCGGCGACGAGCGCCTCGACGTCGGTGTCCCGCAGCCGGTTGAGGGCCAGCGTCAGGATCGAGGAACCCTCGGCGACGACTCGCGCGGCGTTCTGCGGCTCGCGCAGCCACACTGCGGCACGGGCGGAGATCCGGGCGACCGCGAGACGGTCGCGAATGACCGCTTCCTGCAGGAAGTTCTCCTGCACGAAGTCCTCCAGGCTCTTGCCGAGCTCGTCCTTGCGCCTGGGGATGAGCGCCGTGTGCGGGATCGGCAGGCCGAGGGGGTGCTTGAAGAGCGCGGTGACGGCGAACCAGTCGGCGATCGCGCCGACCATGCTGGCCTCGGCCCCGGCGTTGACGTAGCCCCAGAAGCCGCCCTGGTCGAGCGTGACCAGGTAGACCAGCGCAGCGAAGAGGAGCAGCGCGACCGCCAGCGAGCGCATCCGTCGGAGCCGTCGGCGCCGCTCGGCGTCGGCCGCGCCTTCGGGCAGGATCATCGAGAGGGACATCGCGGCGCCGACGCTACCGGAAGGTTCGAGCGATCCCGGGCGGGCGAGGAGCTCTCGGCAGAATCAGTGGACGACGACCTACGACGTCACGGAGCGTGCACAGCACTTCTCGGATTGGCACCGGGATCGGGTGGGTCAGGTGGCACGGCGATAGCGGATGTGGGTGGCCAGCGGCGAGTGCAGCACCTCGACA
>Ga0207657_10004760_pt1 | contig 14330 bp, 8 predicted proteins | sample KBSC33metaG_FD_184316 | JGI IMG/M metagenome (GOLD analysis project Ga0207657, IMG submission 184316) | Corn rhizosphere microbial communities from Kellogg Biological Station, Michigan, USA - KBS C3-3 metaG (SPAdes) (version 2) | ecosystem: Host-associated > Plants > Roots > Rhizosphere > Soil ... | reverse complement strand
GCAGCCAAATCGCGGGAACGATCTCCCAGACCGAAGTGCAGAACCTGCCGTTGAACGGTCGCAACTTTCTCGACCTCGCGCTGCTCGTGCCTGGTGTCTCTCCGACCAACGTCGGCAGCACGCAACTGTTCGCCGAGACGTCCGCGGTGCCAGGCGCCGGCCTGTCGATCGGCAGCCAGCGCAACTTCTCGAATAACTTCATCGTGGACGGCCTGTCGGCCAACGACGACGCCGCCGGCCTCAGCGGCATGCCGTACGGCATCGACGCGGTCGATCAATTTCAGGTCGTCACCTCCGGCGGCCAGGCCGAGTTGGGGCGGGCGCTCGGCGGCTACGTGAACATCGTGACGAAGAGCGGCACCAACGTCCCGCACGGCGATGTATACGACTACGTGCGCAGCGATCAGTTCAACGCGCCGAACGCGCTCATCGGGCAGGTGCTTCCGATGCACCAGAACCAGTACGGCATCAGCTTTGGCGGTCCGATTCGGCGCGATCGGACGTTCTTCTTCGGCAACGTCGAGGAGCGGAACCTCAATCAATCCGGGTTGACGACGATCTCGACGCCAAACGTGGAGGCGATCAATGCCAGGCTGGCGTCGGCCGGATATCCGGGATTGGCGGTCTCCACCGGCCTTTATCCGAATCCGGTGGACAGCACCAACATCCTCGGCAAGATCGATCATCAGGTCAGCGGGCGGGATCAGCTCAGCGTGCGGTTCGGTCAGTATCACGTCACGTCCACCAACTCGCGCGGCGCCGGAGGGCTGAGCGCGCCAAGCGCGTCGGCCGGACTCGACAACCTCGATCAGACGATCGCGTTCGGGAACACGTGGAGCCTTTCGTCCAGCACGGTGAACGAGACGCGCGCGCAGATGACGCGCAGCGATCTCCAGGCGCCGCCGAGCGATCCGGTGGGACCAGCCGTCAGCATCGCGGGCGCGGCCTCGTTCGGCACGCTCTCCGCCAGTCCGACGCGCCGGCGGAACGATCTCTACGAGCTGGTCGACAACCTCTCGCACCAGACGGGTGCACACGCGCTGCGCGCCGGCGTCGACCTTCTCTACAACGACGACACCATCACGTTTCCGCGATCGATTCGAGGGTCATACGCGTTCTCGTCGTTGGCGAATTTTCTATCGGGCGTTTATAACAACGCCGGCTTCACGCAGACGTTCGGCGCCACGCGCGTCTCGCAGACGAATCCGAACCTCGGCGTATACGCGCAGGACGAATGGCGTGTGCAGCCGAGCCTGACGCTCAACGCGGGACTTCGCTACGATTTGCAATTCCTGGAAACGATTCGCACCGACACGAACAACATCTCTCCGCGTCTCGGTGTTGCATGGACGCCCACCGCTTCGCGGCGTATGGTCGTCCGCGGCAGCGCCGGTCTCTTCTACGATCGCGTCCCGCTGCGGGCCCTCGCCAACGCGCTCCTCTCCGCGGGGAACACGACCGAGTTGAGCCATCTGCAGCAGAACAGCGTGAGCCTGTCGCCAACGCAGGCGAGCGCGCCTGTGTTTCCGGCGATCCTCAGCGCGGCCGTTCCGTCGGTGACGCTCGCAAATCTGACGACCATGGATCCCGGCATGCAGAACGCCTATTCGCGCCAGGCGAGCGCCGAAGTCGAACAGCAAATCGGCGAGCGGACCACGGTCAGCGCCGCATACCAGTACACCCGCGGCGTCAATCTGATTGCGTCGATCAATCAAAACGTGCCCTCGTGCGTGGCCTCGGGAACCAACAACGGCTGCCGTCCCAATCCGGCGTACGCCAACAACAATCAGTACTCGCCGGTGGGATCGTCGAGCTATCACGGTCTGCAGCTCTCGCTGACGCGGCGTCCGTCGATGCGCGGCTATTACCGCGTCTCGTACACGCTCTCGAAGGCGATGGACGACGTCGGGGAATTCTTCTTCAGCGCGCCGATCGATCCATTCGATCTCTCGAAGGATTGGGCTCGGTCGGACGACGACCAGCGTCATCGTCTGGTCATCAATGCGGCCGTGCAGTCGTCCTCGTCGCCGGCGCGCAGTGTATGGGAGCTGTTGACGCACGGTTTCGAGCTGAGCGGCGTCCTGCAGTACTACTCGGCGCTGCCGTTCAACATCACATCCGGCGCGACGACGATTCAGGGCACGGCCGCGCGGCCGATCGTGAACGGCGCGTTCATCCCGCGAAATGCCGGCACGGGGCCCGACTTCTTCAGCCTCGGCGCGCGGGTGAGGCGCGCGTTCCTGGTCGCCGGGCGCGTCCGCGTGGAAGCGATCGCGGAGGGATTCAATCTCACCAACCGCGTGAATGTCGTCACGGTCAACGGCAATTTCGGATCCGGCGCATATCCTACGGCGCCGTCGTCGTCGTTCGGCCAGGCTACGGCGGTCAGCGATCCGCGCACCTTTCAATTCGCGCTGCGGGTCGCGTTCTAAAGCAGGGCGGGGCAGGGCAGGGGCCGCAGGGCGGCAACGGCGGGACGGGCGGGAAAGGCAGGAGGAAGGATGACGGGAATAACAGGACGCGTGTTGGCCGTTGCCGGCGTGACCGGTGCGTTGGTGGTCGGGTCGACGTCAATTAGAACGCATGCGGAGACGACGATGATTGGCGTGCCGCAGCGGGCGAATGCGAACGTCTCGATCGCGGCAGACGGTGCGTTCGTGGCGGCGGTGTGGAGTGCGTCGGCGTCGACCGGCGCCACCGACATCTTCGCCGGAGTCAGCGCCGATGGCGGCCGCACGTTCCGATCGCCGGTTCGCGTGAACGATGTGAGCGGTGATGCGCGTGTCACGGGCGAGCAGCCGCCGCGCGTCTCGCTGGCGCACCAACCAGCGGGTCCGCCGCGAATGACGGTGGTGTGGACGAGGAAAGGCGCGAACGGCACCGCGATCGCGCACGCGCAGTCGACCGACGGAGGACGCACCTTCGCGCACGCGGCGATCGTCCCTGGCAGCGATGCGGTCGGCAATCGCGGGTGGGAGGCCATCAGCGCCAGTCCTCGTGGCTTCGTCGATGCGCTGTGGCTCGATCATCGCGAGCTGGCGAGCTCGATCCAGATGTCCGCGATGCACCACGAGACCGGCGGAGGGAAACCGGACGGCGTCGCGATGGCGCAGCGGTCGAAGCTGTACTTCGCATCGCTCGATGGATCGATCGCGCCGCACGCGATCACCGGCGGCGTCTGCTACTGCTGCAAGACGGCGCTCGTGTCGGAGGGCGGCGCGCTGTACGCGGCGTGGCGGCACGTGTATCCCGGCAACATTCGCGACATCGCGTTCACGCTGTCCCGCGACGGCGGACGCACGTTCGCCCCGCCGGTGCGTGTGAGCGAGGACGAGTGGGTATTGGAAGGATGTCCCGATGATGGGCCGACGATGGCCGTCGATCGCGACCACCGTATTCACATCGTATGGCCGACGCTGCTGCAGGAACAGGGACAGGATCCGAACCTCGCGCTGTTCTATGCGACATCGAGCGACGGCCGGGCGTTCACGCCGCGCGAGCGCGTGCCGACCGCGGGCACGCCGCATCATCCGCAGATCGCGGTCGACTCCGGCGGCGGCCTCGTCGTGGTCTGGGACGAGCTCGAGTCGGGCAAACGTCGTGTGGCGATGGCGCGGGCGCAGCACGCGGCTGGGAAAGCGAACTTTTCGCGCGACGTGATCAGCGGCGGGGAGCCGGCGATTTATCCGGTCGTCGCGCGCGCCGCGGACGGCCTCATCGTCGCCTGGACGAGTGGAGGGGCGACGGAGTCGATGATTCGCGTGATGCGGATCGCAACCGGCTCGGCCTTGATGGGGCGCTAGCGTCGGCGCTCCCTTGACCGACCGATTCGGTCGGAGTTAAGCTAAACCTGAAATTGAGACTCAGTCTCATTTGCGTGCTGGCAAGCCTCGCTGGTCTGCACGCAAGGCCCCGCCGGGTGGTGACACACCCGGCGGGTTGCCGAACGCACAGGTCCGATCAGACCGTTCATCACACGCGTAGCGCATGACGCGTCCGGCTTCCCGATCTTACCGGAGCCCGTCATCGCACGCTCACCGTGGAGCCGTGCTCAATGACGAGGAAAGCCAGCAGGAAGAAGCGCCAGCAGAAGGCCGCACGATCGGGCGGCTGTCGTGCGCCGCGCTACGCCACATCGTGGATCGCCATGGGCGCCCTCGTCGCGTCGACGACGTTCGGCGCCAGACACACGCACGCGCGGGAGCTCGACGCCCTGCTGCGTGCCAGCGATGAACGCCGCGCGACGAACGTGGCGCGGAGGGTTCAGCCGAACGCTTCGGCCTCCGGCGACGGTCGGCTGCAGCCATCGCGCCACATGGATGGGGCGACGCGCGACGAGCCGGTCCGCCGCTTCGACATCGCCGGGGATGCGCTCGACGTCGTGCTGGCGGCCTTCACGCAGGCGACGGGCATATCGGTGCAGCTGCCCGCCGTGGCCGGGGTCGGCAGCATCTATTCGCCGGGTGTTTCGGGCACGTTCACGATCCGACGGGCCCTCGACGCGATTCTCGCCGGCACGTCGTTGAGCGTTCGCACGATCGACGCCGACCGCGCGACGATCGAGTTCCGGGCCGCATCGACGTCGGTCGACGTGACCGCTCGGGCTCCGGTCAACATTTCACCGAAGTACACCGCGCCGCTGGTCGACACCCCGCAATCGATCGACGTGATTCCGTCGCGCGTCCTGGCGGACCAGGGCGTGACGACGCTGCGCGACGCCGTGCGCAACGTCGCCGGCATCAGCCTGGCCGCCGGCGAAGGCGGCTCGCAAGGCGACAACCTCACGATTCGCGGCTTCACCGCGCGCAGTGACATCTTCATCGACGGGATGCGCGACTTCGGCAGCTATTACCGCGATCCGTTCAACCAGGAAGAGATTCAGGTGCTGAAGGGTCCCTCGTCGGTCACCTTCGGCCGCGGATCGACCGGCGGCGTCCTCAATCAGGCGAGCAAGACGCCGCACCTCACGCCCACCGCGTCCGGCACGCTGAATCTGGGAACGGATCTGACGCGCCGCGTGACCCTCGACGTCGACCGGCCGCTTCCAGCGCTCGGCGAAGGCGCCGCGTTCCGGCTGAACGTGATGGCGCACGACGCGCACATCGCGGGACGCGATCTGACTGAAAACCGCCGCTTCGGTCTCGCGCCGTCGCTCGCGTTGGGCCTCGGCACGCCGACGCGGATCACGATCAGCTATTTCCACCAGTCCGCCAACGACACGCCGGACTACGGCATTCCGTGGCTGTTCGCCGATCCGGCTCCCGTCGATCGCGCAAACTACTATGGCTTCGAGGCGGACAATTTCCTGCGGACGCATGCTGACATCGCGAACGCGACGATCGCGCACGACGTCAGCCCCGCGCTGAGCGTCTCGAGCCGGACGCGTTATGCGCGCTACCGCCGCGACGCGCGGATCACCGAGCCGAAAGTCGCGGGGACGGTCACACGTGCGACGCCGCTCGAGGCTATTGGCGTCACACGTAATCAGATTGCCGTGACGAGCGTGGAATCGCTGCTCCAGGAGCAGCTCGACGCCACGGTGCGCTTCCGGAGCGGCCCGGTGCGACACACGCTCGCCGCGGGCCTGGAGACCGGACGCGAAACGTCGGATCCGACGCGGCCGGCGTTCACCGGTGTGCCGGGCACCAGTTTGTTGCAGCCGAACGAGCACGAGCCGTTCTCCGGCACCTCGACGATCGCATCACGCGTGCAGACGACGGCGCTCAGCGCCGGTGTGTACGTGCTGGAGACGGCGTCGCTCGGCAGCCGTGTCGATCTGATCGGCGGCGTTCGTTGGGATCGATTCGATGCCTCGTACGCGCAATCGGTCCAACCACCCACGTCGTTTCGTCGGGTCGACACGATGCCCAGCTGGCGCGGCGCGGTGGTCTACAAGCCGCGCGACTCTGCCAGCGTGTATTTCGATTACGGCACGTCGTTCAATCCGTCCGCCGAAATGCTCGCGCTCAGCGCCGGCACGGTGAACACGCCGCCCGAATCGAACGCGACGTACGAGGTCGGCAGCAAATGGGATCTCGGAAACCGGCTGTCGGTGCGCGGCGCGCTGTTCCGGACCAACAAGAACAACGCACGCGAGCCCGATCCGAACAATCCGCTGCAGAGCGTGCTCTCGGGCGAGCAGCGCGTCGACGGCGTCGAGGTCGAAGCCAACGGCCGCCTCACCGCTCGCTGGCAACTGTTGTCGAGTTACGCGTTCATGGACGCGTCGGTGATCACGTCGTCGGCCTATCCCGCGTCGGTCGGAGCGCAGCTGGCGAACGTGCCGCGTCATTCGTTCAACGCGTGGAGCACGATCGATCTGCCGTGGCAGCTCCAAATCGGCGGGGGCGCGCATTTCGTCGGCCGCCGCACGGCGAGCTCCACGGCGCCGTTGGATCCCGTCACCGGTCTCGTGAAAGCGCTGCCCGGCTACTGGACCACGAGCGCGATGGTGAAGCGCGCGCTGAATCCGCGTCTGGCCCTGCAGATCAACGTCGACAATCTGGGCGACGTGTACTACTTCGATCAGCTGCACCCGGGACATATCGTGCCGGGCCCAGGCCGATCGGCGTTGCTCGGTCTCACGTTCACATTCTGATCGAAGCCAGGAGGGCACGGTGCTGCTGGAGATTCCCGAGGTGTTGACGGCCGATCAGGTCGAGGAGGCTCGGCACCTGTTTCACGACGCGGACTGGATCGATGGCCGCGTCACCGCCGGCGCGCAGTCGGCGCGCGCGAAGGACAACCTGCAGCTGCCCGAGGATCACCCGGGCGCGCGTCGGATGGGTGCGATGATCCTCGAGGCGCTCGGCCGCAACGCGCTGTTCATCTCGGCGGCGCTGCCGTCCTACGTCTTTCCGCCGCTGTTCAATCGCTACGAGAGCGGCCATGCGTTCGGCCGACACGTCGACAACGCGATTCGACAGATCGCGGGCACGGGACACCGCATCCGAACCGATCTGTCCGCCACGCTCTTCCTGAGCACACCGGACAGTTACGACGGCGGCGAGCTGTTGATCGATGACACCTACGGCCTGCACTCGGTCAAGCTGCCCGCGGGACACATGGTCCTCTATCCCTCGAGCAGCCTGCATCACGTGCGCCCCGTCACACGCGGCGTCCGGATCGCGTCGTTCTTCTGGATTCAGAGCATGGTGCGCGACGATGGGGAGCGGACGCTGTTGTTCGATCTGGATACGGCGATCCAGCAGATCAATCGCGACACGCCGGATCACGCGGCTGCCGTTCAGCTGACGGGCGTGTACCACAATCTCGTCCGGCGTTGGGCGGAGCCGTGAGGCGCCGCCGCGCGTCGGCGCCGTATCGCCTTCGCGCGTGGCACGCCGCTGCGATCATTCCTGCCGCAGCGCCGCGAGCGGATGATGTCAGGCGGGTGGCGATGTCAAGGCGGCGTGCGTCGTCACCATCGGCCGAACCGCGCGGCACGCCGTCATCCACGTCTGCGTATCTTTATCCGGCTTGGCCTGCGCATCGGCCGTGCGGTAGATCACGCCGCAATCGAGCACCTTCTGCGCCGGCGTGATCGCCTCGAAGAACAGCCGATCGCCGGCGACCTCCGCCACCATGAAATGGTGCTCGGACACGGCGACTTCGTCGAACGCCTGTGGGTGCACGTCGTAGAGATTGCGTCCGCCGCCGCCCGAGACGAAGTAGCGGATGCCGTGCTGCGGCGCGATGCGCTCGTATTCGTGCTCGTGTCCGCTGAACACGACGTTGACGCCGTTGCGCGTGAGCACCGGTTCGAGCGCCGGCCGGATCACTTCGCGGCTCTCCGCGGCGTGCTGGCCGGACGAGTACAGCGGATGGTGAAAGAAGCAGATCCGCCACTTGGAGCCGGCGTCGGTGAACACCGTGTCCAGCCACTTCGCCTGTGCCGGATCCGACGCGTGGTTGCTGTTGAGCACAGCGAATCGGGCGTTGCCCTGATCGAAGGTGTAGTAATCGCGGTCGTTCATGTTGAACGGCTTGAAGTGAATCTCGAGAACGCGATCGTGGTTGCCGAGGGCGGCGTAGAAGGTGACGCCGCGATCGAGCAGCGGCTTGTACGGCTCCGAGAACTCGCCCGTGTAGTCATCGTCGTAGAGGTTGTCGCCGAGCATCAGCACGAACGGAAAGTGGCGCGCGGTGGTGAAGTAGGTGAGCATCGCCTGCGCGACGGCTTTCTGCGGAAGGTCCCCCGAACCGCTGTCACCCATCAGCGCGAATACGCGGCCGCCGCGAATCGACGGCATCGGCAGCGGCGACCGCGCGCCCTGCACCGTCTCGGGCGCCACCGTCGGCACGCCTGCAGGCGGTTGTTCGGGCAGCGTGTCCGGCAGGTAATCGACGACGACGTCGGCGTCGACGTCGCGCAGGAGCAGCGTGCGGCCGGCGAATCCGTATTCGAGCTGCTTCGGCAGCGCCGGCAGCATGGCGTTCAACATCGCCGGCGTGCGCGGCGCGTCGGCGTGCTCGTTGATCACGAGCGTCTGCGGCGCGGCCTGCCCCGCGTCGTTCTGCTCGGCGAGCGCGTCCATCAGCAGGTCGTGCTTCGGTCCGTTGAAGGCATCGTTCACCGTCTTGCGAATCGCGGCCGCCGCGCCGTCGCCCAGAATCTCTCCCGGCTTCGCGTTCGGGCGCAGCTTGTTCTTGAGCGCCTCGGCCAGCACGTTCTGCCGCGTGCGCACCGAAACTTCGGCGCCCGTGGCCGCCGTGGCTTTGCCCGGCACCTGCTCGGCCGCCTGTGCCGCTTGGAGCCGATACGGCTGCGTCTGATCGATGTACGCCTTCAGGGCGGCGCGCAGCGGCTCGAGCGTGGGATCGTCGGTGGCCGGCACGACCGTCGGCGCGAGGTGCGGCGCGCAAACTGTCGAGAGGAACGACGCCAGCACGACCACCGCAATCAGCAGGCGCCTCCCCGTTTGCATATGCGCTGCTGGTCGCAAAGACCATGCCCGTCGGATGACAATCAATGACATCAACGCCCCAACGTTCCTGTCTACAATGGAATTGCGTGTTCGTAGACGCGTTTCACCTACGAGGAGGATCGACGATGGGAAGGTCCGTGTTGCTGGCTGTCGCCGCCGCGAGCATGCTCGCGATTGGGGTGATGGCCAATGAGAAGCCGTCGGATGCATACGTGAAGTCGATGAAAGAGACGAATGCCGCGGCGCAGAGTCTCAAGAAGAACGTCGAGGCGAAGGACTACGACGGTGTGGCCAAGGACGCGGCGACGCTGAAGACGCTGTTCGCCGGCACCGAAGAGTTCTGGACGGCGCGGAAAGCCGACGACGCGGTGACCGCGGCGAAGGCGGGATTGGCCGCAGCGACGGATCTCGAAACGGCGGCGAAAGCCAAGAATGCCGAAGGCGTCGCGACCGCGGCGAAGGCAGTCAACGCAACGTGCAAGACCTGCCACGACGCGCACCGCGAACGGCTGCCCGACGGCACTTCGGAGATCAAGTAGGACAGGACGGGTGGGACGGGCAGGGGGGCGGGATCGTGTTCCTGCCTTTCCATCCAGCCGTTCCCGCCCATCCAGCCCCTCTCGCCGTTCCAGCCCCTCCGCCTAATCGATCCTGTATTTCGCCAGGTAGTACGACAGCGCGCGCTGGCTGATGCCCATCATCTCGGCGGCGTCCTTTTTCACGCCGCCTGAGCTGTCGAGCGCGCGCCGTATCGTCTCGCGCTCCACCCATTCGATGTTCTGACGCAGCTTCAGCGAGGGCAGGCCGGAGGTCTGCGGCGCGGCGGCGCCCAGCACGGAGATCGCGCGCGCGCTGATCGCCGGTCCGGGCGACAGCACCACCGCACGCTCGATCGTGTTCTCCAGCTCGCGCACGTTGCCCGGCCAGTCGTACTGCTGCAGGCCGACCAGCAGCGCATCGTCGATCCGATCGAACCGACGTCCGGTGCGCTGCGCGTGCTTGCGGATGAAGTGCTCGACGAGCGGTGGAATGTCGTCGCGGCGTTCGCGCAGCGGCGGGATCTCGATCGGGATGACGTTCAATCGGTAGAAGAGATCTTCCTGAAACTTGCCTTCGGCGACCATCTGCCGCAGATCGCGATTGGTCGCGGCGATGACGCGGAGATCGACGCGCTCCGTGCGTTCACCGCCAAGCGGCTCGAACTCGCGCTCCTGCAGCACGCGCAGCAGCTTCGACTGCAGCGTCAGGCTCATCGTCCCGATCTCGTCGAGGAAGATGGAGCCGCCGTCGGCGAGCGCGAAGCGTCCTTTCTTCGACGTCGTCGCGCCCGTGAACGCGCCGCGAACGTGGCCGAACAGCTCCGACTCCAACAGCGTTTCGGGGATCGCCGCGCAGTTGACCTTGATGAGCGGCATGCTGCGCTGCGCGCTGCGATCGTGGATGGCGCGCGCGACCAGCTCCTTGCCGGTGCCCGTCTCGCCCGTGATCAGGACGGTGGACTTGGTTTCCGCCACGAGTTCGGCGCGGCGGATGACCTCCTCCATTGCGCGGCTGCGTCCGATGAGGCCGTAGTGGTCGAACTGCTCGTCGCGCTCGCTCACCAGGTAGCGGTATTCGGTCCGCAGGCGCTGGTGCTCGAGCGCCCGGCGGACGACGACGAGGAGCTCGTCGATTTCGAACGGCTTCTGCAGATAATCGAGGGCGCCGAGCTTCATCGCCTCGAGCGCGCTCTCGACCGTGGCGTGCGCCGTCATCATCAGGATCTGCGCGCGCTCGTTCTCGGGCGCGGCGGCGACGTACTCGCGAATCAGATCGATGCCGCCAATCTCCGGCATCACGTTGTCGACCAGGAACACGTCGAACGATCGCTCGCCGAGCAGCCGCTGCGCCTGGCGCGCGCTCGTCGTGTCGACCACTTCGTGCCCATCGTCGCGCAGCGCGCGGCCGAGTGTCTTCAGAATCTTCTCTTCGTCGTCGACGACGAGAATGGAGCCGCGGTGCGTGGTCATGACACTCCGGTGCTGGAGAGGGGCAGGTCGATGCGGATGTCGGTGCCCTGGTTGGGCGTGCTCGCGACGGTGATGGCGCCGCCGAGCCCCTCGATGATGTTCTTCGCAATCGGCAGGCCGAGTCCGGTGCCGCCGCGCTTGGTCGTGAAATAGGGGTCGAAGATCCGTGCGAGGTCCGCCGGTTCGATCCCGGCGCCGCGATCGGCGATGACGATCGTCGCACGATCCGCGGTGCGCCGCGTCGTCAATGAGACGAGCGGGTGCAAGGCCTCCGCGGGCCTGACCGTCTGGTCCGAGAGAACCGGCCCTACAGCCGCAACGGATGTCTCGCGTCCGCTCACAGCGTGCCGCGCGTTGACGATCATGTTGACCAGCGCCAGCCGCAAGCGCTCGCCGTCGGTCACGATCGACGGCAGCGTGGCGTCGAGGTCGACGTGCACGCGCGGACCGACGCCGGCCGCTTCAGCCGCCATTGCTGATTCGCGGCAGAGCGCGTTCACGTCTGTCGGCGCCAGCTCGAAGCGGATCGGCCGCGCGAAGTCCAGCACCTCGTTGACGATGCGATTCAGGCGCGTGACCTCTTCGTCGATGTCGGCGGCGGCTTCCGCCACCGCGGCGGCGCCTGCGCCCGGCTGGCGCAGCGCGTGCAGCGACGCCTTGATGATCATGAGCGGATTGCGCACTTCGTGCGCGATGACGGTCGAGAGGCGCCCCAGCGACAGGAGACGCTCGCGCTGCGACATCTCGCGCTGGAAGCGCGCGATCGAATCGGTCAACGTATTGAACGTCGTGGCCAGCAGGCGCGCGTCCTCGTCGTCCCAGCGGCTCGCGTGCAGCAGTGCAATCTTGCGCGTGAGGTCCCCGGTGGCAGCGACCTCGCGCATCACGCCGGTGATCGCGGCGAGCGGACGCGTGATCGACCGCGCGACGACGAAGCTGAGCAACGTCGCGAGGATCACGGCGACGGCGGCGGTGACCGCCAGCTCGGTGTGTATGGCGTTGAGGAAGCGCAGGTGCTCGGTCCGCGAGCGCAGGATCAACGCCACCGGTCCGGCGCTGGGATCGTGCGCGTCGCCGGGTCCTGCCGAGAGCGGCTGCGGCAGCACGACGTACTCCTCGCCGGCGATCTGCACACGCGAGGTGCCGGTGGTGCGCAGACGATCGGCAAGCGCTTCCTGCGCCACGTGCGGAAGCGTCGTCGCGAGAATCTTACCGTTCATGCCGAACGCGATGTCGCTGCCGGTGATCTGCTTCAACTGTTCGGCGAGCGCGTGGTCCAGACGGAAGCCGACGCTGAGCGTTCCGAGAATCTCGGGGTGCGCGAGGCCGATCGTGATCGGCACCGTCACCAGCTGCAGCACGCCGTCGGACTGGGGGAGGAGGCTGAAGCCCTCCCGTCCGCGGAGCGCCTCGCGGATCGCCGGCTGCTGCGCCACGGCCAGCGCCGCGCGATCGGATGCGCCGACGGTCGCGAGCACTGCGCCGGTTTTGCTGGTGACGAGGAGCAGGTTCGATTTGAGCTGCCCCTGATAGCCGACGGCGATGTCCTGCACGGTCGGCGGATCGTTGGTGTCGACCGCCGCCTTGAGCGTGGGCGCGTCCGCGATGAACCGCGCCATCGTCGTGAAGGTGTCGGTGCGGGTGGCGCGGAGCTGATCGATCTGGGCGCCGGTCGTCACGATCTCGCGCAGCAGCGCCCGCTCGCCTTCACGCGTCACGCGGACGTTGACGAGATAGATCGCCGCGGCAATGGAGAGCACCGCGAGCAGCGCGCTCGCGATGAAAATGCGCCCGCGGAGCGACGACAGCAGCGTCATCGCAGAACAAAGTCCAGTTCCGCCGCGGCGCCGTCCGGCACGGTCGTCGGCTGCGCGTCGGACGACACGCCTTCGTTCCACGCAATCACGTTGTAGGTCCCGGGGGGGACGTTGTCGATGCGATAGCGCCCCTCGGCGTCGGTGACGGCGAAGAACGGATGGCTGAACACGAGGATGAACGCGTTCATGTGCGAATGGATGTCGCAGAAGACGCGCACGATGCCGGGCCGATCGAATTTGACGGAGCGCGAATGGCCGACCGCGTAGCGGCCCAGATCGAAGCGCTCGGTCTTCGAGAGCGAGAAGACGTTGTGGTAGATGCGGTCGGAGTTGGGGAAGTCGACGGTGGTGCCGGTGGTGATCGCGAGGACGTGCGGCACGAATGTCTCGTTGCGCTGATCCATCACCGCGCGACCGCCCTCGGTCTGCTCGAACGCCCCGCGCGGCGCCGACTCGAGATAGACGACCGACTTGAAGCGATCGGACACGTCACGCGGGGGCGGCGGACCGAGATCGGCGACGCCGGGCCGGCGCTCGATCGCCGGAGCGACGCGGCGCAGATCGACCCGGCCGCGAATCGATCCCAATCGCGCCGCGGCGTCATGATCCGCGCGTGTCCCGGCGGGGCACACCACGACGGCCACGAAGCACGCGAAGAAAAGTACGTACGGGCTCCTTGGTGTTCTTCGTGTCCTCTGTGGTGAATGGGTCGCCATCAGAACCAGAAGACCAATTGGACGGCAGGAATGTTCAGAGTGCGGGAGCGCACCGAGTCGCGTGTGTTGTGCTGGAACGACAATTTCAACAGCAGGTTGCGCTGCAGCGAATAGCCGCCGCCGACCTCGAGGCGCGTGACCGGGGCGTCCCACGTCGTCCGGATCGCGGTGCCGGTCACTTCGCTGAACCCGAGATGGTCGAGCCGCGCGGCGACGTACAGACCGGGCGCGAGCTTGTAGCGCCCCTCGACCGAGGTGGCGAGCGCGCTCAAGGGACCGTCGAGGTACGGCGCGCGGACCTCCGGCAGCGTCCACCGGCTGAGAATCGTCTCGAACCGCACGATGTAGTAGTCGCGCGAGTACTCGACGTCCGCGCCGAACGCGGCCTGCCGGAACTCGCCGTCGTGTCCGTCGCCGAGGGCGCCGCGCGCGGCGGTCGTCGTGACGAAGGGACCGCTCGACACGGACGTGCCGATGATGAGACCGGTCGCGGGGTGCAGCGCGACGCGTCCCGCCAGCTGCGGCCCCGCGTTGTCCTCCTTGAAGAGCGGATTCGAGATCGTGCCGACGGTGACCGCGCCAGTGGCGTCGACCACGTCGTTCGCGGCATGGACCTGCACGCCGGTGTCCCACCGAAAGACGCTGGCGAGCGGGACGCCGCGATCGGGCGTCGTGTTGCCGATGGTGAACGTCGAAAGCCAGCCGCGGCCGCGCATCCTGAGCAGGTCGTCCACGTTGGCCGGCAGCGAGTCAGGACGCACCGACGTCAGATACTGATAGGCGAGCGGGTAGCCGATCAGGAAGTTGTCGGACGCGTACGTGCGGCGGGCGAACGCGCCGAAGGTCGGCGGAATCCGACCC
>Ga0207657_10004759_pt1 | contig 14330 bp, 10 predicted proteins | sample KBSC33metaG_FD_184316 | JGI IMG/M metagenome (GOLD analysis project Ga0207657, IMG submission 184316) | Corn rhizosphere microbial communities from Kellogg Biological Station, Michigan, USA - KBS C3-3 metaG (SPAdes) (version 2) | ecosystem: Host-associated > Plants > Roots > Rhizosphere > Soil ... | reverse complement strand
GACGCCGATACCGGCAAGCTCAAATGGTATTTCCAGTTCACTCCGCATGATGATTTCGACTACGACGCCGTCCAAGTGCCCGTGCTCGCGGACATCGCCTGGCCCGGCGCCAACGCCCCCGTCGGATCGCGCAAAGTTATGCTGTGGGCCAACCGCAATGGTTACTTTTACGCGCTCGACCGGACAACGGGCAAGTTCCTTCTGGGCAAGCCGTTCGTGAAAGTGACCTGGTCCACCGGACTCGATGAAAGCGGCCGCCCCATGCGCATCAATACCGTCGAACCCACCGAGGCCGGCACCGATATTTATCCCAGCCAGACCGGCGGCACCAACTGGTATTCGCCGTCCTTCAGCCCGCGCACCGGATTGTTCTACGTTTCCGCCTGGGAGCACGTGCACGGAAATTTTCAAAAAGTCGACGCCCCCTATGAGGAAGGGAAGCGCTTCTCTGGAGGCGGTGTTCAGCCCACTCGCGGTGGAACCCGCGGCCCGCAGGTCACCAAAGTGGACCCGGCCGACGGCTTCGGAGTGGTCCGCGCCCTGGACCCTAAAACCGGCGAGCTCAAATGGGAGTTCCCCATGCCGGATGTCACTGCCAGCGGAATCCTGACGACTGCGTCAGACGTGCTCTTTACCGGCGGACGCCAAGGCTTCTTCCACGCGCTCGACGCACGCAGCGGCAAGTTGCTGTGGAAGGTCGCAGCCGGCGGCGAAATCGCCATGGGCCCCATGACGTATGAGGTGAACGGCAAGCAATACGTGGCCTTCGCCGCCGGCAGTTCGCTATTCACGTTTGCGCTGAAGTAAAAGGGGTAGCGAGCTTCGGGAAATTCCGCCCTTTCGCAGCCAAGTCGAGGTTGGCCGGTTGAAGAATGGTAGACGATAGCATACTTTATCGTCTCGTAAAACTGGGGAGATCGCTTTCCACTACATCGTTATTCGTGGGCACTCCGGAATCGACTTTCCACAAAGAGATTTCTGGCTCGCGTAAACCGGCGCACATCGACCGGTCAGCCTTGATGCTCAAGTGCCTTTGGGTAGATGCTCCCAAAGCTTTTATTCTTCACGAAGAGAGGCCATCGGGTCGAGACGGGAAGCTAGGCGAGCAGGCAAGTATCCAGCAATCCCCGCTGCCATCGCCAGCAGCGCCGCCGCGACTCCGAGGATCCACGGGTCATTCGGCTGAAGGCCGTAAAGGAAGCTTGCGACTAGTCGCGTGGTTGCCAGCGCTGCGCCGAGCCCAATCGCCAGGCCGAACCCGATTAAAGTCGCGACCTCGCCGAGAACCATAAGTAAAACGCGCGATTGTTCCGCGCCCAACGCCATGCGAATCCCAATCTCATTGCGTCTCCGCGCTACGGTGTATGACATGACGCCGTAAAGTCCGATGGTGGCGAGAAGGAGGGCGAGGCCGCCGAAGAAGCCGGAGAGGGTCGCGAGCATTGTTTCACGTTGGATCGAGTCGTCCACTTTGGCGGTAAGCGTTTTGAATTCGATAGACACGTCTGGGTTGACTCGGGCGATAGCGGATTTCACCCCCTTGATGAGCGCGGTTGGAGCGTCGGCAGTTCGCAATTCGAAACCGGTGAGCGGACCTGGCGGTCCACCCTGGCTCCACGGAATGAAGACGAAGGGCGATGCCTCATCACGCAGCGACTCGTATTTCGCGTCCTTCACGATGCCGACGATCTCGACTGGATCTCTGGGAATGTTTCCATCCTGGATGCGGAAATGTAGTCCGAGAGGATTCTCCGCGCCGAAGTATTTTCGGGCCATCGATTGACTGACAATGGCCACCTTCGTCGAAGTGGACGTGTCATGACTGTTGAAATCGCGTCCCGCGACGATCGAAGTGCCAACGGTTTCAAAGTATTCCTCGCTTACATTGTTGAAAGAGGCCATGACGTCCTCGTGCGATTTCGGGGTGTAACCTTCGACCACGACTTGACCGGCCCAGCGGCAATGGCAGACGGGCGTGATTGAGGAAACGCTCGCCGAGCGGAGACCCGGAATGGTGCGCAACTGGTCCAGCATCTCCTGATACACGGCGGACCACCGTTCGGCCGGATAATTTCCGCTATGAAGATCGACATTAACCAGCAGAACGTGCTCGCGCTCAAATCCTGGATCGAGCGAAATGAGTTTCCGGAATGTCGAGAGCATCAATCCTGCGCCCACGACTACTAACAATGACAGAGCCACCTGCGCAATCACTAACACTTTGCCGAGGCCGAGTTTCGATCCTTCAATCACTCCGCGCGAATTGGTCTTCATCGCGGATTGGACATTGACGCGAGTGCACCGCCATGCCGGTGCAATGCCGAACAGCAGGCCCGTGAGAACGGCAATGCTGGCTGTAAACGCGAGCACACGAACGTCCAGCGTGAGATCAAGAGGAGCATCGAGAAACCGGACCAGCAGGCGGGCTCCCCATTCGGCAAACAGAAAGCCCAGCATCGCACCGATGCCCGACATTAACAGGCTTTCGGTGAGCAACTGGCGAATCAGACGGCCGCGGCTACCACCGACGGCCATGCGAATCGCGATTTCGCGCTGCCGGGATGCTCCGCGCGCAAGCAGGAGATTCGCTATGTTGGCACAAGCGATCAATAGCACCACGCCGACGATCGTCATCAGAACGAGTAGGGCCTGGGTGTATTCCCTGCGAAGATAGGAGATTCCATTGGCAGCGGGCTGCGTATCGAAGGTCCGACGTAGGTACTCCTCCCGCGCCTCCGGTCGCAACTGGCGACCGTCTTCTCTTGCCAGCCCACTGTGATCGAGCGCCGATTTGTAAATTTGCGGTGCGAGTGTTTTCAGCCGGACCGTCGCCTGGCTCGCGGAGACGCCGTGCTTCAAGCGTCCCATCACTTGCAGCCAGCCAACCGGATAGAAGTTAATATCGAGCATGCCGGGGCGGCCACTCCCTATGACGGCTGCCGCGCAGAGCGGCACCATCACATCGGCCGAGCCGCCCACCTCGGTTCCGTTAAATCCCGGTTCGGTGACTCCCACGATTTCGATGGGATGCCTGTCGATAGAAATCGGCTTGCCAAGGACGTCGGCGCGGCCGCCATATTCGCTCAGCCAGAAGCCATAACTCAAGACCGCGCTCCCGGCGCAGCCGCGCGTGTCGTCGGCGGGTGTCAGTGTTCGGCCTAGTAGCGCCTGTACGCCTAACGTTTCGAAATATTGCCCCGACACATAGTTGCCTTGGACTGAGCGAGCTAGGCCTCCGGCAGCGAGATTAAATCCCCAGCGACCATAAGCGAAGATTCCTGAAAAGACATCCTGACGATCACGGAGATGCTCCCAGGTAGGGTTGGTGAAGCCAATGTAACTCTGCTTGCCCATCATCACCTGGAGTAATTCTTCGGGATGAGGGACCGGCAGAGACTTGAGAATCACCGCCTCGATCAGGCTGAAGATGGCAGTGTTGGCTCCGATGCCGAGAGCAAGAGAGAGGATTGCTACGGCGCCGAAGGCGGGACTTTTGCCCAAGGCGCGGAGGGCATAGCGAAGGTCCTGAAAAACTGCATCGAGCACAATAAGGAAAGTATGACTCACTTTGGGCGGCAGGACCTACTTTAAGCCGCCTCGGACCCACATGGATGGTTTGTCTCCATTGCCGACTGTGCCAGTGTCATCCAGGGCATTCTGGAAAATAGAACCTGCCTTGTCGCCTAGCGTTACCGCTCGCAAGCCCGCTTCTGATAATCCGCCTTAAACTAAGACGCGCTTATTCCCGTTCTAGGCGAGTTATTTTCTTAAACCAGCTCAATCCTCAGATCGCGGCCGACAGCGTGTGCCGCGCGGGTCAGGGTTTGCAGCGTCACCGAGGTATTGCCAGGATCGAGAAGACGGTCCAGCGCAGCGCGGCTTGTGTTCATGCGCCGCGCCATCTCTACCTTGCTAATGTTTTCCTTTTCCATCGCTTGCTGAACTTGCCAGGCCAGCGTCTCTTTCAGCACCGCGGCGCGGGTCTCTTCGAGGACGCCTTCCTCTTTCAGAAAATCGTCCAGTGACGAGCCAATATGCTTGTTGCGCTTTTTCATTTCGTAACGTCCTTCATTCTCCGTTTCGCCAGGGCGAGGTCATCCGTAAGCGTTTTCTGCGTCTTCTTGATGAACCCATGCAGTACAACGAGCGTCTGGTCTTGAAAGCACAGGATGAGCCTGGCGATCCGGTGGCTGGGAAGCGAGGAGCGCACTTCCCAAAGGCCATCTTTAAGGCTTCGCACCAGTGGCCTTCCAATCGGCCAGCCGAACTGCACCCGCATGAGGTCGAGCCCAATCGCGCGCCGGTCTTCCTTGTCGAGGCCGCGCAGCCAATCGAGCACCGGCGTCCCGCCCGATTCCGCGCGGTAAAACCGAACCGGTATTTCCTGGCTTGGCTCTTTGCCCATCGCATCCCACAATTCAGTATGTACCACAAATGATACAATGTCCACCATTACTTACGAGTGAGACAGATGTCGCACGAAGCTCCTTCAATGGAGCAAACGGTTTCGTGGGTATAAAATGTTCAGTACGTCTGTAGTCCACCAATCGACTGAGCGTCGATAAGGAGCGAATATGTGTGATCAGGATCATTTTGAGGATGACCGGCAGCAGTACGAGGCTCTCGGTTCGGTAACACGAAAGCAATTCGGGATCATGCTGGGAGCAGGCATGGCCATGATGTTGCCCCAAGTCGCGAACGCGGCTGCCGTGAGGGAATCGGAGGTGACGGTGACCACGCCGGACGGTGCCGCGGACTGCTACTTCGTGCATCCCGCGAGCGGCACGGCCCCCGGTGTTCTCATGTGGCCGGACATCTTCGGGCTGCGGCCGGCGTTCCGCCAGATGGGCAAGCGGCTCGCCGAATCGGGCTATTCGGTACTGGTGGTGAATCCGTTTTACCGTATCAAGAAAGCTCCCACCGCGGACGCCGGTTCCGCCACTCCGCTCCAGCAGTTGATGCCGCTCGCGCGGGCTCTCAATGAGACAACGCAGATGACGGATGCGAAGGCGTTCATCGGATGGCTGGACAAGCAGTCGTCGGTTGCCAAGAACCGGAAGATGGGCACGCAGGGTTATTGCATGGGCGGGCCGATCGCGTTTCGTACCTCGGCCGCTGTTCCCGATCGCGTCGGTGCAGTCGCCTCCTTCCATGGCGGCGGATTGGTGACAGACATGCCGAACAGTCCGCATCTACAGGCCTCGAAGACCAAGGCGCAGTTTCTTATCGCGATTGCGGCAAATGATGACATGCGGTCTCCCAACGAAAAGAATGTTCTGAAGGAGACGTTCGCCAAGGCGAAGTTACCCGCGGAAATCGAAGTTTACACGGGGTCCGCCCATGGCTGGTGCCCACCGGATTCGCAAGTCTATAACGAGCCATTGGCCGAGAAGGCATGGAGCCGTTTGCTGGCCCTGTACGGAAAAGCACTAGCTTAAATACCGAATCTGAGAATTGTCCTGGGCCATTTCGTGATTGCTGGACGCAATCGCGCCGCTCTGCTAGCCCTGTAAAATGATTCATGCCTACTCTCCAGGAGCAATTCGGCCAGATCGACATCTATCTTTTCGACCAGCTCCTGAAAGGTCGCATCTCACCCGGCATGCGAATACTGGACAGCGGATGTGGTTCCGGACGCAACCTCGTTTACCTCCTGCGAGAAGGCTATGAAGTTTACGCCACGGATTCGGACGCGCCGTCGGTTGAGTCCGTTCGCTCCCTCGCGCGCGTACTCGCGCCCGCGCTTCCGGATTCGAATTTTCGAGTGGAAGCCACCGAACATATGTCCTTCGACGATGCTTGCGCGGATCTCGTGATCAGCAACACCGTCCTTCATTTCGCCCGCGACGACGCGCATTTCGAGTCCATGCTGCACGGATTGTGGCGGGTCCTGAAACCCGGCGGCCTCTTTTTCTGCCGCCTCGGATCCACCATCGGCATGGAGAGTCAAGTCCGCCGCATCCACGGCCGCCGCCATTGGTCGCCGGATGGATCGGAACGTTACCTGATCGACGAAGCGTTGCTCGCCTCGCTCACCGAGCGATTAGGCGGCGAACTGGCGGACCCCATCAAGACCACAGTGGTCCAGAATCAACGCTCGATGACCACATGGGTGATGCGGAAGAAACTGCCCTGAGAGAACAAACCCGCCGCTATATTAAGAACTTGAATAAAGTCATCGCCGGAGAACGCGCCGCCTACTGGGTTGCGAATTGATGCCGGCGAGCCAGCCCCGCCTCATCGCCTCTCGACAAGCCCTCAACGGGTCAGTAATTCGTAATGTGGGCGCGGCAAAGTTACCGGAACCACGCCCTGCGTAGATCCATAATTTCGCGCCTTCACCCAATTGCCAAACTGAAAACCGGCCACTACTCGATATCCATAGTTGAACGCATTGATCGTAGTGTTCATGTCGCCCTCGACGAAAAACTGAAGAGTATCGCTGGGGCCGAATGAAAGCTTCAGCGTTGCCGCAGGCTGCTCGTCGCGATCCAAAGAGATGCGCTTTACGTAGGCTACGCTGCCCTCGATTTGAAAATAGCGAACCGTTCCGGCCGCACTAATCCCTATCTGATCGTCGTATCTGATATAGGACGGCGCAATCCCGCCCAAGTTGGTAACTGTTATATTCGCAGAGTCTTTGAATCCCTTCGCCCCAAAGACACCAACGGTCGCGCCATTGAAAACCCAGTTCAGTGTCGCGATACCGCCAGCCAAAAACCCTCCGCCTCTGGTGTAGACCTGCGTTCTGGCGGGGGCGGGCCCGGTTTGATTCAGACTTAGGTCGGCATATTGAAATTGCGCCAATGTCCCGAGCTGTACATGCCCAAACCTGTTGAGCAGGCCCGCGTCGAAAGTCGCATCGCTCAAACCGCCGACGGCCGGTTCAGGCGGCCCTTGCAGAGAGTGCTTGTGGTTGTACACCCAGTCGCCGTTGACTACAAACCCGTGGGTTCCCGGCTGGTCGGGAGTCTTGCCGTTGCCAAACGGCACGAGAGCGGCCCCGAACAGTTCCGCTGAATAGTTTCCGGTCCTACCCGGACCAAATGTTGGACCGACGTCAAAACCCACCGCCGAGTACTTGCGGTTGCGAATTTCCGATTGAGTGAGCGCATAGTCCGCCGCCTGTTGTGCCGCATCATGTGCGATCTGAGTGGTTTCGTCTCGGGTCAGAGGCGTCGGGCGCTGTACCAGCGTCGTCGTATCCTGCTTTATAGCTGTAGTGTCCTGTTTTATCGATGCAGTATCTTGCTTGATCTGACCTGTATCCTGCCGAATCTGACCCGTGTCCTGCTTGATATCGGAAGTATTGAGACCTCCAACCTGTGTCTGCAGTTGTTGAACCCCGGTGGAGATACTGTCCAGTCTCCCGCGAGCATACGCGATGAAATCGACGAGCGCCGAACCGATGCTCCCGTCGCCGATCTCCATTCCGTTGGGCGCTGTCACAGTGATGACAACTCTTCGGTTGATGAAACGGGCGTTTCGGTTGCGTGCATTTTCCTCAGGACTCCTTTTGCCCTGACCACTGGTTGTGATTTGGTTTGCATTCGCACCGTATTTTTTTAAGAAATCGGCAACCGCATCGGCGCGGCGCAGAGAGAGCCTGTCGTTTGCGCGATTCGAGCCGATCTGGTCCGCGTGGCCAACAATGTTGACCTTAAAATCCGGGTGGGCTTTCAGCATGTCGGCTAGCCGTAGCAAGCTCGGAAAACCATCGACAATGACCGCCTGATTCGTTTCAAAGTTGATCTCTTCCCAGTCGGTAGGCTTGGCCCGCGTGTTCTCAACGTCCTGTGCGGAAACAATCAAGCTCATTAACCCCAACGCAATCCATGTTCTCAGCGGAGTTGTCTTGATCAAAGTTGTTTTCATGTTGTACATGCACCTCGACTTTCAAAAGTTGGACGGTCTAGAATTTATGTGTCCGCGTCGCCAAAAGCGAAAGCCCCACCGAAGCTTAAATGAAGACAGCGGCCCAGTTAAGACTAATCAACCGCGCTGGAAGTTAGACTGGTTCCTACCGCGAATGTTTCCTGGCTTGTTCCGGTCCAATCCTCCGCACACTTCCCCGACAATCGATCAGGCTGCTGACTGCCCCGCCGCTATACTAAGAACTTGTGAATAAAGTCATCGCCACCGCCGACTTAGCCGTCGCCGACGTCCACGATGGCGCCACCATCATGTTCGGCGGCTTCGGACTCTGCGGCATTCCCGAAAATCTGATCGCCGCGCTGGTGCGCAAGGGTGTCAAGAACCTCAACACCATCGCCAACAATGTCGGCATCGACGGGTACGGAACCGGCAGCTTGCTCGACGCCGGTCAGATCGCATCGCACACCGGCAGCTACGTCGGCGAAAACAAATTGCTGGAAAAACTGGCGCTCGCCGGCACGCTGCCACTGAGGCTACTCCCGCAAGGAACTCTTGCTGAAGCCATCCGCGCGGGCGGCGCCGGCATTCCGGCTTTTTTTACGCCCACCGGCGTGGGCACGCTGGTCGCCGAAGGCAAGGAGGTGCGCGAGTTCGACGGCCGCCAGTATCTCCTGGAGCGCGCTCTCACTGCCGATTTCGCCATCATCAAAGCCTGGAAGGGCGACCGTCTCGGCAACTTGATCTATCGCAAGGCCTCTCGTAATTTCAATCCCATCATGGCAACGGCGGCCACCATCACCATCGCCGAAGTTGAGCAACTGGTCGAACCCGGCGAGATCGATCCCGACCATATCGTCACTCCCGGGATCTACGTCCATCGTCTGGTCGTGGGCGAGCGCTTCGAAAAACGCATCGAGCGCCGGACTCTTCAGGAGACCGCCAAATGAGCGCCGCTGCCGCGCCTCTTACCGATCAGCAGAAGCGCGAGCGTATCGCCCGCCGCATCGCGCAAGAGCTTCGCGACGGTTTCTACGTCAATCTCGGCATCGGCATCCCGACCATGGTTTCAAATTATGTGCCGCCGCATATCGACGTCATTCTGCAATCGGAAAACGGGATGCTGGGCGTCGGCCCCTATCCGGTGGAAGGTTGCGAAGATCCCGATATCATCAACGCCGGCAAGGAAACCGTCACCGAGCTGCCCGGCACCTCGTATTTCTCGAGCGCCGATTCCTTCGCCATGATCCGCGGCCGCCATATCGACCTCAGCGTGCTGGGTGCAATGCAGGTCGACGAAAAGGGCGACCTTGCCAACTGGATGATCCCCGGCAAAATGGTCAAAGGCATGGGAGGCGCGATGGATCTGGTCGCCAGCGGCCGCCGCGTGATCATCGCGATGGAGCACACCACGAAAACCGGCGCGCCCAAGATCCTGGCTAAATGCACGCTCCCGCTTACCGGCATCAAAGTGGTCGATACCATCGTCACTGAGCTGGCCGTGATCAAAGTGACGCCGGAGGGCTTGGTGCTGGAAGAGATCGCCCCCCACACGACGGTCGAAGACGTGCAAAAAGCTACCGGCGCCAAGTTGATTGTCAGAAAGCCTGTCAAGACCATAGAGTTGTAACTTTTATTTCACGCGCAATCAGTCATTACGCGTTTCAACCTTTCGCCATTTCCCGAACCATTGTTGTAAGTTTTAACCAGTGTCGGGCCCACCCATTGGGCGCCCCGGCCGCGAGGGTGGTAGAAATACCTGGGCAACGCCACCAGCGCTGGATCAATGGGGAGAAATGGCGCACCTCAAACGCCATCCCTCTCGCGTACGCTACCTACTGGGTCGTACGGGCTCGCAAGAGTCTCGGGGGTTAACGACGATTTGTGGGGCCCCAACAGGTCTTTGACATTCGAGGGGAGCCGGTTCTATCTGCGTCCACCGGTTCCCATCGCGAGCCAAGCTCTTCGGCTTAGTTCGTGATCGGCGGGCGCACGTACTTTTCATTGATGTACTTGCCGGCCAGTTCGAGCGCACCCTGCGTATCGTCCTTGGTGCGCAGCGCCTGGCGATATTCGTTCACCGCGCGCTCGCGTTGATCGGTGACGTCGAAAATCTTCCCCAGGTTGATGTGTGCCCAGACCTCGGTCCACTTGGGCTCCAGATCGCCATTCAGGACTTCGCGGAAACCGTTGGCGGCGGATTGATAATTGTTCTGCAGGAAAAACAGTTCGGCCACGCGATAATGCGCCAGCGAGCTATTGCGCTTCACGTCGATGGCCTTCTGATATTCCTTCAAAGCTTCCTGAAATTCGCTCACTTCGGCGAACTGTTCGCCGCGCCGGATCGCCACTGCAACCCGCATCGTGTCGTCGAAGCGCAGCACTTGTTGCTTGGGATCGAGCGTCACCGTCTTGGGCTTGCCGAAGGTTTCCATCGCGAACTCCGAAGACGTGCCCACCACTTCGATGGTCTTCTCCTCCGGATTCCCTTCGGTCTCCACGTGCAGCGTCACCGGCATGCGGAAAGTATCCAGATCCTGCGAAACTTTCCCCATCACGCGGAAGCCCTTCTGCGTGCGAAATACGGTGTATTCCAGCTTGAATTCGGGCGCGCCGCTGGATTCAATCCACTGCACGAAGAAGCCCTGTAGACTCTGCCCCGCGAATTCCTCGGAGAGCTTGCGGAACTCGTCGGTGTTCACGCTCTTCCACGCATAGCGCTCCGGCAACGCCTTCAGGATCTTCATGAAATTGTCGTCGCCCGCAATCACCCGCAGCATGTTCAAAACCGCTGCGCCTTTGCTCGCTGTAGCTGCCCAGAATTCGGGTGAATAATCTTCCAGACGCGCCGATTGAATCAGCGGTGGCTGATCCACGGTAAGCGCCTCCACGTAGGTATCGTGAATCTCGGCATCAAGCGCGCTCGGCCCGTTCACGTGTTCCAGGTACAGGATTTCCGAGTAGCGCGCCAAGCCGTTTTCGATCCACATATGATTGCGGGTCGTTGGCGAAACCAGCGCGCCCCACCACTGCCGCGATACTTCGTTGGCCACCAGCTTCATATTCACCTGCTGGCCCATGGCCTTGGGCGCAAAGAAGATCAATCCCGGTGCATCGTACCCATTCGGCGCGCCGTCCTCGGTTTCAATCACGGTCAAATCTTTCCGGGCCGGCAGCCCGAATACTCCCGTGAAAAACGTCATGGCCCGGGCGATTTCGCTGCCGTAAGCCTCCGCCATGGCCGCCGCTTTCCGCACGTAAAACTTGGTCGACACGCCGTCCGCGGAAACCGTATCCGGCTCGCCCCGCACGACAGCGATGCTGCCCGGGAACGACGCTTGCTCGAACTGATAGCGCTCCGTGTGCATGCCCGCGGGCGCATTCGCATCCGCTTGGCCGTTGCCGCTCGCGACTACCCGATAGCCATCCGGCACCGTCACCCGGAAATCCGACGCGAAGCGATCCACCGTATAGTCGTTCACCGGAAACCAGCGCGCCGGGTACATCAGGTACGCAACATCCGGCGTGATCGCGGCGAATTTGATGCCGAATACCGGCGATTCTTCCTGTCCTGTCAGTTTGCCCTGGTACGCAAACGTCAAAGTCGCGGGTTGCCCCTTGGGCAGCGCCTGCGGCAGGCTGAGCCGCACGCTCATGTCCTCGCCAAAGCGGGAAGCCGCAACCTGCCTGCCTTCCACATCCGTGACGCGCGTCAGGTTCAGCGCGTTATTCAATTCGAAGGTGACGGTAGACGTGTTATCCAGCGGAATGAAAGTAATCTTCGCGGTCGCGTTAAGGGTCTGCGCGGTGGGATCGATCTGCGCGTCGAGCGCCACCGTCTGCACATCGATTCTTGCGCGCGCCTGCTGCCGGTCCTGGGCGAATCCCATGACGGCGGAGGTGACCGCAATTAGTACGAATCCCGCGAACTTAGGTAACTTCATTGCGCAATTCCAATCGCCTGATTCCATTTTCCACTAAAATCTCGTCAACGCAGTCCGCCGCGACTTCGATGGGGTCTCGCTCGCTCAAAAGTTTGTCCTTCACTTCTTCGAGGTCGGCTTTCATCTTGCGCCGGGCGTTATCGTCATTCAGCAGCCGCAGCGCCTCGGCTGCGATCCGCTCGCCGGTCATCTCTTGCTGGATCAACTCCGCCGCCACCCTTCGCCCGGCCACCAGATTCACCATCGACAGGAAGGACGCCTTCACCATCCAGCGGCCCAACTTCCAACTTAACGCGTTTACCCGATAAAAGGTCACCATGGGCGTGCCGAGCATCGCTGCCTCGATGGTCACCGTACCGCTCGCCGCCAAAGCGACCTCCGCGTAGGCAAGGCAATCCCAGGTCAACCCTTCTATCACTTGGATGGACGCCGCGCGCGCCGGTTCCCAAAAAGTTGTGTGTTGGGCGGCAAAACCTGCCGGCAGCGCCAAAATAAAACGCATTTTCCCTTTGTCCTGCCTCTGTGTGACCGCCTGCATCCGTTTGACCGCGTCCAGCAGGTACGGGATGTGGCGCGCGACCTCGCCGTGGCGGCTGCCTGGCAGCAGGACGACCAACCGATCATCCGGCGCGAACCCAGACCTTTCGAAAAAGTCGCCGCGTGTCAACGACGGCTTCACGATCCGCGCCAGCGGGTGTCCTATGAATGTCGTAGGAACCCCGTGCTTTTGAAAAAAGTGCTCCTCGAAGGGGAAAATGCACAACAGCCGGGTCAACGTTCGCCGCATCACTTTCACCCGGCCCTGCCTCCACGCCCACGCCTGCGGAGCGATCAGGTAAACCACAGGCACTCCCAGTGCGTGCAGTTTTTTCGCTAGCCGCAAGTGGAAATCGGGCGAATCCGTCAGGATGGCCAGGTCCGGCTGCCGTGTCTTGGCCGCCCGCACCAGCTTGCGAAACTCGCCGTAGATGCGCGGGATATGGCCCAGCACCTCGACGATCCCGACCACCGCCAGCGAGCGCGCGTCCACTACTGCTTCCACGCCAGCCGCTTGCATCCGCGGACCAGCGCATCCGAAGAACTCGGCGTCAGGATGGCGCGACCTCAACGCCTCGACCAGCCGCGAAGCGTACAGGTCCCCCGAAGCTTCCCCCGCAGAAATCAAGACGCGCACAAAAACTAGTCTAGCGGTCGTCCGGTCACAGCCGCCCGCTTAAACTTCCGGGTCCGGCCACCCGGGCGCAATCCGCGGCACTACAATAGTTCGGAAAGGAAATCCGAACCATGAAGAGGCCGGTTGGAAAAACATCCTTGAACGCCGTGATGGCAGCAGCCTGTCTGGCTGCCCTGGCGGTTTCTAGTACCAGCGCCGACGCGCAAACCGTAAAAGCAACCGACTGGCAGGACTGGGGCGGCGACACAGCGCGCACCCATTTCTCGCCACTACAGCAGATCACGGCCGCGAATGTTTCCCAACTGAAGCCCGCATGGGTGTGGGACCCGGGCACCTTCGGCCGCTCCTGGGAAATCACACCGCTGCTGATTGACGGATTGCTGATCGTGTCGGAACCAGGCACCACTGATGTTGTCGCGCTCGAGCCTGAATCCGGCAAGCAAATCTGGCGTCACAAGGCGCCGTCCGGCGGAGTGGGACATCTGGACCGGCGCGGTTTCGCCTATTGGGCCGGCGACGGCACGATGAAGCCGCGCATCGTGGCGCTGTGGGGCCACAACATGTACGGCCTGGATCCCAAGACCGGTGAGTTCTCCAGCGACTGGCCAACGACCGGCTATGGCATCGGCCTGCCCAACCCCGCCGCTCCAGAAACCGGCGGCGGCGGTGTGTTCCCCGGCTCGCCCCCGATAATTTACAAGAATCTCATCATCGTTTCGGGCGCCACCGGCTTCCTTCCGGAACCGGCCCAGCCAGCCGACCCGCATGCCATCGATCTCCGCACGGGCAAGCTGGTATGGACCACGCGCCTCATCCCCGGTCCCGGCCAGCCTGGCGCAGATAGCTGGGGACCCGACACACAGAAAGTCGTAGGCAGCGGCACCTGGGGCATCATGGCGCTGGATGAGAAGAACGGCATTGTCTATACGCCCACCGACTCGCCCAGTCCCGACCTGGTGGGCATCTGGCGTCCCGGTGACAATATTGGCGGCGATTCCACGTTCGCCCTCGATGCCATGACCGGCAAGATCATATGGGGTTTCCAGAATCATCACCACGACCTCTTCGACCAGGACACGATGGCGCCGCCCGTGCCGGTCGAGATCACCAAGGATGGCAAAAAAGTTAAGGTCATCGTCCAGACCACCAAGCAAGGCATGATGTGGATCATCGACGACAAGACCGGCAAGCCGCTTTTTCCCTACGAAGAAAGGCCGGTGCCACAGAGCGACGTGCCGGGTGAGAAAACCTCTCGCACGCAGCCCTTCACGCAATTTCCGCCGCCGCTGGCGCAGATGACCATTGACCGCGACCATCTCAGCAACCTGTCGCCGCACTCG
>Ga0207657_10004758_pt1 | contig 14333 bp, 11 predicted proteins | sample KBSC33metaG_FD_184316 | JGI IMG/M metagenome (GOLD analysis project Ga0207657, IMG submission 184316) | Corn rhizosphere microbial communities from Kellogg Biological Station, Michigan, USA - KBS C3-3 metaG (SPAdes) (version 2) | ecosystem: Host-associated > Plants > Roots > Rhizosphere > Soil ... | reverse complement strand
ATGTCAAGTTTCGTTTACACAATAACCGAGCTCCCCGCCACTCGCCCGCGTTAGCTATGCACCAACCAGCAATGCCGGAGATTAGAGCTAAAAGCTAATACCGGCAACCTAAAAGCAAGGTTCAAGGCGCTGCCTTTAAACTCGATCTCATGGGCTTTCAAGATTTCCTTGGCAATACGGCAACGATTACGCATCTGCGCGAGGCGGTTCGCTCCGAACGCTTCCCGCGCTCGCTGATCCTCGCCGGCCCGCGTGGCGCAGGCAAATACACGCTTGCGCTGATGCTTGCCAAAGCGGTCAACTGCCTCTCTCCCACTGAAACCGACGGCCTGCCGGACTTCTGCGGTGTTTGCCGCAATTGCACCCGCATCAACGAATCAGCAAATCTCGAAGAGCGCGTTGCAGAAGCGATCAGTGCGCGCGACGATTTGCGCGAGACAGACAAGCGCGAGACCCGCATCCTCATCCAGACGCATCCTGATGTACTGATCGTTCCGCCAGACCCGCCACAGTTGCTCATCAAGCTGGGCCAGGTTCGGCAGGTGATTCATGCGGCCTATTACCGCCCGCCCGTCGAAGCCAAGCGAGCGTTCTCGATCTTTACCTGCTCCGCGTTCATGAAGGAAGCGGCCAACAGCTTGCTCAAAGTTCTGGAAGAGCCGCCGGACCACACCTCACTCGTTCTACTCACTGAAAACCCGCAGGAGTTGCTGCCGACAATCCGCTCGCGAGCCGTTGTGCATCGCCTGGGCGCGATTCCCGCGGCGGAATTGGAGACGCTGCTCGCACAGCGCCGTCCAGAATTGAAGCCGAAGGAGAGAGCGCTTGCGGCGCGCCTGGCTGAGGGAGCGGTGGGCCGCGCACTCCGGCTCGACTTGGGGAGCTACGTTGTCAGTCGTCGCGATGCACTTGTAATTCTGCATACCGCGCTCCGTGAGCCCGACTACACCGCGCTATTCCATGCGACCGAAACCTATCGCGCCGGGGCCGATGGGCAGGAGAAGACTGTCATGCTGCTGCGGGCGCTCGGCAGCCTGGTTGAAGACCTGTTGCTGATCGTAGCGGGGACGCCGGGCCTGATCCGCAATCTGGATCTGGAGCCCGATCTTCAGAAGCTGGCGCAAGGCGTCACAGTGGAATGGATTGATGGCGCTGCGCGGGTTCTGGCGCAGGTGGAGCAGGGTATGCGGCGCAACCTTCTGCGCTCGCTCTCGCTAGACGCAATGGCCGTGAGTCTCGAACGCTGATGAGTGCCTGACGAACATAATCATGGCCAAGCTGTCGGCCCGGAAAGAAAGAGCAACCCTCGCCCGGCCCCGGGCATCTCTTGGATTATCTGCAATCCCACTCATCGCTTACGCGCTGGGACTCGACAGGATTCGTATGTAAGTGCATTCTTAATACAAGAATCAAGAATGTAAACCGAGGCTTCCCTTCAGCTGTTGCGAGGTGCCCGCATATGGCTCCTCCCCACTGGCGGTTGCGTTGTATTCTCACTTGGGCCCCAAATGAAGGTTCCGAACGCGGATTGAAGGATCGTGAGTCCAATGGGTATTTCGTCTTTGCAACCGATGTTCAACTCCAACGGCAAAACTCCATACGAGTTACCCCAGGTCCGCCGCAATTCAACCGCGCCCGCAGCAGTGGCTTTCACGGCGCGCGCACCGGAGCTTGATGCTCAGCAGCGTCACGCTGAGCTGTTCTACCTGCAGAAACAGATTCAGTCGCAGACGCCCATGGTCGTGGTGTTGGAAGATGGAGAGCGCATTGAAGGCTGTATCGAATGGTACGACCGGCACTCACTCAAGATTCGCGGCCGCTCCAAAACCCTGATCTTCAAATCCGCCATTAAGTACATGTACAAGCTGGGCGACGTAGGCCAGTAGAAGACAACTGCAACCAGCTTTTGCTCTTCACTATTCCCTTTTTCCTGCTTTTACCAGCCGATCGCGAATGGCGGCTCCAATCCCGTTTGCAGACGGCAGGGGGCAAAGAATTGTCGTGCACCCCTGGGCATCGAGTTCCCGCAAACCGGCATACAGGTCACGTGCAAGCTCTTCCGGAGCTGACCACCGACCCCAGCAGAACACCTTTGCAGCCCTGAGCCCGTCCGGCAATGTGACATCTGCGGGCAACATGATCCCGAGCGTCTCAATCGGCTTTCCTTCCGCAGCGCTCGCCATTCGCGATCCGATTTCGGCCAGGTTGCCGTCTATCAATACCAGGTGAGCATTCGGAGCGTAGTGGCGCAGTCCCACCCCGGGCGACGGTAGCGCTTCAGGTGGGGTGGCGTGCAGTTCACCGGTTTGCTTGAAGTATTCGACCGGACCGGCAGCATCGAAAATCTGCTGGCGCGTAATCGCACCCGGCCGGTAGATCAGCATAGGGCTCTGGCAAGGGTCCAGCACTGTGGACTCAACACCGTGCGCAGTTGGACCCGCATCGAGCACTGCGTCAATTCGGCCGTCCAGATCGTGCAACACATGTTGGGCGGTAGTGGAGCTGATGTGGCCGAACACGTTGGCGCTGGGTGCGGCTACAGGCACACATGCTCGCCTGATGAGTGCCAGCGCCACCGGGTGCGCAGGCATACGCAGTCCTACCAGCGGTCTACCCGCCGTTACCACGTCGGGCACTGCGCCGGATCGCGGAAGCAGCAGCGTCAGCGGTCCCGGCCAGAATTTCTTCATCAGCTTCCAAGCCGCATCGGGCACCTGCTCAACCAAGCCGTCCAACATCCATTCATCGGCGATGTGGACGATTACCGGATCCCAGGCCGGTCTTTGTTTGGCCACAAATATCCCTCGCACTGCAGCCTCGTCGAGAGCATTCGCTCCCAATCCGTACACAGTCTCAGTGGGCAGCGCCACCAGGCCTCCGCGGCGCAGGATCTCGGCCGCCCGATCAAGCGCATCCAATGCATCGGATGTATCAAGATTGGCGGGATCAACGGCTAGCGAGAGTGTCTTCACCTCTTTATTGTCGCTGCTTGCCGCCGGCTGCCGCCACCACATTGCCTGGACTTTGGAACAGCATAATGGTCTGCCGTATACTCGCTCATTACGATGGCTATTGAGACCGAGATCAAATTCAAAGTCAGTGACCTGCCTGGTCTCGCTGAGAGGCTGAGAGCCGCTGGCTTTACCCTGCAGACCCCGCGCGCTTTCGAGAGCAATGTTCTGTACGATACGCCGGACCGCGCCATGCGCGCCCGCACTGAGATTCTGCGCATACGCAGCTACAACGGACGCTGGACTGTGACGCACAAGCGCCTGCCCGATAACCGTCCTGGTGTGGACACACACAAGCACCGCATCGAGACGGAATCCGATGTGGCCGACGGGCGCGCATTCGAGGAGATATTCCAGTCCCTTGGCCTTGTAGCGGCGTTCCGGTATGAAAAGTGGCGCACAGAATGGCACGACGGCCAAGGCCACTGCGTGGTGGATGAAACGCCGATCGGGAATTACGCGGAACTAGAAGGGACCGCCGAGTGGATTGACCGGGCGGCTGAACGGCTTGGCATCAGCCGCGGAGATTACATCACGTTGAGTTATGGCCGACTCTTCGAGCAGTGGTGCGCCCAGCACAACTCACAAGCCAGAGACCTGATCTTCGATGCCGTCGCTCATAGCGGGTGATAAGCCCTGACCAGATTCTCGGCGAACTAGCCGATGCCGATTCCTTTAGTAACGCTCCTCTCAAAAACCCTCATGTGCGTGGCTGCGATGCCGATAAACCTTCTGTAGGCTTTCCAATCTGCAGAGGAGAAACATTCGATGCATCGTTTTCCGTTGAATTGTTCCAGCAAGTTCAGGTGGTCAGGTAAAGGGCTTGCCAAGACGGGCGTATTCGCTTTGATGTTGGTGATGGCAATGCCCGCCCTGGCCGAGGCGCGTGCGGTCAAAATGAGGGTACCGCCTGTTTATCCAGAGATTGCCAGGCGAATGCGCGTCAGCGGCACGGTCAAGCTTGAGGCCGCTGTGGACTCGCAGGGAAAAGTAACCGACGTAAAGGAAGTGAGTGGTAACCACACGCTCGCACTCGCCGCAAAAGAGGCTCTTTTGCACTGGAAGTTCGCGCCCGCCGCTTCTGACAGCAACGAGACCGTGGAAATCAATTTCGATCTCGGAAATTAGTCTCCATCCTCCGCGCAGTACTGAATGGGAAGGGCTTGCAAACCTGCCGGCCTTTCCCATTTGGAATTGTGTTAGGAAACTACTGAAACCAGACTCGTCGAGCCGTCTTGCAGCTGCTCTCAGGCTCTTGCTAAGTACTTTGTTGACACTGCAAAGGCAACACGTTAGTCAACAGTCCATACAAAGAAAGGGGAACATAAATGAGCCCGGTGTAGTTTAGGATGAGTAGTGATGAATGATACCGGGAACAGCAAAGGGGGCGATTCGGAGCGCCAAACATCCGATTCACCCATAAAAAGCCTCCTGTCCATCGCTCTCATCGGCCCCGACGAAGACCGTCGCCGGGCGTTTATGAACGTCCTTTCCGGACGCCAAAGCACAGAGATCCAGGAATTTAACTCCTACCCCGGCAAAATGGAAGAGCTGCCGCACACACTGGGCAACCGTTTCGACGTAATCATCTTGGACGCTGACTGCGATCCCGATTATGTCTTCGACCTGGTTGGGCGGATCTGCTCCTCCAGCAACGCATGTGTGATGTGCTACTCGGCTGAATCGGACGTGAAACAAGCGGTCCGCTTCATGCGCGCCGGCGCACGCGAATACTTCGCGCTGCCACTGATTCCCGCCGAAGTCGCCGGCGCTTTGACCCGCGCTTCGATTCCGCAGACTTCGACCGTCGTTGTACAAGCTCCCAAGGTGGCCGGCCAGGTTTTCGTCTTCCTTGGCACAAAGGGAGGCTGCGGGGTAACAACCCTTGCAGCCAATTTTGCGATTTCGGTTTCCACTGAGACCAGCCAAAGTACGCTGCTGATCGATCTGGGGCAGCCACTCGGCGACGCCGGACTGAACCTTGGCATGGTCACCAACTACTCAACTGCAAATGCGCTTCGCGAGTTCTCGCGCCTCGACGGCAGCTTTCTGAACACGCTTATCACCAAACACGAAACAGGATTGTCTGTTCTTGCCGCTCCCAGCGAATTTCCCAAAGAGCTTCCCACACTTGAGGCTTACGACAGGCTGCTCGCCATTGCTCGCCAGAGTTACAACTATGTCGTTGTCGATCTCGGATCGCGGGTCGACCTGATGGACTCATCGCTGTTCGATGAATCATCGACTGTGTTTCTGGTTACGCAAGTGGGGATTTCCGAACTGCGCAATGCCAATCGCTTTATCTCTCAGTATTTCGCACTCCGTGGGCGCAGCCTGCAGATTGTGCTCAACCGCTACACCTCAAACATGCTCCTGTTTGACGACGCGCAGATTACAAAGGCGCTGACGCGGCCTGCCCATTGGAAGATTCCAGATGACTATTCCACTGCACGGAGAACTTTGGCCACCGCTACTCCCATAGCTCTGGAAGACTCGTTGATCGCTGCGGAGATTCGAAACATGGCTAGGTCTTCCTGCGGGCTGCCGGAGGAAAAGAAGCGGAAGAAGGGTTTCAGTCTGTTCGGGAAATAGCTCCTGTACTCTGCAAGAAGAAACCCGGCCATGTGGCCGGGTCATTTTATTTAGGCTGCTTTCGTTTCGGCTGTTACTTCTCGGCTCCGTGGCACTTCTTGTATTTCTTACCGCTGCCACAGGGGCAAGGATCGTTGCGGCCAACCTTTTCGCCGGTCCTGCGCTGCGCCGTGGGATTGGCGCCATCGCCGCCCGACTGGCTTGCAGCCTCAAGTTCGCGCTGCTTCTTGCGGTGGAATTCCCTCTCCAGCGCATCGATGGTGGTTGAAGGCTGCCGGGTTGGTATCCCGATCTCGCGCGGCTCGCCGTCACTGCTGACTTGGGCCGGTCTTACGGCACTCGCTACGGGCGGGGCTTTCGGAACAGGCCGATTGGGCCGTGGCGCCGCATCCACAGGCTGCCCGTCGGGCCCAAGAATCTGCATCCTGAACAGGAAACGTGCCGTGTCTTCCTGAAACTTGAGCATCATTGCTTCGAACATGTCGTAGGATTCGCGCTTGTATGCCACCAATGGATCCTGCTGCGCGTAGCCGCGCAACCCGATGCCCTCCTTCAAGTGATCCATTGAGAGCAGGTGTTCTTTCCACAATCCGTCGATCACGCTCAACATCACCATTCGCTCGTGATAGCGCATGGTTTGAACGCCCAGGATTCTCTCCTTCGCCTCGTAATGCTCCTTTAGCTTTTCAAAGATCTCTTCGCCCAGTTCGTGCCGGCTGATCTCCATCGGCTTGATCCCGGTATCGGCGAAGTTGAGCCCGAAGTGATCCATCAGCTTCTGCTCAAGCATTTTGATATTCCACTGATCCTGGCGGAGCTTTTCAGGCGCGATTTCATCAAGAATGCTACTGAGAATACCGCCCACGTAGTCTTCCAGAATCAACTCGCGTTGTTCCACACCTTCAAGCAGTTGCCGACGCAAACCATAAACAGCCTCGCGCTGTTTGTTCATCACGTCGTCGTACTCGAGCAGGTGTTTGCGGGATTCGAAGTTCTGCGCTTCAACTGCCTTTTGCGCGCTCTCGATCCGATTCGAAATCATCTTCGACTCGATTGGCACGCCCTCTTCCATGCCCAGGCGTTCAAGCAGCGTGCTTACCCACTGCTTGGCGAAGATGCGCATCAAATCGTCTTCAAGCGAGAGATAGAACCGAGATTCGCCAGGATCGCCTTGGCGGCCAGCGCGTCCGCGAAGCTGATTATCGATACGCCGCGACTCATGCCGTTCCGTGCCGAGAATAAACAGTCCGCCGGACTCGATGACTTGATCGTGCTCCAGCTTTGCTGTTTCGGCATGGCCGGCATTGCACTCGGCCCATTCTGCTTCACCTATTTCGAATTCCTGGCCCTGGTAGTAGAAGCGAAGAAAGCCCGCGGGCGCCATGGGACTGATGGCTCCTTCGGCAACGCTGATGGCACGAGCCTGCCCCTTCTTCACCAGTTCCTGGCGCGTCATAAAGTCAGGGTTGCCGCCCAGCAGAATGTCAGTGCCGCGGCCCGCCATGTTGGTGGCGATGGTGACCATGCCTGCCCGGCCTGCCTGCGCCACGATTTCCGCTTCTCGCTCGTGGAACTTGGCATTCAGCACAACGTGGCGAACGCCTTTGCGTTGCAGGATGCCGGAAAGCCTTTCGGATTTTTCAATTGACGTTGTGCCCACCAGCACCGGCTGCTTTTTCTCGTGCAACTCGGCAATGTTTTCGGCCACCGCCACGTATTTCTCTTTTTCGGTACGGAAGACAGTGTCAGAATTCTCAAGCCGCCGCATGGGCTTGTTGGTGGGGATGACGACGATTTCGAGCTTGTAGATCTTTTCAAATTCGGCCGCTTCAGTTTCTGCGGTACCGGTCATGCCGCTCAGTTTCTTGTAAAGGCGGAAATAGTTCTGGAAGGTAATGGTCGCCAGCGTCTGGTCTTCTTTACGAATGTTGACGCCTTCCTTGGCTTCGATGGACTGGTGCAATCCGTCAGACCAGCGCCGGCCTGGCATAAGGCGCCCCGTGAATGTGTCGACGATAATGACTTCGCCATCTTTCACCACGTATTCAACATCGCGCTTATAGAGTGCGTGCGCCTTGATGGCGGTCTCAACATAGTGCTTGAGTTCCCAATTTTCCGCGTCGGCGATGTTGTCGATGCCCAGCAGCTTTTCAATCGTCACCCATCCTTCGTCGGTAACGCCAATAGTGCGCTGCTTTTCATCAATGACATAATCGCCGCTGAAATACTTTTCGCCCTCGCCGAGCCGGATGCCCAGTTCCTCCTGGCGCTTGTGGTCGGTGTACTCCACTTCCTCGCCCTGCACCAGCTGAGGAATGATCTTGCGAACGCGGGCATATTTATCGGTCGTCTGGTCCGTAGGTCCGGAGATGATGAGCGGGGTGCGCGCTTCGTCAATCAGGATCGAGTCAACTTCGTCGACGATAGCGTAGTAGTGGCCGCGTTGCACGCAATCCGTGAGTTCAAACTTCATGTTGTCGCGCAAGTAGTCGAAGCCGAACTCATTGTTGGTGCCGTAGGTGATGTCAGCACCGTAGGCGGCCCTGCGCTCGTCGTCGCTCAGGTCGTGAACAATGACGCCAACCGTGAGCCCGAGGAACTCGTAGATCTTGCCCATCCACTCAGCGTCGCGCTTGGCCAGATAGTCGTTCACCGTGACCACGTGAACACCGTGCCCGGCGAGAGCATTCAAATAGCAGGCGAGGGTTGCGACCAGCGTTTTACCTTCGCCGGTCTTCATCTCAGCGATCTTGCCCTGGTGCAGAACCATGGCGCCGATCAGCTGCACATCGAAGTGGCGCATTTGCACGGCACGCCAGCCCGCCGCGCGGACCACCGCGAATGCCTCGGGAAGGAGCCCTTCAAGAGCTTCCTTCTCGGCAGCAACTCTTGCTTCCTCGTCCGTGATGCCTTCGATCTTGGCCGCAATCCGGGCCCGAAATTCAGCGGTCTTTTCCCGAAGCTGCTCATCCGACAGCTTTTCCGTCTCGGGCTCCAGAGCATTGATCTGGTCCACGATAGGCATGAGCCGCTTGACAGCACGCTCGTTCGAGGTGCCGAAAACCTTCGTTAAAGCCTTTTCCAGAAGCACAATCTTCTCCATTACCAGTGTAAATGCAGCGGGGAAACACTGTTGGCAGAACCGGCGGCGCGATTTACAGCAAGTTCCAGCGATTTAGCCCGTTTCACAACCGCAGGATCAGCGAATCGACCTGTTCTCCTCTTCGAAGTCGCTTCAGTTGTCGATCCAACCCCCGGGCGGACTCTTCCGGATCGCCCTGATCGTCGTCTTCGACCTCCACAACCTGCCTGACTTCCGTCAGGTGTTTCAGGCTGGGCCTATAGAACGTCTGCGCGAGTAAAAAGACCATGCCCAGGGCTGCGGACGAAGGATAAAAACCCGGCTTGCCCCGGTTGCGATTGCGCTTCCAAAGTGCGCGACGGATGAAATAGTGCGCCAGAATGACGACAACTGCAACGTACGGAACACTCGCTACAAACGTGCAGATCGTGTAAAAGAGCTGACGATCCATATGACCCTTCCTGCTTGCGACCAATGCTTCAAGTGCAAAAGGAAAACGTCTGGCAACCGGGGGTCGTCATCTGAAGCCAAACGAATGCTTGAAGAACTAACCGCGCAGGAGGGGCGGAGGGCGCTGGAAGGTAGAGGGAAGCTGCGGAGCGTCAGGTACGTATCCCAACTCCAAGTACGTGATTGAGATAAACAACGTCAGCGGTGAGATGTATCCGACAAACAGAATCGGAAGCATTGCGAGCCAGTGCCCAGCATGAGCCGAATTTGCATGCGGGACCATCAGCAGCACGATCGCAGCAATAACCGCGATTGCCGCAATCCAAAACCACGCCCGCTGCTGTCGCAATTGATTCATCTCTTGGCCCGGAGTGTACCAGTTAGGATTCAATCTGCCAATCTTGCCTGTTTACATAGACAACAAAGCCCCCGGCTGGTTAGCCGAGGGCTCGTGTTTTCGACCGCGGTGAGCTTAGTTGCTGAAGAGCAGGATGCCGGCAGCCTTTTCTTCGCTTCCGCCTTCTTCTGAACTGACGGGGCGATAGAAAAGCTGGTTGTTCTCGAGATAGACCTCGAGGAATGCCGGCCGCTCCATGATTTGTCCGGCGATCAGAGCTTCAGACAATGGATCTTCGACATACCGCTGCAGTGCGCGGCGCAACGGACGTGCGCCGTAGCTGCGATCGACAAGCGTCTTGTCGAGAATCCATTTCTTGGCGTCTTCGGTCACGGAAATCGTGATGGCCTTCTGCGCCAGGTTCGCGTTCAATTGCTGCACCATGAGCTCAACAATCTGGATCAGGTCAGCGTCAGACAGCGACTGGAACAGAATGACTTCGTCGAGACGATTGAGGAATTCGGGGTTGAACGTCTTCTTGACTTCGTTCTTCACCAGTTCTTCAACCTTGTCGCTGACGATGTCTTCACGCTCGCTCTGGAAGCCGAGACCCTGCTTCTTCTGCAGGTGCCGCGCACCAATGTTGGAGGTCATGATGATGATGGTGTTCTTGAAATCGACGGTGTTGCCCAATCCGTCAGTCAATTGGCCATCTTCAAATACCTGCAACAGGATGTTGAACACATCCGGGTGCGCCTTTTCGATTTCGTCGAGCAAAACCACCGAATAAGGCGAGCGCTTGACGCGTTCCGTAAGTTGACCGCCCTCCTCGTAGCCCACATATCCCGGAGGCGAACCGATCAACTTCGACACCGAATGCTTTTCCATGAACTCCGACATGTCGAAACGGATCAGCGCCTTGTCCGATCCGAACAGGAATTGCGCCAGCGTGCGCGCCATTTCCGTTTTGCCGACGCCGGTGGGCCCAAGGAAGAGGAAGCTGCCAATAGGCCGGTGCGGAGACTTCAAGCCTGCACGCGAGCGGCGAATAGCACGTGCCAGCGCCGAGATCGCCTTCTCCTGCGAGATAACTCGCTTGTGCAGCTCTTCTTCGACGCGCAGCAGTTTCTGTGTCTCTTCTTCCTTGATGCTGGTGACCGGCACGCCGGTCCAGCGGCTTACGACGTCTTCAATGTCTTCGCGGCCCACAATCCCGGCCGCGGAGTCGTCGAGGTGGTACTTGTCGCGCAGAGCACGCAGGTTTTCGCGCTCTTTGCGCTCCTCGTCGGAGTAGAATCTGGCTTTCTCGAACTCATGGTTGGCTATGGCCGAATCCATGCGGTGGACAATGAACTTGATCCGCTTCTGCACTTCGGTGATTTCCTCAGGCAGAGAAGTCTGGCGGAGCTTGACTCGCGCCCCGGCTTCGTCGATCAAGTCAATGGCCTTGTCCGGCAGGAACCGGTCAGGAATGTAGCGGTTCGAGTGTGAAACTGCAAACTCAATCGCGGCATCGGTGTAGCTGACTGCGTGGAACTTCTCGTAGCGGTCCTTGATGCCATGGATGATCTTGATAGCGTCCGTCTCGTTTGGCGGCGGTACCTTCACAGCCTGGAAGCGACGTTCCAGCGAACGATCCTTCTCAATCGATTTGCGGTACTCTCCCGGCGTGGTAGCGCCGATGCACTGGATTTCCCCACGCGACAAGGCCGGCTTTAGAATGTTGGCCGCATCGAGCGACCCCTCAGCAGAACCCGCACCTACCAGCGTGTGCAGCTCGTCGATGAAGACGATGGAGTTCTGATTCTCCATCAGTTCCTTCATGATGGTCTTCAACCGCTCTTCAAACTGGCCGCGGTACTTGGTGCCGGCCACAATGAGCGACAGGTCCAAACCGAGCACTCGCTTATCAGCCAGGAACGAAGGCACTTCGCCGTCTGCGATGCGCTGAGCGAGGCCTTCGACGATGGCTGTTTTGCCAACGCCAGGTTCGCCGATCAGCACCGGGTTGTTCTTTGTGCGGCGGCACAGGATCTGGATCACGCGCTCTAATTCGCCATCGCGGCCTACGAGCGGATCAAGCTGCCCGTCCATCGCGGCCTGAGTCAGGTCGCGGCTGAATTCGGCCAGCAGGCTCGACTCGCGCTGCCGTTGCTGCGGCGGAGCTTTCTCCTGCGTTACACGAGCCAGTTCTTCGCGAATCTGCGCAAGCTTCAGCCCGCGTTCCTGCAAGATTTCGGAAGCAAAGCACTTTTCTTCACGCAATAGTCCAAGGAGCAGATGTTCAGTTCCGATATGCTTGTGGCCAAGCCGCTCGGCTTCTTCAGCCGCGTAGGCAAGAACCCGCTTGCATTCATTGGATAGCGGCAGGTCTACGCTGGTTGAGACCTTCTCGCGAATAGTGGTGTGTGCCTCGATCTGTTTGCGGATCGATTCCACTGAAGCATGGGAGCGCAAAAAGCGGTTGGTCAACGCCTTGTCCTCGCGCAGCAGCCCAAGCAGCAAGTGCTCAGTCTCGATATAAGGTGATCCGAACTGGCTGGCCTCATATCGCGCGAAGAAGATCACGCGCCGTGCCTTCTCCGTATAGCGTTCGAACATATACTTACTCCCTCCCCCTCATGGGGGCTCCTTCGGGCTTTCGGCGGAGTAGCCGTCCGGTTACTTCGAGTGCCCCAACGATAACGACCGGGGACCCTGATTCCGATCTCAGCTCAACCTGCGCGCGCCCTTCCTCTGAAACCACCGCCGGAGGGCTACCATGAACATGGGCAACCACCCCCCCGAACGGCTAAATTGGATGGCCTCGAGCGACCTCCGCCCAGCGAATCACCAGCCCTCGAGCTGCTGGAGACTCCCATCCTTCCCTCTTCAACCTGGAAGAGCTGAATAGCCTCCCACTGCACCAGGTTGCATATCTATAAGACTCAAATCGGGCACCATTGGGTGCTTTTCTTCAGTCCTGCAGCAGGATCCGTTCCGTTTACTTGCCGGTCAACATTGGACCGAGTTTTCCGCCTTCAAGTCGTAGCGCTCGCGAGCAGCGCGCTGCCAGATCGAGGTTATGTGTGACCAGAATCGAGGTAAGCCCATGACTCCGGTGAAGAGTTTGTAGCAAATTGAAGACCATTCCTGCGTTGGTCTCGTCGAGATCGCCGGTGGGTTCGTCGGCCAAGAGCAGCCGAGGATGATTGACCAGCGCTCGAGCCAACGCAACCCGCTGCTGCTCGCCGCCTGAGAGCTCGCCTGGCCTGTGGGTGCCACGATCTTCCAACCCTACTTCTTTCAGCCAGTTAGCTGCGATTGCCAGTGCTTCCCGCTTGCTGGTGCCGCTGGCCATCAGCGGCATTGCCACGTTCTCCTCCGCCGTAAATTCCGGCAAAAGATAATGAAACTGCCAGACATATCCGATCTCCCGGTTGCGGAAAGCCGCTGCCTGGCGAAGGGAAACACTGGCCAAATTGGTTGACGCGCAGTATACAGTTCCTGCGGAAGGCGCATCAAGGGCACCCAGAATGTGTAAAAAGGTGCTCTTTCCTGTCCCTGACTGTCCTACAATCGCGACCATCTCGCCGGAATCGACGCGCAAGCTCAGGTTGTCAAACAGGTGCAGTGGGCCCCGGCTGGTCTGGTAAGTTTTGCGGAGGCCTTCGACGAGGATGATGGGATCAGTGCTCTGACCTGGGCCTTGCGCCCGCGACTCCGGGTCCCGTGCTGAGCGGGAGGCCTGGTTGGCAACCGCTTGAGGAGTCTGAACCATTCGATTGACCTTCATTCTACATTGATGCGCGCAAGGGTCCCGGCGAATGTGGTGATTCGCGTCACATGAGTAACGCGCCCAGTACTTTGCCCCGCCTGATATAGTTGCTTCGTCCCGTGAAGCGCTTCCCAATTCTCTCTCTATTCCTCCTGGTATCGTTGTGCCGGCCCTTTGCCGCCGATGCCCAGCAGTCATTCAAGCAGCGCTTTGTTGCGCACAACGCCGCAATGTCGGCGCTTCAACCCTCCTGGCCGACGCCCATCGTCGAAGCGGAACCGCGGCTTACGCAGTACTACCGGTTCGCATTCTCAAACCAATACACGCCAGCGGGCACGCAGACCGTCAATTATGGCAACGGGCGCGGCGGCGGTATCGTCGCTTTCAATCGCATCGAAGTTGATTTCTATCCGCCGGGCTATGTGCAGCACGATTCCAGTTCGCCGGACGGCTTTGGAGACACCCAGGCGCTGATGAAATTTCGCATTGCTTCAGGCAATGCCGAGCACGGCAACTACATCGCTACGGCGCTGCTTGGCCATACCTTTGCATCGAGCCCTCACAACGGGGCGCTCACGGATGTGTGGAACCCCACGCTGGCCGGGGGCATCGGTTTTCTTCGCCATTTCGACGTTGAGTCCTCACTTGGGGGCTCGCTGCCAACCGGCAAGATTGCTACCCAGGGACGTGCGATTGCCTGGAATGCTCTGGTCCATGCCCATGTGAGCCCACATGCCTGGCTCGAAGTTGAGAACAATGCGACGTTCTTTTTTGCAGGCAGCCATGATGGCAAAATGCAGAACTTCATGACCCCTGGAGCTTTTTACGTTTTGAAGCGTGACACCTGGGGGCCCACACATCCCTTCCTGGTGTTTGCCGAGGGTATGCAGATTGCCACGTCGAGATTCCACACCTACAATCACAACCTGATTTCAGAGATGCGAATCCTGTTTTAGAGCGGCGGGGCAAAAGCTCATGTGCAAGCACCTCAATTTTTGTGGCGGGGAGGCAATTTCAATCCTGCCTCTGTTGCCCTGTGGGCGTTTGACGGCATACGTACTGCACGAACTTTGCGCGCAGCGGCGATCCCGAACGGCGATGGGC
>Ga0207657_10004757_pt1 | contig 14335 bp, 13 predicted proteins | sample KBSC33metaG_FD_184316 | JGI IMG/M metagenome (GOLD analysis project Ga0207657, IMG submission 184316) | Corn rhizosphere microbial communities from Kellogg Biological Station, Michigan, USA - KBS C3-3 metaG (SPAdes) (version 2) | ecosystem: Host-associated > Plants > Roots > Rhizosphere > Soil ... | reverse complement strand
GAGCTGCTCGGTGGAGATTCCGGGGAGGACACGCTGCAGCTCGACGAAGCGCCGCGGACCGGAGGCGAGGTCGCGGACGATCAGCAGCGTCCACTTGTCACCGACGAGATCGAGTGCGCGCGCGTCCGGCGACCACTGGTTGTACGGGTGGCGCTTGGGAGGTGGGGGCGCGGGCATCGCGGTGGACCGTAAAGCAGACCGACCATCCCTACTAGCGTGGCTGGACGAACGTTGTATTCCGCGCAAGTTCGGGTAATGATCTGCGTTGCAGGGAAGGCAGGGACGCAGGGAATTTGAAGTGGGAAGCCCCGGAGGGCTCCCAGGCAGGCAGGGTATGGGAGACGTCATCTCGCTCAGCGACCGTCGGCGCGCGCAAGCGTCCGGCCCGCCGTATCGCCCGCAGTCGCGGGCCGCTCGCGCGACCTTCTATTTCGACCTGTCGCTGCCCGGGACGTATTTCGCCGCCGAGCGCGTCGACCGCTACCTGAGCGGGGTGCGCTGGCAGCCCGCCTTCGCCGACACGCTGTGGGGCGGCCCGCTCCTGCGCGACCCCGCCGCGCGCGACCAGCTGGTCGCGGCCGCCGGCGAGCGCGCCGCCGCGCTGCGGATGCCGCTGATCTGGCCCGAGCCCTACCCGCCCAACGCCCGGCCGATCATGCGTGCCGCGGCGCTCGCGTGCGAGCGCGGCCGCGGCGCCGAGTTCGTCCTCTCCGCCGGCCGCCTGGCGTTCTGCGGCGGCTTCGACCTCGGCACCCCCGAGGTGCTGATCGAGGCCGCGGCCGCCGCGGCGCTGCCGCTCGACGACGTCCTCGAGGCCGCCGGCCAGAGCGACCGTGACGCCGAGATGGAGGAGCACGCCGAGAAGCTGCGGGGCGCGGGCGTCACCGCGCTGCCGGCCGTGCGCGTCGGGCGCCTGCTGTTCGGCGGCGAGGAGCGCCTCGCCGAGGCGCTGACCGTCGCCGAGTCGGCCGACGGCCCGCGCTTCCGCCGGGCGTAGGTCTCGCTGGCGAACTTCCGTTCGATCCCCCATCATGTGGGGATGGACCCCGCGCCGCTGCGCTGGCTCTACCGCAAGCTGGGCCGCAAGTACGCGCGGGTCATGCTCGCCGTGCAGTACCAGTTCGCGCACCTGGTGGCCGCGGCGGGCGTCGGGCTGCTGCGCCTCTACCAGGACATGTCGACCGCCGAGCTGCTGCGGATCCTCGCGGTCGCCGAGGCCCTGGTCCTCATCGACAACCTGTTCTCGCTGAAGGCGACGTTCCACCTGATGCGGCCGGCCGAGCCGTGGCTGCGCGGCACCCGCACGCCGGAGACCGCGGTCGCCGCGTGGCGCGCGCTGGCGGGGCTGCCGCTCGACTTCCTGCGCGCGCTGCGCTTCGTCTGGGCCGGGGTCAGCATCATCCCGGTCTCGGTCTTCATCTACTACGAGCTCGGCCGCCCCGGCATCGCCACGCTGCTGATCCTCTTCGCCGGCACCGGCGTCGTCCTGCTCTACGGGCTGTTCCTGCGGTTCTTCATGACCGAGCTGATCCTGCGCCCTGTCGTCGCCGACATCGCCGACGAACTGCCCGACGGGGCCGAGCTCGGCAAGCGCACGGTGCCGCTGAAGTGGCGGCTGCTCGCCGCGCTGCCCGCGATCAACATCATCACCGGCGTCGCGGTCGCCGGGCTGTCGAACCGCGGGCATCAGACCCTCGAGGATCTCGGCGTCAACGTGATCGTGGCGATCGTCGTCGCGTTCACGATCTCGCTCGAGCTCTCGGCGCTGCTGGCCCGCACGATCCTCGCGCCGTTGCGCGACCTCCAGCGCGGCACCGAGCGCGTCGCCGCGGGCGACCTGTCGGTGCGCGTGCCGGTGACCGGCACCGACGAGGCGGGACGGCTGGCGGGCTCGTTCAACCAGATGATGCGCGGGCTGCAGGAGCGCCAGACGCTGCACGAGGCGTTCGGCGCCTTCGTCGACCCGCAGGTCGCCGACCGCGTGCTCGCCGAGGGCACGACCCTCGAGGGCGAGGAGGTCGAGGTCAGCGTGCTGTTCCTCGACATCCGCTCGTTCACCGCGTTCGCCGAGCGCTCCAGTGCGCAGGAGGTCGTCGCGCGCCTCAACGAGTTCTTCGAGCACGTCGTGCCGGTGCTGCACCGCCACGGCGGCCACGCCAACAAGTTCGTCGGCGACGGGCTGCTCGGCGTCTTCGGCGCGCCCGACAAGCTCGACGACCACGCCGACCGCGCGGTCTGCGCGGCGCTCGACGTCGCGCGGCTGGTGCGCGAGCGCTTCGGCGACGAGCTGCGGATCGGCATCGGCGTGAACTCCGGGCCGGTCGTCGCGGGGACCGTCGGCGGCGGCGGGCACGTCGAGTTCACCGTGATCGGCGACCCGGTCAACACCGCCGCGCGGGTCGAGGAGGTGACGCGCATGACCGGCGACGACATCCTCATCACGGAGGCGACGCGCTGCCTGCTGCGCGAGGGAACCGCGGACTGCACCGAGCGCCCGATGGTCGCGCTGAAGGGCAAGACCGAGCAGGTCCGGCTGTGGGCCCCGGTCGTCGATGACGGCGTAGGGTCTGCGGCATGGCAGCAGCAGAGACCGAGCAGGGAACGCAGCTCCACGGTGGGCGGCTGATCGCGCGGCGCCTCAAGGCGCACGGGGTCACCAAGCTCTTCACGCTCTCCGGCGGGCACCTCTTCTCGATCTACGACGGCTGCCGCGCGGAGGGGATCGACATCGTCGACGTGCGCCACGAGCAGGCCGCGGCGTTCGCCGCCGAGGGCTGGGCGAAGGTGACGCGCGAGCCCGGGGTGGCCGCGCTGACCGCGGGTCCCGGCGTGACCAACGGCATGAGCGCGATGGCGAGCGCGCTGCAGAACAACTCGCCGATGGTCGTGCTCGGCGGACGCGCGCCGGCGCTGCGCTGGGGCCAGGGCTCGCTGCAGGAGATCGATCACGTGCCGTTCGTGCGGCCGGTCACGAAGTTCGCCGCCACGCCGGAGTCGACGGCCGAGATCCCGAGCCTCGTCGACGAGGCGTTCGCGGCGGCGGTCGCGCCGCACACCGGGCCGGCGTTCGTCGACTTCCCGCTCGACTACGTGTTCATGGAGGGCGAGGACCCCGGCGACGAGGCGCCGCCCGTGCGCGAGACGCCGCCGACCGGCGACCTCGACCGCGCCGCGGAGCTGCTGCGCGGCGCCGAGCGCCCGGTGATCATGGCCGGCACGAACGCCTACTGGGCGCGCGCAGAGACCGAGCTGCTCGCGCTCGCCGCCGAGCTGCGGATCCCGGTCTTCCTCAACGGCCTGGCGCGCGGCTCGGTGCCCGCCGATCACGAGCTCTTCTTCTCGCGCGCGCGAGGGACCGGCCTCAAGGGCGCCGACGTCGCGCTGGTCGTCGGCGTGCCGATGGACTTCCGGCTCGGCTTCGGCGGAGCGTTCGGCGAGGAGACCGAGATCGTCATCGTCGACCGCGCCGAGCCGATCCGCGAGCACCCGCGGACGGTCGCGGCCGAGATCTACGGCGACGTCGCCGCGGCGCTGGCGGGTCTGCGCGAGGCGGCGGGCGGGGCGGACACGTCGGCGTGGGTGAGCGAGCTGCGCGCCGCCGAGGACGAGAAGCGGGCGGCCGAGCAGGCCGAGCTCGACGACGACCGCTCGCCGCTGCACCCGATGCGGCTGTACCGCGAGCTCGGCGAGGTGCTCGACCGCGACGCGATCATCGTCGGCGACGGCGGCGACTACGTGTCCTACGCCGGGCGGGTCGTGCCGAGCTACGAGCCGGGCTGCTGGCTGGACCCCGGGCCCTACGGCTGCCTCGGCGCCGGCCCGGGCTACGCGCTGGCGGCCAAGCTCGCCCGCCCCGACAAGCAGGTCGTCCTGCTGCTGGGCGATGGGGCCTTCGGCTTCAGCGGGATGGAGTTCGACACGCTGGCACGCCACGGCGTCAACGTCGTCGGGGTGATGGGCAACAACGGCATCTGGGCGCTCGAGAAGCACCCGATGGAGTTCCTCTACGGCTACAGCGTCGCCGCGGAGCTGCGCCCGGAGACCCCGTACGAGAAGGTCGTCGAGGCGCTGGGCGGGCACGGCGAGCTCGTCAGCCGTCCGGACGAGCTCAAGCCGGCCCTGGCGCGGGCGTTCGAGTCGGGCAAGCCCGCCCTGGTGAACGTGCTCACCGACCCGAACGTGGTCTACCCGCGCCGCTCGAACCTCGCCTAGGCCCTAAGGGGAGATCAGGCCCGCGAGGATCTGCGTGTCGAACGTCTCGGGAGCCAGCGTGGACTCACCGACGGCGTCGTGGAAACCATCTTCGCCGTCAGGGATCGGCTCATGCGCCTCCTCGTCGTAGTCGAGGATCGGCGCTGAGGTGTACAGCGCATCGAGGTCGGTGACAGCCATCTTCTGCCTCCTCTTCGTTGCGTACAGGGGACGTCGTCCACCGTATCGAGAACGGCCTGAAGGGGTGTTAAAGAATGGAAGCCGCCCGAGGGCGGCTTCCAAAAATGGCCCCGACAGGACGGGCAGGGGTACGTGCCTTGAAGGGGCCGATCAGGTGGTCCGAGCGGCGGGAGGCGCCGATTCGATGCGGCTTCGCCCGGACCTATGAGGTCAAGCTCCAGGAGAACGTGCTTTGCGGCACACAAACCCTTTGCCCGACGCAGGAAGTATCGGGTGCAAAGGATCAACCGGCAATCAGACAAGTGTCCAGTTTTGACCCTAAAACTGGGGATGCGAGAGCCGGAAAGCAGAGTGCTCAAGCGCCACACCGATAAGGATGTCCTGTTCGGACACCGCAACGGATTCCAGACCGAGCGCCGCGGTGGCTTCGAGCAGGATCGCGACGCCGGCGACGATCGTCGGGGCGCGCGCGGGGTCCAGTCCGGGCGTGTTCCTGCGCTGCTCGAGCGGGACGCTCGCCAGGCGCTCGAGCAGCGCTTCGAGCGCGCCGCGTTCGAGGGTGTCCGCCTGCAGGATCGAGGCGGACTGCGTCGCCGTGCCGGCGACCGCGACGCCCTGCTGCGCCCGCGGAGCCTCGCGGACGGCCTCGGCGAAGGTCTGGGCCGCGTCCTCGCGCAGCGCACGGAGCTGGCCGGGCGCCGGCGGGTCGGCGTGGAGGTGACGCTCGGAGTGGCGGACGACGCCGACCTGGGTCGACACGTGGAAGTCCGGGCGGGCGCCGGCGCCGACGATCAGCTCGGTCGAGCCGCCGCCGATGTCGATGACCGCGGTCGGCGCGCTGGTCGAGCGGCCGCTCGTCGCGCCGCGGTAGGTCAGCCGCGCCTCCTCCTCGCCGGGGACCGTGCGCGCGGCGACGCCGAAGCGCTCGCGGACCGCGTCGGTGAACTCCGCCCCGTTGCTCGCGTCGCGCACGGCGCTCGTCAGGACGCCGACGATCTCCTGCGCGCCGAGCTCGTCCGCGGCGCGGCGGTACTCGGCGAGCGCCGCGTAGACGCGCTCCATCGCCTCCGGGTCGAGCCGGCCCGTGCGCTCGACGCCCTGCCCGAGCCGCGTGACGATCGACCGGCGCTCGAGCTCGGTCACACCGTCGCCGTCGACGTCGGCGACGAGCAGCCGCGTGGAGTTCGAGCCGAGGTCGACGACGGCGACGCGCGTCATGTCCGACACGCTATTTCCCGATCGGTCAGCCGGGCGCGACGACGATGTGGGCATCGCCGTCGTCGGACGGGCCCGATCGGGACGTCCACACGGGAACGACGCGGCCGGCGGCCGCATCGAGGCCGGTGTAGTCGCCGTAGTCGTTGCCGAACACGCAGCACGCCGTCGTGCCCGTCGAGTAGTCCGAGCGCGCGGAGCTGACGGTCTGGATCGGGCTCACCGTCGGCTTCGTCCCGCTTCCGGGCTGGAGCTCGGCGAGCTCGAACTCGGTCGTGCGGCGCGTCGCGTCGTTGGCGGTCGAGTAGAAGTCGATCCACGTGCGCCCCGTGCTCTGGTCGACGGCGATCCACGGGAAGAAGTCGTCGTTGTCGTCCGCGCCGAACGTGGTGCCGTGGTCGGGCGAGACCTGCGTGCCGACCTGGCTCGAGGTGGCGCCCTGCGGGCCGCCGGGGAGGTCGCCGACGGCGCTGGCGGCGTAGACGTCCCACGTGCGGTTGGTCGGCAGCGGCGGCGTGCCGGCCTGAACGGCGAACTCGCAGCGCGTCTGGCCGGAGTCCTCGCGCAGGTCGCCCCACGCGACCCAGACGCGGCCGGTGCTGTCGTCGACGTGCACGCTCGGGTCGGGCGCCGTGCGGCCGCCGGGCTCCGAGAGCGTCGGGCAGCCGAACGGCACGGGCCCGGTCACCGGCGAGGACTGCAGGATCGCGATGTCGCGCGGCGCGGCGAACGAGCCGGCGGTGCCGCAGTCCGTGCGTGGCACGGCGCGGCAGACAGTGCCGCGGACCGCGTTGTTGGCCGAGTAGTCCCAGTACGTGTAGTAGACGCTGCCGTCGGGGCCGACGGCGAGGTCGGCGTAGATGTAGGAACCCTCGGCGGAGAGGACCTTCGCCGGCTTGGTCCAGTTGTCGGGGTCGTCGCAGCGCTCGGGCTGGGCGATGCCGGCCACGCGCGTGTCGCAGAACACGACGACCTCGTTGACCCCCGAGGTGCCCGGGTCGTCCCAGGCGATGTAGATGCGGCCGAACGTCGGGCTGGCCGACGAGTTGTCGATCGTCATCATCGGCTTGTCCTGGAGGCCCGCGTGCAGGTAGTCCAGGCCGACCGTGAACGGCTGGAACTGGCCGTCGGGGCCGATGCGGTTGACGTAGATCCGGCTCGGCGCGCCGTTGCTCGGGTCCGACAGCCCGCCGAACCAGACGTTGCCGGTCGTGTCCGCGGCGGACATCGGATCGCCCGAGACCGAGTTGGCCTCGGGGGTCGTCGTGCCGCGCACGGCGAAGTCGTTGGGCTGGGTGAGCTGCGTGAACGTCTTGCCGCCGTCGGAGGAGACGCTCGGCCCCTTCTGGATGTTGTCGATGTCGTTGTAGCCGACGACGATCCGGTCGGGGTTGGCGGGCGAGACCGTCACGAACGTCTCGGACTCCTCGTCGGAGTCGTTGGTGGCGTTGATGTCCTGGACCGGGTCGCGCAGCTGGGCGAACGCGGGCGTCGCGCGCTGGTCGCCGTCGCGCTCGGGAGCGAAGACGCGCAGCCCGAAGCGGCCGCCGTTCGCGGTGGTCAGCGTGTAGGGGCGCGCGGGCAGGCCGAGGTCGCGGAAGGCGAGCGAGTGGCCGGCGGCGACGCGGACGACCCGGCGCGTGGCGCTCGTGTAGCGCAGGCCGGAGTGCGCGGTGGCGGTGAAGATCCGGGGCAGGCGCAGCGTGACCGCATGGTTGGCCGTGTTGGTGATGCGCACGACCGGACGCTGGGTCGCGACCCACTCGGCCCGCGAGAGCCGCAGTACCGCGCCAGGCACGCCGACGAGCGTCGGGAGCGCGTGCGAGCCCGCGTGGCTCGCGCGGGCGCGGTCGAGAGCCGTGCCGGTTTCGGCGGCTTGCGCTGTCGCGGCAGCAAGGAGCAGCGCGAGTGGGACCAGGCGAAGTCGGGCCATGCGTATTGGAACGCATCGACCCGCCATTCCTTGCGGCTAATGCCGCGGCGCGGGATGCGGCATCGGCTGCCCGTCGAGGGCCGCGAGCAGGTTGTCCACGGCCAGGTCGGCCATCCGCTCGCGGGCGCGCGTGGTGGCCGAGCCGATGTGAGGGAGGACGAGCAGGTTCGGCGCGCCGAGCAGCGGGTCGTCGGCCGGCAGCGGCTCGGGGTCGGCGACGTCGAGCCCGGCGCCGGCGATCCAGCCCTCGTGCAGGGCGCGGCGCAGCGCGACCTGGTCGACGATCGCCCCGCGCGCCGTGTTGATGAGGATCGCGTGGTGGGGCATCGCCTTGAGCGCGCGCTCGCCGATCAGGTGGTGGGTGTGCTCGGTGAGCGGGACGTGGAGGCTGACCGCGTCGGCGGTCGCCAGGAGCGTGAGGAGGTCGTCGTCGCGGCCCGCGGTCTGGACGTCCATGCCGAATGCGCTCGCCCGGTGCGCGACGGCCAGGCCGATGCGCCCGGGGCCGACGATCAGCAGCCGTGCGTCCTTGAGCTCCAGGCCGAGCCAGCCCTCGGGCTCCCACGTCCGCCAGCCGCCCGCCCGCACCGCGGCGTGCGCCTCGGGCAGCCGCCGCGCGACCGCGAGCAGCAGCGCCATCGCGAGGTCCGCGGTCGCATCGGTGAGCACGTCCGGCGTCACGCCGACCGCGATCCCGCGCGCCGCCGCCGCGGCGAGGTCGACGTTGTCGCAGCCGACCGCGTAGTTGGCGATCGCCTTCAGCTGGGGCGCGCGTTCGAGCAGGTCGCCGTCGATCCGGTCGGTCAGCAGCGAGAGGAGGCCGTCGGCGCCGCGGACGAACGCCTCGAGCTCCTGCTGGGAGGGCGGCAGCTCGCCCGGCCAGACCTCGACGTCGTGAGCCTCGCCCAGCCGCTCGAGCGCTGAGCCGGGTAGCCGGCGGGTGACGGCGACGTGGGCCACCGGCGTGATTCTTAGCGGTTTGTTGCTCTTGCAACACAATCGCCCGATGTCGCATAGGGTTCAGGGCAGTGGAGGGGAGCCACTTGCTGCGGGCAGAGGGCGTCAGCGTGCGCTTCGGCGGCGTGACCGCGCTGGAGCGCGTGACGGTGTCCGTCGGCCGCGAGTCGGTGGTCGCGGTCATCGGACCCAACGGCGCCGGCAAGACGACGCTGTTCAACGTCATCTGCGGGTTCGTGCGCCCCGACGCAGGCGACGTCCGCTTCGGCGACAGCTCGCTCGCCGGTGTGCGCCCCCACCAGCTCCGCGCGCGCGGCATCGCGCGGACGATCCAGGGCGTCCGGCTCTTCGGCCAGCTGACCGTGCTCGAGAACGTGATGGTCGGCGCGCAGCACCGCCACCGCAGCTGGATCGGCTCGGCGCTGCTCGGGCTGCCCGGTGCCGACCGCGCCGAGCGCGCGCTGCGCGACGAGGCGATGAGCGCGCTCGAGGAGCTCGGCGTGGCGCGGATGGCACAGCGGCGCGCCGGCGAGCTGCCCTACGGAACCCAGAAGCGCGTCGCGCTGGCGCGGGCGATGGTCGGGCAGCCGCAGCTTCTGATGCTCGACGAGCCGGCGGGCGGCCTCGGCGCCGACGACGTCGCCGAGCTCGTGGAGGTCCTGCGCGGGGTGCGCGAGCGGACGGCGGTCATGCTCGTCGAGCACCGCATGGACCTCGTGATGGCGGTGTCCGATCACGTCGTCGTGCTCGACTCGGGGCGCCTGATCGCCGAAGGCACGCCGGCGGAGATCCAGGAGCACCCGGCGGTGCTGGAGGCCTACCTCGGCCGGGAGGTCGCCGATGCTGAGCGTTGACGGCGTCCAGACCTACTACGGGCCGGTCATGGCGCTCGACGGCGTCTCGCTCGAGGTCGCTCCGGGCAGCATCACCGCGGTGCTCGGCGCCAACGGCGCGGGCAAGAGCTCGCTGCTGCGCACGGTGTCGGGCCTCGTGCGCCCGCGGGCGGGCAGCGTGCGCTTCGACGGCCGCGAGGTCGCCGGGCTCGCCCCGGAGAAGATCGTCCGGATGGGCCTGGCCCACGCGCCGGAGGGCGGCGGCGTGATCGCCGAGCTGACCGTGCAGGAGAACCTCGAGCTCGGCGCGCTGTGGCGCCGCGACCGCGCCGAGCGCGACCGCACGTTCGGCGAGGTCTTCGCGCTGTTGCCGCGCCTGGAGGAGCGCCGCGGGCTGGCGGCCGGCTCGCTGTCGGGCGGCGAGCGCCAGATGCTCTCGATCGGCCGCGCGCTGATGGGGCGCCCGCGGATGCTGCTGCTCGACGAGCCGTCGCTCGGGCTAGCGCCGATCATGGCCGCCGAGATCATGGCCGTGATCGGGGAGCTGCGCCACAGCCAGGGTCTGACGGTGCTGCTCGTCGAGCAGAACGCGCACAGCGCGCTGTCGGTGGCCGACCGCGGCGTCGTGCTCAACGTCGGCCGCGTCGTGGCCAGCGGCGAGGCCTCGGACCTCGCCGCCGACGAGGACCTCCGCCACCACTACCTGGGGCTCTAGATGGCGCGCTTCGTCGACCTCACGCTCAACGGCGTCTCCAACGGGATGATCTACGCGGCGGTCGCGCTGTCGCTCGTGCTGATCTGGCGGGCGACGCGGATCGTCAACTTCGCCCAGGGCGGGATGCTGATGATCACGACGTTCATCGCGTCGTCGGTGATCGGCTCGAGCGGCTCGTACTGGCTGGGCTTCGCGGTCGCGCTCGCCTCGGGCCTCGTCCTCGGCGCGGTGGTCGAGCGCTTGCTGATCCGCCGCGTCGCCGACGGCCCGGCGCTCAACGCGGTGATCGTCGCGCTCGGGTTGCTGGTGTTGCTGCAGGCGCTGGCCGGGATGATCTGGGGCGGGACGCCGCGCTCGTTCGAGCCGGCGTTCTCGATCCGCGGCTACTTCATCGGCGGGCGGCACGTCCTGTTCGGCCCGATGGACTCGTTCACCGTGCTCGCGGTGCTCGGCGTCGCCGTGCTGCTCTGGCTGCTCTTCCAGCGCACGAGCATCGGCCTGCAGATGCGCGCCTCGGCGTTCGCGCCGGCTGTCGCGCGGCTGCAAGGCGTGCGCGTCGGCAACATGCTCACGCTCGGCTGGGCGCTGGCCGCGCTGTGCGGGTCGCTTGCCGGGCTGCTCGTGGCGCCGGCGGTGTTCGTCGGGCCCAACAACTTCGACCCGATCCTCGTCTTCGGCTTCACGGCGGCGGTGATCGGCGGGCTCGACAGCCCGGTCGGCGGCGTGATCGGCGGCCTGGTGCTCGGGCTCGTGCTCAGCTACGTCGCCGGCTACTGGGGCTCGGCGATGGTCAACCTCTCGGCGCTCTTCGTGCTGATCGCGGTCCTGATGGTCCGCCCCGAGGGGCTCTTCGCGACACGGGCGGCGCGACGGATATGACGTTCGCGCGAAACCTCGCGATCGCGGTCGCGCTCGGCGTCGCGGCCTACCTGCTGAGCATCTCGCTCTCCCCGTTCGACAACCTGCGCCTCGCGTCGATGGCCTATTACTTCGTCGCGCTCGCCGGCCTGACCGTGCTGACTGGGCTGAGCGGGCAGATCTCGCTCGGCCACGGCGCGCTGATGGCGGTCGGCGCGTACACGTCGGCGATCCTGATCTCGCGCGACGGCTGGGCGCTGGTGCCGGCGCTGGTCGCCGCGACCGTCGTCACCGCGCTGGTGGGCGTGCTCGTCGGCGTCGTGTCGGCGCGCCTGCGCGGGCCCTACCTCGCCGGCGCGACGCTGGCGTTCGCGGTCGGGCTGCCGGGGCTGGCCGACAAGTACCCGCACGCGTTCGGCGGCGAGAACGGCCTGACGGTCAACCCGCCGATCGCGCCGACGAGTCTGGGCGCCAACTTCCCGCTCGAGCGCTGGGAGGCGTGGATCGCGTGCGGCTGCGCGCTGGTCACGTTCGTGGTGCTCGCGGGTCTCGCACGCGGGCGGGTCGGGCGCTCGCTGCGGGCGCTGCGCGACGACGACGTCGCGGCCCAGCTCGCCGGCGTCGACGTCGGCCGCCTGCGCGTGCTGGCGTTCGTCGTCAGCGCGGGCTGCGCCGGGCTGGCGGGCGCGGCGTTCGTGGCGGTCACGCAGATCGCGGCGCCGGGCGCCTTCCAGCTCGCGCTGTCGCTGTCGCTGCTGACCGGGATCGTGCTCGGCGGGCTGGGCAGCCTATGGGGGGCGCTGTGGGGCGCGGCCGCGCTCGTGCTGCTGCCGTCGTGGAGCGACGACATCGCCCACTCGCTGTCGTTGTCGGGAGACGTGCAGGCGAACCTGCCGCTGGCCATCTACGGCGTGGTCCTGATCGGGGTGATCATGGCCGCGCCGACCGGTCTTCAGGGGCTCGTTCGCAGGCTTTCGCATGTGGTGCGGGGGCGGTTGTTCAAACCAGAGGAGGAGAGTGCATGACCAGATCGATCGGCAGGACGGCGCTCGTTGCGTCGGCCGCGGCAGGGCTCGTGGCGTTCGCCGGATGCGGCGGTGGCGGCGGAAGCTCGGCGTCGGCGCCCGGCGTGACCAAGACGTCGGTGACCATCGGCAGCCATCAGCCGCTGACCGGCCCGGCCGCGCCGGGCTACAGCGAGATCGCGCCCGCGTCCAAGGCGTTCTTCGCGTACCTGAACTCGCAGGGCGGCATCAACGGCCGCAAGATCAACTACATCTACAAGGACGACGGCTACAACCCGACCAACACGGTCAACGTCGTCCGCCAGCTCGTCCTGCAGAACAAGGTCTTCGCGATCTTCAACGGGCTGGGCACCCCGACCCATACGAAGGTCGTGCCGTTCCTGACCGCCGAGAAGGTGCCCGACCTGTTCGTCGCGTCCGGCTGCCCGTGCTGGGACGACGGCGGCAAGCAGCCCGAGACGTTCGGCTGGCAGCCCAGCTACCAGATCGAGGGCAAGCTGCTGGGCAACTACATCAAGCAGAAATTCCCGGGCAAGAAGGTCGGCGTCTTCTACCAGGACGACGACTTCGGTCAGGGCGGCCTGGCCGGCCTGAAGGAGGAGATCTCCAGCCAGATCGTCTCGGCCCAGTCCTACCAGCCGGGCGGCACCAACGTCGCCCCGCAGATCACCGCGATCCAGAAGGCCGGCGCCGACATCCTGGTCGACTTCACGATCCCGGCGTACACCGCGATCGGGCAGCTGACGGCGTTCAAGGTCGGCTACAAGCCGCAGCTGGTCGTGTCGAACGTCGGCATCGACCCTACGACCGTCGGCGGCCTGCTCAAGGAGTTCTCCAAGGGCAAGGCGGACACCGCGCTGATCGAGGGCGCGCTGACCGACAGCTACCTGCCGCCGACGACCGACCTGTCGAACCCGTGGATCGCCCTGTTCAAGAAGATCCACGACCAGTACGACGCCAAGGCGCCGTTCGACGGCAACGTCGAGTACGGCATGGCCGCCGCCTACACGTTCGCCCAGGCGCTCAAGGCGGCCGGGTCCAACCCGACGCGGGCGAGCCTCGTCGCGGCGGTCGAGAAGGGCGGGTTCACGGGTCCGGGCGTCGTCCCGTTCCGCTTCTCGGGCTCGCAGCACGGCGGCTACGCCGGCGTGCAGATCGCGCAGGTGAAGAGCGGCGCGATCACGCCGATCGGCCCGGCCCAGGTCACCGACCCGGGCAACGGCCCGATCAAGCCGTACACGACCAAGCAGCCCGACCCCGCGTCGGGCGGCATCGTCAAGCCCTAGGGGGTAGGGGGCTCCGGGGCCGGGAGGGCGATTTCGCGCTCCCGGCCCCGGGTACGCCTTCGACATGCTCGGTTTGCTCCTCGCCGCAAGCGAAGTCGGCCAGCACGACAGCTCGCCGCCCGGCCCGGGATCGAGCCTGCCGATCATCATCGGCGTCCTTGCCGCGGTCTTCCTGGCCGGCCTGGCGCTGTGGTTCCTGATCGTCCGGCCGCGTATGCGCCCGCCGGGCCGCCGGGTCGAGCCGGCGGCCGCCACCGAGGAGCGCTTCCAGCGCGGCGAGGCCGCCGCGACCGACGCCGCCGAGCGCGTCACCGGTGAGCGACTCGACTCCCGCACGTAGCCGCAACGCCGGGTTCGCGGGGTTGCCGTTGGTTCGGGACCCTTCTACAATCCGTCCTTACGCCGCGGGGTGGAGCAGTCTGGTAGCTCGTCGGGCTCATAACCCGAAGGTCGCGGGTTCGAATCCCGCCCCCGCTATGCAAGACCCGCCTCTCGCCAGGCGGGTTTTGCTCCTTAACGGGCCATGGCGCCCGAGGCGCTCAGTCCGAGTTCGGCAGGTACGGGTAGCAGAAGACGCCGCCGTGGGCCCCGTCGCACTTCGTCGCCCACACGATCGTCCTGAGCTTCCGCGACCCCTGGCTGAGCCGGATCTCGATGCCCCGGCGGGCGATCTTGCCCGAGGCCACCGGGACCGTCACGCGGGTCTCGAATCTGTAGACGGCGTGCGACTCGTCGTCGACGATGTACGCATGGAGCCGCACGAGCGGACCGGACGTAGTCGAACCGCGCGACGGGCCGTTGGGGTTGAACGTCAACGTGGTCGCGGGGGTGCTCGCCGGCGGGCGGTGCTGGCGCTTGATGACCCGTACGGCCATGCGAATAGGGCTCCGATCCCCGTGGACGAAGCTGGCCGACGCGATCGCAAGGATCGTGAAGTGGCCCGAGCCCGCGTCGTAGCCGAGTCCCCGCCCGACGGTCACGCGCGTCGGTGCGGTCGCCGTCAGCGTCCCGGTGGCCGAGCCGGTGCACCCTTCGGACTGGGGGCCCTCCAGGGGCTTCTGCGTCCAGGTGCCCGTGAAGGTCAGGTCGCCCGCGGCGGTCGGTGTGAACGTCGCTTCCGC
>Ga0207657_10004752_pt1 | contig 14343 bp, 15 predicted proteins | sample KBSC33metaG_FD_184316 | JGI IMG/M metagenome (GOLD analysis project Ga0207657, IMG submission 184316) | Corn rhizosphere microbial communities from Kellogg Biological Station, Michigan, USA - KBS C3-3 metaG (SPAdes) (version 2) | ecosystem: Host-associated > Plants > Roots > Rhizosphere > Soil ... | reverse complement strand
GTCGGCGAGATAATGGTCGAAATGGTCGCGGACGGCGGCCTCGACGAAGCGCGCGGCCTCGAGGGAGGTGAGGCGGTCCTTGGTCTGGCTCTGGAAATGGGGGTTGCGGATGAAGACGCTGAGCATCAGCTCGACGCCGTTCATCACGTCGTCGGCGGTGATGTCCCTGGCCTTCTTCTGGCCGACCAGCTCGCCGAACGCGCGGATGCCCTTGGTGAGCGCCGCGCGGAGGCCCGCCTCGTGGGTGCCGCCGTCGGGGGTGGGGATGGTGTTGCAGTAATAGGATTCGCTGCCGTCGCTGAAGAGCGGCCAGGCGACGGCCCATTCGGCGGACCCTTGATCCTGCGGGAAGTCCTGGCGGCCGGTGAAGGGCTGGTTGGTGACGGTCGGCCGCTCGCCGATCTGCTCGGCGAGATGGTCGGCGAGGCCGTTGGCGAACTGGAAGGTCGCGGTTTCGGGGACCTCCGGCGAGGCGAGGGCGGGGTCGCAGCGCCAGCGGATCTCGACCCCGGCGAAGAGATAGGCCTTGGAGCGGGCGAGCTTGTAGAGCCGCTCGGGGCTGAACGCCGCGTCGCCGCCGAAAATCTCGATATCGGGGGTGAAGATGACGGTGGTTCCGCGGCGGTTGGGCGCGGGGCCGACGGTTTCGAGCTTCGAGGTCGGAAGGCCCTTCGAGAAGGTCTGGCGGTAGAGCGTCTTGTCGCGGGCGACCTCGACGACGGTTTCGGTCGAAAGCGCGTTGACGACGCTGACCCCGACTCCATGGAGGCCGCCGGAGGTGCTGTACGCCTTGCCCTCGAACTTCCCGCCCGAGTGGAGCGTGGTCATGATGACCTCGAGCGCCGACTTGCCGGGGAAGCGGGGATGCGGGTCGACCGGGATCCCGCGGCCGTTGTCGAAGACCGTCAGGCGATTGCCGGTCTCGAGCGTCACCTCGATGCGAGTGGCGAAGCCGGCGACGGCCTCGTCCATCGCATTGTCGATGACCTCGGCGGCGAGGTGATGGAGCGCTCGGGCGTCGGTGCCGCCGATGTACATGCCGGGGCGGCGACGGACGGGCTCGAGGCCCTCGAGGACCTCGATCGCGGACGCATCGTAGCTGTCGGGGGAGGCGGAAGCGGAAGACGAGAACAGGTCGGCCATTTGGCCGAGGGTATAGGGCGCGGATTCGAACGCTGCCAAGCACGGGGCGGCGGCTTTTCCACAGCTTGCAGTGGGCGGAACGGCCGTAAGCTGCTATTGGGGCCGCGCCGAATAGAAAGGTCATCTTCGTCATGGCCGAGCCCTGCTTCGTCGAGGGCAATGTCGATGCGGCTCCGTTCACCCTGAAAATCCACCGCGGCGAGGGCATGGTCCTGCTGGCGATGAACTGGAAGAACGGCACTCCGCCGAACGATTTCGTCGGCTTCTCGATCGAATATCGCCGCCCGGGCACGACGCGGTTCTGGGCGGTCAAGAACCGGCTCAATTTCCCGGGCAACATGAAGCCGCTCCAGCCCGGCAAGCCTGCAGAGCAATATCCGAGCACCGAGGCGCCGTTCCAGACCTTCCGCTGGGTCCACTTCCCGCGCATCGCCAACCTGGAGGGGGACTATACGTGGCGGGTGACGCCGCAGTTCATGAAGCAGCCCGGCAAGTTGACCCCCGGCGTTGCGCAGGTGGCGAGCCTCCCGATCTATTCGGAGACTGATCCCGGCAAGCTCAACATCGCCTTCACCCGCGGCTACGTCTCAAGCCAGGCGTTCGTCGACAAGTTCGGCGGGGCGAAGGGCTTCAAGACGTTGATTCCGGCCAAGGCCGACGACGGGCCGGGATTCGTTCCCACCAATCCGAAGGCGAAGGCGGCCTACGAATGGATGGGGTTCGAGGCGCGGGAAAGGATCGTGGCGCTGCTCGACGAGGCGATCAAGGATGGCGCCGAGGTGCGCATCGTCGCCTATGAGCTCAACCTGCCCGAGCTGATCCAGCGGCTCTCCAAGATCGGGAACAAGCTCAAGATCATCATCGATGACAGCGGCGACAAGGCTGGTCCGAACTCGGCCGAGAGCAAGGCCGCGGCGATGCTGACGGCAGCCGGAGCGGAAGTGACCCGGCAGCATATGGGCCAGCTGCAGCACAACAAGATGATCGTGGTGAATGGGCCGACGGTGAAGAAGGCCGTGCTCGGCTCGACCAACTTCTCGTGGCGCGGATTCTTCGTCCAGTCGAACAATGCCGTCATCGTCAGCGGCGACGAGATCGTGCAGCAGCAGCTCGACGCGTTCGACAATTACTGGAAGAGCACGCCCGCGAAGTTCAGCGCTTCGGCGTCGGCTGACTGGCTGCCGCTGCAGGTCGACGACATCGACGGGAAAGTCTCGATGTGCCCGCATTCGGCGCAGCATTCGACGCAGAAGGCGATCGCCGACGACATGGACAGCGCGCACTCGAGCATTTTCTATTCGCTCGCCTTCCTCGCGAGCATCGGAGGCGACATCAAGAAAGCGGTGCAGACGGCGACCGACCGCGCGGACCTGTTCGTCTACGGCGTTTCGGACACGCCGGCGGGGATCGTGCTTCACCAGCTCGACGGCAACCCCGCGCCGGTCTCCGCCGCCAGCCTCTCCAAGGGGCTGCCCGAGCCGTTCCAGGTCGAGGCGAGCGGCGGCAGCGGCATCAAGATGCATCACAAGTTCGTGGTCATCGACTTCGATCAGCCCAACGCCCGGGTCTATACCGGCAGCTATAATTTCTCGGCCACGGCAGACACGAAGAACGGCGAGAATCTGGTGCTGATCCGCGACGCGCGGGTCGCACGGGCCTACATGGTCGAGGCGCTCAGGATCTTCGACGCCTACCAGTTCCGGGTGTCGTTCAAGAAGCCGAAGAAACCGGCTCCGGGCGCGCCGGCGGCGAAGAAATATCCCTACGGCCTTCGCTTCCCGCCGGCGGCGGCCGACGAGACCCCCTGGTGGGACAAGTTCTGGAGCGTCCCGATCCGCAAGCGCGACCGCGAGATGTTTGCGTGATTGTGCCTAGCTTGAACGGAGGCACGTTCTTGTGTTATAACAATCGTATGAACAAAGCTCTGAAACTCATTCCGATCGGCAATTCGACTGGAGCGATCTTTCCAAAGGACATGCTGCAGCAACTGGGAGTAGGCCAGGGAGACAGCTTGTACCCAGTGCGGACTCCAAATGGGATTGAGCTTCGCCGAGCCGATCCGGATTTTATTGAGGAAATGGAACTCGCACGCGAGATCATGCGGAAGGATCGCGCGATCTTGCGTGAGCTGGCTAAGTGAGTGAATGGCGCTGGATCAGCGCCGAGGCCACAACCGCGATCCACGAAGAACAACTGGCGGAACACGGTGGCGCTGCCGGAACGCGTGATGAGGGAGGGCCCCATTCTGCGCTCGCCCGGCCGCAGAACCTTGCCGCATATGGCGAGCCCGACGTTGCAGCGCTCGCAACAGCATACGCCTTCGGCATCGTGCGCAATCATCCATTCGTTGACGGGAACAAGCGCATCGGCTGGATTCTTGCTCGTTTGTTCCTGGCAAAGAATGGCATCCAACTAGATTTCGACGAAGCTGATGCGGTCGTTCGAATGCTTGCCTTGGCCGCCGGTGAGATCAGCGAAGACGAGTTCGCTCAATGGTTGCGGGAACACGTTAGGGCGTCTTGAAAGCGTTTGTTTCCTAACCATCTGAGGCTCGCCGATCGCCAACCGGGTTCGGCGACGGGGCGGTCCTGCCCAACGCTGCATGTCCGCTCCGCCTGGTCGCTCAAATCGGAGGACAAATATGCGTAGTGCTTTCGACTTTGCGCCGTTCCGGCGCTCCACCGTCGGCTTCGACCGGCTATTCGACATGCTCGAGAACAACACGTTCGGGCAGGGGCAGGAGAATTATCCGCCGTTCGATCTCATCAAGCTCGGCGACAATGATTATCGCATCGAGCTTGCGGTCGCCGGGTTCAAGCCCGACGAAATCGACATCACAGCCCAGCAAAACGTGCTGCTCGTCACCGGCCGAAAGAAGGAAGAGGCCGAAGAGAAGGGCAACAACTACATCTATCGCGGGATTGCCAATCGCTCGTTCGAGCGGCGCTTCGCGCTTGCCGACCACATCCAGGTCAAGGGCGCGGACATGAAGGACGGGCTGCTCTCGATCGAGCTGGTCCGCGAGATCCCCGAGGCGATGAAGCCCAAGAAGATCAACATCGGCGGCTCTGAGCGGGATAGCCGCTCGGCCATCGGCAGCAGCGACCAGACTGCCTCGCGGCAGACGGTCGACGCCGAGGCGAGCAACGCCTGAGCCAGCGTCGCAAAGCGTAGGAGGGCCCCGGGAGCAGATGCTTCCGGGGCCTTTTTGATGGCTACCAGACTCGGGTTTCGGCGATGTCCGCTGCGGCGGCGGCAAGGACCAGGGCGTCGGCGATCTGGGCGGCGGAATGGTTGGGGTTGAGCTTGAGGAGGAGCGAGAGGTCGAGCTCCTCGGCGAGCTTGCCGTCGGCGCCGCGCGTGACGGTCCACACGCGCGCCTCGTCACTGATTTCTTCGAGCGCCCACTCGCCGACGATGTCGGGAAAGGCGGGGTGCATGAGGAGATGCTTCACTTGTCTTTTCCTGTCGGGTGTCCCGGACGCGCCTGGCTAGGTGGAGGGGGATTGGGCGAGGCGCGCCCGGGAAGGTGCAGCCGTTACTGGCTGGCGATCCGGTCGAGTTGCGAGATGCCGCTGGCCACCGCGATGTTGTAGCAATCGGTGAACCGTTTCATCGGCTGGAGCAGGGCGGGATCGACCTGCCCGTCGATGCAAAGCTGCTCGGAGGCCGAGCGGATGCGCTTTTCCACGATCGAACGGCCGCCGGTCGAATGAACGTCGACATCATCGTAGGTCACCCGCGCCTGGGGCGGCTCGCCGGCGGTGAACACGATCGGACTGTTGGCCGAAGCGGCGGACGCGAACATCAGGAACGCAGACGCGATAAGGGTGCGAGTCATTATGTTACTCCTGATCTGCTGGGGATTTACGCGAGAACTTACGCGAACAGGGGCGCGGCCTCGGCGATGCGCTCTGCGGCGCGTGCCGAAATGTTCTTGAGGGTTGCCTGGAAGCGCTCGTGGACCATCCCCGAGCCGATGTAGGTCCAGCGGGCGGCCTGGTGCTGCTGTACCTCGATCTCTTCGCGATTCTCGAGCTTGCGGCCGATTGCGATCTCGAGCGCGTCGAGGTTGAAGCTCGCCTGCTGCTTCAGGCCTTCGTCGAGGAACGCTCCGATCTCGAAGAACTCGTCGATCGCCTTGTCGATCTGCTCCTCGGTCCGTCCTTCCGCGAGCGCATCGACGATCAAAGTGTCGAGCTTCGCGTGCTGCGCTTCCTCCATCCAATGGTTCTTGAGGAGGCTCTTGAAGAGCGGATCGATGTCGCCGTCGTCGCGGATCGAGCCCAGATAATGCTGCTGACTCATCCACTCGATCATCAGGATCACGAGGCCGACCGCGAGCGGATCGTGGCGCAGGATCTCGGCGCCAATCGCTTCCGAAGGCCCGATCATCCGGCACTCGACCGGGAAGCCGCGGACGAACGCGTTATGAAACCGCTTGAACAGCTGGATGTGCTTGGCTTCCTCGCCGGCGAAATTGAGGATCGCGCGGACGCGCCAATCGTCGCCGAGCAGGTACGGCCGCGCATGATCGACCACGAACGGCAGAATGAACTCTTCGACGATGCCGAAGATACTAAGATACTGGTGCGCGCTGATCTGGTTCAGGATCCGCTGTTCGACCGGGCTCAGGCTCTCGAGCGCGGCCGTCCGGCCCAGGCTTTCCGGCATGAAGTTGCGGGTAAAGTCGAGTTCCTGGTCCGTCCGGAGCACGTCGTCGAGCTGCCATTGGGCGCGGAGTGAGGAGGCGAGCGTCGCCTCATAGTTGAAGTCGTGGTACATCTGATGCTCTCCGTCAGAAATTGGTGATTGCGGGTGCAACGGCGACCGAAATCGCCGAGACGCCCGACAGGAATGCGAAGACAAGGGCAGCGATGCGGTGCGCCCGAAGGTCAGGATTAAAGTCGATCATCTCTCGTTCCCTTTGAATCAATCGGGCGATCGCTCCCTTCTTGGGAAGCACTGCTTGCCCAAGCCGGAAAGGACGCCCGGATTTGATGGTCTCTAGTTACGCGAGGGAGCCGTTTGCCAAAATGACCGCGTTGCCGGATAATTTGATCGAAACGCCGCATACGTATGCGGGCAGGGGCCAGCACTTGGACGTCCTGGACGAGATCCTGAGATCACTCCGCCTGACCGGCGGCGTGGTGATCGATGCCGAATTCAGCGGCGATTATTGCGTGCGCGCCGAATTCACGCCGAACCATTGCGCGCCGTGGTTCGCGATGCCGAAGACCCTGATCAGCTATCATTACGTCCGTTCAGGACAGACGACTGTGCTGGTCGACGGAATGCCGCCCGTGACGCTCGGCCCCGGAAGCATCGTCATCCTGCCGCGCAACGACCCGCACCGCCTTGCTAGCGATCCCGCCGTTGAGCCGTACGACGTTCACAAGATCAGCTGGGTAACCGAGGAAGGCGTGCATCGCGTCTCGCTCGGCACAGAAGGCGACAAGACGTTGGTCTGGTGCGGGTTCCTCGGGGCGGACGAGTCGGCGAACCACCCCCTGATCGAAGCGCTTCCGCCGATGCTGACGCTGAGCGCCGCGAGCGAGCAGGCGGAGTGGGTCGAATCCTCGCTGAGGTTCCTGTCCGCGGGCAACCCGCCGCCGGACATGGTCGCCCGGTTAGCCGAGCTGTTCCTTGCGCAGGCGATCCGGGAATATGTCGACCATCTTCCGCCAAGCTCGAAAGGATGGCTGAGCGGCCTCACCGATGCGGCGGTATCCAAGGCGCTGTCGATCATCCACAACCGCTATGCCGAGGACCTCGACGTCGAGATGCTCGCGCGCGAGGCAGGCGTGTCGCGAACCGTGCTCGGCGAGCGCTTCGCCGAGCTGCTGAACGAATCCCCGATGCGCTATTGCGCCCAGTGGCGGATGCGCATGGCGCGGCACATGCTGCTCGATGGACCGCAGAGCACTGCCAACGTCGCTTATGCCGTGGGGTTCAACAGCGAGGCGGCGTTCAACCGCGCCTTCAAGCGCGAGTTCGGAGTGCCGCCCGCGACCTGGAAGCGCGAGACGGAGGAGGGGAGTCGGCCTTCCCAAGGCGAGACGCCCGCCGACGATCCGAACCCGCGACAGCTGGTGGTCTCCGGAACCCCGACAACGGTGAACTGGATCAGCCGGTCCCTCGGCGAATTCCTCGATGCGAACCACGAGCTGATGATCCAGCTCGACCCGAACCCCAATCCGGTCAGCTTCGAGGATGATGCCGTCGATTGCGCGATCCGCTTCGGGGAGAACCCGCCGCCGGGCCTCGCGATAGAGGAGCTGTTCCGGCTCGAGTTCACGCCGATGTGCAGCCCGGAATTCCTTCGCGCGCACCCGGAGATCAGGACGCCGGACGACCTCCGGAATGTCTCCAGGATCACGCCGAACGATCCCTGGTGGGAGATCTGGTGGCGGCACTTCGGCCTCGAGCGGCCCGAAGGCAATGCCAGGAGCGTCGACATGGGCGCGCAGATGCTGGACGCGGCTGCTGCCGTGGGCGGACGGGGCGTTGCTCTGCTGACGCCATTGTTCTGGCGCGAGGAACTGGCCGAGGGGCGGCTGGTTCGCGCGCTCCCATACCTGATCGATGGCGGCGGGACCTATTGGCTGATCTATCCGAAGGAGCGCGCCGAATGGCCGAAGATCCGGCGCTTTTCGGAATGGCTTCGGGCGCTGTGCGAGAAAGCGAAGCAGGGGCCGGAAGCCGCGCCTGGCCTCAAGGGTCTATCGGACGACGGCGGCCGGCGGACTGCCAATGCTGTTTCTTGAGGCCCATTCGGTCGAGCCGGTCGACGATCCGGTACATCCACGTCGCCCGGCGGATCGCCAGGGGCTTCCATGACAGAAGGTCGAAGCCTGCCCACGGCACGAACGGAGTCCGGCGGGAAAAGGCCCAGATCTCCACCCTGACCGCCGGACCCGTCGAAGCGCCGCGCGCATGGAAGCCATAGGTATCGACGGCGACCAATGTGTTCGCCGGCACCGCGAAGCGCTTCGGAGCGGGCAGCCCGAGCGCGGGGAGCTCAGCAGGATCGACCCTCAGAGAGCCACGCTGCGACAGGCGGTCGCTGTCGGCGATGCCGACGCTTCGCGCCTGCTCCCAGGCAAGCCGCTCGCTCGTCAGCCGATGCGAGCCGGGAACGAAGGTCAGCGGACCGTCCGAGTCGTTGACGTCGGTGAGAAACAGCCACGCCTTCAGCGACGGATGGAAGGTGTCGGAGTGGAGCTCGAGCTGAGGATCGGCTGCGCCCGGCGCATGACGGGCGAGGATGGTCTGCACATAATAGAGCGGCTCGGCCTTCGTGCTCGCCACATAGGCGAGGAGCGAGCGCCAGCGCTTGCTCTCGAACAATGACCGAAGCTCCGGAACCTCGCGGAGCAGTTCGGGGCCAATCGCGACGCGGCGAGTGATGGTCTCGCCCTGCTGCTGCTGGCGGCTCTCGAACTCACGCGTGAGCAGCGACGCCCGCATCCGGGCGAAAGTGTCGGACGGAAGGAAATTGCGAATCTCGACGAAGCCGTCGCGGTCGAATTGCTCGCGCCATTCGCCCGGCAATGCCGACGCCAGGCGCCGTCGGCGCGCCCAGGCAATGCCGTGCGCGAGCTTGAGCCGCGACACGTGCAGCCCGCGGCGGTTCAGCCGTTGCGAGCCGAGGATCGGATTGTCGGCGAAGCTCTTCGCGCCGGTCGCCAGCGCCACCAACCATAGCGGCGCGCGCCACCAGCGGAGCAAAGACCGAATTCGGAGCTTCCGATCCTTGTCTTGCGATGTGAGGGGAGAGGATACCTCGTGCGCGGCTTCGTGGCGGCTACTCAGGAACACCAGACGCCTGTTTCATGAGGCGCCGGTGCGCACAAGCGAATTCGCCCGTCGGAACGCTCTAGCGGACCCGGGGACCGCCGAACGGGAGCGGCGGCGGTGGGCGGCGGTCACGCCGCGGGAGCTGCGCCTGGTAGGCGACGCCGCAATGCGCGACGCAATAAGGGAACCCGGGGTTCGCCGGCTCGCCGCAGAAATAGAAATCGGGCTCACCCGGATGGCCGATGGGCCATTTGCAGATGCGGTCGTTCAATTCGAGCAGGCTGGTCTTGTCGGCGACCTCGGGACTCGGCTTAGCCGGAACGAGCCGGCGCGGCGGGGCCGGCGGGATCGGCGCCTGCTGATCGCCCGGTCCCTGGCGAACGAACCCGCCTGGACCGATCGAACGATACTGGAGATCGTGGGCGCTCGGGCGCGGCCCGGTCGCCGGCGGGCGCTGCTGTGGAGCGGGCGCCGCCGCCGGGGCAGCTTCTGCCGGGCGGGAGGCCTCGGCCTTCGGCGCGGCCTTGGGCGCTGCCGCGGCCGGAGCCGCCTTCTTCACTTCCTTCTCGTCGCCCGGCTTCACGGGCGAGGGACGCTGCTCGAGCCCGAGGCGGTGCGCCTTGCCGATCACCGCATTGCGGCTGACTCCGCCGAGCTCGTCGGCGATCTGGCTGGCGGTGGCGCCTTCGTGCCACATTTTCTTCAGGCGCTCGATGCGCTCGTCAGTCCACGACATTCTTAAATCTCTGCTCCTTGCCTTGCCCGGCTGGTAACCAGCCGATAGGCGCCTCTCCGATGGACAGCCCAACGGCAAACGACCGAGCCAGCGATTGGGTGCGCTTCGCACCCGGTAACCCGGTGCTCAAGGGCGTCAATTGGGGAGGCCTCAAGACCCTCTATATCAAGGAGGTGCGCCGTTTCTTCAAGGTGCAGATGCAGACCGTCTGGGCGCCGGCGATCACGACGCTCCTGTACCTGGCCATTTTCACGGTCGCGCTGGGGCGCGGCGGAAGGTCCGTGATGGGCGTGCCCTATGCGACATTCATCGCGCCGGGCCTGATCGTGATGGCGATGATGCAAAATGCGTTCGCCAATGCGAGCTTTTCGCTGCTCGTCGGCAAAATCCAGGGCAATATCGTCGATTATCTGATGCCGCCGCTGTCGACCGGTGAATTGATGGCCGGACTGATCGGAGCAGCGGTGACCCGAGCCTTCCTGGTTGGGTTCGCCGTGTGGCTGGTCATGCTTCTTTGGCCCGGCGTTTCCGTCGACATGCGTCGGCCCGAGCTGGTGTTATGGTTCGGTTTGATGGGTGCGCTGCTCTTAAGCTTCCTCGGGCTCATGACCTCGCTGTGGGCAGACAAGTTCGACCATGCGGCGGCGGTAACCAATTTCGTCGTCACTCCCCTGTCGCTGCTGAGCGGGACCTTCTATTCGGTGAAGCAGCTGGCGCCGGCGTTCCAGAACGTGAGCCACGCAAATCCGTTTTTCTACGTGATCTCAGGTTTCCGTGCCGGCTTCCTCGGCACCAGCGATTCGCCCTTGTGGGTCGGAGCGATCGGGCTGCTGGCGCTGAACATCATCCTGTGGGCTGCCTGCTACATGCTCCTTAAGAGCGGGTGGAAGATCAAGAACTGACGCTTTCAGCCGTTTCGCTTCATTAACGATGTTGAACGGCGACTGACGGCGGCGTTCAGACCTGCATCAACCAAAGCGGCGCACATTCGTTCTACCAACAGCTCGAACGAAGGAGAGCCTTCATGCGTAAGATTGTACTTCCCCTGATCGCCGCCGGTGTAGCGCTTGCCGTCGCCAGCCCCGCTTCGGCTCAATATTATCCCCGTCCGGCGGTGCCGGCGCCTGGCTACGGCTATGGCTTCGGTCAGGTCCGTGCACTCCAGGTGCGCATTGACAATGTCGAGCGACAGATCAACCGGCTCGACCGCCGCGACCGCATCCGTGATCGCAGCGCGGACCGCCTGCGGGATGAGGCCAACCGCATCGAAGACCGGCTGCATCGCGCCGCGCGCGGCGGGCTCAACCCGTACGAGGCCCGTGACATCGAATATCGCATCCAGCGGCTCGAGCAGCGTGTCCAATATTCGATGAACGACCGCGGATACCGCGACCGCGACGACCGGTGGGACCGCCGCGACCGCGACTAAGCTAGCCGATTGCCACGTAGGGAAGGCGCTCTCGGGAAACCGAGGGCGCCTTTGCCCTTTGAAAAGCCGCTGGCTATAGCCGCTCGCATTCTCTCACTGCCGAACAGGAGCCGCTTCTTCATGGCCATCACGCCGCTCATGCCCGTTTATCCGCGCTCACCGGTGCGCCCGGTCCGCGGCGAGGGAGTCTATCTCTACGGCGAGCAGGGTGAGCGATACCTGGATTTCGCAGCGGGCATTGCGGTCAACATCCTCGGTCACGGCCATCCGCACCTCACCAAGGCGATCCAGGACCAGGCGGCGACACTGATGCACGTGTCGAACCTCTACGGTTCACCGCAGGGCGAGGCGTTCGCCAAGCGGCTCTGCGACTTGACCTTCGCCGACACCGTGTTCTTCACCAATTCGGGCGTCGAGGCGGTCGAATGCGCTATCAAGACCGCGCGGCGCTATCATTACGCCAAGGGTAATCCCCACAAGCACGACCTGATCACTTTCTCCAACGCCTTCCACGGGCGAACGATGGGGGCGATCAGCGCCACCGACCAGGCGAAGATGATCGACGGGTTTGCGCCATTGCTGCCCGGCTTCAAGGTCGTCGAGTTCGACAATCTCGATGCAGCGCTGGCGGCGATCGACGAGAATACGGCGGGATTCCTTCTCGAGCCGATCCAGGGCGAAGGCGGAATCCGGCCCGCGACCCACGAGTTCCTGTCAGCCCTCCGCGCCGCCTGCGACGAGCACGACCTTTGCCTGGTGTTCGACGAGGTGCAGTGCGGCGTCGCGCGCAGCGGACGTCTCTATGCCTACCAGCATTATGGCGTGGAGCCCGACATCATGGCCTCGGCCAAGGGGATCGGCGGCGGCTTCCCGATGGGCGCGTGCCTCGCGAGCGAGAAGGCCGCGGCCGGCATGGTGATCGGCACGCACGGATCGACCTATGGCGGCAACCCGTTGGCGATGGCGGCGGGGCAGGCGGTGTTCGATATCGTCGCCAATGAGGAGTTCCTCGCTGACGTGCGGCAAAAGGGCGAGCGGCTCCGCTCTGCGCTCGAGCAGATGATCCCAAACCACGACCATCTGTTCGACAGCGTCCGCGGCGTCGGGCTGATGCTCGGCGTGAAGATGAAGACCGACAGCCGCGCGTTCGTGAATTACCTCAGGACCAAGGGTCTGCTGACGGTCGCCGCCGGGGACAACGTGATGCGCGTGCTTCCGCCGCTCAACATCGAGGAAGCCCACATCCGCGAGTTCGTCGAGACGCTGTCCGCGGCCGCCGCGGAATATGAGGCGCCGGCGCAGGCGGCTTAAGCCGAAAGGTGCGGCGCGGCGCCTTCGCGCATTTCGCCGGGCGAGCACCCGAAGCGCTCGCGGAACGCGCGATTGAAATAGGACAGGTCGTTAAAGCCGACCGAATAAGCGACGTCGCTGATGCGACAGTTCGAGGTCAGCAACTTTCGGCGAGCGCGGTTCAGGCGTTCGGTGCGCACGAATTCGGTGAAGCTTGTTCCTTCGTGCTCGAACAGTTTCCGGATGTACCTGGGGCTGAGCGAATGCCGATGAGCCACGTCGTCGATCAGAACCTCGCTCTCGAGATGGCGCAGGATATCTCCCTTGATCGCTTTTAGCCGAGCTGCCGCCACCCCCCGGCGATGGGCGACTTCGCCATGCTCCGACGAGGGTCCGAGCGCCACTGCGGCGAGGTCATGGATGTGGCTGATCGCGAAAGCCCGAAGGGGCGCTGGCGCCTTTCCGTCGAGGCTTAGGAACGTGCGCAGGTATGCTCGCAAGAGCTGGAGCGCCGGTTCGTCCTTGCGAATTCGCCGTGCGAAACTTGCGCCGGCTTCGCGCAACATCCGGCCCAGCGATCCGTCGGGAAATTCTATCGTCACGATCGGCGCCGGCGCCAGCGTCACGAACTGGCCGAGATCGGCGCCGGAAAGCACTACCGCGTCGCCGGCGTGCAGCTCGACCTCACGTCCGGACTGCGCCGCAATAGCCCCGCCAGACGTGCTGAACAGCAGCCGGTCGCTGCCGTCCAGGAAATCGGATCGGAGCGGCGATCGACGGCCCCAGACGAGGCCCAGTCCCGGCAATTTCGCGATCATCACATCAATCTGAAACGGGTGATCCGCCAAGGGTTCCACTCGGATCCGGTCACGCCCGAATTGTTCGCGAAATATCGCAGTCCTGCTGCGCTCGGGCCAATCGTCGGTTCGCAGACGCCTCGCGCCCGGAAAGGGCGATGTGTGAGGAAAGTCGGACTGCTGCGCTTCGAACACTCACTCAGCCCCTTCAGCTTCCCAGATTAGCTCAAGCAGTTCCTCATTGTCCAAGTGGCGTTCCGCTGAGCCCAAGAATTGCGGCATCTTCTCGAGCAAACTGCGGGGAAAAGGGAGAGCTGCATGGCGTCTTCTGCAAGCCTGAGCGTTCGCGGCGGCCGCGGCGGGGGCGCCCCTGGAATTGGGGCGGCCATCGATCGCTGGATCTACGTCTTCATGGCCAGCTGGTTCCTTGTCGTAACGCTGGTCGGCTTCGTTCCCGACTCGATCGGCCTGGTTGCGGCGACAAGGGCGGGAACGCGGCCGCCGCTCCCGGTCATCCTCCATGTCCATGCCGTGCTGATGGGCGGCCTGCTCCTGTTGCTGCTCGCCCAGACGGTCCTGATGGCGACAGGGATGACCGAGCGCCACCGATTGCTCGGGCGGGCGATGATGGTGCTCGCTCCGACGATCTTCATTGTCTGGGTGATCCTGGTGCCGACCATCTACCATGAATATTGGCATGCGGCTCAGAGCCGCACCGCGTCGGTGCCCGTCCGCACCCTCGCTCGTGCTCTCGACGACATCCTGCTCGGGCAGTTGCGGGTCGGCATCCTGTTCCCGTTGTTCGTCTTCGTCGGGCTTCGCGCGAGGTCGACCGATCCCGGATTGCATAAACGCATGATGATCCTGGCGATCGCCACGATCTTGCCGCCCGCCCTGGCGCGGATGTGGTGGTTGCCCAAGCCATTGCCGGGCCTCATGTCCTTCGACCTCTACATCTTGCTGATCGTCTCGCCGATGTTCATCTGGGACCTGGTACGGAAGGCCAGGATTCCGACGGCGTATCTCATCTGGGCCGGCTGTTACGCGCTGGTCAGCATACCCGCGTACCTGCTGACCGGATCGCGATGGTGGCATGGGGTCGCGGCGCGGCTGATGGGTGTGTGACGGCCTGAGGCGGTGGGCGGCGC
>Ga0207657_10004751_pt1 | contig 14343 bp, 13 predicted proteins | sample KBSC33metaG_FD_184316 | JGI IMG/M metagenome (GOLD analysis project Ga0207657, IMG submission 184316) | Corn rhizosphere microbial communities from Kellogg Biological Station, Michigan, USA - KBS C3-3 metaG (SPAdes) (version 2) | ecosystem: Host-associated > Plants > Roots > Rhizosphere > Soil ... | reverse complement strand
CTGCAGCACGACACCGGCGCGGCCCAGGCCAGCTTGCGCCGCAAGTTCGCCGGCGACGACCATGTGCTGACGGTCAATGTCAGCCGGGAACGCACCGACGAGGATCGGACAAATACGCTCGATCAGGTGACCAGCCTGCCCGTCCTGCCGGACATCTTCACCAACCTGCGCAGCAAGTCGTCGCTCACCCTCACCCAGGCGAAGGCCGATTACAGCCGCCCGATGCCGGACGAGGCCAGGCTGAAGGCCGGCTACGACCTGCGGATCGACGAGAACGACTATGACAATGTGGGGGTTCGCGGAACCGGACCCGGCGACGCCGGTCCGGACCCCACCCAGACCAACCTCTTCCTCTATAAGCAGACGATCAACGCCGCCTACCTGACCTATGAACGGCCATTCGGCGACTGGACGGTGCTGGGCGGCCTGCGCCTGGAGGGCGTGCAGCTCGATCTCGACCAGGTGACCTCGAACCTGGTTCACAACAGCGATTATTTCCGAGCCTACCCGTCGCTGCATCTGGCCTATCGGTTCGCCGACGAACAGCAGCTCATCCTCAGCTACTCCAAGCGCGTGCAGCGGCCGAACCCGCGCGACCTCAATCCTTTCCGCGTGGAGCGGGACCCGCTCAACTTCACGGCCGGCAACCCGAACCTGCAGCCGCAGCTCACCGATTCCTTCGAGGCGGGCTACCAGTACAAGGCCGCCGGGACCTTCTACCTCGGCACCCTCTACTATCGGCGAAGCGAGCACGGCGTGACCGACGTGGTCACCAGCCTGGGCGACAGCGTGTTCCTGACCACCAAGGAAAATCTCGGCCAGAGCAAGACGGCGGGCCTGGAGCTGGTGGCCAACGGCCACGTGACCAAGGCGCTCAGCTACAATGTCTCCACCAACCTCTACTGGCAGGAGATCGACGCCAGCAACCAGGGCTTCGCCCAGCTCCTCGGCTTCGCCGGCCGCCGCTCGGCGTTCGAAGCCGGCGGACGCGCCAACCTCAACTGGCAGGCCACGCCGAAGGACACCCTCCAGCTCAGCAGCCAACTCAACGCCAAGCGGCTGACGCCGCAGGGCTACATGGACCCGCTGTTCCTGACCTTCCTCGGCTACCGCCACAAGTTCAACGACAGCCTCTCGATGGTCGCCACGGTGCAGGACGTGCTGGGGACCGTCAAATTCCACAATGTCATCGACACCGCCACGCTGCGCGACGACAACACCGGCCGTCCGCCGAGCCAGGCAGCCTACCTCGGCTTCACCTGGAATTTCGGGGCGGTGAAGCAGCGGCCGCGGGACCAGGGCTTCGACTTCGAGAACAACGCCCCGCAGTCATGACCGGTCGGCTCGACAGTGCGCCTCGACAGGTTCGCCGACCGGCGCCAAGGTCCCCCAAAATAGCATCCGAGGGGGACGCGCGTGGCTGACGCCGCCATTCGACCGGGACGGTTGTTCCTGGGCAGTTGCACCGCCGTGACGGCGCTGGCTTTCACCTTCGCGGCGATGTCCGCGATCATGTATCAGCTCAAGACCGAGTTCCTGCTCGACAACGCCCAGGTGGGCCTGATCGGCGGCGCCGGCCTGTGGGGCATGGCGATCAGCCAGATCTCCTTCTCCTCGCTCTGCGACGTGGTGGGCATGCGCAACCTGCTGCGGTTGGCGCTGGCTGGCCATATCGTGGGCGTCCTGCTGTTCGTCTTCGCGACCGGCTTTTCCACCCTGTTCGCCGCGGCCCTGGTGATCGCCGTCGCCAACGGCATGATCGAAGCGGTCTGCAACCCGCTAACCGCCACCCTCTATCCCGAGCGCAAGGCCGGCATGCTGAACCGCATGCACATGTGGTTCCCGGGCGGCATCGTGCTGGGCGGCCTTGGCTGCTGGGCGCTGGACCAGGTGCATGCCGATTGGCGGGCGAAGATGATCATGGTGCTGATCCCGGCCCTGGCCTACGGGGTGATCTTCCTGCGCGAGAAGTTCCCGCCGACCGAAGCGGCCGCCGCCGGCCAGAAGCTTTCCGACGCCTTCAAGGCTGTCGCAACCTCGCCCTTGCTCTGGATGTTCCTCGCCCTCATGGCGATCACCATGAGCCTGGAGCTGGGCCCGAACCGCTGGATCCCGGCGGTGCTGCAGGCCGGCGGGCTGCCGGGCATCCTGGTGCTGGTGATGATCAACGGGGTGATGGCGGTCACCCGGGCCAACGCGCACGCGATCCTCGCCCGCGTCTCGCCGCCGGTGGTGCTGATGACCTCGACGCTGGTCGTGGGGCTTGGCCTGCTCAGCCTCAGCTATTCGACGACCACCGTGCAGACCGTGATCTCGGCCCTGGTCTTCGCCATCGGCATCGCCATCGTCTGGCCGACCATGATGGGCTTCGTCGCCGAACGGACGCCCAAGACCGGCGCGCTGGGGCTGGGCCTGATGGCCGCCGCCGGCTCCCTGGCGGTCGGGATCGTCACCACGCCCCTGCTGGGCGAGATCGCCGACCAGCACCTGCCCGACGCCCTGGCCAAGGGCTCGGTGGTGGCGGTGGCGCGCGAGACGCTGGCGGTCCAGTCGCCCAAGTCGCCGCAGCTGGTCACCGCCGCCCAGGCGGTGATGGCGGCGCCCGGCGCCCTGCCGCCGGCGGAGACCGGCGACTTCCTGCGGCGCGCCGCAGCGGGCGAGGCCGGCCCCAACGTCGCCGCCAAGGCCCAGCCGTTGCTGGACGCCGGCGAGAACCACTCGGGCCTGCTCTCCTTCCGTTACCTCGTGCCCTTCGCCTTCGCCGTCTGCCTGATCTTCGGCCTGGTGGTGCTGAGCGATCGCCGCGCGGGCGGCTACAAGGCCCAGGTCGACAGGGCCCGGCTGGCGGGCGCAGCCGAGTGAGCGAGGACATCGTGACAGTCGCGCCCCTGCGTATCGGGTTCGTGGGCTCGGGCTTCATCGCCAAGTTCCACGCCAAGAGCTTCCAGTCGGTCCGCCACGCCCAGATCACCGGCGTCTACAGCCCGACCGCGGCGAACCGCGAGGCCCTGGCCCAGGCGGTCAACGACGCCGAGCTCGGCCCCTGCCGGGCGCATCCTGACCTGGAAAGCCTGCTCGCCGCGCCCGACGTGGACGCCATCTGGCTGCTCGCGCCCAACGACCAGCGGCTGGAGGTCATGCGGGCCATCCATGCGGCGGTGAAGTCCGGGCGCTCCAAGGTGCGCGCCATCGCCTGCGAGAAGCCGCTCGGCCGCACGCTGGCCGAAGCCCGCGAGGTGCTGCGGTTGGCGCAGGACGCCGGCCTCGCCCACGGCTATCTCGAGAACCAGGTGTTCGCGAGCGCGGTGGAGCGGGGCAAGGAGATCATCTGGCGCCGCGCGGTCCCGGCGTCCGGCCGCCCCTACCTCGCCCGTGCGGCCGAGGAGCACTCCGGCCCCCACGAGCCCTGGTTCTGGCAGGGCGCGCGCCAGGGCGGCGGGGTGATGAGCGACATGATGTGCCACTCCGTCGAGGTCGGGCGCTTCCTGCTCACGGCCCCCAACGCGGCGCGCAGCAGCTTGACGGTCAAGGCCGTGCAGGGCTCGGTCGGCTATCTGAAATGGACCCAGGACCGCTACGCCAAGTCCCTGGCCCGCGACTTCAAGGGCGTGCAGATGCAGGCCCACCCCGTCGAGGACTTCGCCCGCGCCACGATCACGCTGGAGGACGAAAGCGGCCAGGAGCTGATCGTCGAGGCCTCGACCTCCTGGTCCTACGTCGGCCCCGGCCTTCGGATCGACCTGGCCCTGCTGGGGCCGGAGTACGCCATGGAGTTCTCGTCGCTGAACCCCAGCCTGAAGGTCTTCCTGTCGCGCGCCATCACCGGCGGTCAGGGCGAGGACCTAGTGGAGAAGCAGAACGCCGAGCAGGGCCAGATGCCCATCGTCGAGGACGAGGCGGGGACCTACGGCTACATCGGCGAGAACCGCCACATGGTCGACTGCTTCCGCCATGGCCGCACGCCCATCGAGACCTTCGAGGACGGCGTCGAGGTCACCAGGATGGTCATGGCGCTCTACAAATCCGCCGAGACCGGATCGGTGGTCCGGCTGCCGGACGAATCCCTGGAAACCTACGTGCCCGCGCCTGCGCGGACGGGAGGCTAACGCGTGGCGACCGACACCTACGACGTGATCATCGTCGGCTCCGGCGCCGGCGGCGGGATGAGCGCCTACCACCTGACGAAGTCGGGGATGAAGGTGCTGATGCTGGAGGCCGGGCGCGACTACGATCCGCGCGTCGAGACGCCGATGTTCAACACCAACGCCGAGGCGCCGCTGCGGGGCGTCGGCACCCCTGACAAGCCCTTCGGCTTCTATGACGCGACGGTCGACGGCGGCTGGGAGGTTCCCAACGAGCCCTACACGGTGGCGGACGGCTCCGAGCCCTTCATCTGGTGGCGTCCCCGGATGCTGGGCGGGCGCACGAACCACTGGGGCCGGATCGCCCTGCGGTTCGGGCCGCTCGACTTCAAGCCTCACAGCCGCGACGGCCTGGGCTACGACTGGCCGATCTCCTACGACGACCTGGCGCCCTGGTACGACAAGACCGAGAAGCTGATCGGGGTCTCGGGCGCCGCGCCGCCGCGCAACCTGCTGAACACGCCCGATTCGCCGCCCGGCTGCCTGATGGAGGCGGCGCCTCCCCGCGCCTTCGAGATCTTCTACGAGCGCGGCTTCCGGGCCATGGGCATACCGGTCATCCCGATGCACGGCGCGGTGGTGACCGGCCAGATGGAGGGGCGTAACACCTGCCTCTTCGCCACCCCGTGCGGCCGCGGCTGCGCGATCGGGGCGAACTTCCAGTCGACGACGGTGCTGCTGCCGCCGGCCATGGCGACGGGCAACCTGACCATCACCACCAACGCGCTCGTCTACCAGGTCGACCTCGACAAGGCCGGGAAGGCCAAGGGCGTCTCCTATGTCGACCGCAAGACCGGCCAGCACCGTTCGGTGACGGCCAAGTCGGTGGTGCTGGCCGCGGGCTCCGGCGAGACAGCGCGGATCCTGCTGAACTCCAAGAGCGCGAGCTTCCCCAACGGGCTGTGCAACACCCACGGCATGGTCGGCCGCTATCTGATGGACACCGTGGGCCTGAACGTCACCGGCCAGTTCCCCAGCCTCGAAGGCCTGCCGCCCACCAATGACGACGGGCAGGGCACGGAACACACCTACGTTCCCTGGTGGGGCTACGAAAAGCAGAAGGAGCTGGGCTTCCCGCGCGGCTACCACATCGAAATCGGCGGCGGGCGGCACATGCCCTCCATGGGCATGGGCGGGCTGGTGCGCGACGACGACGACCTGGTCGGCGAAGACCTGCGCGCGAAGCTGCGCCAGCGGTTCGGCTCTACGATCAGCTTCAACGGCCGCGGCGAGATGGTCCCCAACGACGACTGCTACTGCGAGCTGGATCCCGCGGCGAAGGACAAGTGGGGCATTCCGGTCCTGCGCTTCCACTGGAAATGGGGCGAAAGCGAAACCAACCAGGCCGCCCACATGGTCAAGACCTTCGTCGAGGTCATCGACAGGCTCGGCGGCAAGCCGCAGGGCCACATCGAGACCGATGGGCGCAAGGCCATCTCCAAGGGCGGCGAGATGATCCATGAGATCGGCACCGCGCGCATGGGCCACGACGATACCGACTCGGTGGTCAACCAGTACGGCCAGAGCTGGGCGGTGCCGAACCTGTTCGTCATGGACGGGGCGGTGATGGTCTCCAGCCCCGACAAGAACCCCACGCTGTCGATCTTGGCGCTGGCCTGGCGCTCGGCCGACAACATGGCCACGCTCGCCAAGCAGGGGGCCCTATGAGCGCGAATTCTCCTGAGATGGAGCCGGAACCCTACGTCTCGAAGATCGACCGGCGCACGGCGCTGGCCTGGATCGGCGTCGTGGGGGCGGCCGCCGCGGCCGGCGCAGGCGTGGTCGTCTATGGCCCGATGAAGGGCGGCGAGCCCGTCCACCGCGGCTACGGCACGGACCCCAAGCTCACCAAGCCGGAAAAGGCGCCCTGGTCGCGGATCATGACCCAGGCGCAACTGCAGACCGCCGCGGTGCTCGCCGACTTCGTCCTGCCAGCCAGCGCCACGGCCCCGGCGGCGAGCGCGCTGGGGATTCCCGACTTCATCGACGAGTGGGTGAGCGCGCCTTATCCGGATCAGGTGAAGGACCGTCCCGTCGTCCTGAACGGGCTCAATGCGCTGAGCGCCAAGGTGCTGAAGGCGGCCGCCGCGGACCGGACCCTCGCCATGCAGGCGCTCTCCGCCTCCGCCGACCCGTTGACCAAGGCGTTCTGGAAGAAATTCCGTGGACTGACGATCGGGGCCTACTACACCACCGAGGCCGGGTTCAAGGACATCGGCTATATCGGCAACGTGCCGCGCTCCTCTGATCCCGGCCCGTCGGCCGAGGTGAAGGCGGTGCTGGAACGCGAATTCCAGAAGCTCGGCCTCTAGGAAGGATGACGGCGATGAAAACCCTTGCGCTCGGCCTATGTGTCGCCGCCCTCGCCACCGGCGCCTTCGCCCAGGCCAAGCCGGCGGCTACGCCGGACAACGCCCTGACGGCGAGCGAAAGGGCGGCCGGCTGGAAACTGCTGTTCGACGGCAAGGACACGGCCGGCTGGCGGGGCTTCAAGACCCCGGCTCCGGACGCCGGCTGGAAGGTCAGGGACGGCGCGCTCAGCCCCGACCCCAAGACCTCGAAGGACCTGGTGACCAAGCAGAACTTCGAGAACTTCGAACTCGCCTTCGACTGGAGGATCAGCCCGAAGGGCAACTCCGGCGTCATCTACCACGTGATCCCGGTGGGGGATGAGACCTACGAGAGCGGGCCCGAGTACCAGATCCTCGACAACGCCCACGGCGAGCCGCCGCCGCAGCGGGCCGGGTCGCTCTTCGCCCTCTATGCGCCCTTGGCCGACGTGACCAAGCCGGTGGGCCAGTTCAACCACGGGCGCATCGTCGTCGACCACGGCAAGGTGCAGCACTGGCTGAACGGGACGAAGGTCGTGGAGTACGAGATCGGCTCGGCCGACTTCAGGGCGCGGGTCGCGGCGTCGAAGTTCAAGCGCTGGCCGCAATTCGCCACCGGCAAGTCCGGCGCCATCGCCCTGCAGAACCACGGCGACGACGTGGCGTTCAAGAACATCAAGATCCGCGTGCTGCCTTAGGCCCGCGCCAAAATGCAGCGCGCGTGGGCGAGGATCGCGCGCTAGTTTGCGGGCCGTGAGTCGCCCCATCCGCGAGACGCCGCTTCCGTGACCGACACTCCGCGAACCGCGACGGCGAAGGCTCCGGGCATGCTCCGCTCGTCGGCGATCTATTCGGGCCTGACGCTCGTCAGCCGCTTCCTGGGCCTGGCCCGCGACCTGGTGATCACCGCGCGGCTCGGCGGCGCCGGCAACATCGCCGGGGACGCCTACTACACCGCCCTGACCTTCCCGAACCTGTTCCGCCGGATGTTCGCCGAGGGCGCTTTCGCGGCGGCCTTCGTGCCGGACTATTCCAAGCGCCTGGCCGCCGACGGCGAGGAGGCGGCCGACAAGTTCGCCGCCGACGCGCTGGTCACCATGGCCGCGGCGATGATCGCCATCACGGTGGCCTGTCAGCTCGCCATGCCCTGGCTGATGCGGGTCTACAGCTACGGCTTCCTGGACAATCCGGCCAAGTTCAAGCTGGCGGTGGTCCTGACCCAGATCACCATGCCCTACCTGCCCTGCATGGTGATCGCCGCGCTGTTCGCCGGCATCCTGCAGGCGCGTGGCCGGTTCATCATCTACGGGCTCTATCCGACCATCCTGAACGTGGTGATGCTGATCGCAGTGCTGCCGCAGAAGGATCCGACGCGGGCCGCCTTCGCGGCGTCGGTCGCCGTGATCGTGGCCGGAGTCGGCCAGGCGGCGCTGTGCTGGTGGGGCGCCCACAAGACCGGCGCGCGGATCAACCCCCGGCGGCTGAAGCTCACCCCGCCGATCCGGGCCCTGATCCGCCGCATGGTGCCGGGCGTGATCGCCTCCAGCGCCACCCAGATCAACCTGTTCATCTCCGCCATGCTGGCCAGCCAGGTGCCGGGCATGCGGGTCTGGCTGAACATCGCCGAGCGGTTCTATCAGCTGCCGCTCAGCCTGGTGGGCGTGGCCATCGGCGTGGCGCTGCTGCCGAGGCTTTCCTCCGCCCTGCAGAAGAAGGACCACCACGACGCCAACGCGGCCATGGACCAGGCGGTGGTCTTCGGCCTGGCGCTCAGCCTGCCGGCGGCCGCGGCGCTGATGGCCATGCCGGGCTACCTCTGCGAGGGGCTGTTCTCCCGCGGCCACTTCACGCCGGCCGATGCGGCGGCCTCGGCGTCGCTGCTTTTCCACTACGGCTGGGGCGTGCCGGCCTTCGTGCTGATCAAGATCCTGCAGCCGGCCTTCTTCGCGCGCGGCGACACGCGGCGGCCGATGAACTACTCGCTGATTTCGGTGGCGGTGAACATCGCGCTTGGCGTGAGCCTGTTCTTCACCATCGGCTTTCCCGGCATCGCGCTCGCCACCGCCGCAGCCTCCTGGGTGACGGTCATCCAGATGGTCGTGCGGCTCTGGCGCGACGACACCTGGCGGCCCTCGGCGCGGGCCACGGGCAAGATCGTGCGGGTGGCGGGCGCCTGCCTCGGCCTCGGCGTCGCCCTGGCGGTGGCGTCCCACATGCGGCCGATTCTGGAATCGCCTCTGGCCGGGTTCCGCTACGCCAAGGAGGTCACCGTCCTGCTGGTCTGCCTGGGCGGCGCGATCCTCTACCCCGCCCTGCTGTTCGCCTTCGGCGGCGTCACGCCCGCGGAGGCTCGCGCCGCGCTCAGCCGCCGCAAGGGCGAGGCCGGCCCCGTCGCCTCGGGCTTGCCGTAGGCTGGCGCTGGGCCTATTTCGTCGCCCATGACTTCTGGCTTCAACACCTGGCGATGGCGCTGAGCCGCTAGCCCGCCCTCACCTCGGGCCTTGCGCCCGCATGCCCTCAAGCCTCAGAAGCCTATCCCATGACCGACCAAGCTCCGGCCCCCTATGCGGGCCCTCAGCGCGTGCTCTCCGGCGTGCAGCCGTCCGGCGACCTGCACCTGGGCAACTATCTCGGCGCGCTGGTGAAGTTCGCGCGCCTGCAGCACGAGATCGAGACCTTCATCTTCGTCGCCGACCTGCACGCCATCACCGCCTGGCAGGACCCCGCGAAGCTGAAGGACCAGGTGCGCGAGATCGCCGCCGCCTATCTGGCCACCGGCCTGGATCCCAAGGTCGCGACCATCTTCGCGCAGTCCGCCGTGCCGGCCCACGCCGAGCTCGCCTGGGTGTTCAACTGCGTCGCGCGCCTCGGCTGGCTCGACCGGATGACCCAGTTCAAGGACAAGGCCGGCAAGCACAAGGAGCGCGAAAGCGTCGGGCTCTACACCTACCCGGTGCTCCAGGCGGCCGACATCCTGGTCTACAAGGCGACGCAGGTGCCGGTGGGCGAGGACCAGCGCCAGCACCTGGAGCTGACCCGCGACATCGCCCAGAAGTTCAACCACGACTTCGATGCGCCAGGCTTCTTCCCGCTGCCGGACGCCCTGACCCAGGGGCCGGGCGCGCGGATCATGTCGCTGCGCGACGGGTCGGTGAAGATGTCCAAGTCCGACCCTTCGGACAATTCGCGGATCAACCTGACCGACGACGCCGACACCATCGCCCAGAAGATCCGCAAGGCGCGCACCGACGCCGACGTGCTGCCGGAAAAGCTCGACGACCTGGCCGGCCGCGCCGAGGCGCAGAACCTGGTCGGCATCTATGCGGCGCTCTGCGGCCGCACCGCCCAGGACGTGCTCACCGAGTTCGCCGGCCAGGGCTTCGGCGTCTTCAAGCCGAAGCTCGCCGACCTGGCGGTCTCGGTCATGGGCCCGATCGGCGGCGAGATGCGCCGGCTGCTCGCCGATCGCGCGGAGATCGACCGGATCCTCGGCCAGGGCGCCGAACGCGCCCGCGAGGTCGCCGCCCCGATCCTGGCCGAGGTCAAGCGCATCGTCGGCTACTGGGCGAGCTGAGCTTGTGGCCGAGCTGAGCTTGCGCGCGCCGTGAAGGCGCCGCACCGTCCGCGCCCATGAGCTCGACCAGCAAGCGCAAGTTCCTCGTCGTCGCCGACGACACGCCGGAGTTCCAGGCGGCCCTGCGGTTCGCCTGCCGCCGCGCGCGCTCCACCGGCGGGCATGTGGCGCTGCTGCGGGTGATCGAGCCGGAATATTTCGAGCATTGGTCCGGCGTGCGCGAGGAGATCGAGCGCCAGGCCCGCGAGGAGGCCGAGGCCGTGCTGCAGAGGTCGGCGGAGTACGTCCAGGCCGAGACGGGCCTGCCGCCGGAGTTCCTGATCAAGCACGCCGAGAACGTCCGCGCGGCGCTGCGCGAGGTGATCGGCTGCGATCCGGACATCAAGATCCTCGTGCTGGCTGCGGCGACCGGCGGCCGCGGCCCGGGCCCGCTGGTCGCCTCGCTCGCCAAGGACGGCGTCCGCTGGGGGGAGCGCAAGGTGCCCGTGACCCTGGTGCCCGGGGACTTGACGGACGAAGAGATCGCCGACCTGGCGTGACTTGCGCGCCGGGCGCCGCGGCGCCACATCTGCCCCATGTTCATCCAGACCGAAGCCACGCCGAACCCCGAGGTGCTGAAGTTCCTGCCTGGCCGCGAGGTCATGGGCGAGGGCACGCGCGATTTCCGCGACGCGGAGGTGGCAAGGGCCTCCACCCTGGCGGCGGAGCTGTTCGCCATCGAGGGCGTCACCCGGGTCTTCTTCGGCCCGGACTTCCTGACGGTCGGCAAGGCCGAGACCCATGCCTGGAGCCACCTGAAGGCGCCGATCCTGGCGGCCATCATGGACCATTTCACCTCCGGCCAGCCGCTGTTCGCCGGCGCCGACGACGCGGCCGGCGGGCATGACGAGGCCGTCTACGAGGGCGAAACCGCCCAGGTCGTGGCCGAGATCAAGGACCTGCTGGACACCCGCATCCGCCCGGCCGTGGCGCAGGACGGCGGCGACATCCTGTTCTCCCGCTTCGACGACAAGACCGGGGTTGTCTATCTGAACATGCGCGGCGCCTGCTCGGGCTGCCCATCCTCCTCGGCGACGCTCAAGGCCGGCGTCGAGAACATGCTCAAGCACTACGTCCCGGAAGTGACGGCGGTCGAGCAAACCCTATAGGACCCGTCGTCCCGGCCAACGAAGGGCGAAGCCCGTAGGCCGAGCCGGGCTCGGTCTGCTATCTGCCACCCATGATCGCGCTCGGGTTCGACACCTGCCTCTCAGCCTGCTCCGTCGCGGTCGTCGACGGCGAGCGCGTGCTGGCCCGTGCGCGCGAGGTCATGGCGCGCGGCCATCAGGAGCGTCTCGCGCCGATGGTCCAGCAGGTCATGGCCGAGGCAGGCCTCGCGTTCGGTCAGATCGACCGCATCGGCGTCACCGTCGGTCCCGGCTCCTTCACCGGCCTTCGGGTCGGGATCGCCTTCGCCAAGGGTCTGGCCCTGGCGCTCGACCGCCCCACGGTCGGCATCGGCACGCTGGAGGCGCTGGCGGCCCATGCGACGGGGCTGGTCTTCCCGGCCATCGACGCGCGGCGCGGCCAGCTCTACCTGCAGGCCTTCGATGGCGGCCGCGCCCTGATGGCGCCGGACGCCCTTACCGTCGAAGCCGCCGCGGCGCGCATCGCCGAGCTCTCGATGGGCCGGCCCTTCACCTTGACGGGGTCGGGGGCCGCCCTGCTGGCCGACCTCAATCCCACCGCCGCGATCCTACCGGCCGAGGGCGCCGACGCCAGCGATGTCGCGCGCTTCGCGGCCGCGCGCGACCCCGCGCCGCTGAAACCGCTCTACCTGCGCGCTCCGGACGCCAAGCTGCCCGCATGAGGCTCATCCCAGCCACCGCCGCCGAGTGCCCGGCCATGGCCGCCGTCCACACCGAGGCCTTTCCCGCGCCCTGGCGCGAGGACGAGTTCGAGGACCTGCTGGAGGGCGAGGGCATCTACGGCTTTCTCGCCGCCGGCGAGGCCTCGCCGATCGGGGTGATCCTCTGTCGCGTCGCCGCCGGGGAGATGGAGGTCCTGACCATCGGCGTGGCCGTCGCGGCCCGCCGCAAGGGCGTCGCCCGAGCCCTGCTGGCCGCCGCCCTGCCGCCGGCCCGCGAGCGCGGCGCCTCGGAAGTTTTCCTGGAGGTGGCGGTCGACAACGAATCGGCCATCGCCCTCTACGAAGGGCTGGGCTACCGCAAGACGGGCCTTCGCAAGGCCTATTACAATCGCGGGCCGCAAGGGTTCGTCGACGCCCTGGTGATGCGTCTCGACCTTAACGCGGCGTCCGCTTAGGCCTATCCTGTCGCGAACGAGGACCCGGGAGCCCCTTTTTGTCGGACCGCATCGAAAAGCTCTGCGTCGAGAAGGGCATGCGCATGACCGAGCAGCGCCGGGTCATCGCCCGCGTGCTGTCGGACGCCCACGATCATCCCGACGTCGAGGAACTGCACCGCCGCGCGCACGCGGTCGATCCGCACATCTCCATCGCCACGGTCTATCGCACGGTGCGCCTGTTCGACGAGGCCGGGATCATCACCCGCCACGACTTCCGCGACGGCCGCTCCCGCTATGAGGAACAGCCCGACCAGCACCACGACCACCTGATCGACATGAAGACCGGCAACGTCGTGGAGTTCATGGACGCCGAGATCGAGGCCTTGCAGGAGGCCATCGCCCGCAAGCTCGGCTACCGGCTCGTCGACCACCGCCTCGAGCTCTACGGCATGCCGATCGAGGAATAGGGCGGGCGCGCGAACTTGCGCCCTCCGGCCCTCGACCCCATAACGCCTGCCATGTCCGCGCCCGCGCCCTCCAAGCGCCTCTTCATCAAGACCTACGGCTGTCAGATGAACGTCTATGACAGCGAGCGGATGGCCGACGTGCTGTCGCCGCTGGGCTATGCGATGACCGACAGCCCCGAGCAGGCGGACCTGGTGGTGCTCAACACCTGCCACATCCGGGAGAAAGCCACCGAGAAGGTCTATTCGGAACTCGGCAAGCTGAAGGAGATGCGCGAGGAGCGGCTCGCTGAAGGCGGGGCGCGGATGACCATCGCGGTCGCCGGCTGCGTCGCCCAGGCCGAGGGCGAGGAGATCATGCGCCGCCAGCCCGCCGTCGACCTGGTCGTCGGGCCGCAGGCCTATCATCAGCTTCCGGAGCTGATCGCGCGCAGCCACCGCTCCCGCGGCGAGCGGCTCTCGGCTAACTTCGAGCCGCAGGACAAGTTCGACGCACTGGCGCCCACCGGGCGCCACGCCACCGGCGTCACCGCCTTTCTCACCGTGCAGGAAGGCTGCGACAAGTTCTGCACCTTCTGCGTCGTGCCCTATACGCGTGGCCCGGAGTGGTCGCGCGCGCCTGAGGCCATCGAGGCCGAGGCCCGCGACCTGGCCGCCCAGGGCGTGCGCGAGGTCACTCTCTTGGGCCAGAACGTCAACGCCTACGCCGGAGACGGCGGGCTCGCCGCCCTGGTCCGCAGGCTGGCCGCAATCCCCGGCCTCGACCGCATCCGCTATACGACCAGCCATCCGCGAGACATGGACGAGGCCTTGATCGCCGCCCACGCGGAGGTCGAGGCGCTGATGCCCTACCTGCACCTGCCGGTGCAGTCGGGATCGGACCGCATCCTCAAGGCCATGAACCGCGCGCACACCGCGCAGAGCTATGTCCGCCTGATCGAGAAGATCCGCGGCGCCCGCCCCGACATCGCCATCTCTGGCGATTTCATCGTGGGCTTCCCGGGCGAGCGGGAGAGCGACTTCGAGGCGACGCTCAGCCTGGTGCGCGAGGTCGGCTATGCGACGGCCTTCACGTTCAAATATTCGCGCCGTCCGGGCACGCCCGCGGCCGCCATGCCCGGCCAGGTGGACGAGGCGGTGAAGGACGAGCGGCTGGCGCGCCTGAACGCGCTGCTGGACGAGCAGGCGCGCGCCTTCAACGCCAGTCAGGTCGGCAAGGTCCTGCCCGTGCTCTTCGAACGGCCCGGCCGCCATCCGGGCCAGCTGATCGGCCGCAGCCCCTACCTGCAAGCGGTCCACGCCATGGCGCCGGATCGCTTGATCGGCCAGATCGTTCCGGTTCGGATCGAGGCCGCCGCCCGGATGAGCCTGGCGGGCGCGCTTGCGGAGCTGGAGCCAGCTTGAGCCGAGCCCCCGAATTCATCACCCTTTCGGACGCCGCCTCGCGGGCGGTGGCCGGCGCCAACTCCCGCCACGCCGCCCTGATCGAGGACGCCTTCGACGTGCTGGTCGAAACCCCCGGCGGCGGGGTTTCGCTGACCGGCGAC
>Ga0207657_10004749_pt1 | contig 14345 bp, 10 predicted proteins | sample KBSC33metaG_FD_184316 | JGI IMG/M metagenome (GOLD analysis project Ga0207657, IMG submission 184316) | Corn rhizosphere microbial communities from Kellogg Biological Station, Michigan, USA - KBS C3-3 metaG (SPAdes) (version 2) | ecosystem: Host-associated > Plants > Roots > Rhizosphere > Soil ... | reverse complement strand
CGGACGCGACGTGAACCATTCGGCGTCGGCCCACGACTGCAGCACTTCCTTGGCGTTGGCGCTGCCCTTGTCGGCCAGTTCCTTCACGTCGTGGAAGTAGTCGAACATCAGCAGCGTCTTCTTGAGCCCTTCCGCCGCGACCTTGCCCACGACCGCGTCGTCCAGCAGGTCGATCATCGGCTTGATGTTGAAGCCGCCGAGCATCGTGCCCAGCAGGCGGGTCGCCAGTTCGCGCGACACCAGCGGGCTCGTTTCCTCGCCCTTGGCGACCAGGTTCAGGAACGCGGCCTTCACTTTGGCGGCGTCGTCCACGCCGGCCGGCACGCGGTTCGTGATCAGGTCGACGAGGAATGCCTCTTCGCCCGCCGGCGGGTTCTTCAGCAGTTCGACCAAGTCCTTGGTCTGCGCTGCGGACAGGGGCAGCGGGGGCACGCCGAGGGCGGCGCGTTCGGCGACATGGGTGCGGTATGCAGCTAACATGGAAGGCTCTTTCAGTGTTTATGAAAAGCAGGAAAGCGGTTGCTCAGCCTGTGCTGGCGATATTGTATCTCAAGTCTTCTATAAGACATAAGACGTTAGCTGCGATTTTATCCCAGAGCGGGCCGGAGCGGGAGTGCCTTGTCGTCTTGCCGCCCGTTTGTTGTCCCGTGGCGTCAGTCGCCATGAAAAAAAGGCCGCCAACCGTGAGGTGGCAGCCATCGAGCGGGCCGAATGCGTAACAAATTTACATGTCAGCGCGGCCGCAGCCAGATCGCCTGGCCGCCCGAGGCGGGCAGGTCGAGCTGCAGCACGGTGGCCGCGTCCACCGTGCGCGTGCGGATGCCCACGTGCGTGGCCGTCGGCGCGGCCCCGTCGTCCGCATAGATCGTGGCCTCGTAGCGTTTATTTTTCGGCAGGAAGTCCAGCTTCAGGTCGACGCGGCGGGCGTCGTTGCCCGTGATGCTGCCCACGAACCACTCGTCGCCCTTGCGCCGCGCGATCGTCACGCCGCGTCCCGGTTCGCCTTCCGGCACCCGGGTCTCGTCCCACGTCGTCGGGATGCGGTCCCAGAATGCCAGCTCCGGCTCGTCGTGCGAGCGTTCCGGACGGTCGTACCAGTACAAGGTCTGCAAGGGGCTGTAATAGACGACGGCCAGCGCCAGCTGGTGCGCGTGCGTCGTCCTGATGCGCGGATCGTAGTAGCAGATCGTGTAGTCGGCCGGGCCGGCGAGGAAGCGCACGAACGGCAGCACCGTGTTGTGCGTGGCGTCCGGCATTTCCTCGTTGCCGCGGATGCCTTCCGCCGTCATCAGGTTGGGCCACGTGCGCTGCTCGCCCGTCGGGCGCCAGTCGTCGTGGACGTTGACCATGATGTGGGCAGCGGCCGCCTGCTGCAGCGTCTTCTCGAGCCACGTCGTCCAGCGGTGCGAGCCCACCTGCACGTAGCCGAACTTGACGCCCGCGACGCCCCAGTCGCGGTAGGTCTGGAACAGCGTGTCCGACTGCGCCAGCAGGCCTTGCTGGTTCACGTACAGCCACACGCCGATGCCCTTGCTCTTCGCGTACGCGATGATGCCGGGCAGGTCGAAGTCCGGGATCGCGACCTTCGTCGCATCGGCGTCGAACGAGAACGCGTTGCCGTACCACTTGAAGTCGAACAGCACATATTGCAGGTGGTGGCGCGCGGCGAAGTCGATGTTGGCCTTCGCGTCCTGCGTCGTCAGCGACATCACGCGCATGATCTTGCCCGGCTTGATCCACGACGTGTCCGCGATCTTCGACGCATCGTTCAGGTTCAGGATGAAGTCGTCGTGCTCGATCAGCTGGCCCGGGCGGCGCGCGATCATGATGCCGCGCCACGGTGTCGCGAACGGCGAGATCAGGTCGGCCGGGTCGTGCATCGACGTCACCAGGGTGTCCGGCTTGTCGGCGCTGAGCTTGAACTTGGTGCGCGCGTAATCGACCATGCGGCCTTCGAGCAGTGCGACGGACAGGCCGTTCGGCAGCGCCAGCGTCAGCGGACGTTCCGCCTCGTCCGGCCAGTGCGCGAGCGGCATCAGCGCGTACGGCCCTTGCGCCCAGCCGTGGAACCACGCGCGGGTGCCGGCGGGCAGGGCGAATTCCGTGTCCTCGCCGAGGATGCGGTAGTACGCGCCTTTCTCGTTCTCGGGGAAGGCGAAGCGCAGCGCGACACCCTCGTCGTAGGCGCGCACTTCGACGGACAGTTTGTACAGCGGGTTGTCGTCCTTGACCAGGTCGACGGTCAGGGCTTCGTAGTGGTCGCGGATGCGCGCGCGCTCGCCCGTGACCGGAGTCCACGTGCTGTCGTGGCTCGCGCGGTGCACGCCCGTCACGCGCAGGTTCTCGAACCAGTCGGCGTGGCGGTCGACGGGCAGGGCCATCGCGTTTTCGTTCAGGTGGTTGTCGAGCCGAAGCGCGAGGCGCGAGTCGCGGATGACGACGTCGCCGTCGTAGCGCACGTTGTACGACAGGTTGCGCTTGCCGCCCGCGTCCAGCTTGTGCGCCAGTTCGAGCACGATGTGGCCGTCCGGTGACGCGACGCGTTCCACCGTGTCCGGTCCGGCGGCCGCGCGGGCGGCAATGCACAGACTTGCGATGGCAATGAAGGTGCGCGAAAACGGGCGCATGTCGTCTCCTGATGTTGTTATCGATCACATCGTAGCAGACCTCAGCCACGAAAGGCAATCGAGAAAATCCGCGACAAACCCCGCAGATATCGATAACATGGCGAGCGGCCGGCGGAGGTCCGGCACCTGACAATGGAAGAGGACATGAAGAACACGACGAGGAGACTTTTGGCGGCCGCGCTGCTGGCCGCGGCAACCTGCGCGCAGGCCGACGACACGTTCCGTCCGGGCGCCCTGTGGCCCGACGACAAGGGCGTGCACATCAACGCGCACGGTGGCGGCCTGCTCGAACACGACGGCGTGTATTACTGGTTCGGCGAGCACAAGGTGGCGGGGGCGGCCGGCAACGTCGCCCAGGTCGGTGTGCACGTGTACAGCTCGCGCAACTTGACGGACTGGCACGACGACGGCATCGCGCTCGCGGTCACCGACGACCCGGCCAGCGACATCGTCCGCGGCGCGATCATCGAACGGCCGAAGGTCGTCCGCAATCCGCGCACGGGCAAGTTCGTGATGTGGTTCCACCTGGAGCTGAAGGGCCACCGCTACGACGCGGCGCGTGCCGGCGTGGCCGTCGCGGACAAGGTGACGGGCCCGTACGTGTACCAGGGCTCGTTCCGGCCCGACGCGGGCGCGTGGCCCGTCGACGTGACGCCGGCCGACAAGGACCCGGCCACGTCGATCCTCGCGCGCGACCACGCGGGCGGCCAGATGGCGCGCGACATGACCTTGTTCGTGGACGACGACGGCACCGCGTACGACATCTACGCGTCCGAGGAAAACCATACGATGCACGTGTCGCGCCTCTCCGCCGACTACCTGCGTTCGGCCGGCCAGTACGCGCGCATGATGCCGAACGGCGACGACGAAGCGCCGGCCATGTTCAAGCACGGCGGCAAATACTATCTCGTGACGTCGGGCCTGACGGGCTGGGCGCCGAACGCGGCGAAGTCGTACGTGGCGGACCGCATCCTCGGGCCGTGGAAGGCGCTCGGCAACCCCGTGCGCGGCACGCCGGAACAGCAGAAGTTCACGTTCGGCGGCCAGTCGACGTATGCGCTCACCTTGCAGCGCCACGGCTGCACGCGCCACATCCTGATGTTCGACGTGTGGCGCCCGAAGGATGCCATCGACGGCCGCTACGTGTGGCTGCCCGTCGAATGGGAGGGCGACAAGCCCGTCGTGCGCTGGCGCGATCGCTGGACCCTGGACGACCTGGATAAACTGCCCTGCGACGGTCCGAAAGGCTAGCGCGGAACTCGCCACGAGAAATCGGCCCCCGCCCCACAAAATTCATAACGCGTTCTGACGGATTGGAGACTTAATCTCCCGTCGGGTTTGACTTACCATTCGTTCGGCAAACCCGACCTGTTCACATTACGGAATCACCATGAGAATGCACACACGCCTTGCTGCCGCATTATTTACGCTGCTGGCCACGCAAGGATGTTCGACGACGACGCGCGAAACGCCACCAGCGCACCATTACCTGTTCTCCTATTTCACCGACCAGGCCGACGGTGCCAAACTCGCGGTGAGCGATGATGGAAAATCCTGGCTTCCCGTGAACGGCGGCCGGTCCATCATCAAGCCTGCCGGTGGCGACATACTGCGCGATCCCCAGATCCACCGGGGACCGGATGGCGTGTATCGGATGGTGTGGACCAGCGGTTGGGCGGGCAGGGAGATCGGCTTTTCCACGTCGACCGACCTGGTTCACTGGACTCCTCCGCGCAAGCTTGAGGTCATGGCGAATGTCCCCAATGTCGGACACTGTTGGGCGCCCGAGATTTTCTACGACCAGAAGGCCAGGGAGTACATCATTCACTGGTCGTCCGACAGCGACGTGTGGTCGATCTATTATGTGACGACGACCGACTTCGTGTCCTTCAGCGAGCCACGCGTGTTATTCACCAACGGCCAGCGCGGCGGAGGCAAGGCGGGGAACAACGGGCCGATCGACTCCACCATTTTCGAGAAGTCGGCGGACGAGTTCATCCTGTATTACAAAAAGGACGACAATACCGGCGTGCCGACCGTCTATTGGCGGGTTGGACCATCGCCACGTGGTCCATGGGGAAGCGAGCAGGGCCCGGTGACGCCGTCGACGGGCGACGAGGGGCCTTCGGTCGTCCGCATCGGAACGTCGTATGCGATGTTTACCGACCCCTTCGAAAGCCCCAAGGCCTATCTGTTCACGTCGACCGATCTGCAGCACTGGGAGCGGCAATCCACCGATTTGACGATGTCCCACGGGTCGGTCATGGAGATCGACGAGGCGACCTGGCGCACCCTGAAAGCGCTGCACTGACACCGCGGACGCCGCTTCTTTTGCGTCGCGCCTGAACGCGGAAGACGGGGTGGTTCCGGTCTAGCGGCCGTCGCGCCGCGCCGCGGCCGCCGCATCGTCCGGCGCCTGGCGCGCCGCGCGCGCGACGGGCAGGTGCCAATCGAGCTTGATGGCGGCGAGGCGCAGGCCGAAGCACAGCGCGGCGCCCGCGCAGGCGCTGACGGTGCCGGGCAGGCCCAGCGCGTCGCCCGACACGAGCACGGCGGCGCCGGCCAGCGCGGCGACGGCGTAGATGTCCGAGCGCAGCACGGCGGGAATCTCGGACAGCAGCACGTCGCGCGCGACGCCGCCGCCGACACCGGTCAACATGCCGAGCAGCGCGGCCATCACGGGCGACAGCCCGAACACGAGGGCTTTCTGCGCGCCGGCCACGCAGAACAGCGCGAGGCCCGCCGCGTCGAATACGAGCACGGGGCTGCGCAACCGGCGGATGTTCGGATACCAGAAAAAGATCATGGCGCCGGCCAGCAGCGACGCGGCCAGGTAGCGCCAGTCGCGGATCGCCGCAGGCGGCGTGGCGCCGATCAATACGTCGCGCACGATGCCGCCCGAGTTGGCGGCGACGAACGACAGCACGAGCACGCCGAACAGGTCGAGGCGGCGGCGCACGCCGGCGACGGCGCCGCTGAGCGCGAACACGAACGTGCCGAGCAGGTCGAGCGTCAGCACGAGGGTCTTGATGGCGGCGCTGACGTCGAGGGAAACAGGAGGGAACACGGTTGTGCCGATGATGGTTGACAGTCCGTCATTATGCCGCGTGCCGGCACTGAAAGGTAATTGAAGGGTTGCGTCGATATAGTGGGCTCCATTCACCAGGCTGATCGTCCGTATCACCGCACCCGATATCTGTGCGACGCGGACGCCGGCCCAGGCATAAACGAGGAGCACACATGAATACGACGACTACGACCTACACCCCGGCAAGCGCTGACGACGCGCCGTCCGGCATTTCGCTCGCGGCCATCTGCCGCCGCATCGCGCGCACCCGCATCGGCATCGTGCCGCTGCCCGTCTACCTGCTGCTGCTGGCGCTGATCGCCGGCTTCGTCACGACGGGCAAGGTGCCGAACGACATCTGCGTGTCGATCGCGATCCTGACGGTCGGCGGCTTTTCCTGCGCGGAGCTGGGCAAGCGCCTGCCGTTCTTCCGCACCATCGGCGCGGCCGCGATCTTCGCCACGTTCATCCCGTCGTACCTCGCGTTCAGCAAGGTCCTGCCGGCGCCCGTGCTGAAGAACGTCGTCGACTTCACGAAATCCACGAACTTCCTGTACCTGTTCATCTCGTCGATCATCGTCGGCAGCATCCTGAGCATGGACCGCAACGTCCTGATCAAGGGCTTCCTGAAGATCTTCGTGCCGCTCGCGATCGGCTCCGTCGTCGCGGCCGCCGTCGGTACCGCCGTCGGCACCCTGCTGGGCCTGGGCCCATATCACACGTTCTTCTACCTCGTCGCGCCGATCATGGCCGGCGGCGTGGGCGAAGGTGCGATTCCGCTGTCGATCGGCTATGCGGGCATCCTCGGCCAGGAACAGGGCCATCTGTTCGCCGAAGTCCTGCCGCCCGTGATGCTGGGCAGCCTGACGGCGATCCTGCTGTCCGGCATGCTGAACTCGCTCGGCAAGAAGCGTCCGCACCTGTCGGGCCAGGGCCGCCTGCAGCCGGGCGAAACGGACGACCTCGCGCCGCAGGCCGAGACCGTGCCGGGCCAGTTCGACGTCGCGAACATCGCGGCCGCCGGCATCACGTCGATCTCGCTGTACATGGTCGGCATGATGTGCTTCCGCCTGTTCGATTTCCCGGCCCCCGTCGCCATGCTGTTCGTCGCCGTGATGTTCAAGCTGTCGCGCCTCGTGTCGCCGCAGCTGCAGCAGAGCTCCTACATCGTCTACAAATTCTTTTCGACGGCCGTCACGTACCCGCTGCTGTTCGCGATCGGCGCGTCGATGACGCCGTGGGACAAGCTCGTGTCGGCATTCAACGTCGTCAACCTGACCGTCATCGTCTCGACTGTCGCCAGCCTCATCGCCACCGGCTTCTTCGTCGGCCGCCGCATGAACATGTACCCGATCGAGACGGCGATCATCAACGCCTGCCACAGCGGCCAGGGCGGCACGGGCGACGTGGCGATCCTGACGGCGGCCGAGCGCATGCAGCTGATGCCGTTCGCCCAGATTGCTACCCGCATCGGCGGCGCCATCACCGTCACCTTGACCCTGTTGCTGATGTCGCAACTGCACTGAGCCGTCCGGCCGGGAACGCTGTCCGTGGGTATGATGAGGTCATGAACGTGTTGCGCATTCTTCCGCTGCTCGCCGCCTTGGCCATCGCGCCGGCGGCCGCGGCAACCCGGCAAGCCGAATGCCTCGTCCCGTCCAAGCCGGGCGGGGCGATGGACCTGACCTGCAAGCTCGCGCAGCAAGCGTTGCAGGCCAAGCCGGATGCACCCCGGCTGAAGCTGAGCTACCTGCCGGGCGGCATCGGCGCCGTCGCGTGGCACACGATCGTCTCGCAGCGGCGCGGCGAGCCCGACACGATCGTCGCGTTTTCCGGCGGCTCGCTGCTGAATCTCGCGCAGGGCAAGTTCGGCAAGGCCAACCCCGACGACGTGCGCTGGGTCGCCGCACTCGGCATCGACTACGGCGTGATCGCCGTCCCGGCCGACTCCCCGTGGCACAGCCTGCGCGACCTGATGGCGGCGCTGCGCCGCGATCCGGACAAGATCCTCATCGGCATGTCCGGCACGATCGGCAGCCAGGACTGGATGAAGATGGCGCTGCTGGCACGCCAGGCCGGCCTCGACCCGCGCCAGCTCCGCTTCGTCGCGCTGGAAGGCGGCGGCGAGGAATTCGTCGCGATGCAGGCGGGCTATGTGCAGGTGGTGTCGAGCGACGCGTCCGAGACGTCGCTGTACACCGGGTCCGGCAAGGCGCGCGTGCTCGCCGTGCTGGCCGACAAGCGCCTGCCGGGCCAGTTCGCGACGGTGCCCACCGCGCGCGAGCAGGGTTTCGATCTCGTGTGGCCGCTGATCCGCGGCATCTGGATGGGGCCCGACGTGCCCGAGGCCGACTACCGGCGCTGGGTGCAAGCGTTCGACAGCGTGGAATCGTCGCCCGGGTTCGCGCAGATGCGCGCGCGCAGCGGCCTGTATCCGCTCGCCCTGACGGGCGACGCGCTGACCCGCTACATCCGCCAGGCCGTCGCCGACTACAAGCGCCAGGCGCGCCAGTTCAATCTCGTGCGCGAGCACTAGCGTCCGACGCCGCCGGCGCGGGTGGATCGCCCGCCGCCTGCCGGTGCCGCACGCGTTGTGCCGCCACGACGCCGACCCCCAGCAACGCGAGACTCAACATCGTGCCGAACGACGGCGCCGCGAGCCAGCGCAGCGACTGGTTCGGCTGTTCCAGCGGGCTGTCCTGCGGCGGGTCCGACTGCGCGGCCGTCGCCGCCGTGGCCGGCTCGCCTGCGAATAATGCCGTCATCGCTTGCACGAACGGGGCGAGGTCGTGCGCGCCCCGGCCGGACAGCACGTGGGCGTCGCGGACGACGTCGTCGTTGCGCCACGTGGCGCCGGCATTCACGAGGTCGTCGCGGATACCGGGCCAGGCCGCCAGCGTGCGTCCCGCCGCGAGACCCGCCGACACGAGCACGAGCGGCGCCTGCGCCAGCACGGCGATCGGCTTGGCGGCCATGTCGAATTCCCGGACGAACGCACGCGCCGGGGCCGATTGGCGCAGCGCGTCCGGGCTGACGTAGCCGCCGGGAATGAAGAGGCCGTCATGGTCGGCCGCCTGCGCGGTGGCGATGACTTCGTCGATGCGCACGAGTTCGCCCGGCTGGTGCAGGTGCATGCCGCGGATGCGCCCGCGCCGCAGCGACACGAGCGTCACGGCGGCGCCGCCGTCCGCGAGGGCGGCGAGGGGGATGTCGAGCTGCGCCTGTTCGAACCCGTCGGCGGCCAGCACCGCGATGCGCTTGCCTGCCAGTATCTTGGGTGTGCTCATGGTGGCTCCGGTTCCGGGATCATCTTCCACAGAGCCCCTTCGCGCGCCATTAGTTCCGCGCTACCGGTGGCTGCGCCGTCGATCCACCAGCAGGTCGCGCTTTTCAGTCGAGGTTGCCATGATCCGTTGCGTTGCGAGCACCTGCCGTATGTGCAGAGCCACTCAGGGTAGTAGAGCCTCAGGCTCCGGTTCGCTTTTCCCTTCCGATTTCAGCGCTACCCTGGCCGGCATCGCCGCCTGATCGTCGCGCCGCAGACGCCCGCCGACAAATATTGCGAGCAAGAGCGCGGCAGCTACTAACGTAATCTCCCGGCCGGTGGTGTCGGCAGGCACGCCAGCCCATTCGACGGCCACGGCGTGACGGCCTGGCCCAACCTGCGCGAGGATCAAGCCGGTCTGCTCATCGACCAGTGCGTCTTGTCGCGTCCCATCGACGCTGACACGCCATGCCGGAAACGCGAACAGTGGCATACGTAGTAACGTTGTGCGCGGTGCAGTGACGGATACCTCGAGTCTGTTTGCGCGTTGCGTCACGACCTCGCACTTTACGTCCAGGCGGGTGCATTCTCCCTGAAGCTTGCCGTTCTGGAGATACATCTTCCATTGGGGCTTCGCCACTGCAGGCAAATACTCTGGCTGACCAAAGCGGCCTTGCATATAGTCGACATGCGCGGGAAGGCGCTCGCCACCGTGCATGCTCCATTGCAGATAAGCGGCCTGTGCGCCATACACCGCGATGAGCGTCACGACAATGACGCGTATCGAGTTACTCCAGCGAGACCACATGCCTTGCGTGAACTGGATGGCGATGCCGATGCTTCCGAGAACTGCACCGATGAACATGAAACGATATGGGAACTGTAATTTTTGCAGCGGGGGCAGAAGCGCATACAAAGGATAAGCGAGCTCACTGCCAAGCGCGATTGCCGTCAGCCCGAAAACGGAGAGCCGGAATGCGAGCCGTTGCGGAGTGTCGGAGCGCGCGCCGCGTGCACTCCACAAGGTCACGGCACACATACCGAGCGCCAGTAGTGACAACGGCCATTGGATCGCCGCCCAGCGCAAGCCATACCGGGCGAACGTCACGACTGGCAGCGCAAAGGCACGACGCCAATCGAAATTCGGGCCTTCGGTCCAGCCAGACGGACTTATCAATTGCAGTTGGGTGACGGCTGGATAAATGAAAAATGCTGCCAGGCCGAGACCCAGTGCGACCCCTGTCCCCCAAGCCACGTGCTCAGGGAGGGAACGCCGGTTCGGGAAAGCAAGGATAAGACGGCCGAACCCAGCAGTAAACAGTGCGATCATACCGCTCAGCAGGTGGCTGAGACAGACCAGGCAGAGCAGTACTGCCACGTAGACGATGCGCGGCCGCGCGCGGGCGCTTTCCGCTAAAAAAAGCACGCTGAAGGGGATGCTCAGGACCCACGGGAACGCAGCCATTTGGGCCGACAGGAACAAGAGCACCGGGCACGACATGACGAAGCAGGCGCCGATGAGCGCAGCACGTCGGTCCGCATGTTTTAGTATTCCGAAATAGACTACTGCGCCCAATAGCACATAGGGCACAAGCGCGCTCCACAACAGCGCATGACGGGCTTCCATTCCCGCCATTGCGAATGCGCTGGTAAGGTAATAAAACAGTGGCTGATAATACATGAACGTAGGGTCGCCCAGGCCTTCATATGACGCATAGGCCCAGCGTGGGAACAGCCAACCGTCACGCAGCGCGGAAAAAAACTGGTCCGACCAACGTAGGTGCACGAGCAAATCGACCTGATGGGGAAGACGCAAGTTCAGCAGTGGCTGCATCCAGAGCACGCAAGCAAATACGGCCACTCCGATTACGCCAACCAGATAATGACGACGTATCGTCATGGCTCATCCCTTTCGATGGCCTGCCTGCCCGGCAACTCCGATTGCAGATAGCGATTGACCAGGTACAGGGGCCGGTGTTTCACTTCGTTGAAAATGCGCCCGACGTATTCCCCGAGCAGACCGACCGAAATCAACTGTACCCCGCCGAGGAACAACACAACGGTCATCAACGACGGATAACCACGTACCGGGTCAGAATACGCGAGCGCTTTCCAGATAACGAAAGTTGCATAAAGCAGCGCCACGACCGCTACCAACATGCCGAGGTAGGTGCTGACCTTGAGCGGCGCCACCGTAAATGAGGTAATACCTTCGAGCGCGAAATTCCATAACTTCCAGTAATTCCACTTCGTTTCCCCCGCCACGCGCGCGTCGCGGCGGTACAAAAAGGGACTGGACGGGAAACCGACCCACGCAAACAAGCCTTTCATGAACCGATGCTCCTCGCGAAGGAGCGACAGCGCTTTAACAGCGCGGCGCGACATCAACCGGAAATCGCCGGTATCCCTGGGGATATCGACCCGACTGACGTATTTAATCAAGCGGTAAAAGTACTTGGCAGTGACTCTTTTGAACCATGTCTCGCCGTCGCGTGCCGTGCGCATGCCGTAGACGACATCGTAGCCTTCACGCCAAATGTCCAGCATTTGCGGAATCAATTCGGGCGGATCTTGCAGGTCGGAGTCCAGGACGACGACGACATTGCCCTTCGTGTGATCGAGTCCGGCACTAAGAGCAATTTCCTTCCCAAAATTACGCGACAGGTCGATGACTGATACGTGCGCATCTGACTCGCGCAGCGCATGCATCAACGCCAAGGTATTGTCCCGACTTCCATCGTTGACGAGCACGATCTCATACTGGCAGCCCAGACTGGTCATGACTTCGGTCACGCGTCGGTGAAATTCACCCAAAACTTCCTGCTCGTTATAAGCCGGGGCGACGATCGAAATGGATGGCATCGCACCCAACTTTCTAGGGGTCAGTGCAGGATGGCTGAGTGCGCGTGATTGAGGCGCTAGCGGAATATCCATAACTTACTCACGATAAAGTTAAACATGAGGACGGCCACGGTAGCGGCTACCTGTGCGAAAAGAAAGTGCAGCCCTGCGGCGCTCAACGTCCCTACGATTCCGCCGTTCAGTACCGCACCCGTCATCGCCATCAAGACGAATCGCGGAAAAGTTTCGCGATGACGGCGGGAAGTCTCGAATGTAAATTTTCGGTTCAACAAATAGACAATGCAGGCGCCAGTCGCAGCGCCCACAAACGCCGCCATACCAGCACGGACAGCGCACAGATCAACGAGCGCAACTAATATCAAGTAATGCACGACAGTTCCTGCTCCGCCAGCCAGTGCAAACTTGGACATCTGCCTGCCGAGGCTGGGGCCTTTCTCGATTTTTCCTAGGTATGTCAGATCTCTCGTCATTTGAAAATATAATGGCTGTTCATCGTGGCGCAAAATTCGGAAAGTATCAGCTACTGAACCATGGGCTCACCAGTCGTATTTTTGGGACGCAGTGCTATTAATCCCAGCAAAAGAGAGCTGATCCGACGTTTGAAAACCTTTCGTTTTCGCTCGACGTACGTGCCCACGATTGCCACGGTCAGCAGTGTGCAGGCGACAACCTCGAAATAAAAACTGTGCGTTTTCGGATCGCCATTGATGAGTGCCGAGAAAAACAGCAACAGCGGCTGATGGATGATATAAAGCGGGAACGTCAATCCCGCAAGCCACCGGATTGGCCGCTCCAGGGAAATCAAAATCGAGCCGAAGCGATGCGAGATATTCCTGAAGCCGATAAAGTTGGTCGCGACAATCAACGCCAGCGGATAGTCTGTGATGAAACACCGTGAGAAAGAAAATTCCATGGCCCAGTGCTTCCCGATGAGGCGGCCCAATTGAGCGTATCCATAGCCGGTGAGCTCGTAGCGCTGAAATAGCGCATACAAGACAATCGATCCAAAAAACAGCGCCCACGACATCGTCTCAGGTATCCGATCGAGCGCCCTCCACCGATGTAGAACGACACCTAGTACCCAGATCGGCGCAAGTACCAATATTTTTGGCCCCACTATCAAGGCACACGCAGCGAGCAACCAATTGCGCGTTCGACCTTTTGTAAAAATGAATGCCGCAAACATGGCGTAGTACCACATTTCGTAGCAGAGCGACCAGAAGGGCACGTTGGAAAACGGCATGATCGACATGTCCCAGATCTCGTTGACATATGCCAGGCTCGCGAGGATTCTGAGCCACGCCAGGCCATGAGTCGTTTTGCCGTCATAAAATTGCGGCCCAAGCGTTTGTCCGATGGTGTCAAGTATCGGGTTGAGCAGGAGGACGGGAATGACGAGCATGTAAAAACGGGACAGTCGGCTGGACCAATAAGCCACCGGAGTGCCTTCGCGTTCGGACGTGACAAACGAGATGACATAGCCCGACAGAATGAAAAAAACGATCACGGCGGCGCGTGAGTGCTCCGTGAACGGGACAGAATCGGCAATCAGCGCACGGCTGTCCGAATGAGAGATGGCGACCAGGAGCGCTGCCATAAACCGGACGAAGTCCAGATAAATCGAAAATTCTTTACGCATAGGCACGCCTCGGAAATTCGCGGTAATCCCGGCATTAATCTGGCAAGGTATATTCGACATGGATAACCAAGCCGCATTGACGAAGACGAACGCTGAATGCCATTGAGGCCGGGTCGACTGCGTCGATATTTTCTCGTTTATGCTTAATGATTTGGAAAGATTGCGAACGTAAGGTAGCATAAAAAAATTGCAACACGCAAGAGATTTTGCGGCACGCCGTTGTGGGTAATTCACATCCAATCGAGAAGGTATGGCGAGTGAATAATCTTTAACAGCTTGGATCGCAGATATCGTGGGAAAAGCTGGGGAAGTGCCAACGGAAGGTGATGCCGGTGAGTCATCGTCACCCTGGGGCGTAAAATGACTACAGCATATTTTCACATTTGAGGTGAAAGACTTCGAAGATTTTCTGTGCAGGTTATGCCTGGCGAATCCGAGAACATGGCGTGCCGAAGATACCCGCGTGACCGGCGTGGCTGCTCAGACTGCGATAAACATGTTGCTGCCATTCGAGTTCAACCAAATATTTAAATAAAGCCGTGTTCAATTTCTTGCGCTCGCTATTCATTACTCATGACTGGAATCAGTCAGGTGAATCCGATATCCGGTTCTGCAGCGTATGTGGTCGGCGTGAGGAACTGCACGCGGATGATTGGGGAAGTGTTTGGCACGTGACTTGGATGGGCTACCCCAAGATTCATCTTAAAAAGAACGGAGAATTTCTCGCGCCGCACGTCGATCCGTTTCCTGAACATTCCGTATCGAGCGTAAGCGACGTCGCTCTGCTACATGGTCACGACTTTACGGAACCGCTGATTTAGGCGCCGAGTTTCCCGCTGCGGAGGTGCAGCATAATGGTGCGGAGCGCGAGACTTTACCCGAGGA